>Ga0247679_1000015_pt1 | contig 153247 bp, 142 predicted proteins | sample CNK20_metaG_FD_182797 | JGI IMG/M metagenome (GOLD analysis project Ga0247679, IMG submission 182797) | Soil microbial communities from Purdue University Martell Research Forest, Indiana, United States - CNK20 | ecosystem: Environmental > Terrestrial > Soil > Temperate forest > Bulk soil...
CACCCGCCCCCCCCCCCCTTTACACATTCTTAATGTCCGCCAACCCCCACTACGCGTACACTCCGCCGTCGCGCTGAAAGGCGACAGGGGGAACACGGCTTGACCGAGGGTCCGGCGTCGACACATCAAGAACGCGAAGAGCCGACCGGTCGCCGACTTCTCTCACTCTCGCTGCTGGCTCTCGGCATCGTCTACGGCGATATCGGCACCAGTCCGCTGTACGCGATGCGGGAGTGCTTCTACGGCTCGCATCCGGTGGCGCTGACGACGGCCAACGTCCTCGGAGTCCTCTCGCTCATCTTCTGGTCGCTGGTCATCGTGGTGATGATCAAGTACCACGTCTACGTCCTCCGCTTCGACAACCGCGGCGAAGGAGGAATCCTGGCGCTGATGGGGCTGGTGGGGATGGACAAGTCGCGGCGCGCGGCGGTGCGCTCGACCCTGGTCGTCCTCGGCGTCTTCGGCGCGGCCCTCCTCTACGGGGACGGCATCATCACGCCGGCCATCTCCGTGCTCAGCGCCGTCGAAGGGCTGGAGATCGCCACGCCGTTTTTCAAACCGTACGTCATCCCGCTGACGATCATCATCCTCATCCTCCTCTTCTTCTTTCAGCGGCGCGGCACCGCCGGCGTCGGCGCCGTCTTCGGACCGATCATGCTGGTCTGGTTCTCCACGCTGGCGCTGATGGGAATCCGTGGGATCCTCTGGCAGCCGTCAGTGCTCTTCGCGATCAACCCGATGCATGCCATCCGATTCTTCATGGCCAACGGGATGCAGGGCTTCCTCGTTCTCGGGGCGGTCTTCCTGGTCACCACCGGCGGCGAGGCGCTTTACGCCGACCTCGGGCACTTCGGCGAGAAGCCGATCCAAGTCGACTGGTTCAGCATCGTCGGCATCTCGCTCGTCCTGCACTACTTCGGACAGGGAGCGCTGCTGATCCGCCAGCCGTCCGCGGCACACAACCCGTTTTACCTGCTCGCGCCGAAGTGGGCGCTTTATCCTCTCGTCGCTCTCTCCACGATGGCCACCGTGATCGCTTCGCAGGCCATCATCTCCGGCGTCTTCTCTCTGACGCGCCAGGCCATCCAGCTCGGCTATCTGCCGCGGATGGAGATCGTCCACACGTCCCGCGCGGAGATCGGACAGGTGTACATCCCCACCGTGAACTGGGCGCTGATGTTCGCCACGATCGCGCTCGTGATCGGCTTCCGGAGCTCGACGAATCTGGCCGGCGCGTACGGGCTGGCCGTCAGCATGACCATGATCATCACCACGGTCCTGGCCTACGTCGTGGCGCGCGATCTCCTCGGCTGGAGCGCGCTCACCGCCGGCGCGGTCACCGTCGCCTTCCTGATCGGCGACCTGGCCTTCCTCGGCGCGAACCTGGCCAAGATCGCCGACGGCGGCTGGTTCCCGCTCCTGGTGGCAGCCGTGGTCTTCACGTTGATGACTACGTGGAGACAGGGGCGGCGGATTCTCAATTTGCGTCTTCGCGAAGGTGCCCTTACACCCGAGGACTTCGTCAAATCGTTGCGCGGCCATCCGCCGGTGCGCGTCCCCGGCACGGCGGTCTTTATGCATCGATCCGGCGGCGTGATCCCCCCGGCGCTGCTGCACAGTCTCAAGCACTACAAGGCGCTGCACAAGCAGGTCGTGCTCCTGACCGTGCTCACCGAGGAGGTCTCGCACCTCGGCGACGACGAGCGCCTCCAGGTCGACGACTTCGGCGAAGGGATCTACCGCGTCACCTGCCGCTATGGCTACATGGAGGAGGCCGACATCCCCGCGCTTCTGGAGCGCGTCAGCAGGGAGCGCCACCTGGCCATCCCGCCGATGGACACGACCTACTTCCTCGGCCGTGAGTCGCTGATCATCACCTCACGCCCCAGCGGCATGGCCATGTGGCGCGAAAAGCTCTTCGCCTCGATGATGCGCAACGCCGAAAGCGCCGCCCGCTTCTTCCGCCTGCCGCCGAACAGGGTGGTCGAGCTCGGAGCCCAGATCGAGTTCTGAGTCCCGGTGTGATCTTGAGGTGGATCGATCCTGATCTTGCACTTCAGCGGTGTGATCTTGAGGTGGGTCGATCCTGATCTTGCACTTCAGAGGTGTGATCTTGAGGTGGGTCTGTTCTGATCTTTCACTTCAGCGGTGTGACCTTGAGGTGGGTCTGTTCTGATCTTGCACTTCAGCGGTGTGACCTTGAGGTGGGTCAGTCCTGATCCTACACTTCACCGGTTGTGATCTTGAGGTGGCAACCAAACGGGCTGGAGTAGGCCGGCCAGACCGAGTATTAGAAGTTGGCCGGTGCTGCTAGGATACGGGCTTCGACGTATGGTTCGCGATCCGCTTGACTACTGCGTTGGATTTGACTGGGATGAAGCGAACATCGACAAGAATTGGCGTTCACACCGCGTCGCCTGGTGGGAGTGCGAAGAAGTTTTCTTCAACCGTCCCCGTCCGATCTTCGAAGATCACACTCACTCGAAGTCCGAGCAGCGGCTCTTCATCCTTGGGCAAACAAACGCAGGACGCTGGCTCTTCGTCTCATTCACGATCCGTCAGGACTTGATCCGGACAATATCAGCGCGCGAAATGAATGCGCGCGAACGGAAAACATATGCCCTCAGCGCGAAAAAAGATCCCGACGTTCAATAGCGAAGACGAAGAGCGTGAGTTCTGGTCCCACGCGGACTCCACCGAATACATCGACTGGTCCAAGGCCAGGGAGCGTTCCCTCTCGCGCCTGAAGCCGACACTTCGGACGATTTCGATTTCGCTGCCAGAGTCTGTGATCGTCGAATTGACGCGGTTGGCGAGCAAGCGCGACGTATCGTACGAATCGCTCCTCAAAACGTATCTCGTCGATCGCATTCAAGCTGAACGTGACGCCGAAAAGCGCTCGTCGACGTTTCGGTGACGGAGAGGAATCCCCCTATTGATCGCACTGCCGTGGAAGATGAGGGGTACGCACGCTCTGATTCGTCCGCGACTTCAAATGTCGTCCAGATCCATAGGCTGCGTCACGCTTGCCTCATCCTCGCGGATCGCCTCCGCTGCCATTTCTGCCAGCATGTCGTGCGACCTCGCAAACAGATAGTCCCAATGCCGTTCCGATTCGAGCTCCGCAAGAATCCAGGCGCCCACGGCTTCCTGCTCCGCCTCCGGCAGCTTCGACGCTTCTGCAACAGCCTGCTGGAGCAAGCGACTCATGATGCAGGATTCTAACAGCGTCCACGCGAAGCGTCTGTTGCTCCCATCCCGGTTGAACCGCTTAACCCCAACTCGGAATGGGAGTTCGGGGTAACTGTTCCTCATTGGTTGACGGCCCATGACCCGCGACTTATATTGAGCAAGTCAACACCGACGCCTCTCCGACCGAGGTTCGCCTCGGGCGGGTTCGCCGGCCCCCTCGGGTTACGATCCGAGGGTTTCTCATGGTTGGTCGAACGGGCTTCATCCTCGACGGATTCAACGTCATTCGGCGAATGAGAGGCGAGACAGCATGCAAAAAAAGAGGCGGTTCGTCACGACGCGGAGAGGCGGTCACACCAAGATCGCGATCATCACTGGCGTCGGTCGCGTGATCGACTTGGGCGCGCAAATGGGTACACCCAAGAGCCACCTCAATAGGCTTTGCGGTGAATGCCGTGATGCGGAAGCCTTGAGCGGCGACTGGTACGCGGTTGGTGATGACCTGCGAAGAGCTTTGGCGCGTCAGCGTGGTGAGAAGCCCAAAGTGCGCACGCCTGAGCTTACTCGGTGACTGACAATCCGGCGGACTGACGGCGACCCGTCAAGCTTGACTGCTCCCTCCTCCCCCTCCGGCCAAACCATCGCCGCCCCGAATCCCGGAATCGCCGAAGCCAACTCCTCGGCGTACGCGCAGGCCACGTCCTCCAGCTCGCGCGCAAGCACCTGGTCGACGGAGGTCGCATCCCGCCGCGCCAGCCATTGCAGCATCTCCTTCTGATACCGCGGAACCCTGGCCCGCAGCTCCACCAGCCGGATGGCCTCGGGGAGCAGCCGCGCCGCGTCGTCCCCGAGGGCGTTCGGACCGGCGCGTTCCAGCTAGCGCCGTTGCGGGCCTCTTCGATGACCGCCTGCGGCCACGTCCGCATCGCCGTGGCGATCATCTCCTCCTTGGCCACCCGCATCCCTATCCCGGTCGAAACCGCTACAATCGTCCCCTCGGCGATCTCGTTCTTCAACTGCGAAAACGACATCCCGAGCAGACCGGCAGCCGTGATGTACGCAATGTTCGGACGAGGATTGAGAAAGATGCGGCGGATGGAATTGAGGGTGTGGTCGTCCATGTCGGGCTCCTCGTGTGTACTGCGATAACATAATACTGCTAAAGAAGTATGTCAAGAGGGAGCGTGGATGAGTGGCTGCGGTCCGTCCAGAAGCTGAGACGTTCGGGCGCGTGCTGCGCGAGGTCCGCTTGAAGCGCGGCCTGAGCCAGCAAGCGCTCGCGGAGCGCTGCGGCTCGAACATTCCCTACATCAGCGAGTTGGAGCGAGGGTTGAAGGCCCCGACGCTGACGATGATCCTGCGGCTTGCCGGCGGGCTGGAATGTAAAGTACGCGACTTGATGCGCGTGTTCGACACCGCGCCCCCGGATTCGTTCCTTCAGTAGACTATTGAGGGTAAACCGGCCTGGGCCGCTTGAGTCCTCTCTCTACCCTTACATGGAAATCAAGAAGTCTGTGAACGCAATCTTCCGCAACGGCGCTAGCTGGAACGCGCCGGTCCGAACGATCGCTGCGCCATCGCCAAATATCGTCACTGTCGAGCTCAAGGACCCAAATGTGGTCTACGAACTCTTCCGGTTTGTTGCGAAAGCGCCATCGTCGTTTACGCTCAGTGGGGAACGCAACCGCGCCAAACCACAACGACGCATGAAATGCCGGCGAAGGAGTGCCGTGCCAATAATTTCGCCGTTCGTACTCAACGTACAGGACGAGCGAGACGTCTCCGACGCGAACGACGCAGCGCTCTGCATTCCATCCGACCGAGAGCTTCAGGTCGGGTGTCGTTTCGTTGATACTCGCGACGATTCTCGCTACTTCGATGAAGGTTTGTGCGCCTTCGGACGCAGCTGCCGTCTTGATATCGCGGAGCCGCTCAGAGCGCGCTTTCGCGAGTTGAACAGCCGCAACTACCTGCTTGACCTTCGTCACGGTGTTCAGCTCGTCCGACCGACGGTTTGATGTCGACTTTGCGGAGGTCGTGACTGATGGGGCGCTTTCGACACGTTTGCGGATGCCGGCGACGACGTTAGCCCACCCGCGATCGCGCGGCCTCCATAACGTGACCGGCTTTGCATTCTCGGGCAGTAGCTGAAGTTTCGCGAAAGGCGCCGCTTGCCAATCGCACGATCGAAGGAGAACAGGTATTACGATGGTTTCCCCTGCGTCTGCCCTCTCGATGGCGCGTTTCATTTCCCTCGCCCAGCAATATCTCGAAGCGAGGAAATCCGCGCTCACCAAAAGCAAAATGAGATCGGCGTCTTCGAGCCTGGCGTCGATCTCCTTCTCCCACTCTTTCCCCGCGTCGATGTTTCTAAATGTCCACGTGTCAATGAGTTGCTCGGCCTTAAGAAGAGAGAGATGCTTCTCAAGGTCTCGCCGAAGCGGCTCGTCAGTCGCTGAATAACTATAGAACAGCTTCACGGTTGATGTTGATCATACCTTGGACCTTCTCGTTCGCATGGCATGCGTTCGCGAGATCCTTCTTGTCGACGACAAATACGTCCACACATCGCCGAGCCAGTTCGCCAGGAACTCCGGTCAGCTCATACCCGCCGTCTCCGCGGCACGTTCCATCGAGAGCACGCTCTGCTGGTACCAGTGGATCGACGCGGCGATCCAGACGCGCCTGACCTCGTGCGGCGCTTTCCGGAGGGCGGCGAAGAGGCTGTCGGGGAGCATGATCTGTACGCTGGTCACGTCGATTCTCCTGTTTCGATACCGAACAGCTTACCGCTGCCGGCAAGTCCATCAACTACCTCGATCCAACGAGCTTGCCTCCCTGGGACCGCGCGCGTCTCGCGCGCGCTCCAGGAGGCAGTTAATAGCCTTCCGGAGGCAGTTAATAGCCTTTCAGAGGCAGTTAACAGCCTCCCGGAGGCAGTTAATAGCCTTCCAGAGTCAGTTAACAGCCTTCCGGAGGCAGTTAACAGCCTCCCGGAGCGAGTCAACTGCTTCTGGTGAAGCGACTTACTGCCTCTTGCCGGCGCATTTTGCCGCTATCGCGGTGTCGTAACGTCCAATCTCCAGACGGCGCGCGTCTCGCGCGCGCGCTGCCTGCGCGAGCTGAGGCCAGGAACCATGCAGTCTCCCAAGCACCGCGCGTGCGGGACGCACGCGGTCCCAGGGGGGGTATAGTCTCGGGCAGCGATGGCGTCGGAGTTGTGGCCGGTCGATCTGAGGGCGGACGTTCCCGCCGCCGGGCCCGTTCGCACCTATCTGGTCTGGTCCTTCTGGATCGGTATCGCCTTCTTTGGCGTCTATCCGGCGATGAACTGGGTCACCTCGTTGCGGCGGGCGCCGTTGCATCTCTACTTCCGGCAGGAGTTGGCCATTCCGTTCATCCCGCAGTTCATCTGGGCCTATCTCTCGATGTATTTGCTGTTCCTCCTCCCGTTGTTCTTCCTTCCGGCGGGGCGGATGCCGGCGCTGGGGAGGCAACTGATCGCCGGGACGATCATCAGCGCGGTGTGCTTTCTCCTCATTCCGGCGGAACTGGGGTTCGCGCGAGAGGTGCCGGCACAGGCGCCGTATACGGACATGTATGCGCGGATGTTCGGGATTGACCGTCCCTTCAACCTCGTTCCCTCGCTCCATGTGATCTACTCATGTGCGATTGCGCTGGCGTGCGCGGACGTTGCGCGGGGAGCGGTGCGCGTGGCGATCTACGGCTGGTTGGTCGTCATCGTGGCGTCGACGGTTTTCGTCCATCAACATCATCTGCTCGATCTGGTATCCGCGTTTGCAATCGTCGCGTTTCTGCGGCGTCGCTATGAGGTGAAGCATGGTTAAGCGTTTGTTCGTCGTCTTTTTGCTGGTTGCTCTTCCGGCGATGGCGGCCGAGGAGGCTGATCACGAGATCCATCAGGAGCTGCGCGGCATCCTCATGACCGTGCAGAACGCGGTCAACAGCGGGAACTTCGACGCCATGCTGCCGGTGTTGAGCAAGGACATCGAGGCCACCACCATCACCCAGGAGGTGATGCGCGGGCATCAGGAGGTGTCCGCCTATTTCAAGAAGTGGTTCGGGCCGGGCGGGTATCTGAAGAAGCTGGAGATGCAGCTCACGGCCGATGCGCTCACCGAGCTCTCCGCGGACAAGAAATGGGGTGTCGTGCGCGGCTCGGCCATCGAGAGCTATACGCTGGCCGACGGCCGGAAGTACGACATGAAGTCGCGCTGGACGGCCACGGTGGTCAAAGAGGCGGACGGGAAGTGGCGGCTGCGGACCATTCATTTCGGCACGAACTTTCTCGACAACCCGATCCTCGATGCGGCCAAGCAGGCGGTGGTCAGGTACGCCGCATTGGCCGGCGGCATAGGGCTGCTGGTGGGCGCGCTGCTAGGCTTTCTGCTGGCCCGGCGCAAATAGCGATCGCTCGGCAGGCGCGCCCCACGGCGGCGCCGGCTGGACGCCGTGACGCCAGAGGCTGGCGTAGATGCGCCAGAACGCGGGTCGGTCGGCATCGTTCCGTGCGAGGTGCGGAAGCTCCGTCCACGCCGCGGCGGGATGCTGGTGATGCGCCTTGTGAAAGTGATAGTTGAGCGCCAGCCATCGTATCGGGGCGAAGACGCGCAGGTTCCATGCGCCATCGGACACATCGCGCTCGCTCCAGGCGTGATCGACATACTGCAACGCTGACCAATGCATGGCGAAGAGCCAGTGCGCCAGAAGCCATCCTGCTAGATGAAAATCGAGTGCCCACCAGAGCGCTGCCTGGAAGCCGAAGGCGCAGGCGATCTCGATCCAGACTCGGATCGGCCGCAATTGTGCGATGTCACGCACATGCGGGCCGAAGCCCATCTTCGGCGCAAGGCGCTTCATGAAGAATCGGGAGCGGTAGAAGGGTGTGGCAAGCAGATAAATCGCGTTGGAGAGCGGGATGCAAAACCAGTAGAGCCCCAGCAGGTTGCCGCCATAGAGCCAGACGTTGCGCATCAGGCGGGACTGGTTCGGCAGGTAGTAGTCGTAGAGATCGTCGTCGGTGCGATTGCGGGCGTGATGGCCGAGGTGTGCGATGCGTTGCAGGGAGAACGAGGTGGGGAACAGGCAACTGGCGATGAAGCCGAGCGCGTAATTGCGCGCCGGCGTCCGCGCTCCCACTCCGTGTACCGCCTCGTGCATCAGCGCGAACGGGGTGTTGTTAATAAAAGCAAAGGCCGCGGCGGCAGCCAATGCCATCCACCACGGAGAATGACTGGCCAGCCAAAGCAGCGCCGACGTTGCGATGGCGGAGGCAAAGAGGATGACCCAGTTCAGACGCTCTGACATTTCTTCATCACCGGCCGCGTGCCCCAATGACCGTGGCGAACGATCGACTGTCCGACGTACCCGGCCGTCGGTACCACGAGCGCCAGGCCGAGAACGATGCTCACCACGGCGACGTAAACCGGCATCGTCAGCGCTCCTCGGAAGTCGAGCAACTCCAGCACCGCCATCCCGCCGCCATAGATCGCGCCGAAGCCGCCAAAGAACCATGGCCCGTAGTCGAGGACGATCTCCGCCGCCCCTTTTCCGTCGGCCCACGGCTGGTTGTAGACGCGCAGGATCCCGGCCTGCAGCGCCTTGACGTCATACAGCACGTTCCAGAATCCGAGGAGCGAACAGATCACCAGCGCGCTGCGACCGATGTCTGTGATGTCTCGTGCCGGCGCCGCGTGCGCCAGCCACGCCAGCATGGCCGTCGCGGAGCCGAAGACGAAGCCGTGGTGTGGGCGGAAGCGCCCCATGCGAAGCCGCGTATCGAACTCCCACACCCCGAGTACGTTGGTTCCGATGCCGGGGACGATGTAGGCCCAAAGCACCGGCACCAGCATCGCCGCCAGCGTCAGCTTCATGTTCCCGGCGTATGTCCTCCGCCAGAGCAGGAAGGCGCAGGGCGTCAGGATCAGTGGCGCGGCGTATTGGTAGATCGAGAGCGCGCGTTTCATTGCAGGCCGAACCGCATTCCGTGCTTCTTGGGGATCTCCTTCTTGAAGAGGAGCGTGTACTTCCAGAACGCACCCATCCGTGACAAGGACCGCAAATGGGTCTTCACGTCGGAGAAGCGGTGCACGAGCGAGGGGATGGTATTGAAGCGCGTTCGTGCGGCGTGGCAGGCGTCCGTCAGCGCGTCGGGAGACATGAGCGCGGGGGCGAACGCGGCAGAGTTGAAGCGGTACTTTGGATGGAGCCACCATTTGCCGTCGTAGAGAAGTCGCCCCTCCTTTTCCAGCTTGCGGTAGAGCGGCGTGTTCGGATAGGGCATGAGAATGTTGTAGGCGGCCAGCGTGAAGCGGCTCTCCAGCGCGAAGTCGACCGTGGCCTCGATCGACTCCTTCGTGTCGTGGTCGTAGCCCAGCGTGAAGGCGGCCCAGCTCTGCATGCCGTGCTCGCGGAGGATGCGCACCTCTTCCTTGTATTTGGAGAAGCGGGGGATGTTGGGCGACTTGCGGGCGTCGCGCAGACTTTCCGGGGTGATGGTCTCGAAGCCGGTCACGTTCCCCCAGTTCCCGGAGCGCTCCAGCAGTTTCATGAGCGGGAGATTGCGGGTGACGTCGAGGCTGGCCTGGCTGACCCAATGCAGATTCATCGGGATGAGGGCGTGGCAGAACTCGGCCAGCGCCTTCTGGTCGCTGGCGATGTTGTCGTCGATGAAGAAGATGAACTTCCTCTTCTGCGCCTCGATCTCGCGCAGCACGTCATCGATGGCGCGAACGTAGTGCTTCCTGTCGAAGTACTGGCTCACGGCGCAGAAGCTGCAGGCGAAGCGGCAGCCGCGCACGTACTGCATCAGCGTGAGCGGCAGATACCCTTTCCCATTGAAGAGATCGCGCCGGGGGAGGACGCGGCCGATCTGGCCGACGCCGGGCGGCCCTTCGTAGCGCGGCTTGAGACGCCCGTGCTTTGCATCGTCGACGACATCCGCCCAGACCGTCTCGGCATCGCCGAGGAAGATGCTGTCGGCGTGCAGCGAGGCTTCTTCCGGAAGCAGAGTGATGTGCATCCCGCCGAGGATTACCGGCACGCCGCGAAGGCGATACTCGGCGGCGATCTCGTAGGCGCGGCGCGCGGTGTAGGTCTCGACGGTGATGGCGGCCAGGTCAGTCGGTTCGTCGAACGGGATCGATTCCATCCGGTCGTCGTAGAGGACGCATTCGACGTCCGGCGGCGTCATTCCCGCCAGCACGGCCAGCATCAGCGGCTCCATCCGCCCTTCGTCGACATAGAGGCTGTGCTCCATGCGGCCGATGTTCGGTTTGATGAAGGTGATCTTCATGGCCTCAAAGTCCGAGCTGGCGGAACTGCTTCTTGTAAATCTCTCTGCGGGAGATGACGTTGGCGATTGTGGTCAGGCCGGCGCGGAATGGCGAAAATGCCGTGTCCGCGTTGAGCACGCGGCTGCCGATCGAGCGCCAGCTATAGAAGCGCCGCCGGGCCTCGAAGACGCCGTCGGTCAGCTCATGCGGGCGCATCCCGCGCGGCTCGAAGATGGCGTCGCCGTAGCGGTAGTTGGGATCGAGCCACCATTTCGGCGAGAGCAGCCGCCCCTCCGCGAGCAGGCGGTCGTAGAGCGCGGAGCCCGGCGTCGGCGTCAGCGGATTGAAGTTGGCGATCTCGAGGCGCGACTCCAGCGCGAAGTCGAGCGTCCGGGCGATGCTGTCTTTCGTGTCGGCGTCGTAGCCGAAGACGAATGTTCCGTAGATGCCGATGTTGCGGCTGTGCAGAGCGCGCACGACGTGCTCATAGGAACCGCTGACGCTGTTCCACGCCTTGCCCATCTGCGCAAGACTCGCTTCGTTCAACGATTCGAAGCCGATGAGGACGAAGCGGCAGCCGGCTTTGGCCAGGCGGTCGAGCACCGCCTCGTCGCGGGCGACGTCGATGCTCATCTGGCACGACCAGCGGCGTTTCAGCGGCGTCAGGGCGTCGAGCAGGGCCAGGAACTCGCTCCTGCGCCCGAGCAGGTTGTCGTCGACGAAGAAGAGGAGGCGATTGGCCGGCAGCGTCTCGATCTCGGCAAGCAATCCGTCGAGTGGCCGCGCACGCAGCGACGTCCCGTAGAAGCTGTGGATCGAACAGAAGTCGCACGCGAACCGGCAGCCGCGCCCGTACTGGACGAGCTCCACCGGCGCGTAGTGCTTGCCGCGGTAGATCGAGCGGTCGAGACGATAGTCATGCAGCGGCGCGTCGTTGCCGCCTGAATAGATGCGCTGCATGCGCCCCTTCGCAAAGTCTTCCAGCAGCCGTTCCCACGAGCCCTCGGCATCCCCGACGACGACGGCATCGGCATGCTCGAGCGCTTCCTCGGGCAGAAAGCTCGGGTGATAGCCGCCCATGACCACCGGCACGCCGCGCGCGCGATAGCCGTCGGCGATGGCGTACCCGCGCCGGGCGGTGAAGGTCTCGATACTGAATGCGGCGAGGTCCGGCTGACCATCGACGGGCAGGACCGGCACAACCTCCGCCTTCTCGTCAAAAAAAGTGACGTCGAAGCCGCGGGCGCGGGCGGCGAGGATGCCCATCGCCAGCGGCGGCATGGCATCGGAGGAGCGGTAATCACCGAGGTTGGGGCGGATCAGCGTGAGCTTCATAGCAGGGCCGCCTCCGGTTGTGCCGGCCGCCCATTCGGCGGTGCCGTCTCTTCAAAGGAGACAGCGTACACGCGCGCGGGATAGGAGATCGGCTTGAGCTGCTTTACGACCGGGATCAGCGGATGTGCCGCGCACAGGCCGACACTCGCGACTGAGGTTTGGCAATGGGAGAGAAGGTCTTCCACTAGCGTGCGTGCATCCGCCAGCGCCCGATCGGACAGCGCAAGAAAAGCGATGAAGGTCTGGTCGAGCGCGCCCCCTTCGTCCGGGAGAGGAATGCGCCGCAAGAGCCGTGCGCAGGCGTTGTAGGCGGGCAGCAGCGATCGGAGCGGCTGCCGGTACCGCCGCGCCACGATCTGCTTGAATGCGCGTTGATCCCACAACGCCGCCACTCCCTGCAGGCTACCGTCGCGCTCGTACATGAAGAAGTGGGCGATGCCGATTTTGTTGATGAGATCTGCATCCAGCACCGGCGAGTATTGAAACCGTGCCGCCGATGCATTGTGGAAATCGACGATCGCCGCGACGTCGTTCACCCCAACCGCGCGCCACAGTTTCCGTCTCCGTCCTCGGCTCACCGGCAGCGCGAACGTGACGTAGTCTCCCTGCGCGTGATAGGCAGGCAGACCGCGGACGCCGGCTTCCAGAAGCCGCCGCGCGTTTTCGTTCTCAGCAGCGACGACGGTAAACCACCATGGCCGCGTGCCGGCGGACGGCGCGAGCGGACGGATCGAGTCATACCCCTCGCGCAGGTGCCGAATGCGCCGGCGGTAGGCGGGCCGTACGCGCAGTCCGCCGAGGTAGCCGAGCCGTTCCGGTTGACCATCGACATGCACGGGCACGATGGCCGCCGTGTACATCCCGATCACATCGCCCGCTTCCTCGGCGATCACCGCCCAGTCGCGGCCGAAGAGATCCGCCGCCGCGAAGAACGACGGCTCGCGCTCGATGGCCATCTCCACCCAGGTCGGCATGCCGTTGTCGCGCAGGATCGAGCGAAGAAGCGCGTCGTCGGCCTCCGTCGCCACCCGGAACGTCGTCACTGGACCTCCAGCAATTGGCCTCTCCACGTCTCGTCGCCGAGTGGATAGCCGTTGCGCTGCGAGATCTCGTTGCGGTGAAGCGCGTTCACCAGGAAGAAGTTCCGGAAGACAAAGCTGTCGCGAAAGTGCCGCGTGCTGCGACGCAGAATGTTGGGCCAGCCGTAGAAGCGCCGCCGCGCTCCAACGCAGCCCGCCGTCACTTCCTCCGGCGTCAGAGTCTTCGGTACGAAGGGGAGGGCGTTGTAGCGATATTCGGGATCGAGCCACCACGCCTCGTAGCGAAGCCTCCCCTCCTTCTCCAGCCGCTTGTACAGCGGCGTTCCCGGAAAGGGGGTGAGGTGATTGAAGGCGGCGATGTACATCCCCTCTTCCGTGGCGAAGTCGACCGCCTCGTCGAAGGAGGACGGCGTGTCGTGCTCGTATCCGAAGATGAAGGTGCCATAGACGAAGATGTTGTGACGCCTCAGGTTTGCCAGCGCCCCTCGGAAGCCGCTCCGCATGGTGTTGAAGCGCTTGTTCATGATCTCCAGGTTCCGGGAATCGAGACTCTCGAACCCGATCAGCACTCCGCGGCAGCCGGCCCGATGCAGCTCGCCCAAAAACTCCTCGTCGTGCGCGGCGTCGATGCTCATCTGCGTGATCCAGCGGATGTCGAGTTTCCCCAGCTCCGCCAGCAGCGGCTTCCCCGCCTTGAGGTCGCCCGCGAAATTGTCGTCGACGAAGAAGAACACCCGCTTCTCCGATCGGAGAGCGGCCAGCTCGGCGATGACGTCCTCGACCGGCCGCCGGCGGTAGGTGCGCGAATAGAAGGTCTGGATGGCGCAGAATTCACAGGGGAACCGGCAGCCACGCCCCGTCTCTACAAGACCGATCGGCAGATAACGCTTGCCGCGAAAGAGGCGCCGATCGACGCGCATGTTCGCCAGCGGCGCCTGCTCGCTGTGATAGCGGCGCTGCAGGGTTCCGTGGCGCAGATCGTCGATCACGCGCCCCCAGACTCCCTCGGCCTCGCCGGTGACCACGGCATCGGCGAAGCGCGAGACCTCGTCGGGCACGAGCGTGGCGTGGAAGCCGCCCATGACCACCGGAATGCCGCGAAGCCGGTACTCGCTGGCGATCTGATACGCGCGGGCGGCGGTATAGGTCTCGATCGGGATGGCCACCGCGTCAGTAGGGGCGTCGTAGTCGATCGTCTCCATCCGGTCGTCGTAAAAAGCCGTGTCGATCTCCTCCGGCGTGAGACCGGCCAGGACGGCGATCGGCAGCGACTCCATCTGCCACGTGCGGACGTAGCCCTCGCCCGCTCGATGGCCGACCGCCGGATGGATGAACGTGAGCTTGAAGCGTTTCACGATGTCAGCCCAACTCAAGCGAAGCGCGTCGCGTCAGTACCGAGAGATGCCAGTCGCAGTTGTAGAAGCGATGAAGGCGATGCGCATAGAACCGGTAGCCGAGATTTGCGGCGATGCCTAGCGGCTCCATCGCGCCAGCCTTCCAGAGCCGCCGTGCGATCGCGCTGTACCGGTAGACGCTCTTCCACGCGCGCTCGTGGCCGGCCGCCAGTTGCTGAGGAGTCATGTTCCGCGGCTGAAAGACCACATGCTGGCCGTCGTAGAGCTCCCAGTCGCGGGTAAAGATGCGGCCCTCATCGGCGAGGCGTTTGTGAAGCGGGGTGCCAGGAAACGGCGTCAGGATGGCGAAGCGCGGCAGGTCGATGGCCGTGCGAATGGCGAATTCGGCGGTCGCTTCGAATACATCCAGCGAATCGTGATCCATGCCGAAGACGAAGCAGCCCTGAATGGCGATGCCGAGGTCGTGGAGGTCGGCGATGAGCCGCGCGTAATCGACGGAGCTGTTGAAGCGCTTGTTCGCGTCGCCGAGGCTGCCGGCGGTGATGCTCTCCAACCCGAGAAGCAGCCCGCGGCAACCGGAGCGCGCCATCAGCTCCATCAGCTCGCGGTCGTGGGCGATGAGCACGGTCGATAGACCGAACCAGCGCACCTTGAGAGGGATGAGCGCGGAGAACAGACTCTTCGCGTATTCGACGTCCGCGACGAGATTCAGATCGATGAAAAGGATCCGCTTCTGGCCGACGCGGCGGATGTCCTCGACCACCCACGAGACCGGCTTCTGAAGCTGCTTGCGGCCCCACGCCGACGGCGCGATGCAGAACTCGCAGTCGTGCCCGCAGGAGCGCGTGGCCTCAAACACCGCCTGCGTCAGGAATTGCCGTCCGCTGAAGAGCTCGCGCCGGGCGAATGGCATATCGGGCCGGTCGAGTGAAAAGTCGAGTGCCTGGCGATATTCGCTTTTCAACGTGCCGCCCGCAAAGTCGCGCAGCAGCTCCGGCCACGCATCCTCGGCATAGCCGACGACGATGGCATCCGCGTGCAGCGCCGCCTCGTGTGGGACGAGCGTCACGTGCGGCCCGCCGAGGACGACCACCTTCCCCTGCGAACGAAACCGCGCCGCCAGCTCATAAGAGCGTTTCGACGTTCCGGTGATCACGGTCATGCCGATGAGATCGGCGCTCAGATCGTCCGGTACGTCCTGAATCCCCTCGTCATAGACCTCGATCTCCGCGTGCAGCTCCGGCGGAACGAGCGCCGCTAGCGTCGTCAGCGTCAACGGCTGATAGCGAAGCGACTTCCGGAAGATCCCGCCGCGGTGGCGGTAGAGAGGTCCCTTCGGCGAGATGAGCGCGATCTTCATGATGGTTCTTCCATTCTGCCGATCCACTCCGGTTCATTGCGCAATGCAGCGGGTTTCACGTCGCCGAGCCGGACGCCCTGCTCTGCATGGATTCGCGCATAACGGTCATACAGGCGGCTGACCGGCATCAGGCGGAGCGCGGCGAGCTGTCCGAGGCGGCGGGCGTATGCGTATTGAGGATTGCCGCAGAGCCTGCGCTCGACGTCGTCGATGCTGATGGCCGCATCCGCCTCGGCCAGGAGAACGTAGCCGTTGCTTTCGGACGCCGGGACGAGCAGTCGAAACCCCGGAACGTCTTCCAGACAGGCGGCCACGAAGGGCTCGGTGAGCTTTTCACCGACCAGATCGGAGACGGCATTGCCACGTCCTGCGAACTCGAGGATTGGCCGGCCGGTGATCGATCGTCCTTCGTATCGCACCAGATCGCCGGTGCGATACCGGTAGAGGCCACTGGCGGTTGTGGCGATGACTTCATAGAGCGGACCTTCCGCGAGCTCATTGTGAAGGGAAAGCCGGCCGTCCCGTTCGAATTCGAAGAACCCATGCTCCGTCAACACCGGCCGGTCATCGATGTCAGGCACGGTGACGACGGTCTCCGTCGACAGCAGCCCTTTCGGTTGCAGGTGAGCCTGCGGCAGACGCGCTGCCAGCGCCTCGGCGAAGGGTTTCGATGCCGCCGAGGCCCAGCAACTCACGACCTTCAGCCGCGGCCACAGGAGGTGAGGGTTATCGACCTGATCCAGAAGCGACAGAAAGAAGGTCGGGCTCCAGACGGAGATCAGCTCCAGATCGCGCGCCGCGGCGAGATGGCGTATCGTCTCCGAGCGCCAGAGAGCAACGTCGTCGATCGCGGCGACGCTGAACGGTACGGCCGTCATCTCGGCGAGAACGGCTCCGGCAATGTCGCCGAGATAGGCACCGTCGGGAAGTCCGACGGGAATGTCCCCGATCCGCTCCGGACGTCGTGTGGCCGGGCTGATCGAAAAGTACGCGCGGCCCGTGATTCCGTGAGTCTTTACGACCGTGTCCAGCCACGGCACGACGCTGCGCTGAAAGTCGAGCAGCCCTTCCGCGGAGTACGGAATGAGCTTCGCGGCGCCGGTGCTGCCTCCTGTACGTTCGAACGCAATCGGAGAGCCTGCGAAGAGAACGTCGGAGCGCTGGCGTCTCGCCGGCTGGCCCAGCGGCGTCTCGCCGCTGCGGTTTCGAGCGAATGCATGGTGAGCCGCTGACCGGGGGCGAGACGCCCCCGGGCCAGCCGGCGAGACGCCAGCGCTCCGTTGCGCATCGCGCTCGCCGCTGCGTATGCGATCCAGCCACGGCGTCATCTCCTCATAACGAACAATCGGAACCCGCTCGCGAAACTCCTCCATCGTCCGCGGCGACCCGTATGCGCGCAGGTACGCCGTCCCCGCATTGCGGGCAAGCATCGTTTCCAGCCACGGCGCCGCCATCGGCGCCGGTATGCCAGCGGTAAGGCGATCCCACGGATTAGTAGCCATTGAGGCCTTTACTGAACAATTTCAGCGTGAGCGGCTTCATGTTGTCCGACTCCACTTCACAGAGGCAGACCAGCTCATGTCCGCGTTGAAATCCCGGATTGCGGTCGACGAAGAACCTCACTTCCTCCCTGTCCAGATCCCTCGGCGATGGGATGGCGATGTCAGGCTTGAGGTGCCCGCGCGACTTCTTCAGCTCGACCACACCCGTGGCCGGGTTGTAGTCATCCGGAAACATGCTCTGCGCCAGAGAATCGGCCAGCGACTTGAGATCGCCGCGCTGCATGCTCCAGTGGGGATGGAACGACTTGCTGAAGAGCGGGAGGTAGCGGAACGTGCGATGTCCCTTGACCAGCAGAAGCCAGTACAGCGGCAGCTCCGGCCGCTGGCGGCGGAGCACCCCCAGCCGCGCGATCCAGTCGAAGGCCAGCGCCTGTTGTCCCCAATGAGCCCGGTCGACGACGGTATCGCCCGAGTAGACTACCCGGACCGGCTTTTGCCGCCACTCGTGCTCGTAGACCAGGACCGTCGTGAATCCGACGAGTTGCCCGTTCTCATGAACCAGCAGCACCTCGTCCTTCTTCGCCAGATCTTCGAAAAACAGCGCGTCGCTCGACCCGTCGTAGCTGCCTAGGTAGAGGCTCGCCATCTCCCCTCTAAGCGAATCGCTCAGCGCGGAGACGGAGACGAATGCGGTCGAATACTGCCCCATTGCAGACGGTGACGAAGATTTGAAACGAAGGTACCACGGGGTAGGAGGAGGCTCAAGGGCGGCCGGCGCCGAGGACTTCGATGAAGTCACGCGGAGACGCGGAGACGCGGAGGAGAGGAGTCCGGCGACGACGCTCCTGTGGCTATCCTGGCGAGATTGCCCGCTTCGGCGCGAGTCGCTCGAAGTGCGCGGCCGAATGAGAGTGGGTGGCGTGGCCGGTGAAGTCGACAAAGACTTTCGCTCCGCTGTCGGTCGTCAGGGCGATATCGCTCTTTCCGTCACCGTCACTGTCGACGATGGCGAGCGTTGCGATCGCGCCGGCGGTGGGCGGCGAGATGCGCCCGGCCCAGAGTGGCTTTCCGGAGGCGAGTTTCTTCGGGTCGAAGACGAGCAGGATGTTCCCGGATGTGACGATGATCTTCGGCGCATGACGATTCGTCGGACGCCCGACGGCGACGTGGTCGAGGCGGCGGTTGGAGTCGAACACGCCAAGGCGAGCTCCATCAGGGCCGTAGACCACGAGGCGCGACGCCTGCGCATTCTCGTCGTTCAGGAGCGCGACGATGTTGTTTGTGTGCTGCCGGAACAGATCGTAGGTGACGAACGCCGTTACCTTCATCGCCTCCCGTGTGGACCAGAGGGGGTTGCCAGTGGCATCGAGCGCCGTGACCGCGGCGCGCGTGGCGAAGACGACCTCGCGGCTGCCGTCGGCGTCGAGATCCACGGCTTCTGCATGCGTCACCACGCCGCCGGCGTTCCGCTCCCAGAGCGGTTCATTTTTGTCTGAGAGCGCGCGAACGGTCGTCCCGCTTGTGTTGACGCGCGCCGGGCCAGACGGGGGAGCGCCAGGCGAGCATTGCGCCAGCGGCATGTTGCGCGCTTCCCCATCCATGCTGACCTGCGTGGCCGAACCGACGTTCGGATCGCGATTGTCGCGAATCCAGGTACGTACATTCCGCTCGACGTAGCCGGCGAGCGTCTCCGCCGTCACGACACCGCGGACCTTCGCCGCGCCGCAATGGATGCCGTCGATGACGGCTTTCGTGAAGACGCCGTTGCGCGCCTCCCGATCGTCGTACGCCCACTGGCCGGCCGCCGCGGCATAGAAGACGGCCTGCCCGCGCGTGTGGCCCATGCGCCGCGCGAGCGGCGCAGCGCTCATCGTGTTCGCCAGCACCGAGCGCGTGCCGCTCGACATCCGCTCGCGGCAGGCGTCGACGAGGACGAGCGAGCGTTGCGCGGCCGACGACGCGATCACTTCGAACATGTCGGTGATGGGGAGCATCGTGGCGGGATCGCTGACGACCGACGATGCTCCGAGGATGTAATCGCTACCGTGGTGCAGGAAACCGTGCGTGGCCATGGAGACGATCAGCATCCCGTCGCGGCCGGCGAGCGCCGCCTGCTCGCGGAGGGCAGCGCGGATGTCGCCGGCGCCGGCGCGGAAACGCACGTCGGCGCCGGCATCCTGCAAGTCGCGCAGTCGGCGGCGCGAATCCGGTTTCACCGGATGGCCAGAAAGCGCGAGCACGACGCGGCGCGGCGGCACGAGACGAACCCGCCGTTCGAGCACGAAAACGTAGGCGAGGTCGATTGCATCGTCGACGGCGTACGGCACCTCCTCGACGGAGCCGCTGGTGAAGTGGCGTACGCCGACGAATAGCGCCGCCGACTGCATCCGGTCGAACCGCGTACTGGCGCTGCGCGGCGGTTCGGTCACCAGCCGCACGGAGCGCGCGTTGCGCCTCGCGAACGGCACGATCGTCGCCGTCGCGATGCCAAGGAGCAGAGCTCCGAGAGCCAACCATTTCCAGCTCTTCACCACATGAGGATGACACCAGCGAACGGAGTTTGTGGGGGCACCGGACAAAAAGTCGTCCTCGTAGCGCTACGACGCGCTCATGTAGAGAACGTCCCGAGGTGACGGACGGCGGTGGCAAACCCTTCCGCCGTCACGGGAGGGCTGCAGAACTGGTACGAATTAGAACGGGCGAAAGGCTCATCGCTTCGCGGCCTTACTCCAAGCTTGGCAATCGTCTAGAATTCTTTGCTTGGTTTACTGGCAGAAATTTGATCCGGAAGAATTCGAGTACGAGTTCGACGAAGACGAATTGGCCGGCCACGATGTAACCGTTGACGAGGCAGTGGAGGTGATCTGGAATGGATTCGATGTCGATCGAAATAAAGGACATCGGCGCGGTTACCAGCTTGTCGGGCGAACCGACGGTGGGAGGCCGCTGAAGCTGATCGTTTTCGAGAAGAGAAAAGGACTCATTCGGGTTATCACTGGCTGGGACGTATGACCGAGAAGAAGAAAGATGACGGAATCACGCGAGCTCTGATTGCCGACTCGAGCAATCCGGACGCGTGGGAGCGCGTGGCGATCGTCCCGCCGAGCACGTCCCCTCGGCCGGAGTGGTACGGGAAATCACGCAATCCTAAAGAGGCTCGAGCCAAGCGGCGGTCCCCACTTCAACCGCAAGTTGATCATGCCTCACGAGAGGCGGAGGCGTTGCGCAGAAAAGAGTTGCACGATGCTATTGCTGCTCTTCCCGAGGGTCAGCGACATGCGATGCAACTATGGCTGGATGGCTTTCACTATACCGATATTGCGAGTGCGCTCGGTGTCAGCGTTGACGCGGTAAAGTCGAGGCTACGCGACGCGAAACGTCATTTTGCGCCGCCCTGGCCTCAACGAGGCTAGCGGTAATCCGCCAACCAGGTGATGCAGCGCCGCTCAACGGCCTTCGGCCGGATTTAACCAATCGTCCCGAGGTGCCGCACGGCAGCCGCAAACCCTTCGCCGATGCCCGAGCGGGAGAGCTGGAGGACTTCATTGAGGCCCGACGCCGTGCGGAAGTGCAGCTCGTCATAGAGGCAAATCGGGATGCGGGGGTTGTTGTTGAAACGTCGGTCAGGACCTCCGCGCTTGTTCACGTATCGCCACGTGTAGTCGACGACCGTGGCGTCGCCGGGCACGCCGCCGTCTTCGATGAAACGCTGCCGCGCGACCGCCAGCTCGACGCTGCGGTAACTCACGGCCCCGATACTCGATCCGTCGTAGACGAGCAGGTGATCGGGCAGGAAGTAGAGCGTCCGCCGTCCGGCGGCGATGCTCAGAACCGGCACGTTGGTTCGCACGAGCGGCGGCGGGGTGCTGCGCACCATCGTGGCGGTGCGTTGGAGGAGCGAGCTCGCCCCGGCGTGATATTTGCGATCGTAGACGCGTCCCTCGGCCGCGACATGCCACGTGCGGCGGCACGAGGCCAGCGCGTCTCCCCACTGCGCAAACGTTCGGAATGACTCCTCCACCTCCGGTGCGAAGTCGTAGAGGATCACCGTCGTCTTGCGCAGCACGTCGCGGCGGCGCGCCGCGACGATCGCGACGACCGTCGCCATCGCAAGCAGCAGGAACGCCCACAGCGGCAACGCGGCCGCGACCAGCAGTAGAAGGATCGATCCTACGATGGCGAACGGCATGAGCGGCATCGCTCGGCGTTTCTCACGAAGCTCGGCGAGCAACTGTTCGGAAGAGGAGTCGGCGATCTGCGCGGCGTTCGCCGACGCGATTTCCTGCAGCGGCGCGTGCGTTCTGTCCGGAGCCTGCGGCGACGGCAGCACGCGTGGCGCAACCCGCGGAGCGGCCGGCGAATGAAAGGTCTGCTGATAGTAGACGCCGCCGCGGCCGATGCGAACGTAATTGCCGCGCGGCCCGCTGCCGAGGCGAAGCCCGCGAACGCCGACCGACATGCCGACGCCGGAACCGGAGAGGTTGAAGCGGAAAGGCCCGACGGCGACGCTCTTGTGCAGGTAGAAGCCCATTCATCCTCCGCGGAACGCGCACGACTGCGACCTCCGCCGCGGCGGGCGGCCGGCTGCACGTGCCCGCGGCCTTGCCGCTAGCGCGCGGAGATCGCATGAGGCATAGACACCGATCCGGTACGTTTGTGGGGCCGGCGGACCGACTCGATGACGATCCGCTCGATCGACCACGTGGCCGGCGTGAGGACGGGCACGCCGCGGCTGGTCGAACTCGTAAGCGCGACCAGACGTTCGAGCGCCGTGGTCGTTATCGGCATCGGACCGCGTACGCCGTCCCACTGCAGGATCCACGGATCCGCGAACGGCTCGTCCGTCGCCAGAAGGATGTATGTGTCAACTCCGTAAGGGGGCGCAATCTCAAACTTCGCGCCGAGCGCGATCACCGGTGGCGGCTTGGCTGCGCCGGCGAGCGGGAAATGATTCTCGACCGAGCCGCTCACCGGAAAGAGGAGCACGCTCTGGCCGTAGCTGTCGATCGTGAAGACGTAGACGTGGCGGCGGCCGGTGCGCGCGGCCACTGGTGATCCAGCCTGGAGCTCGAGCGCGTACGTATCGTTGCCGGCGACGCTGCCGCCGTCGGCGGCGAGTTGCCCATCGCCTTCCCGCCGCAATACCAGGCGATACGGCCAACGCCCCTCGGGCGGTGACTCGAGGAGACTCCACGCCTCGATCTTGTGCAGCCGCAGCGCGCGGTGGCGGAGGGCGAACGCTGTATCGCCTCCGGCATCGGTGATCCATGTGGTCCGCAGCGGCAGGCCGGACGCGTGGCGGTCGCTGTGCCGCGCGTTGGGACGTACCCACGCGTACTCGACATGATGTTGAACAAAACGGCCGGCGAGGACGTAGTCGGCATCTTCGGCGTTGCCAACCACCTCGATGACGGCGGGGCCGGCGATCTGTGCGGCGAGCATTTCGGTCGCGGGAAGCTGGACGAACAGAGACGTTCCGCGGCGAAGGCCGGCCAGCGCGTGCAACGCGTCGCCGTCCGATCCGAACGAGCTCGCATGCCCGGCGGCATCGAGGAGCTCCCACCGCGTGCCGGCGCGGCGAAGAAGGTGCTCCGGCGTGCGCACCGTCGGATCCGTGATCCACGCGAGATCGTTCTCTGCTGCGATCGCTGCCGCACGGCGTGCGAATGGAGCGACGTCGTTCACGCCGGCAGGGAGCCGCGGAATGGCAACGCGGAGCGGACGCGGCGGCGGAGCGGCCCAGCCGGTGAGCTCGAGCAGGTTTCCACCGCGGACGTGCGTCGCGGCGGGAACGCGCGCTTCGCAGCGGTCCAGGCCGAGGAGCGTGGTGACCGTGAGCGGCGGTTGCGAGCGGTCGCCGGCCACGCGCAGCTCGCTGCCGGCGGTGATGCCGTGCACCCATCCGCCGGAGATCACGGCCGTGCCGTCGCCGCGAACCCGCTCGACGACGAACGTGATTCGCGCGGCACGAACGGCATTGCCCGTGCCGAGGAAGGGGCCGCGGCGTTGCGCGGACTCGCCGGCCAGGACCGGATTCTGAAACGGCATCTCCGCGCGCAGCCGCGCCTGCGCGCGCGTGAACGTCTCCATCGCCGGTTCGTCAGGCGCCGCGTCGCGCATCGCGCGCATCCAGGCCCAGGTAAATGCGCCATGCATCGTCTGGCGGTCGTCCCGCGCCTCGCGTGCCTCTTCGTCGTCATGCGACGCGCTGATGACGAGCGCGCCGCGGTTCTCCGGACGCGGGCCGTAGTCGCCGCCGTCGGCGACGTCGCGCAGGTCGGGGCGGATGCCGCGCGGCCGCGCGAGCGTGAGGAGCCCGCGCGCGGCGGAGCCGCTGTGACACGCGTCGATCATCACGGTGAGGTGCGCGCCGCGGTCCAGGATGGCGTTGAAGATGCGCCGGAGCTCCTTGTCTCGGATGTCGTCCGCGCCGCGGCGTGAGTCGGCCGGGATGATCGACTCGTCGAGCTTGTCCGGCTCATCGGACTTCGAGTTCCGCACCTGCGAGCCGTGACCGGCGAAGTAAAAGAAGACGACGTCGTCTTTCGTCGCCGCCGCGGCCAGCCGGTTCGCGGCTGAGAGCATCGCGCTTCGCGTCGCTGACTGGTCGTTGAGCGTGACGATGTCGCGTGCGTCGAAGCCGTGCAGCAGCATGAGGAGCTCGCGCATCGCGGCGGTGTCGTTCACCGCGCCGGAGAGATTCGGCCAGTCGCGGTCCGGCGCGGGCGCGCGGATCGTGGTCAGCCGCGAGGCGGTGTAGTCGTTGATGCCGATGAGGAGCGCGAGGCGGTGGGGCGCCGCAACCGCCGGTGCCGCGAACATCATCAGAACGAAAGCGATCTTCAGCGGCACGGCTGCATCTCCGCCGCTTCGCCTTGCATGAGATTTCCGTATGTCCGGACGTGACCTGTGAGGTCGCGATAGACCACGCCGCGGAATGCGCTCTGGCGGGTGAAGCGCCGCACGCCGCCGTCAACCACGGCGTACGCGCCGGTGCCATAGTGAATCGCCTCCGTGAGCGAATCGTCGAGCACCATCGAGGTATCGACGAGGAGGACGCTGCAGTCTGCGCCGGCGGCGACGCCGCGGATGTTCCACTTCATCAGCCGCGAATTCGCGCAGCGCCTGGTGAACAGCGAGGCAGCGTCGATACGTTCCTGCCGCGGCGATGGCTGCTGCCGCGATGTGCAGGCGATCAGGCAAACAGCCAGGCCAATGCTTCTGACGATGTCCATGTCGTTCTCCATGAAAAAACGGTTCGCCGCGCGTGCGGCGAACCGTTCCGGGAGTTACGGCTCGAGGTAGGCTGGCGGGCAGAGAACCCGCTCATAGGCCGAGCGGCCGATGTCCAGCCGCAGACCACTCAACAGCGGGGACCAGACCCCCGACGTAGGATGGACATCCGACCATCCGACCTCCGGATATGACGGCGCGCCACTGGCCGCTCCGGCGAACGGGACGAGACGCGTCTCCTTCGCCGGCGGGTCCTGCAGCAGGTCGTAGTACATCTCGAAATGTTTGCCGACCTGCGGCGCATCGTTCAGTCCCGACGCCGGCGGCACGAACGGCGGGAGATTGAGCACGGCGATCTCCATGGAGTTGTTCGCGTCGGGCGTGAGCGTCATCGACCGGCCGGGGTCGCCGTTGAATTTGCTCTCGGTGATCTCGATACCGCTGCCGGAGACCTCGATCTCGGCGCCGGCCCATGAGGCGATTGCCTGCGAATACGGCGACACACTTCCGGAGCCGTCGAGCCGTCCGAAATGAACCGGCGTCACGTTCGAGCCGATGCGCGTGACGGAGTAGGTAAACACATTCCCGCTGCGCAAATGAAGACGCGCGACCACGGTCGACGGCGGCTGCGATGCCAGGACCGACGAGTCCAGCGTGCAGCCGGACCCGCAGACCTGCTTGAGATCGGCGATCCAACTGATGTCTTTCCGCTCACTGGACGTGGAGGGAATCAGCGACGGCTGGCCGTTGCTGGACGTGCGAGCGTTCGACGTGACCGAAAGCGACGGCAGATCGGGATCGCTGCTGCCCGCCTTCACGAAGGAAATGTCGGAGCCGGAAATCGTCCATGCGCCGCCGCCGCTGACCGCCGCTTCGAGCGAGTCCTGCGCCGTCGACAGCGGCTGATCGGCGTAGACAAACTGCGCGATTTCGCCGTCGCGGGTCGGGCAATCGCCGCTGCAAGAGCCGGCGCGGGCGATGAAGAGAGGTTTGTGCCGCTGGAGTGCGCTGCCGTCCGAGAGGTGATGACTGTGGTCGGCGGCGAGGAGGAGGACGGTCATCTCTTTGCCGTCCTGGCTGGGGGTGAAGACCATGAGACCGCTGAACAGAATCTTGAGAATGAAGCTAGTCAAGGTGGTTTCTCCTTTTTCATGTCTCCTATCGATACGAAGGGCGAGGAGGCGTAGCCGATGGCTTGAAACGGCGCCCATAATCGCGCTGGCTTCGGGCCGGGGTTCTCGCTTCGGAGCATCGTCAGTTGCGCGTTCCGGAGCGCCGCCGCCGCATCCTCGCCACTTTGATAGTGACGATGAAAAGACACGAAAAGATCGGCCGCTGTGGCGTCATCGATGTCCCACAGTGCGCCGACGACACCCGGAACTCCCGCGCCGATGATCGGACGGACGAGGGGGGCAATGCCCTCCGCGCCGACCGGCAGCCCTCCCGCGCTGCTGCACGCACCGAGAACGACCAGGCGCGTTTTGTCGGTATGCAGTTGCTTCATGAGCATCTCGGCATTGAGCACGCCGTTCAACAAAAGGAACGACTGTGACGGTGCGTCGCCATTGACCACGCCGTGGGCGGCGATGTGAACAATGGCGCTGCCGCTCGCCAGCCGCAGGAATTCACGCGGCGTTGCCTCGTCGTCCATCAGGACTTCGGGCCGCGGATACATCGCACGGATCGAGTCGACCTCCCGCCGCGCGAACGGGAGCCGCTGCAATCCCTGCGTCAGCGCGGTATTCGAAACAAAGGATGGATCGGCGATGAGAAGCGCGGAGGTGTCGTGAGGGTCAAGATCGTGGTCGCGCATGACGGCGAATGCGTACAGGAGCGCGCTGCCGGACATCGAGAACACGTGATCTTCAATGGCATATCGCCTCGTGTCGGGATTGCGCAGCGCGGCAAATGGCAACCCGCGCAGCTCTCTGTCCGGGACGATGACGATGTTCGCGGCGGCATCGCCCCGGACGCGATTGACGAAATCCAACGGCGTCCTCAGCAGCCCGTCGTACGGCGCAAAAAGGCCGGCCTCGAACGCAGCCGAATCCTTCCTGCTCGCCGCGTCCTGTAAGGCACCGGTCCAGCGTTTCACATCGCTCCGGCGAGCCGTCAGCCACTGTCCGATGAAGACGTCGCGGCCGAGGACCCAGGCGTATGTCCTGTCGTCAAAGACGCGATATTCGATGAGGAACGTTCCGGGCGGCAAAACCGCCCGCAACTTGACGATGTCGAGATTTTCCGGTTGCGCGGCAAGCTGGCGAAAGGCCGCCGGTGCGGCCGGCAGATTGCGGACGAGGTCGAGCGGCTCGAATGCGCGAGCCCGTTCCGCATATCGGAACGCCTCATCGCCGCGTCCCTCGTCGATCAACTGCCGGATCAGCAGGTCGTACGTCTCCTCGAAGCGCGAGAAATAGAAATTCCAGAAGTCATCCGCCACGCCCGGCTTGCGGTCGCGCAACAAAGGGGCTTCTTCGCTATGCAACCGGTTCAACGCCTCGCGCCTGTCGGTCTCCGCCTCGGCCATCTTTCCCATGCGGGCGAATGCCTCGGCGCGCTCGGCGAAGAGCACAGCGAGAAACGTCGCGAATTCCCCCTTCTTTGCGGCGTTGATTGCCTCCGTGAGCGAGGCTACGGCCCGACGCGGGTCGACATGTAATGCCGTCGCTCCCTGCACCTGGGCGAGCCGCGCTTCCAATGCGCGGCGGAGATGGTGGTCCGAATTCTTCTCATTGATGCGAGCGGCTTCGTCGACATGTCGCTGCGCGTCGTTATAGCGCTGCAGTGAGAGCTCGATCCATGCAAGGTGATCGAGTGCCGTGACGAGATACGTGTTTGCCGCATGCCTGCGCGCGCTCTCGACGAGGGCATTCTGATAAAGAAGCGCCGCCTCGGGATGATCGAGGGCGAGCGCGGCTGAGGCAGCAGGCCCGACTAGGAGGTGCTGCGTGTTCAAGCTCACGAGCCGAGGCACATCGCGCAACGCCACGTACGCCTCACGCCAGGCAGCGTCCTTGAGTCCCACCACCGACATTGCGGCGATAGCGCGCGCCGAGGCAGCGGCACGGTCCTCCCAGTCGCCGATTCGGTCATACGCCGCGATTGCCGCTTTGTAGGCGACAAACAAATCGGTGTAGCGATTGAGAAACTGATCGGTATTGAGCCTGCCCAGGTTGACGCGCGCGATGACGCTCGGGTAGTGCCGCTGATCGGCATCGGCCTCGACGGCATCGAGCTCTTTGCGCGCCGCGTCATATTCACCGCTTGCTAGCGCGTCTTGACCGGCATGGTCGATTCGGGCAATGAGGTATTGAGGACTCCCGGCTTCCCGGAGAAGCCGCGACGCCCGCTCGTAGAGCGGTGTGGCGGAGGAAAACTCGATCGAGAGCCCCGCCTGACGCGCTTTCACAAATTGGAGGTGAGCCTGCCTCAAACGATCCGGCGAGCGCGTATTCGCGATCGCCGCGGCGACGTCGGCGAAATAGCGGTCGTGAAAGAATCGCGACAGCGCCTCGGCGAACGTCGTGACCTGCGACAGCCGCGACGGCGACGGCGCGTTCGCCCACTGCACGAGCACTTCCTCCTCAAAGTACCTCTGCGCACTTGCAGGAAATGCCGCAATGAGACGCTGCGCCTCGCCGATGTCGCTCTTGTCGAGTGCCCTGTCAATGCCGGCACGCACCGCAGCCCACTGCTGCTCGCCGTTTTGTGCCGTCTTGCGCGCGAGCACTGACCGACGGGCGCGTGCTTCATCGGCCCATTGACCCTTTTCCGTTTCCGCCGCGCGCTGCCATGCGCCGATGGCTTCGGCATTCAGCGACAACGCCTCGAGAATCAAGGCCCGGTTGAATTCCGCGCCAACCGGCCGCGGCGTCGCTGCCACGGCATGCTGCGCGGCATCGAATGCGCGCAACATGTCCGCGGGATTGTCGTTCCGTTGCGCGCGCACATAATAGGCGCCGGCCAGGTCGCTCATCGCCGCTGCGTCCGCGCGAGCGAAGGTCTCCAGCCTGGCGATCGCCGCGTTCGTGCATTGTGGACGCGACACCAGCATGCCATTGGCCTCTTCGCGCGTGGAGATCACGTCGTCGCAGCCGCCGGCCTCGACCGGCGCCGCTTGGCATTGCGCATCGGCGACGGCATGGCCGGGCGATAATTGCCCCGTGCACGAGTGCCACGAGCGCGTCGTCGGCAGCCGCGGCTCGACCGTTCGACCCCACTTGCCGCCAGGATCGGTGTCTTCATGATGGCAGCCGCCAACAAGCAGCAGAAGGGCGACTGAGGCACTGAGGGCTTTCACGATGAGCGGACCATACGAAATGACGGATACGAGCGGTTGGTCATGATTGTAGACGGCGGCGGTCCCCACGACGAGCGTTTCGAGGCAATCTATCGGAAGCACTACGCGCGCGTATGGCGCTACTTTCGGACCAACAGCATCTCGGACGACGAAGCGCACGACCTCTCACAAGACACGTTCAAACGCCTCTATGAACGGATGGATCAGATTCGCAACGACGACCCGTGGCCATTTCTGTCGAAGATCGCACGGACCATCCTCCTCAACCGGGTCCGCGCGCGGCAGACGCAGAAACGCAACGCGCCGATGGTCGAGATCGACGATCCCGAGTTGCTGTTTGCCGAACCGGCGGCGCCCGCGGAGCCCGACTACGCCGACCGCGAGGCCGAAAAGGCGCGGCGGTCGCGAGCGCGCGCGGTGATGGCATCGCTGCCGCGGGGACAACGGCAGTGCCTTCGCCTTCGCATCGAGGGCTTTCAATACGATGAAATCGCAACGATCCTCGGCATCTCCCTCGATGCCGTGAAATCGCGGCTGCGCGACGCGACCAGAAGCCTTCGCGAGCAGCTCGGAGAAAAACCATGATGAACCGATCCGATTGGAACGCCGTCCGCGACACGTTGATCGCCGACGACCGGGCGAAACTCGGCGATCCGCCGACTGTCGACGAGCTCCTCGCATACGAGCGCGGCGAGCTTTCCCAGGAAGATGCCGACCGCGTGCAACAACTGCTCATTGCCTACCCCGAGCTCGCCCGCGCGTACGCCGCACCTTTCCCTGCCGACGATACCGGCCTGCCGGCCGACGTCATCGACCGTCAATGGAACGCCTTCCGCGCCGGCAACCGCGCAGGCAGCGGCCCGGGCGCGCGCGTGCTGCAGTTCTGGCGTGCCGCTGCCGCCATCGCCGCCACGGTGGCGATCGTCTTCGGCGCAACACTGTGGCAGACGCGCAGGGAACTGCTGCGGCCACGCATCCTGCCGGAAGCGGCCGTCCTCACGCCTGACGGCCGCCGCGGCCTGGCGGAGCAACCATTCGCAATCACGCCCACGGGCGATTCGGTCCTGTTCGTCGTGTCGATCATCGGCCCGACCGATTACGAAACGTATCGCCTGGAGCTGATCCGCGACGACTCGCACAAGCTGGTCTGGTCGAGCGAACCCCTGCGCGATACCAGTAGCCACAGCTTCAATGTCGAGGTCCCGTCCCGCGCGCTCCCGGCCGGAACGTACCAGGTGATCGCCTACGGCCTGCGCGGCAGCGCACGTGAAGAGGTCGCGACCTACACGGTCGACGTACGTCGACCGGCGGCGCGGTAAGGGCCGCGGCATTCACCTGGGAGCGCGGGCGTCTCGCCCGCGCTTCTCCGCGGTGCTGCCTTCCGGTTACAAAACGCGTGACTGTCCGTCCCGCACCGTGTACCCCCTCGGTCACAAACCGTGTAACTCCCGGTCACGCACCGTGTGATTCTCAGTCCCGCACTGTGTACCCCTCGGTCACGCACCGTGTAACTCCCGGTTACGCATCGTGTGACCGTCGGTCACACACCGTGTAACTTCTGGTCACACACCGTGTACCCCTCGGTTACGCACCGTGTGACCCTCGATCACACACCGTGTACCCCTCGGTTACACACCGTGTATCCCTCGGTTACACACTCTGTGACCCTCGATCACACACCGTGTACCCCTCGGTTACACACCGGGTATCCCTCGGTTACACACCGTGTGACCCTCGATCACACACCGTGTACCCCTCGGTTACACACCGTTTATCCCTCGGTTACACGCCGTGTGACCCCCGGTTACACACCGAATTGGCGGTTGTCCCGGCCGCCTCCGCGGCCGGCAAATTGGGTAGACCCTCGTACCCCGCGCTCGCGCTACGCCGAGCGCGGGGCTGGATTGTGGAGCGCGCCTTCGCGCGTATCGGCAAGTGCCGGCGTCACGTTGTGTTGCGGGCCAAGCCCGCGCTGTGCCTCTGTGGTTAAGCTTTTCGGGTTATCGCGAGCGCAATAACCCCGCCTCGCACGTCCCTTCGATCACATGCTCCCCTGCCTCATTCTCGATCCAGGTATCGATCTCCAGCCGGTGCTTTACGCGATCGATGGAGCGGACGACGAAATGCGCGGTCACCGTCTCGTCGATGTGGACCGGCAGGAGGAACCGGATCGTCTGCGAGCGGTAGATCGCGCCGGTGCCGGGGAGGAGCATGCCGACCATTGTCGAGAAGATCGAGGCGGTCAGCATTCCGTGGAGGACGCGGCGTCCGAAGGGCGTAGCCGCGGCAAATGCTTCGTCGACGTGGAGCGGGTTCACGTCGCCGGTGATCTCGATGAACCGTTGCACGTCGTCTTCGGTGAAGGTCTTGGTGAAGCTGGCGTGTTGCCCAACCTCGAAGTCCTCGATCCGCTTCACCGTTTCTCCTCGGCGAGCATGGTCTCGATGACGGACTCCATCTCGGCGCGGAGCTGGTCGAAGTGGCGCCCGGTGCCGGGGCCGGCGAAGCCGGAGTAGATCTTCTTCACCTTGCCGTCGTGGCCGATGAAGAGCGAGGTGGGATAGGCGAGAACGCGCGTCAGGTCAGGGAGCGTGGCCGAGGCCTTCTTCTTGTCGCTCACGCCGGCGAGGAGCAGCGGATAGGTGATGCCGTAGTGTTTGGCGAAACGGCGGACCATCTCCCGGTCGCGGGCGGCGTCGCCTGTGAACTCGTAGGCGAGACCGACGATCTCCAGACCTCGATCGCGGTACTTGCGGTCCCACGCCGCCAGCAGCGGCGCTTCATCATTACAGTTCGGGCACCACGATCCGAAGATGTTGACCAGCACCACCTTCCCTCGAAAGCGCTCGTCGCTCAGCGTGACCGGATGACCGTCGAGATCGGGAAAGCGGAACTGGAAGCGGCCTTCGCCGTTGGTCAGGCCGACGTCCTTCCAACCATCGGGCAGCGTGGCGCTTGCGTCGTCCGCACGCGTGGCGGTCCAGGTGGCGTGATAGGCGTCGCGCGACCAGTAGTCGCCCGCGAGACGGCCACCGCCCGACGCGTGCGCCTGGAAGAGAAAAGCATGCGCGCCATCGAAGGTCGATAGCCGGAGCAGACCATGCTCGAACGAGCCTTCCAGGTAGCGATCGTCGCCAGTCGGCGTAAGGAACGTTCCGGTGACGCGGCTCGTACCGGGATCCTGATGAAACTCGCCACGCGCCGGAGAGACACCGTCGGAATCGGTGAACTCCGCCTTCCAGATCCCGCTGACGTCGCGGAAGGATGCGGAATTGGGCGCCGCCGGCAGAAACCGTGGCTGCTCACCGCGGGTGGCGTGAAAGGCCATACGGCAAATGCCCGCGGGCACTCTCCGCGTCCAGGCGCCGGTCATGGCATTGCCATCGTTCGACAATGTGGCGTTGATCGCGGAGTCGTAACCGTCGAAGCGGATCGTGACCGACCGATCATGGACATCGACACCGCTCACCGGCGCCCGCTCCGCCCCGTTGACGATGACCGCTTGGAACGCCGTGCCGTCGCGCGCGACGCGCAAGGTGAACGGCAGCTCGCCGCCGGGAGACGTCAGCACGGCGCGCCACGTCCCTTCGACGTCTGCCGGGCGAGAATGGCAGGCCGCCAGAGCAAGCACGAGAGCGGCAATAGCGGCGTTTCGACGCATGATGTCTCTCAGCATAGATGCTCGCTTCGAAAACGTGGTAGAAGCGCTGCGGTCATGACGGCGCGGATCATCGACGGCAAGGCGATCGCGAAAACGATCGAGACAGAGGTCGCGCAGGCGATCGCGCGCCTCGGCTTCGCGCCGGGGCTCGTTGCCGTTCGGGTGGGAAACGATCCCGCCTCCGAGGTCTACGTTCGAAGCAAGGCCAGGAAGGCGCGCGAGCTCGGCCTTCGCGGCGATGAGCTGATCCTTCCGGATTCGACCAGCGAGGCAGATCTCCTCGCACACGTCGATCGACTCAATGGCGACGAAGCTGTCGACGGCATCCTGATCCAACTGCCGTTGCCGCCGCAGATCGACCCGAAGAAAGTGATCGACGCCATCGACCCGGCCAAAGATGTCGACGGGTTTCATCCGGTCAACGTCGGCAAGCTTCACCTCGGGCGTCCGACACTCGTCCCGTGCACGCCAGCCGGCATCATCCGGTTGATCGAATCGACGGGGGTTGCCGTCGCCGGCTGCAACGCGGTCGTGATCGGCCGCAGCGACATCGTCGGCAAGCCGATGGCGGCGCTGCTGCTGCAGGCGAATGCGACCGTGACCATCGCCCATTCGCGCACGCGGGATCTGGCCGCGGCCGTGGGCGGCGCGGACATCGTCGTCGCCGCCGTCGGAAAACCGCTGCTGGTCAGGCGGGAGATGGTGAAGCCGGGAGCAATCGTCATCGACGTCGGCATGAATCGTCTCGATGCCGACGATGCCGGCCGGATCGCACATGACGAGGAGAAGTCGCGGCTGCTGGCGAAGAACGGCACGGTGCTCGTCGGCGACGTCGACTTCTGCCATGTTCGCGAGGTGGCGGGATGGATCACGCCGGTGCCGGGCGGCGTCGGACCGATGACGATCGCCATGCTGATGCGCAACACCGTCACCGCGGCGGAGTGGAGGCGGCAATGATCCTTCGTACGGGCCTGACGGGGGGAATCGCCAGCGGCAAGTCGACGATCGCACGGCTCTTCGCCGCCCTGGGTTGCGTGACCATCGACGCCGATCAGATCGTGGCACACCTCTATCAGCCCGGCGAAGCGGGGCATGAGGCTCTGGTGCGAACGTATGGCACCGGCATCCTCCTGGAAGACGGCACGGTCGATCGCCGCAAGCTGGCCGGAATCGCGTTTGCCAGCGAGGAGTCGGCGAACGCACTCAATGCTCTGATCCATCCGCTCGTCGCAGCGGAGGAGGTCGACCTGATGGCCGCCGAGGAACAGCGCGAGGGTGACCGGATCATCATCATCGAGGCCACCCTGCTGATCGAAGCTGGCGGAGAGGAACGCTTCGACCGCATCGTCGTCGTGGATGTCGATCCGGAGACGCAGCTTGCCCGCGCGGTCGCCCGCGGCATGACGCGCGAGGAAGCGGCGCGGCGCATCGCCCACCAGATGCCGCGCGAGGAGCGACTTCAGCACGCCGACTACGTCATCGACAACAGCGGCGATCTCCGTGGCGCGGAAGCGGAGACAAAGCGCGTCTACGAAGCGCTCGAGCGGGATCTCGCCGAACGAGGGTAAGCGCACGCCGGAGCGCTGGCGTCTCGCCGGCTGGCTCGGGGGCGTCCTCGCCCCCGACGTTGCGAGATACGAACTTTCGCGGTTACCGCACCGCAGCGGCGAGACGCCGCCGCGCCAGCCGGCGAGACGCCAGCGCTCCTAAAAAAAACGCCCCGCCGGAAGGCGGGGCGTTCGAAACGGGATTGAGTCGAAGATCAGTGCTTCTTGGTCTTCGTGGTCTCGGTCTTGGTGGTGCTCGAGGTCGCGGTCGTTCCGGTGGTGCCGGTGGACATCGCGGCCGTACCCGTGGTCGACATCGTGCTCGTCATCGTGCCCGTGCCGGACGTATCGGTCGACATCGTGCCGGTGGTGCCGGTCATCGAGGTGTCGGTGGTCGACATGGTCGAGCTGGTGGTGCTGCTGGCGGTCGACGAGGTGTCGGTGGCCACGGCGCCGGTATCGGTGACGTTGTTGTTGTTCGTCTCGCTCTTGCAGGCGTAGCCGAAGAAGGCCAGGGCGACGATGGTCAGGAGAATGATGGTTTTCTTCATGTAGTTTTTCCTCTCAGATGTTGCGTGTGTTTCGTTGTGGCGACATGAGGAGTTCGATGTCGTTCTGGGAGTGCCCGCCTCACCTCCTTCGCATGCGTCGAATCGTCGATGTTTCGTGAATCGCCGGCGAGGCACCACTGCCTCGCAAATCGGAACATTGATCGGGACGAGAGGAATCGGGAACCGGGGAGTTACAACAAAAGACGCCCCGCGACGTTACGCGGAGCGTCTCGATGATACGGAGCTCGGTATTAGTGCTTCTTCTTGGTGCTGCTCGTGGAGGTCGTGCCGGTCGTGGTCGTGGAGGTCGTGCCTGACGTAGACGTAGCCGTCGTCGCCGTCGTGCCCGAGGTATCGCTCATCGTGCTGGCCGGCATCGTCGAGGTCGACGTGGTGCTGGACGTATCGGTCGCCATCGTGCCGGTGGTGGCCGTGGTGGCGCCGGTGTCGGTGGCCATCGTCGACGCGGTGTCAGTCGCGGTAGCGCTGGTGTCGGTGTTGTTGGCAGCCGTCTCGCTCTTGCAAGCGAAGCCGAACACGCTCAGGGCCAGGACTGTCAGGAGAACCAGAAGTTTCTTGCTCATTCGTTTTTTTCCTCTCGTTACTTGTTTTATTTTGGTTTGTCCGGGGATTGAAATCCGATGAAAGAGTGCCTGCTCACCCCCCTTGGCAATCGATTGAAACTATCCGCGAAGCGGTGCTTCGCAACCTTTGGTCTGAAAGCGAGTTCTACATGATTCGCAACGTCGATGCCAGCCTGGCATCGAATACCACGCAATAATGCAAACCACCAGCCGTTGGAAACCGTGAGATTGAGCGTTCGAGCGCCCGGGGGAAGCGGCTATAGTCTAGGACGCCCATCGCTATGTCAAGTGCACCCGAATCGTTGCACCCGCTTCACAGACCCCCGGTAGCCGGAATCGTCTCGTCATTCGACGCCACTCCGATCGCATACGACCTCTACGATCACACCTCACGCTCGCTGGTTCTCGTGATTCCCGGCTTCTGGCGCGACCGGCGCCACCCGTCGATGCTCACGCTCGCCTCGCACCTGCACGAGCTCGGCTACCGGGCCGCGATCGCCGATCCGCGTGGCCACGGCGATAGCGGAGGCACCTACGGCTTCAACCTTTACGAGCACTACGATACGGCCGCGGTCGCCGAGGAGCTGTTGCGCCGGCTTCCGGCCGTCGAATCGATCACCATCGTGGCTCTCTCCTATGGCGCGTCGGTGGCCATCTCCACCGCGGCGCGGCACAAATTGCCGATCGCCTCGCTGCTTCTGATCTCCGCGGTCTCCGATTTCTCGAAGATCACGCCGCGGATCAATCCCTTCACGATGCACCGGCACATCGCTCTCTCTCAGGCGCTCAAGGCACCGCATTTCGACTGGCAATTCATACGCAGCCCGAAGCTGCAGGCGATCGACGACGTTCGCGACGTACACATTCCGATCTGCCTCATACACGTCAAGAACGACTGGCTGATCGGCCACGACCACTCGATGGCGCTCTACGAGGCGGCCAACGAGCCGAAGGAGTTGCACGTCATCGACATCCCCGGCAACTACCACGCCGATCGGATCTTCTCCGTCGCCGCCAGCGAGATCGATCCGGTGTTCGGGGAGTTTTTGCGGCGGTATACGCCTGTGTGACTGCGGCTTCGCCGCGTTGTCGGTTGTCTGCGCTTCGCGCGTTGTCGGTTGTCGGTATCTGTTGTCGGGCGGCATTCAAAGCACCGGTTTGACCGACAACGCGCGAAGCGCAGACAACCGATAACCGATGACGCGGCGAGCTACAGGTCACCGACAACGTCTTTACCTGTTCCTGCTCACCACCAGCAGCGTCACGTCATCCGCGAGCGGTACGTCGCCGACGTGGGTGAAGACCTCGGACTCGATGGCGCTGGTCAGGTCGTCGGCGTCGGCGCCGTGCATCGTGGCCAGGCGCTTGGCCACGTGTTCGAGTCCTCCCAGATCCTCGCCTCCATCGTTCTCGGCCTCGGTCACACCATCGGTAAAGAGCACCAGGGCGTCGCCCGGAGCCAACTGCAGCTTGTGCTCGCGGAAGTCGGCGCGCGTGACGACGCCGAGCACGAGGTCCGTCTCCCCCAGCTCTTCGACCCCATCCTTGCGGATCCATAGCGGCGGCGTGTGTCCGGCATTGGCGTACTCGATCATGCCGGTGGCCGGATCGAGACGGCCGAGAAAAAGAGTGACGAACTTCGACTGCGGCAGGGTGTCCTTCAGCGCGTCATTGAGCTGCGAGATGAGAGCTGCCGGCGATGGATCGTTCCTGCTGAAGATGCGGAACGACGCTTGAAGCCCTGCCATCATCAGGCCGGCCGTGATGCCCTTCCCGCTGACGTCGGCGATGACGAAGTACATCCGGCCGTCGGGACGCCGTACGAAGTCATAGTAATCGCCGCTCACCGTCCGGCACGGCCGGTTGGCGCCGGAGAAGGTGTAGCCGGCCACGCCCGTCGGCGCCGGCGGCAGCAGGCCGCGCTGGATCATCGAGGCCGTCTTCAACTCCTCGTCCATGATCCGTTTCTGGATCGCTTCCTCGCGCAGGCGCGTCGTTTCCAGCTTGATGGCAGCGAAGCGCGCGATCTGCGCGACCAGGCGCACATCATCCTCGGAGATCTTGCGCTGGTTGAAGAGGTAGTCGACGTAGAGCACTCCCACGACCGACTGCCCGATCATCAGCGGCGCGCAGAGGATCGACCGGATGCCCTGCATGATGATCGACTGCGCGCGGCTCAGTTTCTCGTCGACGCTGACGTCCATGAAGGCCAGCGCCTTCTTTTCCTCGACCACTTCGCTGAGAACGGTGTGACTGATGCGCAGCTCGGAGGCGTCGGTCCTGTCCTGCCGCCGCACCTCGACGTTGACGAACGACTTACCGTCCGGGCCGAGGAGGCCGAGCGCCGCGCGCGAGGCCTGGGTGTGCTCGAGGACCCGGTCGACGATGAAGCCGAAGAGCTCCTCGGTCGGGCGGTCTTCGATCAGTTCCCGCGCCAGGAGGTTGAGCGTCTTGAGCTTCTCGAGATCGCCGCCCGTATCGGCCCTTCCGCCGGGCTGCTCGATCTCGTTGACCGGGATCGAGATGGTCATGCTCGGCGACGTGTCGGCGACGGCCAGCATCCGGTCGGTGTTGTGCTCGGCGGTCTCGAAGACAATCTCCGTGTCGCCAAGCCGGATGCGGTCGCCGGTGCGGAGCGGATGATCGCGCTCCACGCGCGATCCGTTCAGATAGGTTCCGTTGGCGCTGCCGCAGTCTTTGAGGATCCACGAACCGTTGTCGGCCACGATCTCGGCGTGCTTGCGCGAGAGGTAACGGTCCTTGACAGGTATCGAGCAGTCGGACGCCCGCCCGATGGAAACGGCAGTGCCTTGCAACTGCTGCCGGAAGGGCGAGAACAGAGGCGAGTACACCGTGACCTCAGCGCGAGGGGCGATGGGTTCCATAGTTGACACTGTGACGGCCGGAAGCGGGGATTGTAACTGAGGTCACGCGGTTGCGGGGTTTCGCGGTCTCGGGGTTGCCTGGTTGCTGAGTTGCTGGGTTGCTGAGTTGCTACCGAGCAACTGAGCAACCCAGTAACTCAGCAACCCGGTAACCCACATGGTACGTTTCACCCATGCCCTCCGACTCGCCGCCCGAAACCTACTTCCAGGAAATCGAGGCTCACTTTGCGCTTCGCCGGGGCACGCCGTTCATCCTCAGCGCCAAGGATTGGGCATTGATGAAGAAGTGGCAAGAGGACGGCGTGCCGCTGCCGATCGTCATCGAAGCGATCGACGCGGTTTTCGAGAAGAATGAGACCAGCGGACGCAGGAAGGTCATCTCGAGCCTCAGCTACTGCCGGCATTCGATCAAAGAGCTGTGGTCAGAGCGGCAAAACCTCTACGTCGGCGGCGGTGATATCGCCCCCGAGGCCGGACCTGAGGCGTTGCTCGAATCGTTGGCCGCACAGCTCGAGACCTCGGAAATCGCTGCACCATTCGCCGCCCGCGTTCGAGCGCTCGCCTCGGAGAAAAGCGTCCCGAAGATCGAGGAGCGGCTCATGGATCTCGAACGAGAGCTGCTCGATGCCTTGATCGCGTCGGATCCAGCCTCGATCGAAGCCATCCGCGCAGACATCGCCCTCGCCCTCGGCGACACCTCAAAGCTGGATGAGAAGACACGCGCACGGACGGAAGAGGCGAACCTGCGAAGGCTGGTGAGAGAGAAGTTCGGGCTGCCGCGGTTGACGCTGTTTTAGACGAGGTTGCGGGGTCTCGCGGTTGCGGGGTCTCGCGGTTGCTGGGTTGCTGGGTTGCTGCCGAGGAGTTTAATCGGCGGCAGGAAACAATTGACCTCGCAACCCCGAGACCGCGCAACCGCGTTCACCGCGACAACGCCCGATCCACCTGCTCCATCACCCCTGCCGCCACCCGCCCGCTGACGGGGGAATCGATGCCGGCGCCGAGAACTGGATCGACGATGGCGCAGGCGGCCAGCAGCTTCTGCGGATCGTTTCCTACGCCCCGTGTGCACGCGGCTCCGCGCATGGTGAGCATGCGCGCGGCGATGCGCGTGAGGGCGCCGGCGTTCACGGGAGAGTACGGGCCGACGCGGCGCGTGACCGGGTCGACCTGATAGATGCCGAGGGCCATGGCGCGAACGATCTCGTCCCGGCCGGGCGTCTCGCCGATATCGATGGCGATCGGTGGCGCGGCCATGTTCGAAGCGAAGCGCACCGAGGCCACCTTCCAGTACATCAGCACCGCCAGATCGCCCCGCGTGATCGCCTCGCTCTCGACGGCGCGGCGGAACTGCGGCGGCATGTTGGCTTCCGCGTACTGCTGCTTGATCTCGTCGAGGCGCGCGGCAAACCGCCGGTCGCGTTTCGACAAACGCTCGTATCTCGCAATGGCGGACTCGTAGCGGCCGTGGTTGATGTCGATCTCCGCCAGCGCTTCCTGAACCTCGGTGCGATCAACATCTCCGCTGTTCAGGATCGGCTCGAGCTCGGTCCGGGCTTCATCGAACTTGTGCTGTCCGACGAGTTTCTGCACCAGGGAGATTCGCGCCGCGTTGGCGGACGGATTGATCGCCAGTGCTTCGCGCAAAAGGCGTACAGCTTCGTCGTCGGGCGCCGCGGCCGCGGCACTGGAGAGCTGATCGAAGAGCGTCGTCCGCAACTCGGCGATCCGTCCGGCGACGATATCCGGCGCATTCGGACGGGTGGCAAGGTCCCGGTAGCGATCGTAGGCTTCGCGCGGCCGCTTCTCGGTGATGGCAATCTCGGCGGCGTAGACCTCGGCGGCGATGTAGTGCGGCCGCTTCCCGAGGATGCGTTCCACGATCGGCCGTGCGGCGTCGGTCTTTCCCTGCCGAAGTGCGATGGCGGCCTCGGCGAGTTGCGCCGGCGCATAGCCCGGCTCCCTGGAGCGGATGTCCTCGAGACGCTGGCGCGCTGTCGTGTAATCGCCGCCGAGGATGGCGCTCCAGGCGTCGGCAAACCGCTTCGCATTGGCGGGGGTGGGCTGGAGGTCGTATCCGGTGCGCGGGTCGATGATGTACCGGTCGCCGCCCTGAGGCGGGGGGACTACGATCGGCGCCGGGGCCGGCGCGCAACTCGACAATCCCATTGCTAAAGCGATTGCGAGCGCCGCAATCAGAAAAAGGTTCGATTTCTTTGTCACTTCAGTCCCTCTAGCAGCCGCATTGCTGCCGCAAACGTATCGTCAACCGTGGCAATATCGATCCATTGCACGTTGCGCTCCGACCGCAGCCAGGTCATCTGCCGCTTGGCGTACGCGCGCGTACGGCGCTTTGTTTCCGCGATCGCGGTATCGACGCTCATTTCTCCCAGCACTACCCCAACCGCCTCGGCATATCCGATCGCGCCGAACGGCCGAGCGGTGCGTGGATATTTCGCCAGCAGTCCGCGCGTTTCGTCGACCAGTCCGGCGGCGTACATCGAATCGACGCGCCGCTCGAGACGTTCGACGAGACGGCTCCGCTCCAACGTCAATCCGATCTTCGTCGCCGCCATCTCTTCCGCCGTCCCGGCCGTGGGACGTTCCCACTCCGAAATCGGTCTGCCACTAAGCAGCCACACCTCGAGCGCCCGTTCGACGCGATGCCGATCCGCGGGCGCGATTCTTCCACCACTTTGCGGGTCGACTTTCGACAGCCAGCGATGCAGCCACACGTTCCCCCGAGGCCGGCCGGCGAGGCGGCGGATGCGCGTGCGGAGATCGGCGTCGCGGCCGGGCATCTCCGGCAACCCGTGAAGCAGCGCCCGGAGGTAGAAAAACGTCCCGCCGGCGAGGATGGGCCGCTTGCCGCGCGACGTGATCTCCCGGCACGCTTCGCGCGCCAGACGCGCGTAGTCGGCAGCGTTGAAATCGACATCCGGATCGATGATGTCAAAGAGATGATGAGGAAGCCGGGCCCGCACCTCGGCAGAGGGTTTCGCGCTGCCGATATCGAAGCCGCGATAGATCTGTACCGAGTCGTAATTCACGATCTCGCCGCCCACCGTTTCCGCGATGCGCAGCGCGAGATCGGATTTGCCGGTGCCGGTCGGACCGGCGATGACGATAGGCAACACGCGTGATGCCGGCCTACTTCTTCCGCACGCGCGTCATGTGCGTGATCTCGTCCTCGCGGGTCAGGACACTGCGAAGATGGTGGCGGCAGTAGATCGCGCCGTGATCGATCGGCGTCCGGCAGACGATGCAACGGTTCTTCGTGACCGCTTTCGCGCCGCGTTCGAGAACGCGGAGGACGATGCCGGCGGCGACCAGCAATCCGCCCAGAACCAGCGCCTTCTGCAACATGGCCGGCGCGAAAAAGTCGACGAACGGCGCATCCTCGAAGGTCTGCTGCAACACATACATCACCACCACAAGAAGGATGATCCAGAGGCCGAGCCGCAGAACTGTGGGCGACATACGCGAAAATTCACTGTAGGACGCTCATCGGGGAGTGTCAAATTGTTGATGGACGACGATATGAGCTGGCAGGAAATCGACATCGATCGCGCCATTCCGATCAGTCCGCCATACGTGGATGCCCCGCGTGTGCAGCGATTCGACAACGCTCGGGTGCGGGTGGCCGAACGTGTTGTGTAAACCGCACGAAATCAACGCGATCCGCGGGTGGACGGCGTCCAGAAGCACGGGCGTCGATGAGGTGCGGCTCCCGTGATGCCCGACCTTGAGCACGTCCGCGCGGATATCGCGATCGGCGAGCATCTCCTCGGCATCCCGCTCCACGTCGCCGGTCAGGAGCGACGTCCAGCGTCCGATGCCGGCGCGCAGCACGACCGAGCTGTTGTTCTCGGGCGAGTGCTTGAACGTTCGGTCAGCGACCAGGGCATGGAGTGACATCGCTCCGACTGTCAGCACGTCGCCGTCACGGACTAGGTGGATCGGAATCGCGCGGACCGCGCATTCCTCGAGCAGACGCTGCGCGCAGTCACCGCGGAAGCGGCGCGGTGAAATCCAGAGACTGCCGACGTCGAGATTGTCGAGGACGGCCGGCAGACCGCCGCAGTGGTCCGGATGCACATGCGTCAGAACCGCGACGTCGATGTGGCGCACGCCGCGGTCGACCAGCATCGGCAACAACTCCGTCTCGCCGAAATGCGCATCGCCGAGCCGGCCGCCGGCATCGACGAGTACGACGTGCTTCGGCGAACGGAGAAGGAGTGCGTCGCCCTGGCCGACGTCAAGCATCGTCAGGCGGGGATTGACAACGTCGCTCCTGCCAACGATCAACGCTCCGATCAAAGGAATCGACATGGCTGCAAAGATCGCCGTTGCCCGGACGCGCCCGCGCAACAGCGCGATGGCCAGCATCGCCAGCGCGTAGCCAAGCACGATGGCCACCAGCGGCGGCGCGGCGAAGAAGCCCCACATCGGCGCCGCGGCCGCGTTCACGAGCGTACAGAGCTTGTGGAGCAAGCCGATGACATCGAGCAGCGACAGGCACGGAAAGGCGCAGACGGCCACGGACGTCAGCAACATCGCGAAGACGATCGGCGTCAGCAGCATCGTCATCACCGACCCGCCGAGCGCGTACTGGTGAAAGTGGAAGAGCGTGAGAGGGGTGATCGACATCTCGGCCGACGCCGCATACGCCAGCCAGCGCGCGCGGCCGGCCGCCAGCGACTTACCGGCGAAGAGCAGCGCCCCCGCGCCGGCATACGTCAGGTGAAACGCCGGCTCGACGAGATCATGCGGCGCGATGACCAGCCGCATCAGCGCGGCGACGCACCAGAGGTTCTCGAGCGTCGTCGGCCGGTGCAGGATGCGCGAGACGGCGTAGAGGCCGATGCCGATGCTCGCGCGCGACACCGACGCCGTCGAGCCGATGAACAGAGGGGCGGCGACGGAGAAAAGGAGCAGCGACCAGTCGCTCGCCCGCGGCGCGTGCAGCCAGCGCAGAGCGAGCGCGATCAGCGCCGCCGCGAACGCGATCTGCAGGCCGGAAAAGACAAGCAGGTGATACGTCCCGCCCCGTTTGTAACTGTCGCGGACGTCGTCGGTCAGCCGCTCGCCGCGGCCGAGGGCCAGCGCCTCGACGAGCGCCACCTCGGTGGGACGCGTGGAAGCGAATGGGCGAAGACGGTTCGCCAGCCTGCGATTCCAGGCCGCGGGCGTGAACGCGTTGAGCGATCCCTCGTAGGACATCAACCGCGGCGATTTGACCGTCAGCACCACGTCGCCGCGATCGCTCCGGCGAAGAAATCCTTCCGCACGGATCGAGCGCTCCATCGCGATCGTTGGCGGCGTGAACCGCGTGTAGATCATCAGAGGCCTGTCGATGACGACGCCGTCCGCGGTGAAGCGCGGGCAGCGGAGGAGGTGCGCATCGCCGTGCACCGACCAATCGCGATCGATCGGCGCGACGACCGTCACGAACCGGTCGGCGATCAGCGGCGCCACGGCCCCCTCAGCGGCGGCGTTTCGCGCTCGCGCCATCGACGCCGCACAAACACTTCCGGCGAGCGCGAGGCAGAGCATGGCCACACGCGGCTTTCGAATCGCGACGAGCAGCACCGCTACGGCGGCGAATCCGACCGCCTCGGCGTACGAATGCCCGAGGGCCAGACCGGCGGCGTAAGCGATCAGCGGGAGTGCGGCGGGAACATCAATGCGCACGCTCGAACGAAGCGAGCGTTTCCACGTGATGTGTGTTGGGGAAAAGGTCGAGCAGGTCGAGCGAAGCGAGCCGCCAACCAGACGCGATCAGCCGGCTCGCGTCACGCGCAAACGTTACCGGATCACACGCCAGGAAGCAAACCATCTCTCTCGCGCGCGTGGCGATGGCATCGATGACGTTGCGCCGTGCCCCGCTGCGCGGCGGATCGAGGAACACGAAGTCCGCGCGCGGCATCCGCTCCACCCACCACTCCACCGGCGCGTGAACGAGCGTCACATTCTCCGACACGTTTCGTTTCGCGCATTCGTGCGCTGCCTCCGCCCCCTCGACCGCGGTCACACGTTCGAAGATCTCTGCCAGAGGCCTGCTGAAGAAACCGACGCCGGAGTAGAGATCGATGGCTGTCTTCTTCGTTGCCGCACGCGCCGCGATTCCCGAGACCAGCTCTCGCATCGTCGCCAGCAGGTGCAGATTGACCTGAAAGAAGGCCTCCGTCGTCACGTGATAGCCGTCGATGGTCATCTCGCCTTCGGTCACGAGCTTCCCGTCGACCTCCCAGGTCTCGCCATCGCGCGGCTCTTCGCGTGTCCGCAGCCCAACCACCTCGCACTCCGGAGGAAGTTGCACGACGTCATTCGTCCGCATGGCGTAGAACCCGACCTTCCCGCCGTGGCCATGCAGCCGGCTCCGCAGCCGGTAGTTCAGCGGCGAGGGATGAATGGCGATCGGCGGCAACGTGGCGGGATCGATCTTCCCGATGCGCCGCAGAGACTCGGTGAGGATCCGCTGTTTCGCCTCGAGTTGCCTGTCGAGCCGCAGCGACGTCCAATCGCAGCCGCCGCACTCGTTCGCCACCGGACACGGTATGGCCCGCCGGAAGGGACTCGGCTCGATGAGGCGCACCAGATCGGCGTGCGCGAAGCCCTTCTTCACCTCCAGCAGCCGCACCACGGCGATGTCGCCGGGGTAGACGTTCGTGGCGAATACCGGAAAGCCGTCCACGCGCGCCATCGCCGCCCCGCCGGCCACCAGCTCCGTAGGCGTGATCGTGATTTCATCGCCAGCGCGCATGACGTCGAGGATGTCATGAAAGTCGCCCGCGTAGAATCGCCGCTTCTTCACGCGGAGACGCGGAGTGCGCGGAGAAAGAAGCTCCTCCGCGTCTCCGCGTGAGATCAAGTCGTTCGTTCCAGCCTCAGCGGGAGAGACGCCAGCGCTCCGACGGCTCAGTTCACCGTCACCGGTTCCGGCTCGAGCGACAGCTCGATCTTCCCATCCTCCCCGACGTTGACGAACACCGTGTCGCCCGCCTTGAACTTCCCTTCGAGCAGTTTCATCGCCAGCGGGTCGATGATGAGCTTCTGCAGCGCGCGCTTGAGCGGCCGGGCGCCGAAGGCAGGGTCATAGCCTTCCTTCGCCAACTGCTCCTTGGCATGGTCGCTGATCTCGATCGACAGGCCGCGGTCGCCGATCATCTTCGCCAGCCGCTTGAGCTGGATCTCGATGATCCGCTTGATGTGCTGCATGTCGAGCGCGTGGAAGATGATCACGTCGTCGATCCGGTTGAGAAACTCCGGGCGGAAGTGCTTGTGCAGCTCCTCCTCGACCTGCCGCTCCATCTCCGCTTCCTGCTGCGGCGTCTGCATCGACTTCTGATAGTCGAAGATGTACTGCGCGCCGACGTTCGAGGTCATGATGATGACCGTGTTCTTGAAGTTGACCTCGCGTCCTTTCGAATCAGTCAGCCGCCCGTCGTCGAGGATCTGCAACATGATGTTGAAGACCTCCGGATGCGCCTTCTCGATCTCGTCGAACAGCAACACCGCGTAGGGCCGGCGGCGGATGGCCTCCGTCAACTGGCCGCCTTCCTCATAGCCTACGTAGCCTGGCGGCGCGCCGATCAGACGGGCCACGGCATGCCGCTCCATGTACTCCGACATGTCGATGCGAACCATGGCGTTTTCGTCGTCGAAGAGAAACTCCGCCAGCGCCCGCGCCAGCTCGGTCTTTCCGACGCCGGTCGGCCCCATGAAGATGAACGAGCCGATGGGCCGGTTGGGATCTTTCAGTCCCGCGCGCGAGCGGCGCACGGCGTTGGAGACAGCGGTGACGGCTTCCTCCTGCCCGATGACGCGCAGTTTGAGGTTGTCTTCCATACGCACGAGCTTCTGGATCTCCGACTCCATCATTCGCGTCACCGGCACGCCGGTCCACTTGGAGACGATCTCGGCGATGTCTTCGTCGGTCACTTCCTCGCGGAGGAGGGCGCCCCCCTTCTGCATCTCGGCAAGGCGTGCCGAGGCGGCCTCGAGATCGCGATTGATCTGGGGGAGCGTGCCGTAACGCAGCTCGGCGGCCTTGTTCAACTCACCCTGCCGTTCGGCGGCGTTGGCCGCTTCGCGCGTCTCCTCGAGCTTCTTCTTCAGCTCATTGATCTGGGTGATGACGCCCTTCTCGTTCTCCCACTGGGTCCGCAGGGTGCTGATCTTCTCCTGCAGCTCCCCGATCTCGCTCTCGATCTCCCCGAGCCGCTGCTTCGAGACCGCATTGTCCTCGCGGGAGAGAGCCTGCTTCTCGATCTGAAGCTGCGTCATCCGCCGCGTCAGCTCGTCGATCTCCTGCGGCATCGACGTCAGCTCGATGCGCAGCCGGGAAGCCGCCTCATCGACGAGATCGATGGCCTTGTCCGGCAGGAACCGGTCGGTGATGTAGCGATGCGACAGCATCGCCGCCGCCACGACGGCCGAGTCCTGAATCTTCACGCCGTGATGGACCTCGTAACGCTCCTTGAGCCCGCGCAGAATGGCGATCGTGTCTTCGACAGTCGGCTCTCCGACGAAGACCGGCTGGAAGCGCCGCTCCAGCGCCGCATCTTTTTCGATGTGCTTCTGGTATTCGTTGAGCGTCGTCGCGCCGATGGCGCGCAGCTCGCCGCGGGCCAGCGCCGGCTTGAGCATGTTCGAGGCATCCATCGCCCCTTCCGCCGCGCCGGCTCCGATCAGCGTGTGCAGCTCGTCGATGAAGAGGATCACATTCCCGTCGCTCTCCTCGACTTCCTTGATGACCGCTTTCAAGCGGTCCTCGAACTCGCCGCGGTATTTCGCGCCGGCGATCATCGCGCCGAGGTCGAGCGAGACCACGCGCTTGTTCTTCAGCCCCTCGGGGACATCCCCTTCGATGACGCGCCGGGCCAGACCTTCGACGATGGCGGTCTTGCCGACTCCGGGCTCGCCGATCAGGACAGGATTGTTCTTCGTCCGCCGCGACAGCACCTGGATCACGCGCCGGATCTCTTCATCGCGGCCGATGACCGGATCGAGCTTGCCGCGCCGGGCCAGTTCGGTGAGATCGCGCGCGTAACGCTGCAGGGCCTGATATTTGTCCTCGGGATTCTGATCGGTCACGCGCTGCGTGCCACGCACCGACTGCAGCGCCTTGAGCAACGCATCGGGCACCGCGCCGTGCCGCGCCAGGATCTTCGCCGCGGTGGCCTCTTTCGTCTGCGCGATGGCCAGCAGGAAGTGCTCAGTGGAAACGTATTCGTCGTTGAACTGCGTGGCCACGCTGAAGGCGGCGTCGAAGACTTTTCGCAGCGTCGAGCCCACCATCGGCTCCGCCGACGCCCCTCCCACCCGCGAGTACTTGGCGACCTCGGCCGCCGTCTCCGTCTCGATCTGCCCCGCCTGCAATCCCAGCTTGGTCAGGATCGGGACGACGATCCCCCCATCCTGCCTGAGCAGGGCGATGAGAAGGTGCTCCGGGGTAACCTCGGGGTTCCCGGCGCCCCTCGCAAGGTTCTGCGCCTCGGCGACCGCCTCCTGGGCTTTGACCGTAAGCTTGTTGAAATTCATATGATTACCTCACGTTGAGTCAATTTGGCTCACATCTCAAAACCGGCAAGAATTACCACGCATTCCGAGGTGCAACAGAAGAGCCCGGGCCCACTCCTTCTCGAACGTAGAGCGGGTAACCGGCCACCTTCAACACCCGGCAATCCGTGCGCCGGGCCTCGGGTAACCAGTTCGCCGCCTTCGTCCGTGATGATGGACTTAAACCCTTTGGGTCGCGACTCATCACCTGTGAGTCAGCACTCAAACGGTTTGAGTCCGTATTCACATCATTTGAGTCGGTACTCACGTCCGGTGAGTCGGTACTCACATCGTTTGAATCGGTACTCAAATTTTGTGAGTCCGGACTCACATCGCTTGAATCCGTATTCACATTTTTTGAGTCAGGACTCACATTTTTTGAGTACGGACTCAAGTTTTTTGAGTCATTCCAGGAGGGACTATTCCACTGTCAGGCGGCTGCGCGGATCGCTCCTTCCACTCAGCAGCGTGACCGCGAAGCCGAACACCGCGTCGCTGAACCCTTCCACGCGCGTGATCTCGTGGCTCCGCCAGCGTAAGCCGTCGACCGGCTCGTGATGCATCAGTTTGTCGCGAAGCATGGACGGGGATTGTAGACGGGCGCGGTGGCCGTTGTCGTAGACTGAAGTGCGTATGAGCAGGGATTTGAAAGCGACGAGTGACATCGAGAACAGCTTGAAAGGCGAGAATGCGGAGAGCTTCGCTAGAGCAATCGATGAAGCCTACCCGATCGAGAAGAAACCGTGGAGCGACCTCCGTGGCTTGCTCAGCGGCGAGGAGGGTGAGGAGTTTGCGCGAGTCATCGAAGAAGCGTTTCCGACCGAGCCCGTTGTGCCACCAGAATCGACTTCCCTCCCGGAGAACCCCCATGAGCGCGACCGCGCAGACGATTGACCGCATCTCACCTGAAACGAACCTCTTCGAATCCATTCTCGAATTGATCCGCCGCACCTCGACGCAACTGCCGGACGACGTCGTCCGCGCGGTGACCGGCGCGCAGAAGAACGAAGTGGAGGGATCGAACGCCGACGTCGCTCTGAATGTCATTGGCTGCAACATCGGTCTCGCCCGCGAGGGGTCGCTGCCGCTCTGCCAGGACACCGGCACCATCCTCTTCTACGTGCACACGCCGGCCGGCTACGACCAGATCGCCTTCGAAGAGATCGCCACCGAGGCCGTTCGTGAGGCGACGAAGAAAGGCTACCTGCGGCAGAACAGCGTCGACAGCATCACTGGAAAGAACACCGGCGACAATACCGGGCCGGGCTCGCCGGTCTTCCACTTCCACCAGTGGCGCGAGCCGCACGTGGAGGTGACGCTGATGCTGAAGGGCGGCGGCTGCGAGAACATGAACGCCCAGTATTCGCTCCCCCACCCCGACCTCGGCGGCCGCGATCTCAACGGCGTCGAGAACGCCATCCTCGACTGCGTCCTCCAGGCCCAGGGCCAGGGCTGCGGGCCCGGCATCCTCGGCGTCTGCATCGGCGGCGACCGCGGCACCGGCTATGGCTTTGCGAAGGAGCAACTGCTCCGACTTCTCGACGACACCAATCCCGATCCCATCCTCGCCGACCTCGAGGAGCGCGTCGTCGACAAAGCGAACCAATCCGGCATCGGCCCGATGGGCTTCGGCGGCAAGACCACGCTGCTGGCCTGCAAGATCGGCAAGCTCAATCGCCTTCCGGCATCGTTCTTCGTCTCGATCGCCTACATGTGCTGGGCGTACCGGCGGCGTGGGGCGGAGATCGACGCAAGCGGCAATGTGACGGAGTGGCTTTACTGAGGAGAACCGAATGTTGAATGTTCAATGTTGAATGTTGAATGCTCGAGGGTCTGGGGTTTCATTCAACATTCGACATTCGACATTGAACATTCAACATTGAGATTTTAGAACCTATGGCCCTCGTAAAACTAACCACCCCCATCGACGAACCAACCATCCGTACTCTCCACGTCGGTGACACCGTCTCCATCACCGGCCGGCTCTACACGGGCCGCGATGCCGTTCATCACCGCATCCATACAGGTACCAGGCCGCCCGTCGATCTCGAAGGGCAGATCATTTATCACTGCGGTCCGGTGATGGTGAAGGAAGGCGACCAGTGGGTCTGCAAGGCCGCCGGACCGACGACCTCCTCGCGCGAAGAGCCGTACCAGTGGGAAGTCATGCGTGACTACAAGATCCGCGGCGTGATCGGCAAGGGAGGGATGGGCGAAAAGACGCTGGCTGCTTGCAAGGAGTACGGCGCCGTCTACCTCCACGCCATCGGCGGCGCGGCGCAGGTCTGCGCGGCCTCGATCAAGCGCGTCGACGGCGTCGACTGGATGGACCTCGGATCGCCCGAGGCGATCTGGCATCTCTGGGTCGAAGACTTCATGGCCATCGTCACCATGGATGCCCACGGCCAGTCTCTGCACAAGAACGTTTTCGAGGAGTCGAAGGCGCGCATCGAGGCAATGAAGGCCGGATAGGCCGGCGCGAAGGGCGGAAAAGAACACGTCCCGAACCGTGACGGTGAGGCCTATACTCGGGCCTTGCCATGAAAGGCCCCGCGATCGACCGGTCCGCGCGGTTGTGGGCGGCCCCCAATTTCCAATCGATCGCGTTCGGACGCGAGGGCGAAGTACTGGCCGCGAAGGTCCGGCTGGGGATCACCGCGCTGGTCGGCCTGATTCCCCTCAAGAGTGTTCTGAGCCAGGCACCTGGCGCGGAAGCGACGATCGGCCTCGGAGCAACGGCATCGGTTCTCATCCTGGGGACCATCGTGCTCAGGCTCGCACAGCGAACGAAACCGCCGGCCTGGCTGAGCCTGTTCACGAGTCTTCTCGACGTCAGCACGGTGAGCATGGTCAATCTGGGGTTCCTGCTCTCCGGTAATCCTCTCGCGGCCACGAACAGCCGGGTGGTTTTCTCCTGCTACTTCGTGGCGATGGCGATGGTCTGCCTGCGCCAGGATTGGCGTTGGTGCCTGATCGCCGCCGGCGCGGCGATGCTCGAGTATGGCGGGATCGTCCTCTGGTCCGCCGCGCGCTATGACCTTCACGGCGCTGCCTTCGCGCTCAGCGGGTACGGCAGATTCAATTGGGATAACCAGGTCGCGCGCTTGATGTTGCTGGCCGCCGCCGGGGTGATCGGCGCCGTGATCGTGGTGCAGAGCCGCGGCTACTGGGAGGCGGTGATCAAGTATCTCGATGCATTCCCGCTGGGCGTCATCATCACCGGGGCGGACAGCAGGTCGCGATACGCCAACATCGCCGCACAGGAGCTCATGGGCCGTGACATTCCGCCCGGCGTGCAGGTCTCGGAGCTCGATCCCCAGTTGTTTCTCGCCGGTACCAGCGAGCTCTATCCGCCGACGCGCGGCACCATCGCCCTCGCTCTTTCCGGCGAGTCCAACGAATGTGACGACCTCGAGATCCAACGGCCGGACTCCAGGATCGCGGCCGAGGCCTGGGGGACTCCCGTTCTCGACACCAAGGGCCGCATCTCCCATGCAATTGCGGTGTTCCACGATCAAACGCGGCGCCGCCGAGCGGAGGACGAGATGCGGCGGCTCGGGCAGATGCTTCGTGAGGCCAACGCGGAGCTCGAGCGCCGCGGGGTCATCCTGGAAGCAGTTGCGGTCGCCGCCGAACGCCTGTTCCAGTCCGCCTCCTGGGAAGAGGTGGCCACCGAGGTTATCGGCGGCATCGGTGCCGCGGTGGGAGCGAGCAGGACGTCGATCTTTCAGGTCTCCGAGGATGGAGAGCTCGCCGCCAGGTTGCGCTTCGGTTGGGTTGCGCCGGGAATCCCCCCGCTGGACGAGTCCCTTCGGAAGGAACGCCCGTTCCGCGAGCATGGGTTCGCGCGATGGCTCGACAGTTTCCGCCGCGGCGAGACGGTTCACGGACCGGCGCGGGAGTTTCCCGATTCCGAGCGGGCTGTGCTCTCAGAGCAAGGAGTACGCTCTCTTGCCGTGGTGCCCGTGTTGTTGGGCGAACGCCTCTGGGGCTTCCTGGGCTTCGACGACTGCGAGACGGAACGTGAGTGGTCGCAGGGCGAGATTCTCGGGCTGCGCGTTGCCGCCGACATGCTTGCCGAGGCCATTGCAGGAAAGGAGAGGGCCGCGGCGGTCGAGGCAAGCGAGGAGCGCTATCGCGCACTGTTCGAGCGCAGCCTGGGCCTGCTCTGTACGCATTCCATGACAGGCACGCTCCTCACGGTCAACAACGCGGCCGCGTCCAACCTCGGACTCACGGTGGATCAGATGATCGGCCGCAACCTGACGGACTTTCTGACTCCGTCCGCCCGTCCGAAGTTTGCCGACTACCTGTCGACGATCGCCGCCGAGGGACAGATGAGTGGGCTCATGAACCTCCTCGACGCCGGCGGTGGCGAGCGGGTGTGGCAGTACCGGAACTACCTCGTCCGCGAGCCCGGCCAGGATGCTTTCGTACTGGGACACGCGCTCGACGTCACCGACCGGACCACGCTGGAGCGGGACCTGCGCGATCGGGCGCTGAAGGACCCGCTGACCGGATTGGCCAACCGGACGCTCTTCGAGGATCGTCTCAACCGCGCCATCGAGCGAGCAAAACGGAGAGCCATCGTCGAGGGAGAAACACCGCAGTCGGCACTGGCCTATGTCGACCTCGACGGCTTCAAAGAGATCAACGATCTTTTCGGACACCTCGCCGGGGACGCCCTGTTGTGCGAAGTGGCCTCGCGGTTGCGCGGCGGCCTGCGGACCCTGGATACGGTGGCCCGGCTCGGCGGCGACGAGTTCGCGCTCATCCTTCCCGACATCGGCTCGCGGGAGAACGCCAGGCACGTGATCGGCAAGCTTCTGGAAAGTCTCCGCCACCCCTTCCTCTACAACGGATACACCCTGGTGGTGAGCGTGAGCGTCGGGGTCAGCATGCATCCGCTCGATGGAGACTCGACGGAGGCCCTGACCGCCCGCGCCGACAAAGCGATGTACTCTGCCAAAGCGGCCGGCGGAAGCGGCTACCGCTTTTATAGTGATATGTGAGAGATGCGCACCGAACGCGACACCCTCGGCGAAGTCCACGTCCCTGACGACGCGCTCTACGGCGCACAGACGCAGCGTGCCGTCGAGAACTATCCGATCAGCGGACTGCGGGAGCATCTGCTGTTCGTCCGCGCCTTCATCGTGCTCAAGAAAGCGGCGGCGCAGGCGAACAAGGAGCTCGGCGCGCTCGACGGCCAACTCGCCGATTCGATCATCGCCGCGTGCGATGAGCTGCTGAACAACGCCGAGACGTATCGCGGCCAGTTCGTCGTCGATGTCTTCCAGGCCGGCGCCGGCACCTCGTTCAACATGAACGTGAACGAGGTCATCGCCAACCTCGCCAATCCGCGACGCGGAACGTACACGCCGGTCCATCCGAACGATCACGTCAACATGGCGCAGTCGACCAACGACGTCTTTCCGACCGCCATCCGCATCGCCACGCTGCTCCTGCTGAACGAGCTCTTACCCCAGCTCGACGCCCTCGCCGCAGCGTTCGACGAGCGCGGCGGCGCGTTCAAAGACGTCATCAAGTCCGGCCGCACGCACCTTCAGGATGCCGTTCCGTTGACGCTCGGCCAGGAGTTTCGTGCCTACGGCTCAGCAACGCGTCGCGCCACACGGCTTCTGCGTGACGCCGCGAACGAATTGCGCATCCTCGGCATCGGCGGCACTGCCGTCGGCACCGGGATGAACGCACCGCGCGGATATCGCCAGATCGTCGTCCGACGGCTGAACGAGATGACGAACCTCGACCTCACCGCCACCGACGACCTGCGCGAGGCCATGCAATCGCAGCTTCCGGTCGCCGCCGTCTCCGGCGCGCTCCGCAACCTGGGCCTGGAGCTGACTCGTATCACCAACGACCTGCGCCTGCTCGCCTCCGGCCCGCAAACCGGTCTCGCCGAGATCACCCTTCCTGCCGTGCAGCCGGGCTCGTCGATCATGCCGGGGAAGGTGAACCCCTCGATGCTGGAGTGCATGAACCAGGTGCTCTTCCACATCATCGGATCGGCGACGACGATCGACTACGCCGTCCAGGCCGGCCAGCTCGAATTGAACGTGATGATGCCGCTGATGGCGTTCGAGATCCTTTTCTCGATCGAAATCCTCAAGAACTACCTCCCGGTCTTCATCGCCCGATGCATCGCCGGAATCGAGGCCGACCGCGCGCGGTGCGAGGCCTACTACGTCAGTTCCCCGTCGCTGGCCACGGCGCTCAATCCGATCATCGGCTACGCCAGGGCGGCGGAGATCGCCAAGGAGTCGGCGAAGAGCGGCACGCCGATCCCCCAACTGCTGCGCGAGAAGAAACTTCTCAGCGACGACGAGATCGCCCGCATCTTTACCCCCGAGTTTCTGGCCGGTCAGGCGGATTGACGATTACAATCTCCACGCCGCCCTGGGTTGCTGAGTTGCATGGTTACTGGGTTGCTCAGCAACCATGCAACCTTAGTAACTCAGAAACCCAACGTCCAACCAATGCGCCTCTTCATCGCCATCTCCTTTCCGGAGTCAGAGCTCCGCGCAATCAGCGACCGTACGTCGATGGTGAAGTCGAAGCTGCCGCCGGCGTCGTGGGTCCGTCCCGAGACCCAGCATCTGACGTTTGCGTTCCTCGGCGAGCAACCGGACTCTCTCCTTGCCACGCTCTCGCCGCTGCTGGAAGAGGTGCTCGCCGAGGTGCCACGCTTCGAAGGCCATCTGCGAGGCAGCGGCTTCTTCCCGAACCCGCGCCACGCCCGCGTCGGATGGGTCGGCGCAATCCCGGAGGAGAAGTTCCGCGCCGTGGCCGATGCCGTCCGGGCGGGCGTAAAGGCCGCCGGAGTCACGCTCGACCGCGGCGACTTTCGCGCCCACCTGACCCTCTTCCGCATCCGCGACCCGTGGCCGCCCGCCTGCATCGAGATCTTCAACGGCGCGCTGCGGGACTACAAGTCGGACCCATTCCCGGTCGATTCGGTGACGCTGTTCTCCAGCGAGCTGAATCCGAAGGGCGCCATCCACACGCCGCTGCGGACGTTCGCGCTGGCGTAGGACCTAACAGGCATTTCTCACAGTCTGTCGATCGGCCGCCGGCCGCCGAACCCTCCCCGAGGCAGTTAATATACTTCCGGAGTCCGTGAATACACTCCCGGAAGTCCGTCAATACACTCCAGGAGTCCGTGAATACACTCCAGGAGTCTGTGAATACACTCCAGAAGTCTGTGAATACACTCCAGGAGTCTGTGAATACACTCCAGGAGTCTGTGAATACACTCCAGGAGTCTGTGAATACACTCCAGGAGTCTGTGAATACACTCCAGGAGTCTGTGAATACACTCCAGGAGTCTGTGAATACACTCTCGGAGTCTGTGAATACACTCCAGGAGTCTGTGAATACACTCCAGGAGTCTGTGAATACACTCCAGGAGTCTGTGAATACACTCCTGAGTCAGTTAACCCTAGTTTAGTCAGTTAGTTAACCGTACGTTAATGCCGCGTAGCCCTGCTCCTGGCGACATCCTTCCCCCGCAACTGCCCGCACGCGGCGGCGATCTCGCGTCCTTTCGATCGGCGCACGGTCACGGCAACACCGTTGCGGACGAGCGTATCGACAAAGCGGTCGATCGACCCTTCTTTCGGGCGCTTCATCCAGGGCGGAAGGTTGGGATCTTCGTTGAAAGGGATCGCGTTCACCTTCAAGCGCAGGCCGTGGATCAGCTTCGCCAGCGCCACGGCGTCGAGGTGCGAGTCGTTGTAGCCGGCCAGCAGCACGTACTCGATGGTGATCTCGCGCCCCTTCTCCGACGGATAGCGCTTCAGAGAGGCGATCAGATCGTCGAGTGGATACTTCTTCGTGATCGGCATGATCTCTTCGCGCCGGCGCCGGTCGGGAGCGTTGATGGAGACGGCGAGATTCGGACGCCGCGGCAGCTTCGCCAACTCATCGATGCCGGGAATGATGCCCGACGTCGAGATCGTGATCCGTTTCGGCGCGATGTTTCGATACAGAACATCGAGCGTGGTCACCAGGTTCTCGAAGTTCAGCAGCGGCTCGCCCATCCCCATGAAGACGACGTTCATCAGCTCCATCGGTACGGCGTGCTCGTGCTGGATCGTGAAGAACTGGCCGAGCATCTCCCCCGGCGCCAGATTCCGTCCTGCTCCAAAAAAGCCTGTCACGCAGAACGTGCATCCGACCGCGCAGCCGGCCTGCGACGAGAGGCAGACGCTCGTCCTGTCAGCCATCGGCATATAGACCGCCTCGATGCGATTGCCGTCGGCGAGGCTGAAGAGGTACTTCTGGCTGCCGTCCGCGGCCGGCGTCGTTCGCTCGACGACTTGCGGGAAGGCCAGCGTGTAGTGCTCGGCCAGCGCGGCACGCAGCTCCTTCGGGAGGTTGGTCATGGCGTCGAAGGCATCGACGCCATGGACGTACATCCACTCCTCGATCTGCTTTATGCGGAACGGAGGGGAGACGATCGTGGCCAGCGCACGCTCGAGACGCGGCTGCGCCAGATCGTAGAGGTTGGTGCCGTCATTCGTCACTGGTATCCGGGAGTTTCGCCACGCGGCGGGCGCCTCTGACCTTTCGGGTCGGATCGATGCCGAGGGCGCGCAGGAGAGCGAGATCGTTCACGTTGATGCGGAACTGCACCTCGCGGTCGCTCTTGACCAGCATGCCCGCGGGTGCCGGCGCCGGCGTCTCCTCTTCCTCGCCCAGTTTGTTCAGGCCGATCGTGGCGTCGAGAACGACGTAGAGGTTGTAGCCCTCGTCGCGAATGCGCTGAATGTGCTCGTTGACGTGTTCCGAATTCGAGATGGAATCGTTGATTGCCGAGCCGAGCTCTCGTAGAAGCTGCTTGATCTTGTCGTCCAAAGGAATGGTCCCCGGTTGCAAAGCAGTGTAGTACGCCACCGGTGAACGTCAATATTCCGAAGTTACGAAACGGAGCGTATCCTATTCGTCCTTCGCGTCGTCCGGCGGCTGCAGACCGGCGGCCACCGACTCCCAAAGCTCCGACCAGTAGGCGAGGTATTTCCACCGCCCCCACTTCGCGTAGCGCCGCAACATCGTTCGATCGGAGACGGCCCGTCCGCCGTGATAGCGCTCGCGAACGAAGCGGCGGAACTCCGTGTCGACGGCGATGAAGTCGTGGCGTCCGTCCATCGCCAGGAGATGTGCCGCGCCATACGGTCCGATCCCCGGCAGTTCCCGATAGCTCCGGAACAGCTCCTCGGTGCTCTGCGACGCGTCGCTCAGCGCGTCCAGATCGATCGCCCCGCTGACGATGCCGCTCGCGAGCGAATGAATCGATTTGGCGCGGTACCCGAGCCGGCAATCCTCCTGCAGCTCCTCGGCCGCGACGCGCGCGATGTCCCACGGCTCCGGAAAAGCCTTGCGTCCCGACTTCGTCCCGCGTCCGCATTTCTCGACCAGCAGCTCCGTCATCCGCACCGTCTGCCGCCACATCGTGTTCGTCGTGGCGATGATCTTCACGATGTCTTCGAACAGCGTGGCCCCGCAGAGGAGGCGTCCGAAGCCCGACTCCTCTACCCACGCATGGGCCGGTGAGTTGCGCGAACGCTCGGCGAACTCGCTCGTGTCGATATCAAGCTGGAACATGCGGGTGAGCTTTCGCCGAAGCTCCTCGCTTTCCTCTGCTCCTTCGACGCGCAGAAACGCGCCATCGAACGAAATCCTGAGGTCGATCGCCTTCCCGCCGAGGAGCAGCGAACGCTGCAGCGTCTGCTCCTGGCGTGCCCATCGGAACGGCGCCAGCAGGTACCAGCCATGCGAGACGACGGTGGAAGCGAAGTGGAAGTGAGGAGGAGTTTGAATGGAGGCGACGGCCGGAGTCGAACCGGCGAGTGGAGGTTTTGCAGACCTCTGCCTTACCACTTGGCTACGTCGCCCTTTCAAAAGGATTGGCGAGTGTAGTGAACCCGCCCCGAGGCGTCAAATATTCGCCGGTTGACACGGGTTAGCTCTCTCGGCGACCATGCCGCCCCCCAAGCCCGTCGATACTGTGGTGTAGCTCAGTTGGTAGAGCGCCGGATTGTTAATCCGGTGGTCGGAGGTTCGAGTCCTCCCGCCACAGCCAGGTGAACATCGTCAAGGACGTGCGAGAACGGACGATCCGTGCGACTCGCAAGATCGACACTCCTCACCGCGAGCTCCGTGTCTGTGAACGTGAAGCCGAACCGTCGCGACAAGTAGCGAAGCGCGAGGAAGTACGAGCCGTCCGTGGATCCACCGAGGAAGGCGAGCTTGCGGGTCGCGTCAATGCGGTACTCGAACCACGGCTTGCGCAACGCTGTTGCGAGGCGATGGCCGCGAGTGCGTGCAGTCCACCACTTCCACGAGCTTTGGAACACCACGATCCGCGGAGGAGTCTCTACAAAGCCGATTCTCGCTCTTCGCAGATTGTCTCGAGCTCGGCGATTGCCTCGAGGTCCTTCGGTCGACCTGCGGCTCTCTTGGCGGCGATCAATGCTTCAACGTCGAGGAACGGATACCGAACCCCTGACATGTCGGCCTCGATCGCATGGGTGCGAACGACAGCGAGAGGACCTACCCCGGCCAGCTCCCCGAGGAGGTCGAGCCCGCCTTGAGTCGTTACCAGGGCGAAGTTCAGGCCGCGGCTCAACGTCTCTTCATCGAGTTGAAAGGGCAACCCCGGCGGCGCACCGCGAAGGTAAGACCTGAGTGGGGCGATCGCCGCGACGATGCGTTGAAGATTCTCGAAGGATCGATCGTAGACGATGTCGAGGTCATAAGTGACCCGCGCGGCGCCGTGTAATGTCGCCGCGACGCCGCCGGCGATGACGAACGAGACGTCGTTCTCGAGAAGGGTGGTGATCAGCGCTTTGAACTGAGTCGTCGCAGGACGCGAGCCTGGCGAATGAAGCCGCTGAACGAAGGCGATCGTTCTAGCGAGCGTGAGCAGGCGCTCTTCGTGTGATTTGCGAAGGTTCTCACGAATCACCGTGCGATCGATGCTGCGTTTATACAATTCGATGACAGGGTCGAGTGATCGATCGAGGGAAATGGACGACGCGCCGTTCACGGGCGCGAATTCTACAGCTAATGGCGGCAAGCGGTCCTGTGAGGCCAAGCGATACAAGCGATATGGGGATTTTGACTCCATGCACGGGGCGGCGTTATGCTGCGGCCTCGCTCAGACCACCAACCCGGAGGATCTCTCAATGAACGTGCGGACGGTAGTCGGCCGACAGTTGGCTGGGCTTCGCCTTTGGCATGCCGTTTTGCTTTTGATTCTCCTGATCGTGTCCTTCAGCGGTGTCTACGCTGCCGAGCGAGCCGGCGGCAGTCTTGATGTTTCCGTTCGCGCCCGTTCGACTCATGGCTCACTTTCAGGCGTCTATGTGGCGTTGGTACCCCTCGACGCCCCGTCTTATCGGCCTGCGATGGAGGCGATTGTCGACGGCGACGTCAAATGGGAGGGGATCGCCGCGGGCGACTATGTACTGCTCGCCGAGGCTCCGTCGTTCGAGCCGGCAACGCCCCAAAACATCAAGATCGTCGAGGGGAAGAGCGGACAAGTCACGCTCGAGTTTCAGCCACTGTTCGAGCTCAGCGCCTCGGTGACCGACACCGAAGGCCGTCCGATCAAAGACGCCACGGTGTCTCACCCCCGAATCGTTCCGCCCACTCTGCTCGGCGTCATGAGCAATCTGGCGCGGCAGAATGCCAGACACCTGCGGACAACGACCGACGAGAACGGGTTGTGGAAGATCGGCGTCATTCACAAAGAGCTCTACTTGCTCGTAGAGGCGCCTAGGTATGAATCGGCCTGGGTTCCGTGGAGCCCGGAGATCGGCCCGCAACTGCCGCCAGTCAAGCTGCAGCCGGGATCATCACTCCGCGTAGTGACCAATCGTGCCGCTCCCGATCTGGTGCTGACGCTCGTTCCGAAAAGCGCTGTGAACACGTCCATTCCGCCCGTCTGGCGGGACAAGATCTGGGCGCACGACGTGGAGACGACGTCCGTTGAATGGAAGTCGATGCCGGCCGGCGAATACGACCTCGTGGCCAGCTGGCCGGATCCGAGGCGATTTGCAGACGCGGTCACGCTTCGCCAGGTACACCTGAGCGGAAACGGCATTCAGGAGATCAACGTCGAACTGCCGAATGCCCCGGCATTGACAACGAAAACCGCCCGCATCCGCGTACCCAAAACGGACGTGCTCGGCTTGCGTGCGTTCGTGCGCGCGTCCAGTGGAGCAAAAGAGGTCGCGGCTGCGTCCGAAGATGTGATCCGCGGGCGGGTTCTTTACGCGAATACCGATCCGGCGTCCGACGTCTTCTTCACGACAGAAGGAGAGGTCATTCTCGGCCGCCTCCCGGCCGCGACCGCACAGAATCAGGAACCGGCACCGGCGATCATGGGAGTCAAGTTTCCCAGAGCGAACGGCACGTTGCGAGTCAGCGTTCCGGAACATGCGACGCTACCTTCCTTCGGGAGCGCCAGATTCGACGAATGCAATGCCGATGGTACGCCAAGGGCCTTCGTATTGCCCGTCAACGTGGCAAAGGGAGGAGACGTTGCTCTTCCACTGCTGGTCGGGTGCCGCGCACTGACGCTGCGCTTTCAGAGCTTCTCGCCGGTCGCTGTCCGTCCTCAGGCTCGCGCTCGCGAAAAAGTCTGGCTTGGCGCGCATAACCTCAAGAACGCCGCATCGGCGCAGATTCACGTCGTTCACAAGTCCAACGGGACCAACGTCGCCGAGGCGGTGGTCACGGCTTCCGTCAACCGCGGATCCTCCGATCCCCTGATCATCGCCAAGGGCATCTCACGAGCGGACGGCTGGCTGACGATGGGGGGCCTGCCCGCCGGCGAAGAGATCATTTTCCGCGCTGAAGATTCGAGGAAGATCGCGGGGACGGTCACACGGACGATTGATCCCGGCAAAGAGGACGTCATTGATCCATTGCCCCTGACCGAGGCTGGACAGCTCACGGTGGTCCCGCATCTCGAAGCGTCCTTCAAGAGCGAGAACCCGAAGGCCGAGATCGCCGCCGTCGTCGTTACCCCGGAAGACGGCGGCAAGGTGGACATGAAGACGGTCGAGTTGAATGCCAGTCTGCAGGAGGCAGTATTCCCCGGACTGAAAGCGGGATCGTGGAGGGTCGTGGCGTTGGTCAGTGTAAATGACCTGGTTCAGCCCATCGACGTCACGGTTCTGAAAATCGAGGACGGCGACAAGAAAAAGATCGAGCCGGAGATCAAGCTGCTCGTCGTGAGCGGTACCCTTACATCGCATGGCCGGGGCGTGGCCGCCTCGATTCAGTTTACCGACCCTCCGGGACCGGGGGCCATTGCTCGCCGCGTGCAATCGGAGAAGGACGGGGCATTTCGGACAGTTCTGTCACGTCCGGGGGCCTACGGCATTGCAGTGCGGCGTCAGCTCGCGGATCCCGACGTCGAGCTTGCCCCGATTCAAATCGCGGGCTCGACGTATGACGTCCGCATCGAGCTGCCGGAAGGCTCGCTCTCCGTCGGCGTGTTTTCCGACAACACCCCTGTAGCCGATGCCGAAGTCACCGTGTCGATGTTGGGCGACAGCCCTGAACAGAACCAGATCCTTCGGCTCGGGCGAACGGTGAGGACCAATCCGGCCGGCGAGGCCGTGCTCGACGAGTTGCAGTATGGAATCTGGCTCGTGCGGGCCCGTGGAGAAGGTGAAAAGATCGCGGAAAAAACCATCGAGATCAAGGCGGCGCGTCCTGCCTCCGTGAGGCTCGACCTCGATGGCGGATCGACGCTCCAGGGATCCGTGTTCGACAGCGCCGGAAATCCCGCCGGAGTGGCAACAGTGAACTGTATCTACTCCGGGAGCGACGGCATCCCTCGCAATGGTTCCGCCGACACCGATTCGTGGGGTAAGTTCGCGATCCACTTTCCGAAGCCCGCCCCGGAGCGGTTGCAGTGCGGCGTGGCTACGGCCGACGGCGCAATCGGCACATTTGTTACTGCTCCGGTCGAACAAGCGACCTGGACACTCCCGCCGGCCACCGGCTCCGTCACCCTGACGAACTGGTCCGAGCGCGGCAACCGGGATCGCTACTGGCTCCTCGGCGCAGACGGCGGTCTCTTCGACGTCTCGTGGGCCGCGCGCAAATGGGGCCTGCTGGAGGGTCCATTCACGATTCGCAAAGTTCCCGCGGGAACGTGGTCCGTGGTGCGGGTCGATTCGGCGGGGGCGTTCTCGATCGTCGCGGGTGGCGGAGCCGGGCAGTTGCCGAAGCTCGCCCAGGTCCGTTTGGGACCGGGCGAGCGTCAACAAATCGACATGAAATTCGAGCAGCGATGAAGCCATTGGGCGAGCTCCTGGAGGGTACGAAGATCCTCCGTACTAGCGGCGAACCGGACATTCTGACCGTTCGCCTCGAGCGGCGTCAGATCGCGCAGGGCAATGTTTTCTTCAAACTGCGTTCGTCGCGGCTCGATATGTCCGCGGCAGACGCGATCCGGCGGGGAGCGGAGTATGTCGTTCTGGAGGCTGGAGACGATGAGGAGGCCACCCTTCCGCCGGATTTCCCCTATGCAATGGTAGATGATGTCAATGGGGCCTACGCGCGCATATGCTCGCGGTTGTTCGAAGCTCACCGGCGCCTGACGCTCATCGGTGTCACGGGTGCGAAAGGGAAAACGACGGTATGTCATCTCATTGACGCCGCGCTTCGCGCGTCCGGCATCAGGACCGGTTTGGTCAGTTCTCTCGTTTTCCGTTTACCCGATTCCGAGCGACCAACCGCCAGATGGGTACCCGACACGCTGGCGATTCATGGTTTTCTTGCGGCTCTTCGCGAGCAGCGTGGCACCCATGCGGTCATCGAGCTCGCCTCGCTCGGCATTACCGAGGACCGGCTCTATGGATTGCAGTTCGACGCGCTTGCCTTCACGAATCATGGCGGTGGTGACGCTCATATCGCCGCCAACCGCCGCCTGCTCACCGATCCTGACTTTCACAAGTCATCGATGACGCTCTGTGTCTTCAACCGCGACGACCCGGCCGGCCGTGAACTCGCCAGGTCGTCGCCGGGCCGGGTCGTAACTTTCGGTTTTGGCGCCGCGGATATCACGCCGGAGCGTTACGCGTCCGATCGCGCCGGCATTTCCATGCGACTCAACGGACACGATCTTCGTTTCCCGCTGATCGGCCGGCACAACGCGGAGAACGTTCTGGCGGCAACGGCGATCATCGGCGGCATACTGCCGTCGGAGGGCGCCGCCGTGCACTTGCAAAACGTGCGGCCGCTGCCCGGGCGGCTGGAAAGGCTTCCGGCACCGGCCGGCATCGACGTTTACCTCGATCAACCGTACATGCCTGCGAACATCGAGGCGTCACTCGCCGCGGTGAGGGAGTTTGCCGGTTCCCGCCGAATTGTCTGTGTCATCGGCTGCGCCGGGGGAGTCGACAGGGCGCTGCGGCCATTGAGAGCCACAGCGGCGGTGAATGCCGCCGACTTCTGCATCCTCACCATTGACGATCCTCGGGACGAGCATCCTGGCTCCATCGTGATGGACATGCTCAAGGGTGTGCGCGACGCGGCACCCGATCGCTGGAAGACGATCCTGCATCGCCCCACGGCGATTGCCACCGCGATTCGTGAGGCTTCGCCCGACGGGATCGTCGTTCTGATGGGAAGACGCGCCAACGGCGCAGAGCTCCGGAACGACGACCGGCATCTAGCGATGGACGTGCTGCACGAGCTGGTTGCCTAGCGAAGTGGCGATCTCAGTTTGCCGGAGTAGTCTTCCCGATATCCGTGGTCCAACGTTCCGCCAATCGGCTCGAGAACCTCGCGCGCCAGTTGTGTGAGCGGGGAGAGGGAATCGTCTTGAAATACGGCCACCAGGGCCGCCTGGGCCCGATCGGAAAAAGCCGCGTCGAATCTCTTCACCTCTCGAACCAGATAACGCCCCCGGTTCGAAAATTGCCCCTGCGACCGCAAGAACGTGTCAATGATGCACTCGTACAAGTCCATCGCCATCATCCGACGTTCATCCCGATCGGCGCACCGCCCGATATCCGATAGAACAGCCGTCATGTAGCGCCGGGGCAAATCCCACTTTTCCGGGCGAGGCGGGCCGGAACGAAGCAACCCCAGCGCGACTTCCTTCAATTTCGACGCAAGCTCGCACGGCTGTGGCAAGACGAGACTCTGATCAACCTTGGGCGTCAGGATGGCAAGACCACGTTTGTTTTCCGCCGCCATCATGGCGTGAAGGGTTTCGGGATCATGAACGTGAGCGTCAAAAAGAAAGCCGTTCGACGAAAACCGCTCGGAATACGCGTGAGCGAGATGGTTCATGACGACGATCACGTCGATGTCGGAATCGGCATCGCCGCAGCCAAAAGCGTGGGAGCCAAAAAAAAAGCAAAACGAGGGCTCGCCGTATCGTTCAGAAACGGTATCGAGGATGAATTGATGGCTTGGAGGAGTGATGTCAGACGGCACGAAGAGAGCCTCGGTCTAACGAAGATCTGCCATCGACGCTCAGGTCGAGGCAGCGGAGAAACCCGCTCTCCGCAGCCTCGAGCACGATGTTCGGAGTCGTGGCCTCAGCTGAGGCAACCGTTACTGCCGCAGAAGAAGGGGCCGCCGCCGCCGTAGCCGTAGCCGCCGTAGCCGCCTCCCGGCCCGTTGCCACAGTCGCCAGAAGCATAACAAGCGCTGATGCCGCCACTAGCGCCGCTCCAGCACGAGGCATAACCATAGGTACCGGACCAATAACATACATTGTTGTTGTTAGCGTCCGTGGTGCAATTGTCGCACGCCAAGGCGCTCGGCGCCGCAGCGAGTCCTGCTACAGCTAGAGCATACATCGGTAAGGCCTTGAACTTCATGGGACCCTCCTTCCTTTCTTAATGAGGATGCCGCCAACGCTACCGCAAGGAACCGGCGCAGTCAAGCGGATTCGGGAAGGGATGCAGAGGGTGTCGCCGGCGCCCTTTTATTCGGGCTCGGCGAACTCGTGCAGCTTGTCGTCGGGCACCTTGTACGACGCCGCTACCAGCGGCGAGTTGAGCTCGAGCAACTCGGGATAGACTGCGCCGTGCAGCACCTGCACGTCGAAGATCTCGCGGACATCCCCTTCGAAGCGCAGGAACGCCGCAATCCCGCCGTTGCGAAGGTCGATGGCGTAGACGCCGCACTCCCGCTCCGCCAGGCGTTCGGTCAGCGGAATGCCGCCGAAGAAGTTGCTCTCACGCACCTGCGACAGGCCGACGAACGCGAACGGTCCGGCGAATGCGAGACCGCGCGTGAAGCCGGGCAGCTCCGCGATCGTGTCAACACGACCGGTCGCCAGATCAGCAGCGGCAATCGATCCTTTGCCCGACTCGAGAATGAAGAAGTGATCGCCGTAGCGCCGCGGCGAATGTGGCATCGAGAGGCCGTGCAGGACGATCTCGCCGGAAGGAACGTCCAGCAGCACGCCACCATGCGCTTTGTTCTCGCGCCAGCCGCCCGCCGTATTCGTGACGCCGAGGGCGGTGACGAAGCGGACGCGGTCATCGATGATCGCCATGCCGTTGAGATGACACCGATCCTCCACTGCCAGGCGCGTGATGAATGGCGGACGCCACCGCGGCACGAACGTACTCTCCGCGTCCAGCGTGCAGAGCGCCGACATGCGTGTGTTCACCATCCACAACTCGCACGCCGCAAAGCCAATCTCGTGGATGCGGATATCGCCGGTGACGTGAATCTTCCGCGGCATGAAGCAGGCGTCGTGTTTTCCCGCCGGCTCGAGCTTCGCTGCCACCGCCGGCATGTTGCGAAACTCCCACACCTCCCGTTCGGTTCCGAGTGCGACGCGCCCGTTGCCGACGGCGATGCCCATGGGGCTGGCGAATCGGCGAAAGTGCGTGTTGAGCATCGTCGCGCTTTCGGCGCGCACGAGAATGAGGCGTCCGCTCTGATAGGTGGAGACGAGAAGCGAGATGCCGAGATGGCGGAGGAGATCGGGGAACGACTGCGTCGAGACGCTGCGGAACCAATCGCCCGACGCACGCGCCGGAGGCTCATCCATTAGATCGCGTACCCGATCCGCGACTTTGCGCGTCGTCACATCGACGACGTCGAGCTTCCGAATCTCGTCGGACGGCGGTGTTTTCAGCGGCTCGGGTTTCGGCGGCAGCATGCCGTCCCAAGACAGTTCGAGAAAATCGGCTACCCGTGCGATCGCCGTTTCCGGCTGCTCCACGATCGCGTCGTAAGCCGCGATCATCCATGATCCCGGTGGGAGTTGCTCGAGGTCATCGAGCAGCATGTTCGTGACGGCACACCACGGCTGCGTCAACTCCTCGGCAGAAACGTCGTGGAGATTGCCTAGGTCATAGACCGCGCGGCGCGGCTCGCGGTAGACGTAGACGAACCTCCCGTCGGGAAAGACAGCCTGCAGAAAAGGGACACGCGACGCGTGGCGCGGCGACGCGTCGAGCAGCCGCGCGCCCGACGCCAGGTCCGCGCGCAGCGCCGCAACGATTTCCGGCGTCGAGTCGGCAGCCGTGAGCCGTTCCCGTTCGCCGCATCGTGCCTTGATCGCGGCGTCGATCCGTCCGCGGGCGGCGAGGCCGCCGGCCGAGCGGGCCAGTGCATCGGCGAGTAGCGCGCCGCCGAAACGTAACGGTGCAATGATGAACACCGGCCCGGACATAGGAGCCCAACGATACGTTAACACCGATTCACCGGGAGGAAAATTGATGGTCATCACCGTAACGACGAACGCGGACGTCGTCGCCGTCGACGGGCAATGCTCCCTCCGCGAGGCGCTTCAGAACGCGCTGCCAGAAGGAGAGAAGCCAGCCCGAAAAACTGCTAGGGAATTGGCACATGCCAAGATTTCGGCAGGCACGCTCCTTTCTTTTCAATGGTTTGCGATGGCTTCGCGATGGTCCCGCCGCCGGTTGCCGCGCTGATCGGGCTCGAGCCGATCCAAATGCCAATCCGATGGGCACTGCGCTCGCGGCGATCAGCGGTCAGGAGGGAGGGTGAGGATTCTGATCGATCGGCCGCCGGTTCGCCCGCGCGAGGTATTCGGGCGAGAGCAGATCGGGCGATTTTGTACCGGTCCTTCCCCTAGTAACCCGCGTATGTCCCGAGACAAACGCGGAGTTGTTAATCCGGTGGTCGGAGGTTCGAGTCCTCCCGCCACAGCCAAACGGTACGTGCCGCCTCGTATGACCGGGCGGTAGGGTTCTGGTCCGCCTTCCGGAAGCCGCGCCATGCCGGGTCCATCGCCGGTGCAGCCGATCGTCTATTCCGGACTCCCTCTGCGATTACCCGGCAAGTGCAAAGGCTGGAGGCTACCTTGGGTGCCGAGTTACTCGTCCTCCCGAGAATAACACCATCGTACTCAAATCGCATTATCATCGTGAGAATAATGAATTTGACGAATTGTCTGTCGCGCACCAGAATGCTCCGGAATTCATCTTTTTTACGGAGATCTATATGCCTCATGCGATCCAAATTCGGCAGACGGGCGGTCCCGAGGTTCTACACTGGACTACGGTCGATGTCGATGAGCCCGGGTCGGGTCAGGTGCGCCTGCGCCAGGCGGCGGCCGGCCTCAACTACATTGACGTCTATCACCGCACCGGATACTACTCGCAGCCGCTTCCCTTCATTCCGGGTCTCGAAGGTGCCGGAACCGTAGAGGCGGTCGCCCAGGATGTGCGCGGTCTGAAAGTCGGCGATCGGGTGGCCTATGCCGGTCCTGCCGGTGGCTATTCCGAGGTGCGGCTCATCGAGGCCGATCGACTGGTGCGATTGCCCGATGCGATCTCCTTCGATCAAGCAGCCGCGATGATGCTTCAGGGTATGACCGCTCAAGTGCTGATCCGGCAGGTTTATCCCGTCAAGGCGGGTGACTTGATCCTCGTGCACGCCGCAGCCGGCGGGACGGGGCTCATTCTCTGTCAGTGGGCGGCCGCTCTCGGCGCGACGGTCATTGGCACCGTTTCTACAGAAGCCAAAGCCGAATTGGCCCACGCCAATGGCTGCAAACACACCATCCTCTATTCCAAACAGGATTTCGTAGCGGAGGTTTTTCGTATCTCCGGCGGCGAGAAACTGCCGGTGGTCTTCGATTCCGTCGGCAAGGACACCTTCTTACGCTCCCTCGATTGCCTAAGACCGCGCGGATTGATGGTGACGTTCGGGCAAGCCTCCGGTCCCATCGATCCCATTGCGCCCGTTCTGCTGTCGCAGAAGGGTTCGCTCTTTCTGACACGGCCTGTGCTCCTCCACTACATCGCGCGCCGAGAAGAGCTTGAAGCCTCCGCGAACGAGTTGTTCAGTGTGGTGGCTTCAGGGAAGGTGCGCATCAACGTCAATCAGCGCTTTGCGCTCAAGGATGCCGCTGAGGCCCACAAGGCCTTGGAAGCGCGCGCAACCTCGGGCTCCACCATTCTGACCATCTAACCCGGCATTCTAACCATCTAACCCAGGTATTCACAGGAGTTTCCATGAGCAAGATCGCAATTACCTCGCCCGAGCTCACGCCGCCGGTCGGCCCGTTTTCCCAGGCGATCAAAGTCGATGGTTTCATCTATTTCAGCGGTCAGGTCGGTCAAGACCCGACGACGGGCAAGCTGGTGGCCGGAGGTATTGAGAGCGAGACGGAGCGCGTCTTCCAGAATCTCTCGGCGGTTCTCAAGGCGGCCGGCAAGGATTTCGATGATGTCGTACGCGCCGGCGTGTATCTCACGAGCATGAGTGATTACGTGGCGGTGAATGGCATTTACGCCAAGCATTTCAGTCAACCCTTTCCCGCCCGCACGGCGATCGGGGTGGCCGCGCTGCCGCTTGGGGCTTGCGTTGAGATCGACCTCGTCGTCAAGGCTTGAGGCAACCAAAGAAGCCAGAATATTCACGATAGGAGAATCGATATGAAAATTATGACGCAAAGTATGGCTATCCTGATCGCGGTCGTCGCGCTTGTTTCCGGTGCGAATGCCTCGGACAACGCCAGTAATAAAACAGGTGCCAAGGAGGAGCGCGGATATACCTACGGCCCGGTGACTGAGGTGGACTACATACACGTTGAGTACGGGCATTTTGAAGAGTACATGGCATGGGTCACCTCGACATGGGTGCCGACCATGGAAGCCGCGAAGACAGCTGGGTTAATCATCGATTACAAGGTCTTCCAGGCCTCTCCAAAATCACCGGCTCAGCCCAACGTGTATCTCGAGATCACTTATAGAAACATGGCGGCTTATGCCGGGGACATCGGCGATAGTGCCGACGCATTTGAGGCGGTGACCGAGAAAGTAATCTGTAGCAGCGCGTGTCAAAACCAGGCCAGAGTGCACCGGAATGAGTTCAGGAAAGTTCTGGGCACTGAAGTGACTCGCGAACTTCTTTTCCAGCACGCTGACATTGCGCGTCGGTGACGACGCGATCATCGTCGTGACCTGCGGTGACTCGAGGCTCGACAACCGCAAAGTCAAAAAGGAACAGGAAAGGACGATGTTCAATGTCAACGTTTTCTTTACAAATGCTGCGGGCACTATTTTTAACGACGATTCTGGCCGGCGCGCTCGCCGGAAGTGCGATGGCGCAGGCGCCGGATGCCGGCTGTGCGTTGCCGTCGGAACCCAAGGGCATTCCCGACGCGCTCGATGCGGCAATCACCGGGCCTGCGGACAGGGATCGATCCTGCATGAAGGCCCTGTTCATACCCGAAGCGCGCATGATGTTCGTTTCACTCGGCGCGGACGGAGCGCCAAGCTATAGGCTCGAGACCTTGGACGATTGGATCGCCCGCGTCAAAGCCCGTGGCCGCACCATGCTGGAAGAGAAGCAACTGAAGTTTCACATTGAGCGCTACGGCAACATCGCGCACTTATGGAGCAGCTACGCGCTGTACAGCGACGGCAAGCAAGTGGCGCGCGGCATCAACAGCATCCAAGCGATCAAAGAAGCCGGCGGATGGCGAGTTACGAGCATCATGGTGCAGGCCGAGGCGGTCACTTCGCCGCTGCCCAAGGAATATCTGCCATAGAGTAGGCAAGCTAAGAGCCGCGAAACGGCAGCGGTCGACTCATCGCAACAACGAAAGTATCTGTCAAAAGCGAGAGGCACTGCCGGAGATATGGCCACCAATGCAGAAAAGGAAGCATGATCGTGAAAATAATGAACTTGTTGAATATTGGTTGTCCAGCTACACGACCAAAACACCGCTTCTTCGCGGCATATTGACGAAAAGGAGTTCCAAATGATGAAGAATCTGACTCAGTACGGATTGTACGCGCTTGCGGTCGTTCTGATGATGCCGTTGGCGCAGGCGCAGCCGGTAGGAATACAGGCTGCCTTTGCAAAGGACGCCGGAACGCTTTCCGACAAATTCACTGGGCTCGCGCGCGTTATGTCGGGCAAGTACGACTGGAAGCCCGGGCAGGGCGTTCGCTCCGTTGGCGACGTGTTCAACCTGATCGTTACGGAGAACCGCATGCTCGCCGGCGTGCTTTCGGGCACACCGAATACGGGGGCAAAGCCCGCGCCCATCACCGACCCGGAGAAATTGCAGGAAGCTTTGAAGGCTTCTTACATCGATCTGCAAAAAGCGATTACGAGACTTTCCGACAACGATCTGCAGGCGCCGGTGAAACTGTTCGGAAGAGACATGACGAAGCAGGCCGCGCTGATGCTGATTCTCGAAGATCAACACGAGCATCTGGGGCAGTCGATCGCATACGCGCGCAGCAACGGCGTGGTTCCGCCCTGGTCTAAGTAGGAGCGCGATCTTCTTGCATCAGATCAACGCTTTTTCAGTCTGACGCCGGATATTGCCCTTTTGACCCCGAGCACACTGAGTTGAATGATGACGTTAAGACAGTCGGTTGACTGGAAAAACGAATGGTTTCCAATCGATGATGCCACGTACTTGAACTTCGCCGCGCACGCGGCGATCCCTCGCGTGGCGCTCAATGCCGTGCAGGCGTCTGTCGCCGCAAAAATGCGGCCGCACATCGTCGATGACCTGTCCTTTTTCGCCGTTGCCGCGAGTTTGCGTCAGACGTTGGCGACCTTGATTGGGGCGAGCCCAGACGAAATCGCCCTGACGAGCGGCGCGGGAGCGGGACTCGCGGCGATAGCCTACGCACTTCAGTGGTCCGCGGGTGATGAGGTGGTCATCGCACGGGGTGAGTTTCCGGTGCAGTACGCGACGTGGAAGCCGATGGAGGCGCGCGAAGGCATCAAGGTGCAGATCGTAGTCCCACAAGGTCAGTTTATACAGGCGGATGACCTGATCGCGGCAATGACGCCAAGAACCCGAGTCATTTCGGTAAGTCACGTGCGATTCGACGACGGATCGATGCTCGATGTCCCCTCACTTGCCGCCGTGTGCAAAAGGAACGGGACGTTGGTGGTTCTGGACGTGAGTCAATCCTGCGGTGCCATACCGATGGGCGTACGCAGTCTGGGCGCCGATTTTATCGTCTGCGCGGGCTACAAGTATTTGCTCAGTCCCTGGGGGACAGGCTTCCTGTGGACAAAAACGCAGAACTTGGATTCGCTACGACCGGGACCCTACAACTGGCTGTCCCAGGGAGTGGAGAGCTTCGCGCGCCTCAACTATGTGGATCCCGAACCCGTGCCAACGCTGAGCCGTTGGGACTCGGCCGAGGCAGCATCAATATACAACTTCAACCTCACCGTCATGGAAGCGTCTGCGAAGTTTGTGCTGGATGCGAGTCCGGCGCTGATCCGTGACCACAATCAAGCCCTGATTGACTATTTCTTCGAACGACTCCCGGAGGGCTATCGGCTGGCGAGTCCGCGGCAAGCCTCTCAGCGCGGTGTTTTTGGATGCATCGAAGCCGGCAGCCGCGGCGATACGGAGTTTCTGTATCAAACGCTGCGGGACGAGCGGTTCGTGGTTGCCCTGCGTGAGGGTAAAGTCCGCGTCGCACCACATCTGCTCAATTCGACCGAAGATTTCGATCGACTCCTCTTCGTCATGGAAAAGGCCCAGAAGGAGGCAAGACGTGTCCCCCATCGATGAGCGATTGAAGACTCTCGGCATTGTTCTACCGGACGTCATGCCTCCGGTAGTGGACGGATATGTGCCGGCGTTTGCGCCGTTCATTCGTTCCGGCGACCAAATTCATCTGTCCGGCCGCCTTGGCAAGGAGGATGGTAAGCCCCTTTGCGGGAAAGTGGGCGGGGAGATTAGCCTGGAGCAAGGCAAGGTCGCCGCACGAGGGGTGGCAGTTGAATTGCTGGCTGTGCTCAGAGGCGCTGTGGGCGATCTTGATAACGTTCTACGAATCGTAAAGCTTCTCGTCATGGTTAATGGCGCGCCGAACTTCACAGAAGCTCACCGCGTTGCGGATGGGGCATCTGAGCTACTTGTCCAAGTGTTCGGCGAGCGGGGCATCCATGCGCGCAGTGCCGTCAGTGTGGCGCAGGTGCCATTCGGCGCGTGCGTCGAAATTGACATGATCGCGGAACTTAGGGCAACACAGGTTGGTGGAGGTATATAGCCCACTGTCAGGAGGTAATATGGTAGCCGCCGTGGAAATCGCCGACTTTCTCCGCAGGGAGTTCCCGCAGACGAGATGTGTTGTCGAGGCGGTCGGCGACGGGACATCGACCGTCAGCCACGAGATCACCGTCCACGAACTTCGCCCAGGCGGCACCGTATCTGGGCCGATCCTGATGTCAGTGGCAGACGTCGCCCTCTACGTCGCCATTCTGGGGAAGCTGGGCATCATACCGCTGGCTGTTACGACCAGCTTCACGATCAACTACCTCCGCAAGCCCGCCGCCGATCGCGCCATCCTCGGGAATTGCAATCTGCTGAAAGTGGGCCACTCACTGGTAGTGGGTGAGGTTGCGTTGTACTCGAGAGGACAGGATGAACTCGTTGCTCACGCCGTGGGGACCTATTCGATACCGCGCCGGGCCGTCCCATGATAAAGAACAAAATGTCCCTCAAGAGGGCTGAGCTCCAACAGGTGCTGTCCGCTGACTACTTGGTCGTTCGCGGCGCCCGCCGATTCGCGGGCACACCTCTTCGGTGCATCGGCACGGGCTTCGTGGTGTCGGCTGCGTCAAACAATTGCCGAAACCCGTCTTCCAACAGTTCGACGGCCTTCCCCAAGGCGCCGAGTTGCCCAACCCGGACGATCGCGACGGATCGGTGCAGGTTAAACGACGGGGGATGCAATACTTTCACGCGATCGATAGAATGATTCCTGGCAATAAAGCGAGCGGGTAGCAGCCCGACACCATAGCCGGACTGAACGAACGCCAGCTGCATATGCATGTTGTGGATTTCAGCCGCGATCATTGGGGTGAAGCCGGCACGCTCCATCCGATCGATGAGGCTTGCCCGAAGAAAGCACCCGGGCGGATTGAGCACCCAGCGTGCTCGGCCCAAACTTTCCCAATTACCGTCAATGTTGCCTGCGGCGCCTTGAACGATCTCCATGCGGTCGCTAGCGATGATATTCGTCAGAAGAGGTGGAGGCGCGGTTTTGCCTTCGGGCAAAAGCACGGCTGCAACGTCGAGTTCACCTGCGAGCAGCCGGTGAATTAATTCACCGGTAAGTTCGCTCGACAGCCGCAGTCGGACCCTGGGGTATTTCTCAGTCAGCGCCCGAATAGGTTCGATAAGCGTCCCCTCGGCCAGGGCATGCGAGATCCCGATGCGCAAGAGGCCGTGAGGTTCGGCGTCGCTCGACGTAAGAGATTTCAGCGCCTCCGTCCGCTGCAGCAGATCTCGCGCTTGTTCGAGCACCCTGGAGCCAAGCGAGTTCAGGCGTGGAGGCTTTACCGAGCGGTCGAGCAACTCGGCACCCAGGGCAGCCTCCAGCCTTTGCACTTGCCGGGTAATCGCGGAGGGCGTCCGGAATAGACGATCGGCTGCACCGGCGATGGACCCGGTCTGGGCAAACTCTACGAGGGCGCGTAACTCATCGAACAAGGGAGCCTCCTCAAAGCACTTCTTAAACCGTCTCCCAATGAATGACAGAATCGTGCGGAGATGGCAATATCATCATGATAACAATGAAGTTGTGGAATTGTATGTCTTGCATCGGGCAAATGCGCATCAACCCTTCGTGCCGAACCGCCGGTTGTTCTTCGTCCTGGATTCGAGACAGGAGCAGAATCGGGCAACAACTTGCGCAATTCAGGCAAGGATCTCGCTCTCTCCGATCCTACATTGACGAAAGAAACGTATGGTATTCACCCAGGAACACTCCGAAGAAAGAAGAGCCGACATCGCAAGGCTGGGGAAGTTGATCGCCGTTCACGCTCCCTACGACGGCACGTTCCCGCTTCGCACACCGGGCGTTTACGCGATCCGGTTTTCACGCGCGAATGCTGCGCTTACGCACGCCGTGATGCGGTCGGCGGTTTGCATCGTGGCGCAGGGAGCCAAGAGAGTGATGATCGGCGAGGACGTCTTTGAATACGAGGCGTCGCAGATCGCGGTCTACTCGGTCGACGTGCCGGTTGCGGCGCAGGTGACGCGCGCCACTCACGCCGAGCCGTACCTGAATCTGAAGATCGATCTCGATCCGCAGAAGGTGGCCGAGTTGTCCGCCAAGGTCTATCCGCACGGTCTCCCGGAGCCTGGCAAGGGTCGCTCCGTTTGGGTCGGCGACGCGAACACCACCATCGTCGATGCCGCGACGCGTCTTCTGGAGTTGATGGCGCAGCCGGCGGAGGCGGAGCTGCTCGCACCGTTGATCGTCGATGAGATCATGATTCGTCTGCTTCGCAGCCCGATGGGCAGCCGCGTCGCGCAGATCGGCCACTCCGAGTCGAGCCTGCAGCGCATCGCCAAAGCCGTGTCGTGGCTCAGGTCCAACTTCGACCAGCCCGTCGACGTCGATGACCTCGCCGCGCTGGTGAACATGAGCGTCTCCTCGTTTCACCGGCAATTCAAATCGGTCACGTCGATGAGCCCTCTCCAGTACCAGAAGGCGCTGCGGCTGCAGGAGGCACGACGCCTGATGCTCACCGAGCAGTTAGACGCGGGGAACGCCAGCCGGCGCGTGGGTTACCTCAGTCCGTCACAGTTCAGCCGCGAGTATGGACGATTCTTCGGCGCCGCGCCGAGGAGGGACATTCACCGGCTGCGCGAGGAACACCACAGCGGGGCTGACGCCCCGGGCTGATTACGCAATCACCAGCAGTGCGCAATGAACAGCCGACGACCATTTCGTCGGGTCCCGGATACGCCTGCTCAGAAAATGGAAGGGGTCAACAAAATGGGAGATGACAGGAACGACCACAAGGTCTGGCTCATTACTGGTGCCGGCCGCGGAATGGGCGCCGATATCGCTCGGGCGGCCCTTGCGGCCGGCAAGGCGGTTGTGGCAACAGGCCGGGACACCGATCGCATCGCCGCGGCGCTGGGCCGGTCGGACAACCTGCTATCCGTGAAGCTGGATGTCACGAGCGGCGCCGATGCGGAAGCGGCGGTGCGTGCAGCCGTCGACCGGTTCGGCCGCATCGACGTGCTGGTCAACAATGCCGCGAGCTTCTACGCCGGCTACTTCGAGGAACTGAAGCCGGAGCAGGTAGAGCGGCAGTTGGCGGTGAGCCTCATCGGCCCGATGAACGTCACCCGCGCGGTGCTGCCGGTCATGCGCCGGCAGCGCTCGGGGCACATCATCTCGATTTCGTCGTCGGCGGGCCTTGCCGCCGGCTTCGACTTCGTTTCCGCCTACGCCGCGTCGAAGTTCGGCCTCGAAGGCTGGATGGAGTCGCTGCAGGCGGAGATCGCGCCGTTCGGCCTCACCACGACGATCGTCAATCCGGGTTTCTTCCGCACGGAGTTGCTCACGGAGCAATCGACGAACTACGCCGAGCCGTCCATTGAGGACTACGACGAACGCAGAGCGCCGCTGCTCGAGTACTGGAAGAGCCAGAACGGCCGGCAATCGGGCGACCCGGTCAAGCTGGCGCGGGCGATCCTCACAATCGCCGGCCATGAGCCGCCGCCGCGCCGCTTCGTTGCCGGCGCCGACGCGATCGCCACAACGGAGCAGAAGATCGCGGAACTGAAGGGGCAGATCGACGCGTACCGCGATCTGTCTACATCTCTCGATTTCGATGCGCGGTGATGAAGGAGCCCACCATGTCAGTCATCCCAACAGTCACCCTGAACAACGGTATCCGGATGCCGCTCCTCGGGTTCGGTGTCTTTCAGATCGCGGATGCCGACGCGTGTGAACGCAGCGTCTCGGATGCGCTCGAAGTTGGATATCGGCTCATCGATACCGCAGCTTCGTACGGCAACGAAGAGGCGGTCGGCAACGCGATACGGCGAAGCGGCGTGCCGCGCGACGAGCTCTTCGTCACGACGAAGCTCTGGATCCAGGACGCCGGCTACGACAGCACGCGGCGCGCGTTCGACCGGTCGATGCAGCGCCTGCAACTCGACACGCTCGATCTCTACCTCATCCATCAACCGTACGGTGACGTCTACGGATCATGGCGGGCGATGCAGGAGCTCTATCGCGAGGGCCGCATTCGTGCGATCGGCGTGAGCAACTTCCATCCGGATCGCGTCATGGACCTGATGATGCACAACGACGTCCTCCCTGCCGTGGATCAGATCGAGACACATCCGTTCCATCAGCAGGTCGAGGCGCAGAAGTTCCTGCAGACGAACGGAATCCAGATCGAGTCGTGGGGGCCGTTCGCCGAGGGGCGGAACGACATCTTTCACAACGCCTTGCTCCGTTCGATCGCTGAGAACCATCGCAAGAGCATCGCGCAGGTGATCGTGCGCTGGTTGACGCAGCGCGGCGTCGTGGCCATCCCGAAATCCGTTCGCAAAGAGCGAATGGCCGAGAACTTCGACGTCTTCGACTTTGAGCTCACCGCTGACGAGATGATCGCCATCGCAACGCTCGAAACAGGAACCAGCAGCTTCTTCGACCACCGCGATCCGGCCATGGTGAAGATGCTGAGCGAAGCGAAACGTCCGACGTAACGCCGTCCGGAAGCGCTCTGGAAGGAGAAAGCAATGACCAATGTAATTGTCTTTCAACGACGTGGCATCATCGGCCGGAGCGCCTCCGCGATCGCGACGGCGATCGTCCGCGCGCCGTCCGCGTCGGGATGACCGTCGTTCTCGACGCGGTCGTCAGGGTCGAGTGGCACATAGACGTATGGCAGATGCGATTCCTCGATAATGCGCTGCCGCAGTTCCCGCTCCTGCTGTCCTTCCGGTTCGAACTGTGGCACGACGATCAGCGGAACGGCGCCGCGCGATCGCGCCAGCCGCACCGTCGCCGTCAGAACCTCACGCGTGACGGCCGTTCCTCGTTCGACGGTCTCTTCGCTGCGATATCCGATCGATCGTCTTGCGAGCGCCATCAACCGCCACTGCCGTACCGGAGGCAGCCAGACCAGACCTCGGCCGAGGTGCGGGCGGTCGTCGTCTAGGTTGCGGTCGAAGATGGACGGCGCGAACAACGACACCACCGCGACGGGATGCCGGAAACGCGGTAACTCCGCCGCGAGCCGAAGATATGCCTGATCGGTGGCGAACCCCGAAACGGCGATGTTTGCGCTCTGCACGCCGAGCATCGCCGCCGTTTGTGCGGCGATCGTTTCGGACCAGGCGAGCTGATGACCCACCATGATCGATTCGCCGGTAAAGACGATGGTTGGCGCATCGAAATCGGTCGTCTCCGCGGCAGAGGCAACCCGGTAGCCATTTCGATCGAAGGTGTATGCGATTCGGCGCCCGAGGTGCGTTGCCGATCCGGTTCGGGAAACGTCAAACAACCAGCCGAGCCGCGTGTCGAGGTGACTCCGCGGCTCGCTCCCCGTAGTGAACTCATGGGGGCCGCGCCATCCCCGTCGTAGCACGAGCTCGGACGCGCCGAATGCCAGAATGACCGCAAGAGAGATCGTGAACAAATACAGCGGTTCGCGCGCGAGGAGTGGAGCCACCTTTCGGCCGACGAGCACGATCACCGCACCGATGACTACGACGACGACACGAACGAGCAATTCGGTTCGTACGATCTCCTCGCGCGGCGTCCAGTACGAGGGAAGGAAATGGCGATCGAACCAGGCCTGATCCGCGGCCGCCGCCGCGGCGATCAGGGCACAGCCGATGCCTGCCACTGCAATTTCAATAAACGAGCGAAATGCTTTCGATCGATCGGAGATCATGAAGCTCAGCCTGCGGTCGGAGCGGAGCGCCGCGGCAACCGATTGCTTCTCATGCAAGCCACGGCGTGCAGAATCAGTTCCAGCAGGCCGCCGTCGGGACCTCAGAAGTTTGTGAAGAAATGCGTTGCGGAGGAATGTCGTGCTCGCAAACGCCCTGCGTCCGCACCGAATCGAGGAATCGCGTCGACTGGACGTCCTTCCATCATTGATCAGGAGCATCAGTCAATTCATATCTCTTGACGAATCGACAGGGGGACGCTTATCTTGCCTTTCCGTCCGATCGTAAACCAAACTCCGCCCCCGGTATCAGATCAAAGGGAGAAACTGTGAAATCGATCGCTGCCGCATTGTTGTATCGCTCATGGCAGCCACGGGGAGGGTCATGAAGTCGCAGCCGATCGAGGTGGGCGACGCGAAGATTCATCGCCCCGGCACGGCCATCGGAAAAGCCGCTGCAGGCAATTCCCAGCGGGCGCGCAGAGATCCTCGTGCTTCTGTCGCTTGCAGTAACCACTCAAGGAGAAGACCATGAAACGAATCTTTCTCGCGGCGCTTGCCGCCGGCATGACCATTGCGGCGACCGGCTTCGCGGCGCCGCCTTCATCTCCATTTCTTTTGCGGCATGGGGCGATTATCGACTCCGCCGGCGGGTCGGGATACATCGCGAAGCCGAACGGCACGATCGACGCCGTCGACCTCGCCAGCGGGCGAACGCTCTGGACGTCCGCCGACGCGGCGCTCCCTCTAGGCCTCGACCAGAATCTGCTCGTCGCGCAAGTTGAGGAAAAGCCGAGGGCAACCGAGCAGTTTCACCTCGCCATCCTGGACGCTGCCGGCGGCCGGAAGTTGAGTGAAGCGACGATCACCCTTCCCGGCGGTGTGCGCGCCCTCGTCGCCGATGACAAAGGGACGTCGTTCCGCGCGACAGCCGAGCGCGAAGGCGCTCTGTTCCTGGTTTCCTGGTACTACCAGGAGAACCTGGTGCACGCGCTCGCTCCCAAACCGCTGGACCCGACGATGCTCTTTTTCGCCGGCTCGGCGCGCATCAACCCCCAGACCGGAAAGATCGTTACCGCCGATGGAGGTCAGGTTACTGACGTGCCCGGACGATGGAAAATGTATGGCTCGCCTCCGGCCGCGCCATGGCAGACCGGAAGCGTGTCGGCGCGAACGGAGGGTGGACGAGGCGGCCCGCTTACACTGAAACGGACGGATGCCGCCGGCAGGCCGCTGCCGGATCAGGCGCTCTCGAAGGGGGCCCTCTTCGCCGTGGCGTCGGCCGACCAGCGCCATCTCCTCGCCAGCGAACGCGTCGGCGACGGAACGCCGGACAATCCGGAATACCGGTGGGTCGTCTTCTTCATCGATACGGCCGCGCGCACCAGCGAGCTGCGGAGCGACGTCTCCGCCACGCCGTTCTTCGTCTTCAACGACAGCCTCATTTTCGAATCGAGACCTCACGGCTATCTCCGCGCCGGCGTCCGGGTGGACGAGCCTCTGGCGATGCAGGCCGTGCGTCTCTCGACCGGCGTCCCACAGTGGAAGGTCGAGCTTCGTGACCTTTCCGATGGCGGTCACAGACCGCCCGCCCGCTAAAGGAGATTCCGGTGATTAAGAAAGAAGGATACGCCACTCCTCGGCGCCGTGCCCTCTCACTGTTCCTGGTCATGTCGATGGCCATGGCTGCAACCACGCTCGGCGCGCAAAAGAAGAAGCCTCACTCGCTACCAGCGTCGAACGCCGCCGGGGAGCGCTCGCTCCTCCGGCCTGTCGTGGAGACGCTTCCTTCCGTCGGCGGCGCCTGGAGCGCGCAGGGACCCGCTCCGATCAATAACGGCCAGACGATGAACATCACCAATCGTCCCGTCGCCGGAGCCCTCAACGCCGTCGTCGCACATCCGACAAACGCGGACATCCTCTGGGTGTCCTCCGTGAACGGAGGCATCTGGAAAACCACGAACGCCACGAGCAGCAGTCCCACATGGACACCGGAGACGGACACGTTCTCTTCGCTCTCCATCGCCAACCTCGAGCGCGATCCAACCGACGGTACGTCGAATACGCTCGTTGCCGCCGCCGGCGCGGTCAGCAGCTTCGGCCTCAATGGTCCTCTTGGAAGTCTCCTGCGCACTACCGACGGCGGCGCGACGTGGTCGGCATTGAATCCGACCGCGCTCGCCGGACACAACATCAGCGGCGTCGCGCCGCGCGGCTCGACGATCGTGGTGACAGGTGGCTGTGGCTCCCCTATCTACCGCAGCACGGATACCGGTGCATCGTTCTCGGCCGTTTCGGGGTTCAGCTCGGTGAGCGTGGCCTGGGATCTCGCCGGCGACCCGACCAACAATGCTGTCCTTTACGCGGCCGTCACCGACTGTTTCGGCGGCACGACGGTCAGTGGAATGTACAAATCGACTGACACCGGTGCGAGCTGGTCTAAGTTCAGCAATTCCACGATGGATACCCTTCTCGCGACCGCAGCCAATGCCGAGATTTCCGTCGGCAACTCGGGACAGGTCTACGTCAGCATCGTCACTCCGAACGGCGTAGTCAACGGGAGGACGATCTACCAACTCGCCGGAATTTTCCGGTCAGGTAACGGCGGCTTGTCCTGGACGCAGCTCGACACGCCGACCACGACCGAAGGCACAATCGTGTACGGAATCCACCCGGGCGGTCAGGGGAATCTTCACCTCTCGTTAGCAGCGGATCCTTCGAATGCAAATCTTGTGTACATCGGCGGCGACCGTCAGCCTGACTCTTTGCCGAACTCCATCGGCGCCAACGACTATTCGGGCCGTCTTTTCCGCGTAAATGCGGCTGCGGCACCCGGCTCGCAATCGACGCCGCTCACGAACTGTCCGACGGCGACGGCCGCATGCAACAACTCGGTGAGCACGACCAGCAACAGCGGTCCACACGCGGACTCGCGAGCGATGGTTTTCGACGCCAATGGAAACCTTCTCGAGGCCGATGACGGCGGAATCTACCGCCGCACCAGCCCGAGCGGGACGGGTGATTGGTTCTCCGTCATCGGCAGCCTCCAGATCACCGAGGTGCACGACGTCGTCTACGACCGCATCTCGAACATGATCATGGGCGGCAATCAGGATACCGGTAGCGCGGAACAGACCACGGCCGGAGGAACGATCTGGGCCACTGTGAACGAAGGCGACGGCGGCGACGCGGCCTGCGACGACATGAGCTCCGCGACACAGTCGATCCGTTACAGCTCCGCCCAAAGTCTCTTGAGCTTTCAGCGGCGGACGATGAATAGCAGCGGAACCGCGACATCATTCTTTTTCCCCGGGATGATGCTGCTCTCCGGAACGAACATTCAGCCTCAATTCGTGACGCCGACCAAGCTCAATCAGGTCGATCCGCGCCGGGTTCTTTTTGTCGGCGGTAATGACCTGTACGAGTCGCTCGACCGCGGCGACACCATCACCGGCCTCGGTATCGGCGCAACCAACAGATTTTTCAATACCGCGGTGTACGGCGGCAGGTCGAGCGGCGTCGATAATCTCGACCTCATCTATGCGATCGCATGGCAACTAGTCGGCAGCACCTTTACTCCGGCCGTCTACGTACGCACGTCCGGAGGCGGAGCGCCCGTCCAGACGGCCACCGCGCCGGGCACCGCGTTCCTCAGGAACATCGCTGTCGACCCGACCGATTGGACGAAGGCTTACGTCGTCAATGCTTCCGGACAGGTCTTTTCCACCTCGAACACGGGCGCCACCTGGACCGACATCACCGGGAACCTTGCGAGTGGCACGACAGACCTCCAGACCATTGCGTTCATTCCCGGCAATCCCAGCGTGATCGCTGTCGGCGGGCTGTACGGCGTGTTCCGTATGGCCACGAACAACGCGGGCGTCTGGAACCAGCTCGGCACCGGCCTGCCGAACGCATACGTCTTCGATCTCGACTACGACCCGCTCGACGACGTTCTCGTGGCTGGAACCCTCGGACGCGGCGCCTGGAAGCTCACCAACGTCGCGGTCTCCGGAACCCTTCCATCGCTGACGATCGGGGACGCAACGGTCACTGAGGGGAACAGCGGCACGACGAATGCCAACTTTACCGTGTCACTTTCCGCACCGGTCCCGTACACCGTCGGCGTCGACTACGCGACCGCGGACGCCACCGCCACCGGGGTGAGCACGACCGCGGCGAACATCTCGTTCATCAGCATTCCGGATTCCGGCGCCGCTTCCCCCTATCCCTCGACGATCACGGTGTCGGGCGTGACCGATCCAATCAATAAGGTCACGGTCACGCTGCGCAATTTCCACCATACGTTTCCCAGCGACGTGGACGTTCTTCTCGTTGCCCCGAATGGTCAGAGAGCCGTCTTGATGGCGGCCGCCGGCGCTTCTTTCGACAGCAACGGGCTCGATCTGACGTTTGACGACGCTGCAGCGACACAGTTGCCCTCAATGACATCCCTGATGTCCGGAACGTATCGGCTCTCGAATTACCGCTCGCCCAATTCCTTCCCATCGCCGGCGCCCGGCGGACCGTACGCAAGCAGCCTTTCGACGTTCAACGGCGGCTCCGCGAATGGAACGTGGAGCCTGTACGTCGTCGATCAGGCCGCGGGGGACAGCGGCTCATTCACCAGCGGTTGGACTCTGACGTTCACTTCGGGTGACTACTCGCCTACCTCCGGCACGCTGATCTTCCCGCCGAATACGACGTCGAAGACCATCACCGTTCCGGTATTCGGCGACACGACTCCCGAGGCGGACGAGACCTTCTTCGTGTTTCTCACCAACCCCGCCAATGCCACATTCGCTGACTCGATAGGCCAGGGAACGATCATCAACGATGACGCCCCCTCTAACCCGACCAGCGTCGTAGCCACGGCCACGACCACGACGAACGTCAACGTCGCATGGACTGCGGCTGCCGGAGCAACGGGCTACCATGTGTACCGCAGCAGTGGCGGCGGTACCTTCAGCCAGGTCGGCACGCCGTCCGCCTCACCGTTCAGCGACTCGACGGCGGCACCCAACACCGCGTACTTGTATAAAGTGCGGGCCGTGGCGGGGTCGGTGGAGTCCACCGACAGCAACGTCGATCTGGCGACGACAGTCATCTTCACCGATCCGGCGATCACCGCGGGAACGACGCTGGTCAAGACGGCGCACCTCACCGAGCTTCTCACCGCGGTGAACGCGGTGCGGGCGCTGGCCGGCTTTGGATCCATTGCCTTCACCACGCCTGCGCCCGGCCTGAACGTCATTGTTCTCGGTGCCCATATCAACGACCTGCGCAATGGACTCAACCCGGCGCGATCCGCGCTTGGCCTTGCCGCGCAGGTGTACACCGATCCGACGATTGCGGCTCAAACGACGTTGATCAAAGCAACGCATATCACTGAACTGCGCAACGGGGTGCAATAGCATGTTGGAGCGGCGGGCGTAAGCCTGCCGCTCCACATCCGTTTTCACCGCCACTCCACGAAGCGTCAGTGGCGGTCGATCGAGACCCTCAACGATCCTTCGCGAATGAGCATTTTCATCGGTACGCAGGGCTGGAATTACACGGCGTGGGTCGGGCCGTTCTATCCGCCCGGGACACGCGCTCCCGAGTTTCTGGCGACGTACGCGCGTGCGTTCCACGCCGTCGAGGTCGACTCCACGTTCTACGCCGTTCCCGACGCGCGGGCGGTGCGCGCATGGGCCGGGCGCACGCCCCCGGAGTTCATCTTCGCGCTCAAGATGCCGAAGGAAGTTACGCACGAGCGCCGGCTGCGCGATGCGGACGACGTCGTCCGCGACTTCCTCGACCGCGCCCGGCAAATGGAATCGAAGCTGGGGCCGATCCTGCTGCAGATGGGCCCCGACTTCGGGCCGGACGAGCTGCCGTCGATCGAGACGTTCCTCCCCACCCTGCCGGACGACCTGCGCTTCGCCATCGAGCTTCGCCAGAGCGGCTGGATGCGCTCCGAAGTACTGCCGCACCTGCTGGAGCTGCTGGCGCGTCACGGCATCGCGCTCGCCCTCAGCGACGGCCGGTGGATTCCGCGCGAGACGATGCTGGATCTCGTGGATCGGGCGACGGCGGACTTTCTCTATGTGCGGTGGATGGGGCCGGACCGCGAGATCACCGACTACTCCCGGGTGCAGTTCGACCGCTCCGAGGAGATCCGTGCATGGTCCGAGGCGCTGAAACGCGCCGCGCATACGAGAGACGTGTTCGGCTTCTTCAACAATCACTTCGCCGGCCACAGCCCTGCCAGCGCCCGCGAACTCCAACGCCTCCTCGGCCAGCAGCCCGTCGACCCCGAGACGCTGCGCGTCCAGAGATCGTTGTTCTGAGTCCGACGGCGCATTCACGCTCGCCGCCTGTCTTGCAAATCGATCCGGAACTTCTAAGATGAGAACATGAAAAACGCGAGTGCGAGCCAGGACCAGCCGGCATCGGAGCTCATCTCGAAACGAATCACCGAGCTCGGGGACTGGCGCGGGGAAACCCTCGGCAGAGTGCGCAAGCTCATCAAGGAAGCAGACCCGAACGTCGTCGAGGAGTGGAAGTGGATGAGCACTCCGATCTGGTCGCATGACGGCATCATCTGCACCGGCGAATCCTACAAAAAGGTCGTGAAGCTCACCTTCGCCAAGGGCGCCTCTCTGAAGGATCCGGCCCATCTCTTCAACTCCAGTCTCGAAGGAAACACACGCCGCGCGATCGACATCCACGAAGGAGAAGACGTCGACGAATCCGCCTTCAAGGCGCTCGTTCGCCAGGCGGTCGCCCTCAACAGTTCTGGCAAGTCGAAACCTTCAAAGAGAGCGAAGTCCTAAAGGGATTCGCCCAAACAGGTCCGACATCAAGGAGAGAGGCAAATGGCAAAGAAGAAAGACTTTGGCCCCATCGTCGGCTCGTGGCAGATGGTCGAGGCGTGGGACATGAACGATCCGGGGAAGCCGGGGAAGTCGTATCCGTGGGGGAATCCGCCGCTGGGGTACTGGGTGTATGACTCGGCGGGCAACGTGTCGGTTCAGATCTCGATCAATCCGCCGCTGCCGATCGTCGATGCGGCATGGTGGACCATGGGCAAGACGGCGAACGACGACATGCTGGCCTCGTTCAACAACTACATGGCCTACTTCGGGACGTACACCGTCGATTACGAGAGCGGTGTCGTCACCGCCAACGTCATCACGGACGTGCTGCGTCAGTACACCGGCACGGCACAGCCACGCCCGTTCAAGATCGTGCGGGACGAGCTGTTGATCGGCGACGGCAAGACGTATCTCCGGCGATTCAAGCGCGTCGCATGAGACGCTGATCAGTGCGGGGGTCTCAGTGCGGAAGACTCCCGTACAGAACGGAGAGATTCAGAGTCGGACCGGAGAGGAGCGTCACGACGCCTTCTCTTACGTCGAGATACTCCCAGCCTTCTCCCGTGCGGCGACGGTAGATCTCGACGCGGGCGTCCTGGCTGACCAGGACATACTCCCGCAGCGACGGGATGAGTTGGTAGTCCCGCCACTTGCTTCCCCGATCGACCTCTTCGGTCGAGGGCGAGAGGACTTCGATGAGCAGCGTGGGATTGGTGATGGTCGTGCCGCTGCGGTCGGCGGCATCGAGCTCGATCGGGCCGCAGACCATCGAGACGTCCGGGTAGGTGGCTCTGCCCGTAGCCAGAACGCGGATCCGCATATCCGACTGGAAAGCGGTGCATCCTGCAGGGCGAGTGTTCTCGAGGGCCGCACTGATCCTCGAGGCGAGGGCGCTGTGGCGCGGTGATCCACCCGCCATCGCGAAGATCTCCCCATCTTCGAATTCATGCTTCAGCTCGCTGTCACGCTCGTACGCGAGGTATTCCTCGTACGTGTGGTGATGTCGCGCGCGAGGCAGAGGTGAGGTCATCCCGCGCTCAGGATAATCGAACACCTTGCTGACTTGTTAATCCTGGCCGGAGGATCGGCTGAGTCCGGAAGGCGGGAAAGAAATGTCACTGGCCATTCCAGATCGCTGGCCCTACGTTTTTTCGACGACAAATCTCACTGGCAAGCTTGCTCATGTTTCCGAGCTCAGCTTTCTCGCCGTGAAAACCGGCGAGGTTCTCCGCTGTAACGCCGCCTCGGATGCCGCGCTGATCTCCGAAACGAAACCCGCAAACGAAAGGAGCCCGCCATGGCTGACAAAAAGACTCCCGGAAATGCAGACTTCATCAGCCGCGTAGTCGGCGATCCGGCCAATCCGCCCGAGACGCGCGTGCTCAGCGGGTGGTTTGGCGATGCCGCCGAGGAGGGATGTCGGCGTCTCTACACCGACGCGGAGCTGAGCAGCTACGTCGACATCCCCGAGGACGCCATTCTGCATACCGAGCCGATTCGCGATTCGCAGCCGGCTGGTGGGGTATTGGTCTGGGTCAAGCGTGACGCGGAGCTGAAGCCGGGCGGATCGGCAGCCAGCCGCGCCGCCCGATTCCTGCAGGGAGACGTGCAGCGCGACTTCTCCACGCCGGAGAAGGCAGGCTTTCGCTGTGCGACGCAAGTCCCATGCGGTGAGCCGACAGGATTCACCGGCAAGTGTACGCATCAGCCGGAAGTCGGCGGCGCGTGGCCCTGTATCACGGCCATTCCGCATTGCGCCGAGCCGACCGGATTCACCGGCAAGTGTACGCATCAGCCCTGGCCCAACCCCACCCGCTACCCCTATTGCACGATCTTCCACTGCCCCACCCACGACCTCACCCACATCCCTCACATCTGCAATCTCGTCGCGCAGGCAGATGCCGCCGAGCCGCAGGCCGCTGCGGCGGAAGGCGCGGCACCCGCAACGCAGCTACGGGGATGCGGCTATACGAAGACGTGGGGATTGTGCGAGGCGGACGGGGGCGCCGGCAACTTCGCGGCATTTGTCGCGGCAGCACCGGCCGCCATTCCGCAGACGATGGGCCCGACCATGATCGTGTGCTGCCAGCCGTCGCTCCTCGCCCAGCAGTGCCCCACGCCGCTGCACGGATGCACGAACATCGGTCCGGCCTGCCCGCCGACGCCGGCGACGGTCTGCACGCAGAACGGGCCGGACTGTCAGACGCACATCGCCCCGAACTGTCCGACGCACAATCCCTGCTGCACGCACAATGGCCCGCATTGTCCACCGACGCCGGGGATCATCTGCACGCAACTCGGACCGCAGTGTCCGAAAGAGACAAACCCGCTTCTCGACTGCACGTTCGGATGCACGCAGTTCGGTCCGCAATGCCCCAATACGGCCGTCGTCCAGTGTGCCGCGCAGCAGCAGGCTGCTCCGGCCGCGCAATTCGGCGCCCGCGCCGGCGTTCTTCCGCAGGGTCACGGCGGGGTTGGCCCGCAGCTCACCGACATTCTCTGTCCTACGGTCACGATCATGGAGATCCGGTGCTTCGTGACCGCGCCGCCGACGTTGTCGGATATCGAGTGCGTAACGCAACCCATCCAATGCCCGCGCACCAAGTTCTGCCCCACTCCATTCTGTCCTCCTCCCACTCTTGCCTGTCCCACTCCTGCCTGTCCGACTCGCCATCATCCGTGCCCGTCGGTCCTTGTGGCATGCACATTCGTGGGACCGCAGTGTCCCGGCCAAGTGGTCGATCCCGGACGGATCGCGGTGCAACCGCACCCGACGCCGGCGACGATGTGCTTCATCTGTCCGCCGACGCAGCACTGTCCGACCAGTATCCAGGGTTGCCCAAACACGGCTGCCGGCATCTGTCCCACGATCCAATGTCCGGCCGTCGGTGGCGTCGGCGCGCCCGCGGCCGCGGTTCACGTGAGCCAGGCGTGTCAGTTGGCGACGCCGCTTTGCCCGCCACATACGCACTTCGTATGGTGCCCGCCGTCGCCGTTCTTCCACTGCCCGCCGTCGCCATTCGTCTGGTGCCCGCCATCACCGTACTTCCATTGCCCGCCCATCACACAGCTCATCGTCTGCAATCCATCCGCGGTCGACGCCTGTCCTACGCGGTTCTGCCCCGCCGGCGGCGGTGGAATCAATCAGGGCTGATTCCTGAGGCGGTCCGGCCATCCTGCCGGGCCGCCTTCCTGCGTCCTCACCTCGCCCTGTATTTTCCGAACACCGGCTTTGACACACGGCCGTTAGGGCCATTCGGAAAGGTGCGTGCGGATGGCGGAGTGGCCGCGGCGACTGGTCACCAGCAGGCAATCTCCTTTGGAGTCTCCATTTTTCGTCGCTGACCTTCCTCAACATCGCGGCAAGCCGTTTGGCAAACGCGATTTGTGTCCGTCCAAGTCGGGGGAACGTCCGTCAGTGAAACGTTTCTAAGACATCCTTCACTACCTATGCAACTACCTCGGAGGTGCAACGATGACGAGTCCAACCGCTCAGAAGACAGATTTCAGTATCGACGTCATCGGACGCTTCACCTGTAATGGTCTGGATGAAGCGCTTCGTAGCGCCGATCCGCAAAGGATGCGTCCCGACGGATCGCCGCAGCATGACGCGCGGCCGTTCGACGTCATCATCCTCGGCGGAGGAAGCTTCGGCGGCACCCTCGCACAGAAGCTCCTTTACGACGATCAAACGCACAGCCATCGCATCCTGGTGCTCGATGCCGGCCAGCAGTTCCTGCCCGAACATGTGCAAAACCTCCCCATGCTCGGGCTCGTTCCACCCGGCCCATCCGCCGGCGATCCCGGCACGCGCGGGCTGGTCTGGGGAACTCCATGGCAGACCGACGTACCTGCCGGGTTCCCCGGACTGGCCTATTGTCTCGGCGGGCGCTCGCTCTTCTTCGGCGGCTGGTCCCCCGAGTTGCTCGAAGCGGAGACGACGACCTGGCCGGCCGCCTTGCTGAACGATCTTCGTCGCCCCGACACTGGCTACTTCGCGCAGGCTGCGGATCAAATCGGCGTGACGGAGACGAACGATTTCATCTTCGGCAGGCTGCACGAAGTTCTTCGCAAGCGTCTCTACGATGCAGTGCGCACGGGCAAAGTCGACGATGCCGTGCCGTTCGCCGAGTTACCCCAGCACCTGCGCAACCTGGGCTCCAGCCCCTCCGACATGTACAAACTCGAAGCGCCCCTGGCGGTGCAGGGGAATCCCCGCCGCAGCGGTTTCTTTCCGGTCAATAAGTTCAGCAGCATTCCACTCATGATCGAGGCATCGCGAGCAGCGACCTCAGAATCGGGCGGTGACGACGTCAAGAAACGCCTGATGATCGTCCCGAACTGCCACATCCTACGGCTCGTTACCGCACAGAACGGGAATGACTGGAAGGTGGTGGCCGTCGAGACGAGCCTCGGCACGATCTCCCTTCCGCCGAACGGGATCGTCATCGTGGCCCTCGGCACGATCGAGAGCGCGCGCCTTGCGCTGACATCGTTCCCCAATCTCACCAACGCGAACCGCCTCGGCCGCAACCTGATGGCACACCTCCGCTCCAACCTGACGATTCGGATTCCTCGCAGCGCCCTCCCCTCCGGTCTGCCGAACGAGCTCGCTGCATCAGCACTCTTCATGAAAGGCCGGCATCGGCGAGCCAGCGGAACAACCGGACATTTTCATCTGCAAATCACCGCCGCGGGACTGGACCGGCCGACAACGGACACCGAGCCGGAGCTGTTCAAGAAAGTCCCCAGTCTCGATTTCTTCACGCCATTCCTGACGGCGAACGACGACAACGTGGTCATCACGCTACGTGGGATCGGCGAGATGGAGCCGGAAAACGATGCCAATCGTGTCTCCCTTACAAACGCGCTCGATGAGTTCCAGTACCCACGCGCGTTCGTCTCTCTGGCACCGAGCGCGGGCGATCTCGAGATGTGGGAGGCGATGGATCACGCTTCCGACCAGGTGGCACTCATCTTCGCGAACGGAAAACCTTACGAAGTACTGGTCGACGGTGGATATCAGGCCGCGGCGGCGAATCAATCACCGGTTGAACTTGTGCCTCACGGGCCGAAGCGCCGCGACGGCATGGGTACCACGCATCACGAATGCGGTACGTTGGCGATGGGAACTGATCCGGCCACCTCCGTGACCAATGCGGATGCCCGCTTTCACTTCTCCAGCAACACCTACGTCGCCGGCCCAGCGCTTTTCCCAACCATCGGCTCACCCAATCCGATGCTGACGGGCGTCGCGCTGGCCCGCCGTCTTGGAGACGGCATCGTGCCTTCCCCTCAGCCGTTTCAGCCGGAAGCAGGGTTCACGTCGATGTTCGATGGCTTCTCCACACCCGACTGGAGGATGTCGACCATTCGCAATCAAGCACCGGAGCGCAGCAATCCCGGTGGTTTCATCATCGTCGACGGCTCGCTCGAATCGACACCCGGAAACGACCTCGGAATGCTCTGGTACATAAAACCGATGCCGGCCGACTACATTCTTCGCCTGCAATGGCTGCGATGGGAAGACGCAGGGAATTCGGGAGTCTTTGTTCGCTTCCCAAACCCGAACAGCAAGGGCTACAACAACACGGCATACGTGGGAGTGGTCTTCGGATTCGAGGTACAGATTGACGAATTCGGTGCTCCTGACGGCGCACCCAAACATAAGACCGGCGCGATCTACAACGAGGACGGACAGACGCTCACCCAACACCCCGCACGGCCGGCGGGACAATGGAACGACTACGAAATCCGCGTTCAAGGTCAGACCTACACCGTTCTGCTGAACGGCCAGCAGGTCACGACGTTCGTCAATGGCGATGCGACCCGCGGCATCGCCGCCAACAGCTTCGTCGGCCTGCAGTCTCATTTCGGTTCACGCGTCGCGTTCCGGAACATCCGCTTCAGGGCGCTGTAACCGTGACCGGGAGATCGCCGTGCGTGTTCTTCATCTTACGACCGAGTATCCGCCGGTCGTTTACGGAGGACTCGGTACGGCACTCGGCGGCCTGACGGTCGCACAGGCACGCACGGGCATGGAGGTCGGAGTTCTGGTTGCCGGGTCGCGCGCCGCGTATGGCCTGCCGGCCGGACCGTTTCCAGGATCATCGCAGATCACGATCGAGCGGCGCGATGGCCTCACGATCTTCTGGTGCGACAGTCACGAGCCCACAGAATTGGCTGTTCGTCTCGTGCGCTGGTGGAAGCCTGATGTTGTTCATCTGCATGTTTTCTGGCTGGCAGCCGTGGCCTGGGCCATCAAGCAGGAAACCGCTACACCACTGGTCTACCACGTCCATTCCCTTGATAAAGCGGAGTATGAAATCGGACACGAAGCCAGTCAGTGCCTCGATCAGTGGTCAACGCAAAGCGAAATTATCGAAGCGGCCGATCGCGTCATCGTGCTGTCGCGCAGCGAGCGTGAGCTCCTCATTTCATATGTACCTCAGGTGAGATCCCGTCTGTCGATCGTAGGAAACGGAATCGACGATGAGGTTCAGCCCCTACCCAGCCGCGGCGGGAAACGAGTTCTCTTCACCGGGCGTTTTGTGAACCGCAAAGGAATCCACGAACTGCTGGACGCCATTCCCGCTGTCGTCGCGGCCGTACCCGATGCCGAGTTCGTTCTTGCCGGCGGTCATCGCGACTGTTCCGCGAGCGAGATGCGCCGCTACTGGATTGGTGAGTCGCTGCTGCCGTTTGCCGCACACATCGGCTTCACGGGCTGGCTCGACGGCCGGCAGATGTCCCAGCTCTATCAGGAGATGGACGTTCTGGTCGTTCCGAGCTGGTATGAACCATTCGGCATGGTGATTCTCGAAGGCATGCTCCACGGGTTGCCGATCGTCGCAGCGGACATCGGCGGTCCGGCGGAAATCCTCGAGCATGAGCGCACGGGATTGCTCGTGCCGCCACGCGACGCGGCCGCGCTCGCCGGCGCACTCATTCGCCTCCTCACCGACGCGCAATTTCGACGACGACTCGCATCTGCAGCCGCCGTCGAGGTGCGGAAGAAGTGGCTCTGGTCGGCGCGGATTTCCCTTTTCGTCTCCGCATATCGAGCGGCGATTGGCGAGTAACGCGATTGCAGCAGCCCGTCACTGTTGAGTATGTCGGCTCTTCGCGACGAGCTCCTCTTCTCGGCACCTCACCTCGCCCTGTACTTTCCGAATGCCGGCTTTGCCACGCGGCCGTCTTTGGCCATGCGGGAGAGGTGGGTACGGATGGCGGAGCGGTTGCGGCGACCGGTCATCTCGAGCAGGCTGGCGATCTCCAGGGCGGTGAATACCCTTCCCGGGCTCTGGTTAATGACGTAGAGGATGGCCGCGCTGAGAGCCATCGGTTCGGTCTGCGCCGGTTGGACGGCGGTGGGAAGGTCGCCCGGTGAGACGGCGCCGATCGCGGCAAGGGCGATCTGCTTCATGCGCTCGGCGATCTGCCCCTCGATCCGCACACGCTCGCCGTCGATCTGAGCGAGCCGATGACGCAGTTGTGTCACTTCGCGCGCAAGGATGACTACCCGATCAAGCCCATCTGCCGTGCTCATCTCGTAAGTATGACACAGTCGTTCCTGACGATGACAGAGTTGTATCTAGAACTAAAACACGTCACCAACTGCATGACACACGGTTTGCCTCGTAAGACACAACGCCTTGCTCGCATGAATCACTCGATTACTAAGTTGGCACACTCGCATCTATTCATGACGCACTCAAGTATTCCTTTGCCGCAATTGATCATTCACGTGACGCTCATTTTCGACCCAATGACACATCCGTTCATTCGTATGAAGCACTGCTTCAAGCGTATGAAACACTGCGTTCTTCGCATGTAACAGTGTGTTCACCCAATGAATCACTGCGACGTTCGTTTGACACAGTCTCTCCTTCGCGTGACGCAGTCAGCCGTCTGCGTAACGTACCGGCAGTGCTCTTGCGTCAGCGGCGGCGATGGAGCACTGGATTACCCATCTCATCCAGTCCGGCGGAGCGCTCTCGGTAGGTCTCCTGATGTTCGTGGAGAACATCGTCGTCTTCATTCCGTCCGAGCTGATCATGCCGCTGGCCGGTTATTACGCGGCGCTCGGCAAACTCAATTTCTGGAACGCCGTGGTCTCCGGGACGATCGGCTCGAACCTCGGTGCGTTGATCTGGTATTGGCTAGGACGAACGGTGTCCAGGAAGCGCTTCGACACTTTCATCCGCCGCCACGGCATCTGGCTCGGCCTCGAGACGCGGCAAGTGCAGCGCGCTTCGCAATGGTTCGACCGGCGCGGGCCGCTGGCGGTGATCACGGGCCGCCTCATCCCGGCCATTCGAACGTTCATCTCGATTCCGGCCGGCTTCAACCGGATGACCCTGGTGACGTTCGTTCCGCTCTCCCTGGCAGGCTCGTTCCTTTTCAACGCCCTCCTCGCGGAAGGAGGGAAGCTCCTCGGCGCTCATTTCAAGGAGATTCATCGATGGATTCAGCCGATCACGTTGGCCGTGATCGGCGTGATGTTCGCGTGGTGGCTCATCCGCGTCGTTCGGATGATGGCGCGACGCACTTGAGTTGCCGGTTATCGGGTAACGCGATCACGAGTGCTATCGAAATCTGCGCACCAGCCGTTCCAGCGGCGACCGGCGTGATTCCATGACCAGGCGAGCCGCCGGAATCGTCGTCGCCGCGCCAACGAGCGCAAGCGTAAGGCCCGCATTACGCCGCGTGCGCCTGTCCATCCCCCTGCTGGCGAGCAGAGCAACGCCGGCTCCCAGGATCGCGCGGGTGCTGACGATGAAAAAAAGCTTTGGCAGAGTCAGTAATCGTTGGTTCATGGTCGTGCTCTCCGGGTTGATCTCCTTGCAATTTCGATGACGAAGCCGATCCGGCGGCCTCATGACCTCGCTTGCGCGGCAGCGTCCCGAATCACCGCCGCGAGCGCATCCGCCTGCGCCTCGATGCCGTAGTGCTCTCCCGCGAATGCGCGGCCGGCGATCGACATCTGCTGGCGAAGCGACGGGTCGGTCACCAATCGCCTCAAGGCATCGAACCATTCATCGTCGGTGATGGCGGCGAAATGGGTCTGACCGGCCACACCCATCGTCGCGCAGATCCCGACCGGGCTCATGACGAACGGAAGGCCGGCGGCCATGTACTGCACGGCCTTGAATCCCGCCTTCCCCGCGCTCCACTGGTCGTCGGTAATGGCGTAGACGCCGATGTCGAGCGATTGAAAGTCTTCCACCTCGCGAACCATGTTCCACGGCCGGCTCTCGACTTCCACGCCGGGCAGACGAATCTCTTCGCGTCCCGAGCCGATGACGATCAACCGGAAGGGCACCTCGCGCGCAAGGCGTTCGAAAATGGGGAACAGCCGCTCGAAATACGGAAACGTACCGTGCGTGCCGATCCAGCCGATGGTCGGTATTTTCGCGGGGCGGATACTGCCCGGCCGGAATCGGCCGGTATCGACGACGGTCGGCACCACGACCGGCTTTCCACCGCGCGAACGCACGTATTCGGCGATGTTCGGGCTCCCGCACGTGACCGAGCAGGCCAGGCCGATCAACCGATTCGCTTTCCCAGGCCATTTGAGCAGCGTTGCCAGGCGGCCGTACACGGGGCTTGGATACCGAACCCACGTTGAATCGTCCAGATCGAGGATGAGCGGACGGCGCAGCAGACGGGCGATCAGCCATTCGATGACCGGCGGACCGAAGAGCATCGCCTCGCGTTGGACGAAGACGACGTCCGCCCGCTTTGCGCGGATGACGTCTCCGAAGCGGCGCAATACGCGCGCGGCGAGGCGCGGAAGCCGCGGCAGTAATTTGCCCGGTTTGTAGAGCGCGTCGAAAAGCGAAGTGTCGATGAATGGTGCAAACGTCACGTCGATGCCACGCGCGGCCAGCGGCTCGATGAATTGCACGATGCGGTAGCGCGAGGATGCCGCCTCGACCGGATACGACGCAAGGGCCACTACGCGGATCCGTTTCACGCGCCGAGTACCGCCTTGTAAAGCCGGTAGTACCGCTCGCCTCCGACAGCATGAAGATCATAACGTGCCTGCACTTCTCCGCGACAACGCTCCGCCAGGCCGGGACCACCCTGCAAGTGCTCGACGGCGCGAATGGCTTCGATGTACGCGGAGTGTTCGAAGGTCTCGAGAAGCACGCCGGCGCGCGCTTCCGTGATGTGGGCATCGAGATCGCCGATCCCCGCCGAGGCGATGACCGGCAGGCCGGCGGCAAGATATTCGGCGAACTTCGTCGGCGACATCGCTCGCCGCGCGTACGACGGCCGGATGAGACAGAGCGCAACGTCTGCGGCGCACAGATAGGCAGGAACATCTGTTGGCTCGACTTGCAGCACACGGTAATCATCGTTCGAAAACCCAAGGCGTTGCAGCTCCGCCGTCATGGGAACCGGTGACCCCTGCGTGAGCACGAGCGCATAGGTATGCCGGTCCTGCTCCCTCGCCGCCGCGAGCAATTCGGCGGTTTCGCGGATCAGGTAGTAGCCACCAAGCGCTCCGAGGTAGACGAATACGCGGCGGCCATCGAGCCCAAGCTCCCGTCGAATCGAATCGCGATCGCGTGAGGCCGCCGCGGCGAAGCGCTCCGGGTCGACGCAGCACGGAATCACTTCGACCAGCCGCCCGGATGCCCCTTCAGGGAAGAGCGTTTCGCGCGCTCGTTCCGTGAGAACGACGAAATCGTCCGCGGCTCGGCAAAGCCATCGCTCGGCCCCCTTCGTCAATCGGTAGAGCAGTCCGCCCGCGGGCCAGTTTCCGGAGTCGACATACTCCTCGGCCAGAAAGCCGCGGACGTCGAAGATGAGCCGCGCGCCGGTCAGCCGTTTGGCCAACGCACCGATCGCGGCGCCGACATGACTGCGACCGTGCAGCAGATCGATCCTTCCCCGACGAGCGATCGCCGCGGCCCGCCATGCGCCGGCAACGATGTCGTACAACGTCGCCGGCAGCGAGGGGCGCTTGTGATACGGCAGCAGATGCCACTCGATGCCCTCACTCCGCAGGCGCTGCCGCCAGTCAGCGATCGATTCCGCGTCCCAGCGTCTCTTCAGGTTCGGCTCGAACGTGAGAAGCGACATTCCAATGCCTCTCGCGACGAGCTCGCGCAGGTAGGGAAGCACCTGCGTCTGGACGAGCGGCTCCCGCAGACCGAAGTAACAGATGTAGAGAGCGCGGGCGCGGATCGTCATCGAGGCGCGAATAGTAGAATGACCCGCTCCACTCCGGATCAGGAAGGGCTTAATGGTGGTCCCGGCAACTGCTCGGAGTGTCCTGCAACCGTGACGACGATCTCCGTCATCATCCCGGCGTACAACTACGGCCGCTTTCTTCGCGACGCGATCGACAGCGCGCTGGCGCAAACCTGTCCCGCGCTCGAGGTCATCGTCGTCGATGACGGCTCGACCGACGACACGCCGCAAATTCTGAACAGCTACGGCGATCGAATCCGCGCTATCCGCCAGGAGAACCTCGGCACGAGCGCCGCCAGGAATGCCGGGATCGCCGCCGCGCGCGGCGAGTACGTCTCCTTCCTCGATTCGGACGACGTATGGAGGCCGCGGAAACTCGAATGCGACGCCGCCCGCTTTGCCCTCGATCCCACCCTCGGCATGGTCCACAGCGGCGCTGAGACGTTCGACAATGCGGGCAGGACCCTCTCCATCTCCCTGACCGGATTAGAAGGATGGATCGCTCCTGACCTGCTGCGCCTCGATCGTGAAGTCATTACCGCGCCGGGAAGCAATCTGACCGTGCGGAAAGCGGTGGCCGAGGAGGTCGGCGGTTACGATCCCGACCTTCAACAGGCGGAGGATTGGGATTTCTGTTATCGCATAGCCTGCCGCTACCGCGCCGGCTTCGTCCCCGAGGTGTTGGTGAGATACCGGCAGCACGGCAGCGGCACCCATCTCAACATTCCGAAAATGGAAAAAGACTTGCTCAAGGCGCTGGAGAAAGCATTCCAATCGCCTGATCCCGCCGTGCAATCGCTGCGGAAGCACGCCTATGGACGCCTCCACCGCATCCTCGCCGGCTGCTATTTCGAGAGAGGTGAACCGCGGCTGTTTCTGAAGCACGTGTGCAAGAGTGTCCGTTACGACCCGCGGAACATAGGGTACTTCGCCGCCTATCCGCTGCGGGCCCTGTCCAGAGCCATTTCGCGATAGGAAAGACACCTATTGGATGCTGGCTATAGTTACAGCCAGCATCCTTTCTGGCCTCTAATTCGTATTACCTTAGATGCAGTGCAAACTTCGCCTCGCGCTGGCTGCCGTCGTTTTTTTGACCAGTCCATGGAGGGCAGACGCGCAGAAGTCCGCCGTCGAGGAGCTGGCCTCGATCCGTGCGACGAAAGCGGGCGTCGACGCAAGCAACAACTTCTGGGCCTGGGATAGACAGCGAAGAGTAGTCACGCGCATTTCGCGCGACGGCAATCGGGTCGAGAGCGAGATCCTGCCGGATGATCCGTGGAGCGCCGATGCGGATAAGGAACGAGGCATCGTCCTGCTCACCGACGCCGGCCGCGAAATCGACATCGTCGACTGGAGCGGATCTCCAAAGCGTTCGATCCGCCTGCGACATAAGGCGACCGACGTTGCGTGGCTCCGCGGAAACCGTATCGCTACGAGCCCGCGAACGAGCGGACCATGCATTGAAATTTGGGATGCCTCGACAGGTGAATACCTCTCGGGCTTCGGCGCATGCCCGGACGTCAAACCAGTGCATGCGGGCGCTCTCGCCGGGCGCGCTACGCTGCTTCGCTACGACCCCGCACACCGCGAAATCATCATGTTCGACGCGTTTCGCGGTGACCTGACCGCCTTCTCGGAATCAGGGGCAACTACCCGTACGAGCCATATCTCGTCTCCGAAAGATGCCGCGATCGATGCCTGGCTGAAGGAGGTGGACGCGAAAGCGCGACGCGAAGGGGGATCAGAATCGACCGTTGTCTTCAAATACGCTTCGATGACGATCGCGCCCGATCGGAGTATCTGGCTCGGCGAAGAGGCAGATCCCCAGGGGTTTGTCATTGCGGTCAGGATTCTTCAGGATGGAACCGTTCAACGTACAGGAATTGATGTTCCCCAATGTCCGAGCATCCGCTTCATCTCGTGGAACGACGACTTCGTCTTCTTTCATGACCCAACCTCACCGCCGCCATTGTGCGTTGCGGTTATGAGGAGAAAGTGAAGTCAGGATTGTTTCGAGGCCTGCCTCACGTGACTTCCGTTGCCAGACGGCAAGGACCTGCCACTGCGAAGGACCATTTACACATGCTGGTACGCAACATACTAGAGGTGCTCCAGCCGTTGATTCCGCGATGGTCTTGGAGCGTAGCGGTTCTCGCCGCGCTCCTTCCGCTGTCCGCGTACGCGGCCGTTACCGTCTCGATTCGACCTGTTGATGCCAGCAATGTGTGGGTGGCGTCCCTTCCCATCGGTTCCCAGGGTGTTGCTGCGTCGTGGGATGTGCCGCCGGGTAGTTCGGTGTTTCGCGCACCGATTGAGAGCGGTATACAAACGCTCCTCTGTGTAGGCGCATCCGAGCGGGCCACCAGTTGCCGGCGGGTATCGATCGGTCAGGACTCCGCGGAGACATTCACGATCGAATCGGGACGCGAGGTCCGAGGGCGCTGTCTGATCGGGCGCCGTCCGGGCGCGAAGGCGGTGTTGCGGGTGGTGTACGCCGGGTTGCAGAGCCGTCGTGCCTATGCCATCCCGTTCGGGAGGCGGGAGCAAAAGATCATCGATTCTGTCCAGGCTGATTCCGAGGGCCGATTCATCATTCCCCATATCGTGCCCGGCGACTACGTGATCGACGTGCGCCTGCCGAACGGACGCATTCACCGGACGACAACCATCACCATCCCGGCGCGCAAGGCGAATGAAGCAGAAGCTGCCGTGCAGATCCGCGATATCTCCATCCCGGTCGGCGTCGACATTGCCGTCAGCGTGCGTACACGCGACGGACTCCCCGTTTCGAAAGCAGGTATCGGCCTGTGGCAGGAGCGCGACACCAACGACGAACAGCCGATCGTGGTGGAAACGAAATCGGACTTGAAAGGCAACGCCATCCTCTCAGGCGCGGATCTAAAGCTCCCGTTGCGTCTCACATGCAGCGCCGAGGGATTCGTCCGCACAAATCTTCGCTTTGATGCACCGCCGAATGAAGCCACCTGCGTTCTCGATCGGTTCTCATCGATGCGGGGCGAAGTCCGCGATGAGCACGGCGTCCCCCGCGCAGGCGCGAACGTCTCCATCCGCGGAACGTCAAGCCGTTTGACCACGGACGAACATGGCGCGTTCGTTTTCAAGAACCTCCCGGCCGGCAACTACGACCTGCGCGCGACGCTGGCGGGTTACCGCACCGCCAATGTCGAAGCCCCGGTCGCGGCGGAGGAGGAAAAGCAGCTCAGTGCCATTGAGCTCGTCCCTGGAGACGCGATCCATGGCCACGTTCGCGATGCTTCATCGGGTACGGCCATTTCCGGCGCAACCGTGAGGATCATCGATCCACTCGGCGCCAGTGAGGCCACGAGCGATGACGCCGGTGCCTTCTCACTGACCGCCGACGCGACGGCGGCGATGGCGCTCGAGGCGAGCGCATCCGGTTTCGCCACGGTTCGGCAGATCCGAAACGGCCTCACTTCCACGGCCGACGATCTCATCATCGATCTGCCTCGGCCCGGCCGACTCGAAGTCGTCGTCTGGGATGAAGGGGCGGATGAGGCCTGCACCGGTTGCACCGTCCACACCAGCCTGAAGGGCGCCATGCGAAGCGAACGAACAGACGCTGCCGGCCTGGCCGTCTTCAGCGACGCTGCCCCCGGTGACTACCAGGTAACGCGTGAGTTTGCACGCGCGGGCTCCTCATCCGTCCACGTTTCCGGCGGCGGTGTATGGCGCTCGGCCGTGGTGAAATCAGGGGAAACGACACGAGTGCGGATCGGCGAGCCGGCCACGAGCATTACCGTTACGATGACGCCGCCCCCGCCGCAATCGTGGCGAGTACAGGCAGTCTGCCCCCCGCTCGTCAGCTACGCCAACGCCGATGCCGCGGGCGTTTACGTCGTGCGCAAGCGCGACAGCGCATGCAGGATCTCCCTCGTCGATGAATCCCGCTCGACGTACGTCGGAACCATTCCGGAGGACTTCCACGAATCGAGCTTCTCAATTCCGCTTGCGTCGGGAGTCGTGACGGCGACGTTCACCGACAGCCGTGGGCCCCTCGCCGGAGCCAACGTGCAACTCACGTCAGCGACGGGCCAGATCGCGGCGACGGCAATCACCCTGGCGAACGGCTCCGTCGAGATGCCGTTCGTAAGCCCCGGAACCTACCTGATCGCATCGCCCGGCATCGCGGAAAGCCGCAGTATCTCCGTGGCAGCAGGCGGTAGAACAAACATCGGCACGATTTCGGTCGCCAGACCGTAGAGACGGGAGTCGGGAGTCGGAGATCGGAGATCGGCAATCAAAGATTCTCAACTCCGACACCCGACGCCCGACCCCCGACTCCCATTCCTCCAAATATCCGGGCTCCAAATTCGCTTGGTTGGAGAACCAGGGCATCATGTCCGCTGCGATTCAACCAACCGGACGTTTATGTTCAATGGTTTAGATCGATTTCTGCAACGGCACTCCTGTTGAATCGCCTAAACGCGCGTCACGTCCGTCTTTCTCTCATGCGCCGATCCCTTCTCGCGAACTTCGTGATCCTCGCCGTGACCGTGGCGATTGTGGCTGGCGCATTCGCCTCGTTCCAGCGCAAGCGCTCCTCCTTCGAGCGGATCGACTTCACCTTCACCCGCGACAACGGCGTGGTCGTCGTCAAGGCGGTTGACCCCGGCAGCGGCGCGGAAGCGAGCGGCCTCCGCCCCGGTGACCAGATCTGGCTCATCGGCGATACGCCGTCGAACGAGATCGAGGGCCTGCAGAAAACTCTCCGCAGGATCGGCCAGAAAGTCCCCCTCATCGTCGCGCGCCAGGTGGGACATCAGACGAAGACGGTCCGCCTGAACTACCTCGTCCCCGAGCTGAAGATCGACTATGCCTACCTCATCCTCAGCTTCATCGGCTTCCTCTACCTGGCCATCGGTCTCTTCACGCTCTTCCGCGGCGGGCGGACCGAATCGACGCTCTTCTTCTTCGTCACCCTGTTGTCGTTCATCGTCTACGTCTACACCCCCGCGGGCGACATCGATACGACGTACAAGATCCTGCAGGCCGTCGAAGAGTTCGCCACGATCCTGCTCCCGCCGCTGACGCTGAACTTCTTCCTCGTCTTTCCGCGGCCCATCGTCCGTCACCAGCGTCTCATCGCGGCGATGTACATCCCGCCGGCGCTGCTGGCGGCGTGGGACTTCGACCTCCTCGTCCTCGGCAACCGCCTGGCCATCGCCAATCCGTACCGCTCGCTTCTGCTCATCCAGCATTGGGAGCTGGTCCACTTCGGCATCTACTTCACCTTGGCCATCGTGGCGCTGGCGTACACCTATCGCATGGCCGCGGCCGTGGGGAAGAAGCAGATCAAGTGGATTTACCTCGGCATGGCGCTCGGCTTCGTCCCATTCCTGCTGGTCTACATCGTGCCGTACCTCGTCATCGGCTCGGTGAAACCGATCTATTCGACGATCTCCATCCTGCCGCTGGCGCTGATCCCGCTCGCCTTCGCCGTCTCGATCCTCAAGTACAAGCTGTGGGACGTCGAAGTAGTCATCAAGGAGATCCTGGCATACTCGGTGACCTTCATCTTCGGCATGATCGCCTTCTCGACGATCAACCTGATCCTCTCGCACGTGATCGAAGAGCGGTCGGCGCTGGAGCGGAACTTCCTCGCCTTCACCTCCGGGCTGCTGATCGCCGGCGTGCTGATCCCGGTCAAAGGGCGGATCGAGTCGGTCATCGAGATGTTCGTCTACCGCGACAGCTACAAGCACCGTCGCGCCATCGCCGAGTTCGCACAGGAGCTGGCCACCTTCCACGACGTCCACGAGCTGATCTCGATGATGCGCGAGCGTCTTCGCGACGCGCTCGGCCTGCAGAAGATGAACCTCTTCACGCGCGAAGGTCCTTCGCTCGTGATCTACGACGCCGAGGCTGACATCCCGCGCCGCTCGACGATCATCGAATTCGGCGCCATGCCATCGGAAGGGCCGCTGGTCCTCACCGAGCCGCGCCTGCCGGAGGGCAGCGAGCTACCGTGGCAGTTGCTGCGCGCCGGGTATCGCTATCTCTTCCCTCTGCGGAACCGCGGCGAGCTGCAAGGGCTCCTGCTCCTCGGCACGAAGCGCAACGAAGAGCCGCTCTCGCGCGACGACCTTCACCTGGTCGAATCGCTCTGCGCACCGGTGGCGCTGGCCATCGAGAACTCCCGCCTTTACGGAAGGCTGCGCCGGCAACTCGAAGAGATCCGCGCGCTCAAGGAGTACAACGAGAACATCATCGAGTCGTCGTCGTCAGCGATCGCCGTCGTTTCGTTCGACGGCACCGTGCTGACGGCGAATCACGCGTTCTGGGAGCTCCTCGGCGGCGTGGTGCCCGGTGAGGTGCCCATCGAAGCCATTGATGAGCCGATCGCGACGCTCTTTCCGCCCTACGACGAGATGCGGCGCACGAAGGCGCGCTCGATCACCACGACCTTCACCAACCGCAACGGTGAAGACAAGGAAGTCACCATCACCGCCAGTCCTCTGAACGCCGAAGAGCCAGACGGCGCGCGCGTACTCGTCATCGGCGACATCACCGAGCGCGTGCGCCTCGAGCGCGAGCTGCAGGACAAAGAGCGGCTAGCTTCACTCGGACTCCTGGCCGCCGGCGTCGCGCATGAAGTCAACACGCCGCTGACCGGCATCTCGTCATACGCGCAACTCCTGCTCGCCGACACGCAGCCGGACGATCCGCGCTACCGGCTGCTCAAGAAGATGGAGGCGCAGTCGTTCCGCGCATCGCACCTCGTCAACAATCTGCTCGACCTCATCGCCAACCGTCCGCGGTCGCGCGAGATGGTCAACATTTCCGCGCTCATCGCGGCGACGGTGACGTTGCACGAGGACCTCTTCACGCCGCGAAACATCCAGGTACACGTCGGTCCGGTGATCGACACCGAGGTTCAGGGGAACTTTCACGACCTGCAACAGGTTCTGACGAACATCCTTCTCAACGCCCGCGATGCGGTCGCCTACGGCGGAAACATCTGGATCTCCGCTGAGGAGAACGGTTCGAAGATCGCGATCCGCATCAAGGACGACGGCAAGGGAATCGCGGCGGACATGATCGGCAAAATCTTCGAGCCTCTCGTCACCACGAAACGCGGCCAGGGCGGCACCGGCCTCGGCCTGGCCATCACACGGCGTATCCTGCACGCCTCGGACGGCGATGTGACGGTGGAGAGCACGCCCGGCCAGGGAGCCGAGTTCACGATTACGTTGCCAAAAACAAGTGGATTAGTAGATCAGTCGATTGGTCGAACAGAAACAGACGACGACGCGATCGAAGAACCGATTGAACCACTGATCCACTGATCTATTAATCGACTGATCGACGAACCATGCGCATCCTGATCGTAGACGACGAAGAAGTCCTTCGCGACGTGCTCGACGCCGTCCTGCGGCGCGAAGGCTTCGAGGTGGCCATGGCCGCCAGCGGCGAGGAAGCGCTTTCCGTCCTCGACGAGGACGACAGCATCGACCTGGTCATCCTCGACATCATGCTGCCAGGCATCAGCGGCATCGACACCCTGCGCGCGATCCGCATCTCCAACCCGTCGCTGCCGGTCATCATCATCACCGCCTTCTCCTCGATCGACGGCGCGATCGAGGCCATGAAGCACGGCGCCTTTCACTACATCCCCAAGCCGTTCAAGAACGAGGAAGTCATCCTCACCGTCAACAAGGCGCTGGAACAGAAGCGCCTCTCGCGCGAGAACGAGCGCCTCAAGGAAGAGCTGTCCGAGAAGTACGCCTACGCCAACATCATCGGCAAGTCGGAGCCGATGCGGAAGGTGTACGACCTGATCCGCCTGGCGGCGCCGTCGCGATCGAACATCCTCGTGGCCGGCGAGTCGGGCACGGGCAAGGAACTGGTGGCCAAAGCCATCCACCACGCCAGCCCGCGCGCGCGCAATGCCTTCGTCACGGTCAACTCCGGATCGCTGCCGCCGGAGCTGCTGGAGTCGTCGCTCTTCGGCCATATGAAGGGCTCGTTCACCGGCGCCATCGCCACAAAACGCGGCCTCTTCGAAGTCGCCGACGGCGGCTCGATCTTCCTCGACGAGATCGGCAACATCAATCTCGAGACGCAGGCCAAGCTCCTCCGCGTGATCCAGGAGAAGGAGTTCATGCGCCTCGGATCGGTCGACACGATCAAGGTCGACGTCCGCATCATCGCCGCCACGAACGCCGACCTGTCGAAGCTGATGGCGGAGAACCGTTTCCGCGAGGATCTCTTCTATCGGCTCAACGTCATCAACATCGCCCTCCCTCCACTGCGCCGGCGGCGTGAAGACATCCCGCTCCTGGTCGCGCACTTCCTCGATAAATACGCCGAGGAGAACAAGAGGAAAGTGAGGGAAGTGACGCCCGACGCCATGCGCATCCTCCTCGACCACCCATGGCCCGGCAACGTCCGGGAGCTGGAGAACACGATCGAGCGCGCCACCGTCCTCTGCACCAGCGACCGTATCGGCGTCGAGCTCCTCCCCGACTACCTCCGCTTCCCCCAGCAGACCGACCAGCCGGCGATGATCGTCCCGTCCGAAGGTCTCTCGCTCAAGGACGCCGTCTCCCGCTACGAGCGCGGCATGATCCTGCAGTCGCTGGAAATGGCCAACGGCGTCCAGAAGAAAGCCGCCGAGCTGCTGCAACTCAAGCCCTCGACGCTGAACGAGATGATGAAACGGCTGGGGATCCACGCGAAGTCGAACGCGGCGGTGGAGGAAGAGGTGGGGGTGGAGTGAGAGAGATAAAAAAAGCAATGTTGAATGTTCAGTGTTAAATGTTGAATGTTGAATGCTGGGACTTTCGAGGTCGGTGTTCTCATTCAACATTCAACATTGCGCATTCAACATTCAACATTCGCTTTTGACTTACTTCCGAAACACCCGCCACACTCCCCACGCACTCATCACCGTCCAACTCCCTTCCAGCAGGATGAACCCGTACTGCCGGCCCGCGATCGCGGTCAGGCAGCAACAGAATCCTCCGATCAGATTCAGGATCTGATAGCGTTTCGTCTCCGCTTCGAACAGCCTGAAATGCTGGGCGGCGAATGCGGCCAGAATCAACATCGCTCCGACAATCGATACGACTTGAAAGATCATGATGAGACGACTCTCTCTCTCTGTTTTCGTTCTTCTCTTCGCCCTTACTTTCGTAACGTCATCGCAGGCCCAGAATGCCGTTCCGACGCCTGACGAATTCCTCGGTTACACGCTCGGCGACCGCTTCACGCCGCACGCGCGCATCCTCGACTACTTCCATCTGCTGACGACGCGGTCGAATCTGATCACGATGCAGCAGTTCGGCGAAACCTACGAGCATCGTCCGCTGATGCTGGCGGTCATCACCTCGCCCAAAAACCGGGCCGCGCTCGAGACGATCCGCGCCAACGTGGCCGCGCTCACCGACCCGAATGCCACCTCGCCGGCGCGGGCAAATGAGATCGCGCATACGACGCCGGCCGTGGCCTGGCTGGCCTTCGGCGTTCACGGCAACGAGTCGTCGTCCGCGGAAGCATCGATGGAAGTAGCCAGCACGCTGCTCAACGATCCGCAGTCGGCGGCTCTGCTGGAGAACCTCGTCGTCATCATCGATCCGCTGCTCAATCCGGACGGACGCGAGCGTTATGTGCAGTGGTTCATCCGCACCCGCGGCGAGCATCCCGATCCGAATCCGGACGGCTACGAGCACAACGAGCCGTGGCCGGGCGGCCGCTTCAATCACTATCTCATCGACATGAACCGCGACTGGGCCTGGACCTCGCAGCGCGAAGTGCTTGCCCGCGTGGCCGAGTACCGCAAGTGGAACCCGCAGGTCTTCGTCGATTTCCACGAGATGGGCTACCAGTCGTCCTACTTCTTTCCCCCCGACGCGCGGCCGGTCAACGCCAACCTGCCGAAGGACGTCGACACGTGGCTGGAGAAATTCGGACGGGCGGACGCCGACGCCTTCACGAAGAAGGGATGGACCTTCTTCACCGGCGAAGAGTTCGACCTCTTCTATCCCGGCTACGGCGATTCCTGGCCGTCGCTGCACGGCTCCATCGGCATGACCTACGAAGTCGGCGGCGGCGCCCGCGGAGGCTCGGCCATCACCCGCGACGACGGCACGGTCTACACGCTGGCCGACCGCATCGCCCGCCACTACACGACGGCGATGGCCACTCTGCGCACGGCCTCGGAGAATCGCGAAGGGCTGCTGCAATACACCTACGAGATGATGCGTAAACAGGTGGCGTCCGGCCAGAACACTTACCTGATCCTGCCGACCGCGCCGAACTTCCGGCCCCTGATCGAGATGCTGCAACGCCAGCAGATCGCCATGTCGCAACTCGCGGCGCCGGTCACGCTGAAAGCGTCGCGCATCGACAGCGATGCCTCTGATTCGCATCTCTTCCCCGCCGGCACGGTCGTCATCAGCACACGCCAGCCCCTCGGCGGACTGGCCAACACGCTGCTGGAGCGCTCGCCGGTCTTCACGAAGGGCTACGTCGAAGAGCAGCAGAAACGCACCCACGCCGACGAGCCGGACGAGTTCTACGACCTGACGTCATGGTCGCTGCCGCTGGCGATGAACGTCGAAACCTACGTGACCACAGCACCTGTCGCCGGCGAGCTGCGGCCGTACGCCGCCAGCCCGATGCCGGCGTTTCGCCCGGCGCGCTATGGCTACATCATCGACGGCGGCGAGCCGAACGTTTACCGCGCCGCCGGTCGGATGCTCCACGACGGTCTCCGTTTCAATGTGAGCGACGACGTGGTCACCGTGAACGACCGCAACTTCGCCCGCGGATCTCTCGTCGTCCTCAAAGGCAACAACAAGCCGGACGTCGACGCGGCCATGGAGCGCATCGCGCGCGAGACCGCCGTGGCCGCGACGCCGATCGACTCCGGCTGGACGGGAGCAACGAGTTTCGGTTCGTCGAAGATCCATTTCGTCAAGGATCCGCGCATCGCGCTGGTCGGCGGCCCGCGCGTCAACGCCACGTCGTACGGAATGCTCTGGCACACACTGGACGTCGACACGCCGCTGCCGCACTCGCTCCTTTCGGTCGAATCGCTGCGCAACATCGATCTCTCCAAGTACGGCGTGATCATTCTTCCCGACGGCGACTATGGCGACCGTTTCGGCAAGAACGCGGAGAAGCTGAAGACGTGGCTCAACGGCGGCGGCACGCTCGTCACCGTCAAGGGAGCAAGCACGTTCCTGCGCGAGAAGGACGTCGATATCTCGAAGCTCAAACCGTGGGAAGCGCCGAAGAAGAAGGACGACGACAAGGACAAGACGCCGGCGACGCCGGAGATGTACAACGACTACCGCGTCCCCGGCGCCACCTTCCGGACCACGATGAACGACCATTCGTACCTGACCTTCGGCGTTCCACGCAGTCCGAATGTGCTCATCGAAGGCTCGCACGCCTTCCTGCCGGTGAGCCACACCGTCGACAACATCGTAACCATTGAGAAGGAGAAGCCGCTCGTGGCCGGCATCGCCTGGAACGAATCGATCGACCGGCTGAAGGGATCGATCTACCTCGTCAGCGAGCCGTACGGAAAGGGCCAGGTCATCACCTTCGCCGACGAGCCCCATTTCCGCCTCTTCTGGCGCGGCACGTTGCCGCTGTTCATGAATGCAGTGTTGTACTCGCCGAGTTTTCCGAGGGAGTGAGGTGGGGTTGCGCGGTCTCGGGGTTGCGCGGTCTCGGGGTTGCGGGGTCTCGCGGTGTGTTTGGGTGCTGAGTAGCTGAGTTGCTGGGTTGCTAGGTTGTTAGGTTGTTAGCTGGATCCGATGGCGCGTCAACGGACCAAAGCAACCCAGTAACCCAGCAACCCGAACACCGCGAGACCCCGCAACCCCGAGACCGCGCGACCTCGTCACCCCGCAACCCCGTTTCTTGCATTACCGTCGAGCATGCCTAAGCTCTTCATCCCCGAAGTCATCGAGCCGGACGAGAAACTTCCGCCGGATCTCGCCACGTTGCGGAAGTTCGCCTACCTCATGGACGAGGCCGTCCGCATTCCGGGGACGAAGAAACGGGTCGGGCTCGATGCGGGGCTCAGTCTCATCCCCGGTGTCGGCGAGGTCATCGGCGCGCTGCTTTCGGCATGGATCATCGTCGGCGCGATGCGTCATCGCGTACCGATGTTTCGCATCTTGCGCATGGTGCTCTACGTCCTGCTCGACATGACCCTCGGGTCGGTTCCCATCGCCGGCACGATCTTCGACTGGCTCTTCGAAGAGAACGTCATCAACCTCAACGCGCTCATCCTCCATCGCGACCGAACCCGTCCTCCGCGCTCCTTCGGATCGATTGCCGCGGCGGCCATCGCCATCCTGGTCCTCCTGCTCGGTTTTTCGTTCATGGTCCTGGCCGCGCTCTTTGCGGCGATCGTCTGGGTGACGTCGAAGCGCTGATGTTCCGCAAGAAGAAATCGCCTCGCTACCCGCACCGGATGCCGATGCCGATGATCCGTCGACGCCTGCCGATGCGCTACCACATGAAGCACCAGTTCGGCGTGCACGACTTCGCCTTTCTGCAGACGATGCAAGCGCTGACCGGCACGCCGATGTCGGAGGGGAACCGGATCACGATCCTGAAGAACGGGATCGAGTTTTTCCCCTCGATGCTGTCAGCCATCCGGGCGGCGAAGCGGACCATCAACCTCGAGTTCTACATCTACTGGGACGGCGAGATCGGACGCCAATTCGCCGAGGCGCTGGCGGAGAGGGCCAGGGGTGGAGTGGAGGTCAAAGTGATCCTCGACGCCGTCGGCTCCGCCACCATGAGTCAGTGGCTGATCGACTTCCTCACCCGCAACGGCATCGACGTGGAGTGGTATCACCCGTTGCGCTGGTACACCATCTCCCGCTTCAATCACCGCACGCACCGCAAGCTGCTCATCGTCGACGGAAAGGTCGGCTTCTCCGGCGGGGTCGGGATCGCCGACGACTGGCTGGGCGACGCCGACTCGAGGGACCACTGGCGCGACACCGTGGCCCGCGTCGAAGGGCCGGTGGTCACGCAGATGCAGTCGGCCTTCATGGACAACTGGGTCAAGAGCCGCGGCGAGCTGCTCACCGGTCTCGATTACTTCCCCGCGCTCCCGGCGGCGGGGACGCATCTGGCACAGGTGCTCAAGTCGTCGCCGACGGAGGGAAGCTCGACGGTGAAGCTGCTCTACATCATCTCCATCGTCAGCGCGGTCAAGTCGATCTACATCAGCAACGCCTACTTCGTTCCCGATGCCGATACCAGCCGCGCGCTGGAGGGAGCCGTCCGCCGCGGCGTCGACGTGCGCGTGATCGTGCCGGGCGAGTTCACTGACGTCCCGATCGTGCGCCAGGCCAGCCGCTGGCACTACGAGCTGCTGCTGCGCCGCGGCATCCGCATCTTCGAATACCAGCCGACGATGATGCACGCCAAGACCATGGTGGTCGACGGCGCCTGGACGACCATCGGCTCCTCGAACTTCGACGACCGCAGCTTCCGCCTCAACGACGAAGTCAACGTGAACGTCTACGACGACGGCATCGGCGCCCAGATGGAGACGATGTTCCACGCCGACCTGGCCCGCAGTGAAGAGGTCACACTCCGCAAATGGTTCCGCCGCGGATGGCTGGACAAGTTGAAGGAGAAGGCGGCGGAGGTGTTCAAGCCGCAGTTGTAGCTGCGCGTAGCGCGTTGTCTGCGGCTTTCGCCGCGTTGTCGGTTGTCTGCGCGCGGCGGCGCGCGTGGTCATTAACTTCACGGCGACGCAAGGCTGTAGATAAAAAGGACCACGCACCGTGCGCAGACAACGCGCGGAGCGCAAATAACGCGGCGAAGCCGCAGACAACGCGCTACGCGCTACATGTGTATCCAGTCCGTATGCACGAACGGCGTGTCCGCCCCCTTGTCGTTCCGCTGGTACGTGTGCGAGCCGAAGTAGTCGCGCTGCGCCTGCGTCAGGTTCTGCGGCAGCTCGGCGCTGCGATAGGCGTCGAAGTAGCTGAGGCTCGCGGACATCGACGGCACGGCGATTCCGTTCCCCTGCGCGAACGCCACAGTCCGGCGCCAGGCAGACTGCGATTGCTGCATATCGGCCGAGAACTTGTCGTCGAGCAGCAGGTTCAGCAGATCGGCCTTCCGTTCATAGGCGCTCATGATCGAGTCGAGGAACTTTGCCCGGATGATGCAGCCGGCTTTCCAGATGCGCGCCATCTCGCGCATGTCGATCGACCAGTTCCATTCACGCGAGCCGGCCTGAATCAACGCCATCCCCTGCGCGTAGGAGCAGATCTTCGAAACGTACAGCGCGTCGTGGACGTCGGCGATGAACTGCTTCCGGTCAGCGACGCTCGGCTTCCCGGTCGGTCCGTGAAGCACCTTCGATGCCGCCACGCGCTCGTCCTTCATCGACGACAGCACGCGCGCGTCGATGGCGGCGGCGATCGTCGGGATAGGCACCGCCAGATCGAGCGCGATCTGCGCCGTCCACTTGCCGGTTCCTTTCTGTCCCGCCTTGTCGAGCACTTTGTCGACCAGGGGTGCGCCGCTCTCCGGGTCTTTGACGCGGAAGATATGCGCGGTGATCTCGATCAGGAACGACTCCAGCGGGCCGTGGTTCCATTCGTCGAAGATGCCTGCCAGCTCCTCGGCATCCGCCCCCAGCCCCTTCCGCAACATCTCGTAGGCCTCGGCGATGAGCTCCATGTCGCCGTATTCGATGCCGTTGTGCACCATCTTCACGAAATGCCCTGCGCCGTCGGGACCGACGTGCGTCACGCACGGCCCCGAATCGCTCTTCGCGGAGATCGCCTCGAAGACCGGCTTGATGGCCTCCCACGATTCCTTCGAGCCGCCGGGCATGAGCGACGGGCCGTAACGCGCCCCCTCTTCACCGCCGGAGACGCCGGAGCCGACGAAGTGAAGGTTCTTCCCTTCGAGCCGCTTGGTCCGCTCCTGCGTGTCTTTGAACCAGGAGTTGCCGCCGTCGATGACGACGTCGCCTTCGTCGAGCAGCGGCGCGAGCTTGTCGATGGTCATGTCCACCGGCGCGCCGGCCTTGATCATCATCACGATCCGCCGCGGACGCTCGATGGCCTGCACGAGCTCTTCGAGCGACTTCGTGCCGGTGAATTTCTTCCCCGCATGTTTGGCCATGAAGCGGTCCGTTACCGATCCCTCGCGGTTCCAGACCGCGACGGGAAAGCCATGCTCTTCGATGTTGAGCGCGAGGTTCTCGCCCATCACGGCCAGACCGATCACGCCGAATTGCGCTTGCGTCATTTCGTCACCTTTGCCAGTGCTTCATTCACCGTCTTCGTCAACGCGCTCAGTCCGGCATCGATGTCCTCGCCGAGGTCGACGCTGATGGCGCGGCGCTTCCGGCTGGCCAGCGACTGCAGATCGCCGATGGCCTGCGCGCGTACGAGCACGCCGAACCCGAATTTCTCGTTCGGGATCGGCACGTCCTGATGACCGCCTCCGGTGAGCTGCATGAACACGCCGGTGGGTGGCCCGCCCTTGTGGAACTGGCCGGTCGAGTGGAGAAAACGAGGACCATAGCCAGTGGTCGTGGCCACGTGCAGCTCGCGTCCGATCGTCTCGCGGATGGCCGCGATCGCTTTGTCGCGCTCCGGCGACTCCGCGAAGTACTCGGTCAGAGCCACATAGTCGCCCGGCTTCACGCTGGCGAGCAGCGCACCGATGGCACCGGCGTCGTCCGGCTTCACCTGCGTCTGATCGGTGTGCATCGTACCGCTCGTTTTGTACTCTTCCAGCAGCCGCTTGGTGTTGTCCTTCGACTCCTGGACGTTCGGCTGATCGAAGGCATCGATGCCGATGAGCGCGCCGGCCACGGCGGTGGCGAACTCCCAGGTGAAGAAAATCTCGCCGATGTCGATGGCCTCATCGAGCACGAGATCAACTACCGGCTGACCGGCATCCGCCAGCCCCTTCAGAGTCGAGGTCACATCCGACCCGCGCATGCGCACGCAGACGAACAGCCGGTCGTTGCCGTAGTCGGCGGGATTGAGGAGCGGCTCGCCGGCGACGGGAAGGACGCCCTTCCCCTCCTTGCCGGTCGACTCGGCGATGAGCTGCTCGATCCAGAGGCCGAGCGTATCGAGCGGCGCGGGGGTGATCAGCGTCAGCTTGTCGCGTCCCTGCGCTGCCAGCGCTCCGATCACCGTGCCGAGCATCGCCGCCGGGTTCTTTTTCACACTCGGAACCTGGGCCACGTGGCCGGCGTGAACGGCGCGGTCGAGCAGCGTGGCCACGTCGACGCCGCAGATCGCCGCCGGCACCATCCCGAAGTACGAGAGCGCCGAGTAGCGGCCGCCGATGTCGGGCTGGTTGATGAAGATGCGGCGGAAGTTGTCGGCCTTGGCATCCTTGCCGAGCTGCGTGTCGGGATCGGTGACGGCGATGAAATTCTCGCCGGCCTTGTCGCCTTTGACCGATTTCACACGATCGTAGAAGTAGCGATGAAAGACCGCCGGCTCCGTCGTCGTCCCCGATTTCGAAGCGACCATGAAGAGCGTACGGCGCAGGTCGAGCCGCGTCTCCAGCGCATGCACCGCCTGCGGAACGGTCGAGTCGAGCACGTTCAGCCGCGGGTAGACGGCGCGTGCACCAAACAATCGCCGCGTAACCTCGGAACAAAGGCTCGAGCCGCCCATGCCGAGGACGACGATGTCATCGAAATCGCCTTTGACCGAATCGGCGAAGGCCATCAGCTCCTTCGCCACCTTGCTCATCGCCTCGGCCACCGTGAGCCAGCCGAGGGCGTTGCTGATGATCTTCTTGTGCGCGTCGTCGTTCTTCCAGAGCGTCGTGTCCTTCTTCCAGATGCGCTCGACGAACTTCTCCTTCTCCACGCGCTGCGCCGCCTGATCGACGGCCGCCTGCGCCGCGCCGAGGTGCAGCGACTGGCGGCGGGCAAGACCGCGCGTCGCCTCATCGCGCCGCGCCTCGATCGTCATCATCAGCGATGCGAACGATTCATCGAACGACTTGACGCCGTCTTTGGTGAGCTGGCCAGTGATCGCCTCGAGGCTGAAGCCCTTCGCCGCGAACGTGCGCAACACCTCGCGCGCGCCGTCGAGATCCTCCTCCAGCGTCAAGGCCACACGGCCGTGATCCTTGAAGGCCTTGTAGGTCGCCGGTGGAACGGTGTTGACCGTGTCCGGCCCGATCAGCGACTCGAGATAGAGCACGTCGCTGTACGACGGATTCTTGGTACCGGTCGATGCCCACAACGGCCGCTGTACGTTCGCGCCGTGATGGCGAAGCTTCTCCCACCGCTCGCCGCTGAAGACGCCCTTGAAAAGTTGGTAGGCAAGCTTGGCGTTGGCGATGGCCACCTTACCGAAGAGCGAGCGGACCTCGGGATCATCGTGATCCTTTAACTTAACCTCCATCTGCTTCTCGGCCAGCGCGTCGATACGGCTGACGAAGAAGCTGGCCACCGAGGAGATCTCGTTGATCGGCAGCCCCTGCGACACGCGACGCTCCAGACCGCGCAGATAGGCCTCCATCACCTGGCTGTAGACCTCGTTCGAGAAGATCAGGGTGATGTTGATGTTGATGCCGTTGGCGATCGATTCCTCGATGGCCGGGATCCCTTCCGGCGTGGCCGGGATCTTGATCATCACGTTCGGCCGCCCCATCGTGGTGAACAACCGCTTGGCCTCGGAGGCCGTATCGGCCGTGTTGTTGGCGAGGAGTGGCGAGACCTCCAGGCTGCAGAATCCGTCGCCGCCTTTGCAGCGGTCGTAGACCGGACGGAAGACGTCGGCGGCGTTGCCGATGTCTTCGATGGTGATGGCGTCGTAGATCTCCTCGCGCGACTTGTTATGCGCCGCCAGAGCGCGCAACTGCGCGTCGTAGTCGTCGCTGCCGCTGATGGCTTTCTCGAAGATGGTCGGATTCGACGTCAGCCCGCGCAGGTCGTCTTCATCGATCATCCGCTGCAGATCGCCGCTGGTGACCAGCCGCCGTTCCATCTGATCGAACCAGATGCTTTGACCTGTCTTTGCTAACTCAACAAGGGGATTGCTCATCAGAACCTCCGGAGGTTGGAAAGCATATCGCGTGCGAGGGGGTCGGGAGGCGACCCCCTATTCCTCGACTCCCGCTCTCTTGATCGCCTTCGTGGCAATCCTGCCGATGAGGACGCTGACGATGATGGCCATCACCCCTCCGGCGATGTAAACGGCCTTCGTGATCGAACTGGTCGACGTCGTTGCCGCGGTCGTCGCGGCGCTGCTGGCAAAGACGAATGCCACCGTCGCCGGCAGGATGCCGAAGAAGGTGGCGACGACGTACCGCCAGAGCGGGATTGCCGTCAATCCGAAGGCGTAGTTGATGTAGGTAAAGGGAAAGACCACCGCCAGCCGGCAGAGGACGACGATCTTGGTCCCCTCGGCGGCGATGGCGCGATCAAGTGCCCGGAACTTCGCGCTGCGCGCCGTCATCGCGTCGATCCGTTTCCGCATGACCGTCCGCGCCAGCAGGAACGACAGCGTCGCCCCGATCGTCGCCCCGATGACGACGACGATCACCCCACCGACGAATCCAAAGATCGCTCCTGCCCCAAGCGTCAGGACTGACGCCGGCACGAAGGCGACGACACAGGCAGCATAGACGACGACGTAGACGACGTATCCGAGCGCGCCGAGTCCGCGGACGTAGGTTTGGAAATGGCGTAGCCAGTCAGCAACCAGCAACACACGGAAAGCGATGATCAGCGCGGCGATGACGACGAGCGCAGCGACCATCTTCCCGACATGCTTCACTTTCGGCATCAGCACCGATTGAAGCACGATCGCAACGCTACACGCCAGGAGGGGGAACCAAGTTTACGCGGAGACGCGGAGGCGCGGAGGCGCGGAGTTTCAAAGATGAGCCTTTCTCTTCTCCGCGTCTCCGCGCCTCCGCGTGAAACTGGATTACGCTGTATAACTACACCATGATCTTCCACGTCACGATGGAGCAATCCGACGGCTGGTTCGTTGTCGAATGTCCCGCCCTTCCCGGCTGCGTGTCGCAAGGCCGCGATGAGAAGGAAGCGCTCGAGAACATCAAAGAAGCAATCGTCGGATGGCTGTGGGCAGAGGATCAGAAAGCAGCTTCGAAGCTTCCCGATGCCGGCCGCATCGTCGTAGCAATTTGACCGTGGGCACTCTCGGCAACATCTCCGGGCGCGAAGCTGCCAAGGCATTTCAGAAAGCCGGCTGGCACGTTGCGGGACAGGTGGGTAGTCATCTGGTGCTCGTCAAAGACGGCGTGCGTGCCAATCTCTCTGTTCCGCTACACAAAGAACTCGCGACCGGTACGTTGCGGTCGCTGATTAGGAGCGCCGGTCTGACTGTGGAGGCCTTCCTCGGGCTGCTTTAAATATCTCTGCGTCTACGCGTTGACCGACGCCCACGCACCAAGCAACAGTTCTGAACCGAAAGCGAAAATGCGGCCCCAGCGCTGTTCTTGCCATTTCGATCCCTGCAGCAACCACCTTTCGATTCGCGCTCGCTTGCTCACGACTCAACCTCATCCGAAGACGTCGCCTTCGCATCGGTCGAGGGAGATAGTACGTCTTCGGTAACCGTTGCGACAGCCACGTGTTGCGACAACTCCTTGGATCTGGCCTTCACCCGTTCCTGCGACTCCGGTTTCATCTTCCAGAGCAGCTCGTCGAAGTTGCGCTTCATTCCATCTCTCCTTCGCCTCTCGGCTATTCAGATGGCTCTCACACCTTCGCGAACGCGCAGCCGCGAGAACCGAATCGACGGCTCTGGTCGTCTCCTAATAGCCTTCCCTCGGCATGCCGTGAACAGTACGGTTTAACGCGACAGCAATCCTCAGTGGTTCGATGAGTATCGTTCCTTCGACAAGTGGAGCATCGCCGGCTGCGGTTGAATACTTGACAATACATGCAGGCACGCGCTCGTGATCAGCTATTTCCGCGACAATCTCTGCCACTTGGAATCGGACCTTCGGATGAATGATCGAGTCGCGATTCCCTATGAGCGCGTACGCCGGCGGCTCGGATGCTTCTGTCACGAGTTGCAAAGACGAACCTTGATCTCTCGACGTAAAACCCAGCGGATTGACACGGAAAACGGCTTCAACCTGCAGTCTCACGAATGGCGCAATCGCCGACGCGCGCCCGTCATTCACGAGTGACACGAAGATTCTCACCTGACTACTTCCGGCGCCGTATTTCCCACAAGACGGATCGCTCAGCTCGATCCGCAGCGCTGGCCGCTGGCGCCTTCCGAACATGTCAGCGACGTCAAAATGCTGAAGAGGATAGAATCCGACTGCCCCGCGTTTGAAATATCGATCGAACCCGAGGAGCGCCATGTGAGGACCTGCATCGCTTTCGGGAACATACGTCGCAGCAAACCCATCGCCACTCGGAAGCTGGAATTGGCGATGTGCTACGCCCGAGATCGGAGGCGTTACGTACAGAGAGGTGAACTCTGTCAAGCGCTGAACAAGCATCGCAACGTTAGGGATTGGCGCTCTGGAAGAGGCTACGTCGTTACCGGATACTCCCTTCTTCGTACCTATACCCCATACAACCACACCGCCCGAGGAATTTGCGAAGCCCGACAAGGCCTCGGCAAGGCTTCTCTTGTCACTGCCAGACCTCAGCTCCGGGCCTCCAAGCGTCTTGAACTCAAGCGAGAGATGCTCTTCTTGCCCCTCATCGACGAAAGACTCAATCATTTGCAACGTTAGTCCGTTGAAAAAGTCTGCGATGGACATGGGGTTCTAGAATAGCTCGGTCGCTTGTATTCGGCTAGCCGTGAAATCCTTTTCGAGGTTTGCTCCAGAGCCGGTTTCAAAACTGCTATGGGCCGAAGAATCGAGGGTTAGGCTGAAGCCCGAGAAGGGGCAGAACCCAAATGTACACCGCGACCAGTGTGATCAGCCAAGCCGCGAAACCCAACTCCTCATGGTGCCGTTCCACCCAATGAGAACGACGGCGAAGCACTTCAAGGAGCATGAGTGGTGATGCGACTACGCAGATTACTGCGGCGTTCAACAACAGGATTCTCACAGCAACGCCCGCACGTCCGTCTTGTTGAAGACGGACACCAACTCTGTCACCTTGCAATCGAGTGCCACGGAGAGACGTAGAAGCGTCGTCAGGCTCGGAACCTTCAGGCCGCGCTCCATGTCGCTCACGTATGGTCCGGCGAGGCCGGCCGCAGCGGCCAGCTCTTCCTGCGTCATCCGGCGGCGCGTTCGAAGCTCGCGCAGACGCACGCCGAATACTTCTCCCTCAGGCTGCGTAGGGCGCGTCACGTCCGTTGTTTTTCCTTGCTTTTCATCTGTCTTGGACTTAAGCTATCGATTAAATAGAAGGCACTCGATCATGCTCGATCCCGACGTCATCGACCGCATCCGGCGCATCTTCCTCAATCCTCGACCACACCTCAGTATCTTCCAGGCAACGTTACTCCTTGGGTGGACGTCGCGCCAGATGAATGAGGCGATTGAGTCGGGTAACGTCGAGCTGATGACCACTCCGCTCGGCAAGTGGTTCTGGCGTCATGAGCTGATGTCGAAGGCTCTGGAGACGTGGCCTCTGCATCAGATCGAAGAGGCGCTTGGCGCCGACGCGGATGGCGTGCTTCCGCGGGCGATCAGGACGAAGGAGCTGCGTGTCCGTCTGCCGCGCCATCATGTGGACATGCTTGAGTATCGGGCGGAGCAGGGACAGACCACGGTCAGCGGCGTTCTGGCCCGCGAGTTGGATGGCATCGCCAGCGCTCACGCGGACGAGCTCTCGGCCGCGATTCCGGGGTTCGCCGAGGCGCTGGCGTGGCCTGACGGGGAGCTGACGATGCGTCCGTGCTGAGCGGACAGCTATCGAATCAACGGACCCACGAATCGATGATACGCATCCACGAATCCTGAATGCGCATCCAAGATCGCTGGATGTGCATCCAGAAAGTCTGGATGCGTATCCAGGAAGTCTGGATGTGCATCCAAGAATCCTGGATGCGTATCCAAGAATGCTGGATGCGTATCCAGAAAGTCTGGATGCGCACTCAAGAATCGTGGATGCGCATCCAGAAAGTCTGGATGCGCATTCAAGGATCCTGGATGCGCACACAGGAATCGATGATGAGCAGAGAGGAAAGCGGTCGATGAAAGGAACTTTTGTTACTTACTTGTGACCTTTTCCTGCTCAGCTCGTCTAAGTAGATACGTATCGATATCCGCCCGGCGGCGCGTTCGCTGACGGGATACAGAACCGGTTCGCATTGGCTAACCCGCTGACCCACGCGGGGTTGTGACGAGTTTGCCCCGCGCGGTTTTTTGAGGACGATCATGCGAAAAACAAGAGAAAGCGTTGTCAAGACGACCAAAAACAGAACGGCCCGGAGTGCCGTCGCGGCCGCCCCCTCCGCCGCTGGATCGACGCAGGACGTCGCCACTCAGGTGATGGGACTGCTCGACCAGATCGAAGCCCTCATCCCAGGTTTCCTGCATCACGATACCAATGACGCCAAGCGCGTTGCCGCCGTGGCACGCTTTGCCCCTGACCTCGTGCCACAGGTCATCACCACGGTGACCGCGCTCCCACCGGTCGGCGGTGTGAACACCTTCGACGTCGAAGGGGGCAAGGCGGCGCTGGCGTTCAACGAAACCCTGCAGCCGGTCGTGCAGCGGCTGTCATCGTTGCTCGGCGGCGTCCAGTTCACCGTCGACAGCCAACTGGCCCGGGCGGCCACCCAGGCGTTGTCGACGTATGCGTGGGCCAAGAAGCACGCCAAAGGTCCCGATGGCGTCGCCCTCCGTCCGTATCTGGATGGGATGACGCGCACGATCAAGAAGGTCCTGAATCGCCGCAAACCGTCCGCATCGACGCCGGTACCTCCATCGACACCGGCGCCGCATGCACAAGGTTTCCTGGCTCCCAATCTGGCCCAGGCCGGAGCGGATATCGACGATGACCTGCCTCAGGACTTCCGGGAGGCGCTCGAAGAGGCTGTGAGGGATTAGCTTTTGTTGCTGGGTTGCCGGGTCTTGCGGTTACGCAGGATGCTGGCAACTCGGCAACCTGGCGACTTGGCCACCGCGAGACCGCGCAACCCCGCGACCGCGCGACCCCGCCTACCGCTTCACGACACGCCGCCGCTGGATCACGTTATCGAACACCCACGCTGCACCGGCGGAGCTGTTGTCTCCGAAGCCGCCGACGATCGCTGTCTGGCCGTCGCCGGAGAGGGCGACGGAGAGGCCCTGGTAGACATTCGAGCCCACGGCGTCCGCCCCGACCAGTTTGGCCGAGAGCTGCGTCCATACGCTTCCGCTCCGCCTCCAGATCCAGGCGGCACCGGCGTTCTGGTTATCGCCGTAGCCTCCGACGATGGCGGTGTTGCCGTCCGCGGAAATCGACACTGAATAGCCCTGATGGACGTTGATGCCGGTACCGGCAGCATCAGAACCGGCCAGGCGAGTGGGTTGCTGCGTCCAGACGTTTCCGCTTCTGGTCCATATCCAGGCGGATCCGGAGGCATGATCGTATTCCTCACCGATGACGGCCGTGTTGCCGTCGGCGGAGAGTGCCACGGAGACCCCGAAGTTGTTGGCACCGGCGCGAGTCAGCTTGGCGGCCTGCTGGGTCCAGACCCCTCCGTTTCGGACAAAGACCCAGGCGGCACCGCGGGCTCCGTTGACGCCGTTGTCGCCGTAACCTCCGACGATGGCCGTGTTGCCATCCGCGGAGAGGGAGACGGAGCAGCCTTGCTGTACGGGAAGATTGAAAAAGGATTGGCCGAACGCGACGTCCAGGCCGGTCAGCTTCGGTCCTTGCTGCGTCCAGACCCCTCCGGTCCTGGTCCAGACCCATGCCGCGCCGTATCCATCGATGATCCTGCCACCGAAATTGAGCCGGTCGCCGACCCCGCCGATGATGGCCGTATTGCCGTCCGCGGAAAGCGCGACGGCCGTCCCTTGTTGCGAGCCCGAGCTCGCCCCCGAACCGACCAGCTTCGGCCCCTGTTGCTTCCAGACTCCTTCGACGCGCGTCCAGACCCAAGCCGCCCCATCGTACGTGTTGTCGAGGGGAGCGCCGACGATGGCCGTATTGCCATCGGCGGAGAGGGCCACGGAAAACCCCTGCCGCGCGGTTCCGACGTTTCCTAAAACGGATCCTGACCCGATCAGCTTGGCCTGCTGGCTCCAGACTCCCGCGCTCCTCGTCCATATCCAGGCAGCCCCGTAAGGGTCGTCATTCGCTCCTCCGACGATGGCTGTATTGCCGTCCGCGGAAAGAGCGACCGCTCCTCCCTGCGACGCGTGTCCCTCGGCTCCCGAACTGATCAGCTTCGGTTGCGGCTGCGTCCAGACGCTCCCGCTTCTGTTCCAGACCCAGGCCGCTCCGACCTGACCATTGTCGAGTGGACCTCCGATGATGGCCGTGTTCCCATCCGCCGAGAGGGAGACGGAAGCGCCTTGTTGCGCCCTCGGTCCATCGACGCCCGCGCCGAGCAGTTTGGTGGACTGCTGGCTCCAGACGCCGGCGCTCCTGACCCACACCCAGCTCGCGCCAGCCTGATCCAGGTCGTAGTTTCCGCCGGCCACGATAATGTTGCCGTCGGCGGAAACAGCGACAGACGTACCCTGATACGCGAGCGCGTCAGGGGCGACCGCGCCGGCCAGCTTCTCTCCCTGCTGCGTCCAGCCCGAGGAGCTCTTCGTCCAGATCCAGATCGCACCGGCACCAAAGTTGTCGTTGGCACCCCCCACGACGAGCGTGTTGCCGTCGGCCGAAAGGGCCACCGAGGAACCTTGATGAACGGACCGGATGACGGGGCTGTTGACGAAGCCGGAACCGACGAGCTTGGAGCCCTGCACGCTCCAGCTCTCTCCGTTCCGTGTCCAGATCCAGGCAGCGCCGACCCCCTTGTCGTCGTTGATCCCTCCGATGACGGCCGTGTTGCCGTCCGAGGAAAGGCAAACGGAAGAGCCGAATTGCGTGAAGGCCGCCAGGGCCGGTATGAGAAGTTTCGGTCCCTGCTGGAACCAGACGCCTACGCTTCTTGTCCAGATCCAGGCGGCGCCGACGGACTGGTTATCGCCCGGCGCTCCGACGATGGCGGTGTTGCCGTCCGCGGAGAGGGCCACGGAAGAGCCTTGCCCTGATCGTCCCACGGTGTCGGAACCGATGAGTTTCGGTCCCTGCTGGGTCCAGACGCCGCCGCTTCGAGTCCAGATCCACGCGGCACCGAGGCCATTGCCGTCGTTGTTCCCTCCGACGATGGCCGTGTTGCCGTCGGCGGAAATGGCGACCGAAACGCCCTGGTGGCTGACCGGCCCCGAATCCGAGCCGACCAGTGGTCCCGACTGCTGCGTCCATAGGCCGCCGTTCTTCGTCCAGATCCATGCGGCTCCGACGCTCTTGCTGTAGACCGCTCCGACGATGGCGGTGTTGCCATCCGCGGAGACCGCCACCGCACTCCCCTGTTGCGCAATCTCCAACGCCCCCGTCCCCACCAGCTTCGGCGCATGCTGCACGAACTGCGCGAGAGCAGGCTGGGGCGAAAGCAGCGCGGCGGCGAGCAGGGCGATGGATGTAAGGAGAGGACGCATAGGGTGGCCATTCTACGCGGGCTAATCTCGCAATCCTCAGTCATGCCGAGAGCCGGCACAGACAAGAGTGTCTGTGCCACCGGCGGCCTCCTGCTACGAGAACAGATCCGTCTGTCTTCGCGTCGCTCCCATCGCGTAGCCGAGGTGGTCGTAGGCCAGCTTGCTGGCCACGCGTCCGCGTGGGGTCCGTTGCAGGAAGCCGATCTGGATGAGATAAGGCTCGTAGAGGTCTTCGATGGTGCCGCGATCCTCGGCGATCGACGACGCGAGTGCACCGACTCCCACGGGGCCGCCGCTGAAGCGTTCGATGATGGTGGTCAGCAGCTTGCGGTCGATCTCGTCGAGGCCGAATTCGTCGACTTCGAGCATGACCAGCGCGTCGTGGGCGATGGCGACGTCGATCTTCCCCTCGCGCTTGACCTCGGCGAAGTCGCGTACGCGGCGCAGGAGGCGGTTGGCGATTCGCGGTGTACCGCGCGAACGGCGGGCGATCTCGTGCGAGCCGTCGGCGGTCACCTCGATGCCGAGGATGTCGGAGGAACGGCGGACGATGATCTCGAGCGACTCGACGTCGTAGAAGTCGAGGCGGTGCACGATCCCGAATCGTGCCCGCAGCGGCGCGCTGAGAAGACCGGCGCGCGTGGTGGCGCCGATGAGCGTGAATGGCGGCAGCTCGACTTTCAGCGTGCGCGCGGCCGGCCCCTGGCCGATGACGACGTCGATGTAGAAGTCCTCCATCGCCGAATAGAGGACTTCCTCGACCGGTGCGGGGAGACGGTGGATCTCATCGATGAAGAGCGTGTCGCCCTTCTCGAGGTTGGTGATGATGGCCACGAGGTCGCCGGGCTTCTCGAGTGCAGGCCCCGAGGTCGAGCGCATGGCGGCATCCATCTCGTTGGCGACGATGTTGGCCAGCGTGGTCTTGCCGAGGCCGGGAGGTCCGAAGAGGAGAACGTGATCGAGCGTCTCGCGCCGTTTGCGCGCGGCGGCGATGGATATCTCCAGGTTGGCCTTGACCTTCTGCTGGCCGATGTACTCGCGAAGACGCCGCGGCCGGAGGGAAAGCTCGACCGTGGCGTCGTCTTCGACCGGTATGGCGGAGAGGAGGCGGTCGTCCATTACGCGCAGTTTACCGCGCGGCTTCGCGCGCGTTGTCTGCGGCTTCGCCGCGTTGTCGGTTGTCTGCGCGCTGCGGCGCGCGTGGTCAGTGTCAATGGATACGAGCCGACGGCGAGGGTTGGTCTGGGCGGGCACAATACGAAATGGGGTATTACCCACTTGACCTCTCTGCCCCCAAAGAGCAAAGTGACGATTGATATGTCGAAACCGGCGAAGAAAACCAGTGGCTTACGGCTCGTAGCGCGGGATGTCCGTCCCGATGGCCGCAACCGTCTCGCGCTTGGCAAAGCGCTGAAGGACCTTGAAGACGCCAGCTTCAACGTTTACCAGGACGAACGCGGCCGAATCGTGCTGGAGCCGCAGGTCTCAATCCCCGCATCCGAGGCATGGCTATACCGCAACCCCAAGGCGCTCGCCTCAGTCCGCCGCGGCCTTGCGGACGCGGCCGCTGGAAGAACGAAGTCTCTCGGCTCCTTTGCGCGATACGCCGACGAAGACGATGAATCGTGAGCTGCTCTTCTCGATCGAAGCCACGCGCGCCTTGGAGGATCTCGAATCAAGTCCGTCCAAAGCAGGACTGCTCAGGCAGGTGCACAAGACGCTCGGTTTGCTCGAAACGAATCTCCGACACCCATCATTGCAGACCCACAGCTTTCATTCGTTACATGGTCCGGAAGGGGAAGAGGTTTTCGAGGCATATGCGCAGAACAGGACGCCCGGCGCCTATCGCGTCTTCTTCTACTACGGTCCCGATCGCGTCGAGGGGAAGAAGCGCGTTCCGGTGCTGACGATCGTGGCGATTACACCGCATCCGTGAACCGCGCGGTGCGCGCGTGGTCAGGGTTCAGTAGTTGCGAGAGGCAATGAGACGTCATCAGTCAATTCGGCCCAACTGACCACGCGCGGAGCGCAGACAACCGACAACCGACAACGCGCGTAGCGCTAGTAGTACATCCCCAACTGCAGCTTGGCCGCCTCGGACATCATGCTGCGGTCCCAGACCGGATCGAAGACCACCTCGACTTCGGCTTCCTTCACGCCCGGGAGCGATTCGACCTTCGATTTCACATCCGAGGCGAGGACAGGGCCCATGCCGCAGCCGGGGGCGGTCAGGGTCATCTTGATCTTCACGTTCTTCGCGCCGTCGGCGTCTTCGAGCTCGCAGAGGTAGACCAGGCCGAGGTCGACGATGTTCACCGGGATCTCCGGGTCGTAGCAGGTCTTGAGCTGGTCCCACACCATCTCTTCCAGCTTCTCGGGGACGATGGCCTCGCCGGGAGCGAGCTCGGGGGCGTTCTCGACTGGTTTGCCGATGGCCTCGGCCTCGCGGCCGGAGATGCGGACCATCAGTCCGCGCTCGGTGATGAGCGTGTAGGAGCCGCCAAGCGACTGCGTGATCGTGGCGCGGGCGCCCTCGGGGACGAGGACTTTCTCCCCGCTCGGAATCATCACTGCTTCGGCGTTTCGGGTCAGAGTTACTTCTTCGCGCATGTTCATATCGTTCGGTTGTCCCTACGTCTCTTGGCCTGATTCGCTGACCGCATCACTCGGTTGACACCGTTTCCTTATCGCCCTCGATGGCGCTGTTCAAGGTGTGCCACGGCAGCGAGGCGCACTTTACACGCGCCGGAAACTCGGATACCCCGGAGAACGCGGCCAGGCGTCCCAATTCTGCCGTGCTGAGGCTGCCGGGCTCGCCGGTGACGAGCTTGTGGAAGACATCGAAGAGCTGGTGCGCCTCTTCGGTCGTCTTCCCTTTGAGCGTCGCGCTCATGACCGATGCCGACGCCTTCGAGATCGCGCAGCCATTGCCGGTGAAACCGATGTCTTTGATGGTGTTGCCGTCGATTTCCACGTAGATCGTGTAGTGGTCGCCGCAGAGCGGGTTGTAGCCGTCCACCTTCTTCGTGGCGTGCTCCAGCTCGTGAAAGTTTCGGGGGTTCCTGTTGTGGTCGAGGATGACCTGCTGGTAGAGCTCACGAAGTTCGGACATTAGTTACCTGAACAGCTCGATCACCTTTTGCAATCCGCCGATCAGCGCGTCCGCTTCTTCCCGCGTGTTGTACATGGCGAAGGAGGCCCGCCCGGTGGCCGGCACGTTGAAGCGCATCATCAGCGGCTGCGCGCAATGGTGGCCGGTGCGGATGGCGATCCCTTCCTGATCGAGGATCGTTCCGATGTCGTGCGGGTGCACGCCCTCCAGGACAAACGAGATGACGCTGGCCTTCTCCGCCGCGGTGCCGATGATGCGCAGGCCATCGACCGCGAGCAGGCGCCTCGTGGCGTAGTGCAACAGGTCCTGCTCGTGCGTGGCGATGGCGTCGATGCCGATGGCGCTGACGTAGTCGAGCGCCGCGGCCAGGCCGACCACTCCTTCGATGTTCGGCGTCCCCGCTTCGAACTTGTAGGGAAGGGCGTTGTAGGTCGTCTTCTCGAAGCTGACGGAGAGGATCATGTCGCCGCCGCCCTGCCACGGTGGCATGGCCTCGAGGATCGCTTCCTTGCCGTACAGGACGCCGGTCCCGGTGGGGCCGTAGACCTTGTGGCCGGAGAAGGCGTAGAAGTCGCAATCGAGGTCGCGCACGTCGACGTGAAGATGGGGAACGCCCTGCGCTCCGTCGATCAGCACGACCGCGCCGGCGGCGTGCGCAAGGCCGATCATCTTGCGGATCGGATTGATCGTTCCCAACGCGTTCGATGCGTGGCCGAAGGCGACCAGCTTCGTGCGCGGCGTCAGCAGCCTGGCGAACTCTTCGAGCACGAGATCGCCGGAATCGTTCACCGGAGCGACGCGCAGCCCCGCCCCTTTCTCTTCACACAGCAACTGCCAGGGGACGATGTTCGAGTGATGCTCGATGGCGGTGATGAGGATCTCGTCACCGGCGCCGACGTTCTTCCGTCCCCATGACTGCGCCACGAGGTTGATCCCCTCGGTGGTTCCACGCGTGAAGACGATCTCTTTCTCGTCGCGCGCGCCGATGAAGCGCTTCACGGTGGTACGGGCCTTCTCGTACGCATCCGTGGCCACTTCGCTGAGATAGTGGACGCCGCGGTGAACGTTCGAGTTTTCTTCGCTGTAGTAACGGACGATGCGGTCGATGACCTGCCGCGGCTTCTGGGTCGTGGCGGCGTTGTCGAGGTAGACGAGCGGGCGGCCGCCGCGCACCGGGTGGTGGAGGATGGGGAAGTCGCGGCGAATGCGGCTGACGTCGAGGACGTCATCGGACTGCTGCAGGACGGCGCTGCTCATCGCGGTTCTCCTCTCCGTTCCGGCATGCGCGCGGGCATCCGGCTGAATAGGGCGCGGCCGGCGTTCTCGCGCACGACGTCGATCTTCATCCGCTCGACGATCTCGCTGGCAAAGGCGTAGACGAGCAGGTTGCGCGCCTCTTCCTCGCCGATGCCACGGGCGCGGAGGTAGAAGAGCGCCTCCTCGTCGAGCTGGCCGATCGTCGAGCCGTGGTTGCACTTCACGTCGTCGTTGTGGATCTCCAGCGACGGCTTCGAATCGACGACCGCGGTCTCCGAGAGCAGCAGGTTACGGTTGGTCTGCCGCGAGCTCGTCTTCACCGCATCCGGCTCGACGATGATGCGTCCGTCGAAGATGCCGCGGGCGTTCTCGTCGAGAATGCCCTTGAACAGCTCCAGGCTGTCGCAATGCGGCGCGACGTGATCGATGATGGTGTGATTGTCGACGTGCTGGCGGCCGGAGAGGACGAAGAGCCCTTCCATCGAAAGACTGGCTCCTTCGCCGGTCAGCGCGACGTTGATCTCGTTGCGCACGAGACCACCGCCGGTGGCGATGGTGCGCGAGGTGACATTCGACGAGCGCTCCTGATGAATCTGTACCGTGCCGATGTGGAAGGCCTCGAGCGACTCGTTCTCGAATTTGTAGTGATCGACGACGGCACCGTCGCCGGCCACGATCTCGGTGACCGTGTTCGTGAAGTAGGTTCCCTTGCCGAGGAACGATTCGATCACGGTGATCTGGCTTCCGCGGCCGGCCACGATCAGGTTGCGATGATGCGACATCACCGGATGCTCGGCGTTGCCTCCACCGACATAGAGAAGGTGAATGAAGCCTTCGACCACCGTTCCCGGCGCGATCTCGATGTACGCGCCGTCCTGCCAGAGCGCGGTGTTGAGCGCGGTCAGGGCGTGTCGTTCGTAATCTGCGTAGCGCGCGAAGTGCTGCCCGAACGATTCGGTTTCCATCGCCTCACGAATCGGCAGGACGCGGATTCCGGGATGCTCGTTGGCGAGCGCCGACCGGTTCACATGCAGCCCGCCGTTGACGAACGTCAATTCGGCGATAGGCCTTTCGCCGAACGGCGGAATGGGATCCTTCCCCTCGGGCTGCCGCTCATCGGTCTTCCAATCGATGCTCGCCAGCGGCAGGAGCGAGGTGTACTTCCACGCTTCGAGCCGCGTGGTCGGCCAGCCGAGCGCCTGAAAGCGCTCTGCAGCCTGCGCGCGGATGCGGCGGACGCGCTCCGGCTCGCCGTCGATGTGCCGCGGCTCGACGCAGGCCTGGCGAATATCGGGAACGAGAACGCTGCTCATCGGGCCAGTGCTACCTCTTCTTCGATCCACTCATAACCCTTTTGCTCGAGCTCTTCGGCCAGCTCCTTCCCACCCGACTTCACGATCCTGCCGTCGGCCAGGACGTGGACGAAGTCAGGAACGAGATACCGCAGCAGCCGCTGGTAATGGGTAATGACGAGCACCGAGTGCTTTTCGCTGGCGAGCGCATTCACGCCCTCGGCGACGATGCGCAGGGCGTCGATGTCGAGCCCCGAATCGGTCTCGTCGAGGATGGCCAGCTTCGGATCGAGCACCGCCATCTGGAAGATCTCGTTCCGCTTCTTCTCGCCGCCGGAGAAGCCTTCGTTCACCGAGCGGTTCATGAATGTCTCATCCATCTCGACGAGCTTCATCTTCTCGCGGGCGAGCTGCAGGAACTCCATGGCGTCGAGCTCCTCCTGCCCCTGATGCTTGCGGACGGAGTTGAGCGCGGCCTTGAGGAAGTAGATGTTGTTGACGCCCGGAATCTCGACCGGGTACTGCATGGCCAGGAAGACTCCCTCCCGCGCCCGCTCCTCGGCCGGCAGCGCCAGCAGGTCCTTTCCGAGATACGTGACCGACCCCGAGGTTGCGACGTACTTCGGCCGTCCGGCCAGAACATTCGCCAGCGTCGATTTTCCGGAGCCGTTCGGCCCCATGATCGCGTGCACCTCGCCCATGCCGACGTGCAGCGTGAGCCCCTTGAGGATTTCTTTGCCGTCGATTCCGGCGTGCAGATTTTTGATATCGAGCATATTTTGATTTCATCCTGCCGTGAGCGAAGCGAACCGGCAGGATCTCCGGTCAGCCCGCGCTGGCGTTTGGTTTAGGCGGGCTCACCGGAGATGCTGACGTCGCTTCGCTCCGCAGCATTGGGTTTCGTACTAGCCGACTGATCCTTCCAATGACACTCCAAGCAACTTCGTCGCTTCTACAGCGAACTCCATCGGCAACTCCTTGAACACTTCCCGGCAGAAGCCGTTGACGATCATCGAAACAGCGTCCTCGGCGGAGATGCCGCGCTGCTGGCAGTAGAAGAGCTGGTCTTCGCCGATCTTCGACGTCGAGGCCTCGTGCTCCATCTGTGCCGAGGAGTTGCGCACCTCGATGTAGGGGAACGTGTGCGCGCCGCATTTGTCGCCGAGGAGCAGCGAGTCGCACTGCGAGTAATTGCGCGCCCCTTCCGCCGACTTCATGATCTTCACTTCGCCACGGTAGGTCTGCTGGCCGAAGCCGGCCGAGATCCCCTTCGAGATGATCGTCGAACGGGTGTTCTTGCCGAGGTGAATCATCTTCGTACCGGTGTCGGCTTGCTGATAGTGATTCGTCAGCGCCACCGAGTAGAACTCACCGACCGAGTTGTCGCCTTGCAGGATGCAGCTCGGATACTTCCAGGTGATGGCCGAGCCGGTCTCCACCTGCGTCCACGACAGCTTGGCATTGGTGAAGGCCTTGCCGCGCTTGGTGACGAAATTGTAGATCCCGCCGCGTCCTTCCTTGTCGCCGGGATACCAGTTCTGCACGGTCGAGTACTTGATCGATGCGTTGTCGAGCGCGACCAGCTCGACCACCGCGGCGTGGAGCTGATTCTCATCGCGCATCGGTGCCGTGCATCCCTCGAGGTAACTGACGGTGGCCCCTTCATCGGCCACGATCAGCGTCCGCTCGAACTGCCCCGTGCCGGCGGAGTTGATCCGGAAGTAGGTCGACAGCTCCATCGGGCAGCGAACGCCCTTGGGGATGTAGCAGAACGAGCCGTCGGTGAAGACCGCGGCGTTCAGCGTGGCGAAAAAGTTGTCGGTGTAGGGAACGACGCTGCCGAGGTACTTGCGGACCAGGTCCGGATGCTTCTGCACGGCGTCGGAGAAGGAACAGAAGATGACTCCCACCTTCGCCAACTCGGTGCGGAACGTCGTCGCGACGGAGACGGAGTCGAAGACCGCGTCGACGGCCACGCCGGAGAGCCGCTTCTGCTCTTCGAGCGAGATGCCGAGCTTCTCGAACGTGGCCCGCAGCTCGGGATCGACTTCATCGAGCGAGTTGAGCTTCTTTTTCTGCTTCGGCGCGGAGTAGTAGCAGATGGACTGGTAGTCGATCGGGCCGTACTTGACGTTGGCCCACGTCGGCTCCTTCATCGTCGTCCAGTGGCGAAGGGCCTTGAGGCGGAAGTCGAGCATCCACTCCGGCTCGTTCTTCTTCGCCGAGATGAGGCGGATGATGTCTTCATTCAGCCCGGGAGGAGCCTGATCGGCTTCGATGTCGGTGACGAAGCCGTACTTGTACTCCTGACTGGCAATCTGTTCGATCGTACTGGTCATGATGGATTCCCAACTCGCAACAGCGCCGGTTTGTCGACCCGCGCTACCGGCATCACACCACGCGTGAGGTCGCCGAGCGTTACCTGCTCGAATGCTCCTTTGACCGCACGGTTGATGCCGAACATGAATCGCCGTGACGGGCAGGCCACACGGATGGCGCAGGCGGCGTGACCCTGATCGTCCGTCGTTTCGCACTCGACGAGATCCCACGGACCTTCGAGCGCATCGATGAGCTGCCCGAGGGTGACGGACTCGGCGTCACCGTGAAAGGTGTAGCCGCCGCCGACGCCGCGATGGGACTCGATCACCTCGCTCTGGTGAAGCGTTTTGAGGACCTTGGTGATCATCGGCACCGGCAGGTGGTAGAACTCGGCAATCTCCCGAGCCGAGGCCACCTCGCCGTTGTGACGGGCAAGGTAGACAGCGGCTAGGAGGCCGTAATCCGTGAGTTTGGAGATCTTGAGCATCAGTACGTTCCCAAAAGGAGCGAAACAGTACCACTACGGTACGGTTTGTTCAACTGATACGCAACGTTGCTTCTTCCCGCTCGCTCGTTGGCACACATGCTGCGATTGAATCGGGTGTGATGACCCCGAAAATCCCCACCCTGGCCGCGTTAGCTCTCCTCGTTTTTGGCTGCAGCCGTTCCGCGAAAGTGGAGCGTGGTCAGCAGCAATACGACGTCGTCCAGGAGGGATCGGCGAGCGGTGTGACCTCGACCATCAACGGGCCGGGAGAGACCACACCTCCGCTCACGAACACGAACGTCGATACGACGACGAACTTCACCATTCCGAATCCGAATCCACTCGGCAACGATACGGCCGGAACGGCCATGTCCGGTTCGACGACAGCGATGACGCCGATTACGACGACCTCGACGATGGCTCCGCGTCCGCTACGCCCCCGTGTGTACACGCCGCCACCGCGACCGCAGGAATTGCGGCCGGAGCCGGCAACCGACACGACTGCGACTACCACGGACGATACGGAAACGACGGCCACCGAAACGACCACGACCTCTCCGAAGACGACCACGGCACCGAACCCGAAGAAGAAATCGGATCAGGATCAGCCGCCTCCGCCACCGCCAACCGACACGACGGGTACACGAGGCTAACGAACGGAGCGCTGGCGTCTCGCCGGCTGGCCCGGAGGCGTCTCGCCGGCTGGCCCGGAGGCGTCTCGCCTCCGGTCTGGCAAGACTCGACACATTACTGGTAACCGCACCTGCAGCGGCGAGACGCCGCTGCGCCAGCCGGCGAGACGCCAGCGCTCCGGTAATAACGCGCCGTGCCGGTGCGGGTAGAATGCGCCCCCAATATGCCGCGCCTTGCATTCCAGGACCTCATCCTCCGCCTCCAGAACTTCTGGGCCGAGCGCGGCTGCATGATCGAGACACCGCTCGATCTCGAGGTCGGCGCGGGGACGATGCATCCCGCCACCTTCCTCCGCGTTCTTGGGCCGGAACCGTGGAACGTTGGCTACGTGCAGCCGTCGCGGCGCCCTGCGGACGGGCGTTACGGCGACAACCCGTTCCGCCTCGGCAAGCACTATCAGTTTCAGGTCATCCTCAAGCCGTCGCCGCTGGACGTGCAGGAGCTGTATCTCGACTCTCTGCGTGCGCTCGGACTCGATCTGACCCGCCACGACATCCGCTTCGAGGAGGACAACTGGGAAGCGCCGACTCTCGGTGCGTGGGGCGTCGGCTGGCAGATCCTTCTCGACGGGATGGAGATCACGCAGTTCACATACTTCCAGCAGGCCGGCGGTATCGATCTGGCTCCGATCTCCGCGGAGATCACCTACGGCCTGGAGCGCCTGACGATGTTCCTCTCCCGCCAGCCCTCGGTGTACGACATCGAATGGGGCGCCGGCTTCGGTTACGGCCCTGTTCGGAAACAGGACGAGTACGAGTTCTCGAAGTATTACTTCGAGACCGCGGACATCGACCTGCACTGGAAGCTCTTCGATGCCTACGAAGGCGAAGCGCGCCGCTGTCTGGAGGCGAAGCTCGTTCTCCCAGCGTACGACTGGACTCTGAAGTGCTCGCACGTGTTCAACACGCTCGACGCGCGCGGCGCCGTCTCGGTGACCGAGCGCGTCGGCATCACCAAGCGCGTCCGCGAACTGGCCGTCGCCTGCGCGCACCAGTATCTGGAGTCGCGTGAAGCGCTCGGATTTCCGCTGCTGAAGGCATCCAATGGCTGAGTACTTTTTCGAGCTGCTGACGGAAGAGATCCCGGCGTGGATGCATACCGCCGCGCAGGCGACGCTGCTGCAGCAATTGACGAAACTGACGCAGGACCTCGGGGAGCCGCCCGATGACCGCAATCCGGTCATCGTCAACAGCACCCCGCGCCGCATCATCTTCTTCCTCTCGCGCATCCCGCTCCGCGAAAGCGACCGCGAAGAAGAAGTGAAGGGTCCGCCCGTCAAGGCCGCGTATGACGCCGAGGGGAAGCCCACCCAGGCGCTGAACGGATTCCTGAGAAAGAACAACGCCACGTTGGCCGAGATCATCGTCGGGAGTCGGGAGTCGGGAGAAGCGCCAACCTCCGACAACCGACAACCGACAACCGACAACCGTTCTTCTGACTACATCCGCGTCAAGCGCACGATCAAAGGCCGCTCCGCGGGCGAGATCCTGCAGGAGCGCGTGCCGCTGATCATCGAATCACTGCGCTGGCCGAAGATGATGCGATGGGGCAAGGGCGAGCATTCCTACATCCGCCCGATCCATTCGGTCGTCTCCGTGCTCGACGGCGAGCATCTGCCGATCACGATCTTCGACATCCCCTCGGGGGCAACCACGCGCGGCCACCGCACGCTGGCTCCGCAACCGATCGATGTTCTCTCGTACAACGACTACGTGACGAAGCTGGAGCTGGCGCGCGTCGTCATCGACGCCGACCGCCGCCGCCATGTCATGGCCGAGCGCGCCCGCGTCCTCGGCCAGCAGGCAGGCGGCATTCCGTCGGTCGACGCCTCGATCTGGTCGCAGTGGCAATACCTCACCGAATACCCGGGCGTCGTCCGCGCCGAATTCGGCCGCGAATACCTGTCGCTACCCGATGAAGTGCTGGTCACTGTGATGCGCGTCCATCAGAAGCAGCTTCCGATCCGCACGGCCGACGGACGGCTCACCAGCTTCTTCCTGGCCGTTCTCGACAACGACGCCGATCTGGACGGCAACGCCGCCTACGGCAATTCATTCGTCACGAACGCCCGCTTCGCCGATGCGAAATTCTTCTACGAGACCGATCGGAAGCGGACACTCGAGTCGCGCCTCGATCAGCTCGAGCACCTGCAGTTTCAGGAGAAGCTCGGCAACTATCGCGACAAGACCAAACGCATCGAAGAGATCGCCGCCGCCATCTCCGACGACGCCGATACGCTCGCCGCGGCCCGGCTCTGCAAGACTGATCTCCCCACGGAGATGGTGAAAGAGTTCACCGACCTGCAGGGAAAAATCGGCGGCATCTATGCGCGCGAAGAGGGTTTGCCGGAGAGCACGTGGCAGGCCATCTACGATCACTATCTCCCGGTCAACATCGACGATGCGCTCCCGCGCACGCTCAGCGGGGCGATCGTCTCGCTCGCCGACAAGATCGACACCCTTGCCGGCTTCTTCCTCGTCGGAGCGAAACCGACCGGCTCGAAAGACCCCTTCGCCCTGCGCCGCGCAGCACAGGGCATCGTGCAGATCCTGCTCAACCGCGACAAACGCTCCGTGAAGATCGGCATCGACAAATTGATCGACATCGCCATCGCGGCTCACCAGCAACGCAGCAACCCAGCAACCCAGCAACCGAAAGACGACCTCCTCGCCTTCTTCGCCGAGCGCGTCCGCACGATCCTCGAAGCGTCGGCATACGGCTTTGCCTACGACGAGATCGCCGCGGCCATGGAGGCGGGATGGGCGTCGTCGCTCACCGACCTCGTCGACCGCATCACCGCGCTCAAGGCGATGCGTAACGAGCCGAACTTCCTCTCGATCCTCGACTCCGCCAAACGCATCGCCAACATCACCTCGGGTCAGGAGTCCGCGGCACGCGTCGATCCCTCGAAGCTCGAGAGCGACACGGAACGGCGGCTGGCCGAGCTCGTGCCGTTGATGAGCGATCAGGTCGACGAGATGATCGGCGAACGTAACTACAAGCTTGCCCTCGAGACCTTTGCCGCCATGGCCCCGGAGCTCGAGACGTTCTTCGACGAGGTGATGGTCATGGTCGAAGACGAGGGCGTGCGCCGCAACCGCATGGCGCTGCTGCGCACCGTCGGCAACGCCGTCATGAAGATCGCCGACGTGACCAAAATCGTCGTCGACAGGCGCGAGTACCGGGCGTGAACAGACGCACGCTGCTGGCGCTGCTGCTCATCGTGAGTTGCGCGCGTCCCACGCCGAAGCAGGCCTCGGTTCAGCAGGGCCCGAACGAGCCTCCCACCGACATCATCAACGAGCAGTCGAGCCTCCTCGACATCACGCGCGGCGCAACCATCGTCTCCCGCACCGGCGAGGCAATGCTGCTCACCTCCGCCATCTACACGATCGACGGCCAGATCGGCTCGTTCTGGGCGCCGCCGCCCCGCGACTATCCACAGTCGATCGTGATCGCCCTCGGCGCTCGCAGCCGCATCGACCGCGTCGGGTTTCGCACGCTCGTCAGAGAGGCGTACGAGGCGAATCATGTGACGTTCGAGCGCTCGCTCGACGGCGCGGCATGGCAACCGTTGGGGACGATGACGGCGCGGCAGGTCAACGAAGCGCAATGGCTCGACGTCGCGCCATCAGAGGCCGCGTATGTGCGCGTCACGGTTCCCGACGCCAGGCATCCCGTGCGTGACGTGCGCCTGCAATCGCTCCTCGCGCACGGCACGGAGACCGGCCCGCGGAGCGACCCGTCGCTCGACGGTTGCTGGTCGATAAACGGCGAAGCCGCCGCCTTCGTCCAGCGCGGCGGACGAGCAACCGGCATCGTGACGCGTGGCAATCTGCCCATTTTTCTCGCCGGCGGCACGAACGGCCGGATGTGGCGCTTCAACTGGATCCGCGGCAACGATTACGGTTTCACCGCCCTCACCGTGTCGCCCGACGGCAAACATCTCAGTGCCCTCGACTGGCACGAGGAAGCGATCCCGCTCTTCACCGCCATTCCCTGGTTTGGCGAGCGCGCTCCCTGCGCCGCCCTCGCGCCGCGCGACGACGTTCCGCTGGCGGTGCTCCGGCGTGCAGGCCACGTCTCGATGTTCGCGTTGCAATTTGATCCGGCAGGCGAGCTCGCCGTCGAAGCCAGCCGCGAGGAGCTGCAGTCGCTGATGAGCATCATTCACAACGCGCCGGTTCCTCTTCGCATCGTGACGCACGAGTTCCAGCAGCCCGATGCGAAACGCAACAAAGAGCTCGCCGAGCATGAGATCGCCTCGGTTCGCAAGGCGCTCGAGAGCCTCGGCGCCGGTCTCGGGCGCGTCGACTTCCTCGCCGCCGGCAGCGACTCGGCGCGCCAGACGCCGGCCAGCGACGCCGCGCGGGCGATCTACTCCAGCGTCGAGGTGGAAGTTCGGAGATAATCGCGCCGCGATGGGGCAGCCGCAATACGTCTACTACTTCGGCGATGGAAACGCCGAGGGCAACGCCAAAATGAAGGACGTCCTCGGCGGCAAAGGCGCGGGCCTGGCCGAGATGACGAACATCGGCGTTCCGGTCCCACCCGGCTTCACCATCTCCACCGCCGTCTGCACCTGGTTTTATGACCACGGCAAGACATACCCGCCGGAGCTGAAAAGCGCCGTGGAGGAGAACCTCGCACGCGTGGAGAAATCCGTCGGCCATAAATTCGGCGACCGCGACCAACCGCTCCTCGTCTCTGTCCGCTCCGGCGCGCGCGCGTCGATGCCGGGAATGATGGACACGATCCTCAACCTCGGCCTGAACGACGAGACCGTGAAGGGGCTGGCAGCTTCGTCGAAAGACGAGCGTTTCGCCCTCGATTCCTACCGGCGCTTCATCCAGATGTACTCCGGCGTCGTGCTGGAGATCGACAAGGATCACTTCGAGCACGAGCTCTTCGCGCTGCGCGATCGATCCGGCGTCAAGACCGACGCCGAGATCCCGGCCGAGGGATTGCGCGGTCTCGTCGAAACATACAAAGGCCTCGTCCGCGAGAAAAGCGGCAGCGACTTTCCGCAGGATGTGCAGCAGCAGCTCTGGGGTGCCGTTGGCGCGGTCTTCAACTCATGGAACAACCAGCGCGCCATCACCTACCGCAAGCTCAACCAGATTCCCGACGACTGGGGCACCGCCGTCAACGTGCAGTCGATGGTTTTCGGCAACATGGGAGACGACTGCGCCACCGGCGTCGCCTTCACCCGCAATCCCGCCACCGGCGAGCACCGCTTTTTCGGCGAATACCTCCCGAACGCGCAGGGCGAAGACGTGGTGGCCGGCATCCGCACACCGCTGCCGATCTCGAAAGCGCAGGCGCTCGAGCATGAAAAATCGCTCGAAGAAACCATGCCCTCGGTCTACGGCCAGCTCGAGGATGTCTACAAGAAACTCGAAAGCCACTACCGTGACATGCAGGACATCGAGTTCACCATCCAATCGGGCAGGCTCTATCTCCTGCAAACGCGCACCGGCAAGCGGACCGGTTTCGCCGCGGTGAAGATCGCCTGCGACATGGTCGACGAAGGCCTCATCAACAACGTCGAGGCCGTCTCACGCGTCGAGGCCGGCCAGATCGTGCAACTCCTCGCGCCGGTGTTCGATACGAAGGAAAAGCAGAAAGCGACCTCGGGTGGCCGTATCCTCGGGCGCGGACTTCCGGCTGGCCCGGGAGCTGCGGCGGGACGCATCGCCTTCAACGCCGATCGGGCCGTGCAGATGGCGAAGGATGATGATGATCCCGTGATCCTCGTGCGTGTCGAGACGTCCCCCGAGGACATCGCCGGCATGCACAGCGCGGCCGGCATCATCACCACCCGTGGCGGACTGACCTCGCACGCGGCCGTCGTCGCCCGCGGCATGGGGCGGCCGTGCATCGTCGGCGCCGGTGCGCTGCGCGTCGACTACAGCAAAGGGGAACTACGCAGCGAGGGGCACGAGCCGCTGGAAGAAGGCGACTGGGTGTCGATCGACGGCTCCGCCGGCGAGATCATCGGCGGCAAAGTCGAGACGCGGCCGTCCGAGGTCATCCAGGTGCTGCTCGAAGGATCGCTGCCGGCGGATCAGTCGGAAACGTTCCGCAATTTCGACCGCCTCCTCAAATGGGCCGACGAGATCCGTACCCTCGGCGTCCGCACGAATGCCGATACGCCGAACGATGCCCGCGTGGCGCGGCTTTTTGGCGCGGCCGGCATCGGTCTCTGCCGGACAGAGCACATGTTCTTTTCCGAGGATCGCATCCTGCGCGTCCGCGAAATGATCCTGGCGCGCAACGAGGCCGGACGCCGCAAGTCGCTCGAGCAGTTGCTACCGTTCCAGAAGGCCGACTTCGAAGGGATCTTCCGCGAGCTGGACGGACTGCCGGTGACGATCCGCCTCCTCGACCCGCCGCTCCACGAGTTCCTGCCGCACAGCGAGCAACAGATCTCCGCCGTGGCCCGCGATATGGGATGGGGCTTCGTCGAGTTGCGCGCCAAGGTGAACCAGCTCCACGAATCGAATCCGATGCTCGGGCACCGCGGCTGCCGGCTGGCGGTCACCTTCCCTGAGATCTACGAGATGCAGGTGCGGGCGATCTTCCAGGCCGCCTGCGACGTGAAGAAGGATGGCATCGATGCCCGTCCCGAGGTGATGATCCCGCTGGTCGGCACGGTCAAAGAGCTGGCGATGTTGAAGGAAATGGTCCAACGCGTTGCCGCCGAGGTGATCGAGGAGCGGGGAATCGAACTGCCGGTGATCGTCGGCACGATGATCGAGATTCCCCGCGCCGCGTTGATCGCGGACCAGCTCGGCCAGGTGGCGGAGTTCTTCTCATTCGGTACCAACGATCTGACACAGATGACGTTCGGCTACTCACGCGACGATGCCGGGTCGTTTCTCCCCGAATACGTCGAAAAAAAGATTCTGCCGAAGGATCCGTTCGAATCGATCGATCAGGAGGGCGTCGGCCAGTTGGTGCGCCTCGGCACGGAACGCGGCCGGAGCACGAACAAGGAGCTGAAGGTCGGCGTCTGTGGCGAGCACGGCGGCGATCCCGACTCCATCCGCTTCTTCCGAACCTGCGGTCTGAACTACGTCTCCTGCTCCCCCTACCGTGTGCCGGTGGCCCGGCTGGCGGCGGCGCAGGCGGAGCTGGAGTTCAAGCAGTACGAAGGGTGAGTCTCAAAACCGGAAATGTTGAATGTTCAATGTTCAATGTTGAATGGAAGCTGGCCTAAACCACAGCATATTCAATACTTAACATTCAACACTTAACATTCAACATTGAAATTCAACATTGCCTTTAAGCCTTCAAGCCTCCCCGCTCTCCTCCTTCTTGTCCTTCCACTTGTGATACGCCCAGAAACCGATCGCGGCGACGAGCAGCACGATCAGCCCGTACTTCTCGATATGCGCGGCACGGCCGAGAACTCGCTCGACGGCGCGGCCGAAGTAGAAACCGGCGGTGCCGATGATGATCGCCCAGACGATGCACGTAAGTGCCTCGTAAAGCAGGAACTTGATCGTCGACACTTTCGAGATGCCGATGATCACCGCGCAGGTGATGCGCAGGCCGTAGAGCCACTGGGTGATGAAGATGGCCGGCGCGCCGTAGCGCTCGAAGAGGCGGATCCCCTTGCCGAAATGACGCTTCATCCTCGGGAAGCGGTCGAGCAGTTTTACTCCCTGCGTCCGGCCGAGCCAGAACCAGAAGACGTGGCCGGAGTACGCGCCGGAGCAGGCTGTGGCGATGACGAACGGAAGCCTCAAATAGCCGCGCTCGGCAAAGAAGCCGGCCATCACCAGGATCGTCTCTCCTTCGAGGAAAGTCCCCACGAAGACAGCGAGGTATCCGAACTTCTGGAGCAGTAGCTCGGGCGTCATTCAAACCCGCAAGGTGCAAGATTCGGGGAGGGTCATGAAATTTGGTCCCTGAAGCGTAGCATTGAACACGTTACCGGAGGACCGATGAAACTGATCGCCATCAGTAGTTATCTCGCATTCGCGGCGCTGTCACTCTATGCCGCCGATCCACAGACAGCGAAAGAGACGCCAACACCGACGCCGGTGAAGCACACCCAGACGGTTCTTTCGCAGCAGGCCAGCACGATCGGCGACTCGCCGCTCGTCCGGGCAGCGAAGGCCGCCAGTCGCCCGGGAAAGAAGTCGTCGTCCCCGGTCATCACGAACGAAACACTCGTGCACGAGGGCGGTCACTTCACGACCACGAGCTCACAGCCGCCCATTCCGGCCGGCAGCAGTTCACCGTCACCCTCCTTCGAGCAGATGGCGGCGGATGTCCAGCGTGCCCGCGTCCAGGCTGCCGCCGCCGCCGAGCAATATCGGAAGACCGAGGAACAGAAGAAGTACGCTGCCAGCGTGAACGCCATGCGCACGCTGGGCGACACGCCCGAGGGCATCTACGATGATTCACCGGGGGGCGGGACGATCCCGACCGTCAAGCCGGTAACACCGCCGACAGCCCAGCCGGTGACGCCAGCGAAGCCGCCTCAATAGTTGCTTCGGGGTTCCGCGGTCTCGGGGTTGCGAGGTCTCGGGGTGTGGGGGCACAGCTACCGCGAGACCGCGAAACCTCGCGACCTCGCAACCCCCTCACGGCGCCGCCTCCGCTTTTAACGACCGCGTCATCAGCCGCTGCAGCGCCGTACGCGGCGACTGGCCCTGGTGCAGCACGCCATACATCTCCGCGGTGATCGGCATCTCGATGCCATGCTGGTCCGCCAGTTCCTTTGCTGCCTTCGACGTCCTCACCCCCTCGGCGACGGTGCGCGATTCAGCCAGGATCTCGGCGAGCGGCTTCCCTTTGCCGAGGGCCACGCCCACGCTTCGGTTGCGGGAGAGGGAGCCGGTGCAGGTCAGAACGAGATCGCCCATTCCGGCGAGGCCGGCCAGCGTCTCGCCGCGCCCGCCGAGAGCGACGGAAAGCTTCGTCACCTCGTGAAGGCCGCGGGTAATCAGCGCGGCGGTCGTGTTCGACCCCAGTCCGAGGCCTTCGATCACACCGGCGGCGATGGCGATGACGTTCTTCAGCGAGCCGGCCAGCTCGACGCCCGTGACGTCGCTCGAGTTGTAAATGCGGAACGTCGGCGAGGAGAGGGCATGCTGCACCTCTTCCGCGAGCTCCCGATCGAGCGACGCGATGACCGCGGCCGTCGGATCGCTGCGGGCCATTTCGAGCGCGAAGGTCGGTCCTGACAACACGGCGAACGAACGAAGCGAGCTGCCCAATTCGAGCGACGTCACCTCCGACATCCGTTGCAGGGTATCGTTCTCGATCCCTTTCGTCGCGCTGACGATGGCCACCTCACGCCGGAGATGCGGCCGCATCTGAGCCAGCACGCCGCGGTAATGGTGGCTCGGCACGATCATGAACAGCACATCGCTAAACTCGACGGCCTCGGCGAGCGAGCTCGTGGCACGGACGCTTTGGTCGAGTGCGATGCTCGGCAGGTAGATCGGGTTATGGCGCGTACTGCTGATCTCCGCGGCCACGCTCGGATCGTGCGCCCACAGGACGATCTCGTTGCCGCAGCGCGCCGCCACCGCGGCCACCGCCGTTCCGAACGATCCGGCGCCGATGATCGAGATCTTCATGACTCTCTTCTGCCCATCCTGCGTTCAGTCCCCTGGGCCAACCGGGAAATATTGGAGTGGTGTTTGAGGATGATGGCCAGCGCGATCAGGGTGCTGATGATGATCGTCCAGAACGGCGCATGGACCAGAAAGCGGAGAAACAGCGGGATCGACGCCGCGCTGAGAATCGAGGCCAGCGAGACGAAACGCGTGGCAAGAATGACGATGAGAAACACGAGCACACCAGCCGCCACGGCGATCGGATCGAGCGCCAGAAAGGCGCCGGTGGCCGTGGCCACCCCTTTCCCGCCATGGAATCGCAGCCAGGCGGGGTACATGTGCGCCAGCACGGCGATCAGTCCCGCCAGCGCGATCCACAGCGACATGGAGTACAGGGGCGACGTATGCGCCGCGTCCGCAACAAACGGCCAGTCCGGCCGGCTCACGATCCATCGCCCGAGGGCGACGGCGGCGTAGCCCTTGGCGATGTCGAGAAGCAGGGCAATGATCCCCGGCACTTTCCCAAAGTTCCTGGCGACGTTCGTCGCACCAACGTTCCGGCTGCCGTGATAGCGAATATCGGCCCCTGCCGCGATCTTCACCACCAGATAACTGAACGGAATCGATCCGATCAGGTAGGCAGCGATGATGAGGATGAAAGGAAGGCCAGACCCCATGTGGCGGACATTGTAGAGCGCTCAGCCGGCACGGCCGGCTGCGCTGGTTGCCCAAGGCGCGGCCACCATCGTCGCTCTGTGGTTCTGCCGCGCAGACCGCTAAGTGACGGCCAGCCGCTCGACAGCGGCACGCAGTGTGGGCGGATCGATGGCTGGATACCGGTACAGCGAAGGCGCCACCTCTTCGAAGAGCGCGCGCAGCCGATTCGGATCGACCAGACCGTCGCGCACCATCGAATCGACATCCAGAAGATCTTTGTGATGCGCGCGCTCGATCTTCGACAACGCCTGCGTGTAGAAATCGAAGTGATGAAAAGAAATCGAGCCCTCGCGAGAAATGAACGCGCTCCGCTCTTCCCATCCGGGCAGCGGCGGGACGAAGTCCGCGGGTGAGGCCAGCTCCACGTTGACTTGCAGACGTTCCTTCAGTTCCGGGATCGCGCGAAGGATGCGATCGTTCTCCGGCACGATGGTGATGTCGACGTCGATCGTACTGTCTCGCCATCCGCGCAGTACGGCGCTCGCGCCCCCGGCGATGTAGACGCGGCCCGGCTCACGCGCTTCGGCGGCGATGGCGCGCATGAAGGCGCGAAGCCGCGGTTCGGTTACGGCTTCACGCATTCCGCCGCCCGCTCGAAGCTCACCAGTTTCCGGATCAGGGCGTTGTAACGCGAATGGGCTGAGTCGGAATCCTCTTCGGCCAGCTTCGCGTAGAGCCGGTCCTCGGGGAAGTACGGCGTGTCGGCCGGAACATCGAATCCAATCCGGCGCAGGCGCGGCGCACCAATGAGGACGAGCAGTGAGGGGATCGACTCCACGCCCGACGCAAGATCGCGCAACCCTTCGCGAATCAGATCAGCACCGGGCAGAGCGTCGGAGACTTCCACGGCGGCAGTTTAGATCCCCGCGAACGCGTTCTCCACATCGGCGATGAGGTCATCGACGTCCTCGATGCCGACGGAGATGCGGACCAGGCCGGGGGTGATGCCAAGGCGGGTTCGCGTTTCCAGAGGGACAGACGCGTGCGTCATCGTCTCCGGATGCGAGATCAGCGTCTCAACGCCGCCGAGCGATTCGGCGAGGGAACAGAGACGGACGCGGTCGAGAAACTTCTTGGCGTTCTCCTTCGAGCCCAGCTCGAACGAAATCATGGAGCCGAAGCCGCGCATCTGCCGCTTCGCCAGTTCGTGCTGGGGATGATCCGGCAGGCCGGGGTAGTACGTCTTCACCACTTTCGCATGACCGGAGAGGTACTTCGCCATGGCCCGGCCGTTCTCCTCGTGCTGCTTCATCCGAACGGCAAGCGTCTTCACGCCGCGCAGGACGAGCCATGAATCGAACGGCGAAAGGATTGCGCCGACGGCGTTCTGAAGGAAGCCGATCTGTTCGGCGATGGAGTCGTCATTCGAAACCACCACGCCCCCGACTGAATCGGAATGGCCGTTGATGAACTTCGTCGTCGAGTGGACGACGATGTCCGCACCGAGCTCGATCGGCCGCTGCAGGTAGGGCGAACAGAAGGTGTTGTCCACGACCACCAGCGCCCCGCCGGCGTGCGCCACCTCCGCGCAGGCGGCGATGTCGGTCACCGTCATCATCGGATTCGTCGGCGTTTCCAGAAAAACGATCTTCGTATTCGGCCGCAGCGCGGCGCGAACGTTGGCGACGTGCGACGTGTCGACGTACGTGAACTCGAGACCGAACTTCTCGCAGACCTTGCTGAAGAGGCGATAGGAGCCGCCGTACATGTTCTCGGCCGCGACCACGTGATCGCCCGATCGCAGCAGACGGAAGACCGTGTCGGTGGCCGACATCCCGGAAGCGAAGCAGTGCGCGTGCTTCCCCCCTTCGAGCGCCGCGAGGTTCGCCTCGAGCACCGACCGCGTCGGGTTCTGGGTGCGCGCGTATTCATAACCTTTGTGTTTGCCGAGCTCCGGCTGCACGTAGGTCGAAGTCTGGAAAATCGGATAGGTCACCGAGCCGGTAACCGGCTCCGGTTCCTGCCCGGCATGAATGCAATCAGTGGAGAAGGCCATGGAGCTCCTTTCGGGGTCGGCGCTCGGTTGTCGGTTATCAGTTGTCGGTTGGTTGTCGGTTATCAGTTGGGAGAGCTGTGATACTCCGGGCTACGACAACCGATAACTGACAACCGATAACTGACAACCGTTACCGACAACCGATAACCGATAACCGACAACCAACCGACAACTCAAGTACTCTCCGTCCCCTTCGCCCACTTCGTATAGATGCCTTTCGACATGTAGCGTTCCGCGGCATCGGGGATGAGTGTTACGACGCGTTTGCCGGGGCCGAGTTTAGCGGCCACCTGCACCGCCGCTGCGACATTCGCGCCCGCGGACGACGCCCCCAGCACTCCCTCCTCGGCCGCAAGCCTGCGCACCATGACGAAGGCAGGGTCGTCGTAGATCTGGATCACTTCGTCAGCCAGCGACATGTCCAGCACGGGGGGGATGAAGGATGACGCGCCGATCCCTTCGACCTCATGCGGACCGGCCTCTCCCCCCTTCAGGATCGAGCCCTGCGGCTCGACGACGACACACCAGCAGGCCGGATTGCGCTCCTTCAGATATCTGGCCACGCCGCTGAACGTCCCGCCGGTCCCGGCGCCGGCCAGCCAGCCATCGACGCGGCCTTCCATCTGCTCCCAGATCTCGGGGCCGGTCGTGGCGTAGTGCGATTCGGTGTTGTAGGGATTGGCGAACTGTTGCGGCACGTAGGAGTTGGGAATCGTGCGCGACAACTCCTCGGCCCTGGCGATGGCGCCCTTCATCCCATCGTCTTTCGGCGTCAGAACGACCTGACCGCCGAGGGCCTTCATCACCTCGCGCTTCTCCGTGGAGAAATTCTCCGGGACGCAGAGGATGACGTGGTACCCCATGCGCGTGCCTGCCAGCGCCAGGGCGATGCCGGTGTTGCCGGCGGTCGGCTCGATGATCGTGCCGCCCTTGACGAGTTTCCCATCGCGCTCGGCGCGCTCGATCATACCGACGCCGATCCGGTCTTTGACGGAGAACGCGGGATTGAGAAACTCCAGCTTCACGAAGAGGTCGGCCATCTCCGGACCGGGGATGTTCACGAGCTGGAGCATCGGCGTATTGCCGACAAGATCGAGGATACTGCGGACAGGTTTGGAAAGTGGGCGGGTCAAGCGGGGCGGGATTGTATACGGGGTTGCTTGTGCGGTTGCGCGGTCGCGCGGTTGCGGGGTCGCGCGGTGGAGAGAGTTGCTGAGTTGCTGAGTTGCTGAGTTGCTCGACGATAGGCTACTCAGCAACCTTGCAACCAAGCAACCTTGCAACCAAGCAACCTTGCAACCAAGCAACCCTGCAACCAAGCAACCCTGCAACCCCCCACCGCGAGACCGCGCAACCTCGAGACCGCGAGACCGCGTAAAACAAAACGGCGGGCCCGAGAGCCCGCCGTCGGTTGAAGTTGCTGAATACGTCTCTACGCCCAGCTCGAGGACCGGGTAGTCGACCGGCGCTGGTTGTAGCAATCGCGGCAATAGACAGGCTTACCGCTGACGGGGGTGAACGGCACTTCGGTCGCGACTCCGCAGCTATCGCACGTCACACTCACCATCGAACGCTCACGGCCACCGCCGCCGTTTCCGTCGCGCGCGACCTTCCGCTTGTCGCGGCAGTTCTTGCAGCGCTTCGGCTCGTTCGTGAAACCACGCTCTGAGTAGAAGGCCTGCTCGTTCTTGCTGAACACGAACTCCTGTCCGCAATCGGCGCAGTTGAGAGACTTATCGTTGAAAGTGTCCATGAACCTTGATCTCCTAAGTTGTTCCTTGTTCGTACAATCAGATGATGATGATGCCGCAGCTCAGAGTGTGCGCGGGGTGCCGCGACCTCGCCCCCGCTTTGGTGCTTCACAAGCGAAATCGGATAGGTCGACCAGCCTCCCTTCGGTAACGAACACAGCACGCCCCCCGAACGCTCTATCGCGGTTCATGGAAGTGTTTTCGCCCTGGATTCGTTGGTCCGCCTTTTAGCATAGAACTCCAGTCCAGGCAACGAATTAGGCCTTGCTCAAAATAAGTTGATCAACGTATTGACCAGTGATCATGGAACATCAGATCCGCATCGGACCAGCCGGATGGAGCTACAAGGATTGGGAGGGGGTCGTCTATCCGCCTCATCGCTCGAAGTTCGATCAACTCGCCTATCTGGCGTCGTTCTTCAACACCATCGAGATCAATTCCCCGTTCTATCGAATCCCGCCGCCGACCCATGCGAAGTCGTGGGTTCGCCGCGTGGCCGCCAATCCCGATTTCAAGTTCACGACAAAAGTCTTCCGCGGCTTCACCCACGACTCCTCGGAGCTCGCGCCCGGAGACGTGAAGGCGTTCCGTGACTATCTCGATCCCCTGGCCGAAGCGAGCCGCCTCGGTGCCGTTCTGCTGCAGTACCCCTGGAGTTTCCGGAACAGCGACGAATCGCGCGACAGGCTGGCGAAGCTCTTCGCTGATTTCGATGGCTATCCGCTCGCTCTGGAAGTGCGGCACTCCACATTTCAAAACGACGAGTTCTTTCAATTCCTGAACGAGCACAACGTGGCCTGGGTGAACGTCGACCAACCGCTCTTTCACGATTCCGTAAAGCCTGCCGGCGTCACCACCGGACCGATTGGCTACGCGCGCTTGCACGGACGCAATTACGAGAAGTGGTTCGCGCACGGCGAGAGCTGGGAGCGCTACAACTATCTCTACTCGAAGGAAGAGCTCGCGCCGTGGGTCGATCGCATCCAGACGATGGCGCAGTCAAAGGAGACGTATGTCGTGACGAATAACCACTTCCGCGGCCAGGCCATCGTCAACGCCGTGGAGTTGGAGGCAGCGGTTGGGGTGGAGGCGAAGATGCCTCCGCAGTTGAGGGAGATTTATCCCGAGAGGGTGTAGCTCTCAAGGGCTAGGACTGCGCGGTAGAAACGTTCTTGCGATACTGCTGGCGGAGCCTTGGGCAACCAACGCTGCCGGCCGTGCCGGCCTACCGCGCGACGAACACCGGCATCGGGGCCAGCGCTCGCGAAAGGCTCACGTGCCCGGCGAGCGTCTCGGCGGGCTCGTCGTTCACCAGAATCCGCACCCGCTTCGCTTCGGGAAAATTCGTGGTGACCGTCTGCACGACCGAATAGACAGCCATCAGCTCCTCGTGACTCCCCGTGCCCCAGCCATGCGACAAGGTAGTGCCGCCGAGGTCGACGAAGGCGGTGCCGTCGGGGAGGAGGAAGGCGGCGCGGACGACGGTGTCACGTGGAAAAATCGGCGGAACGCCGGCGTTGGCCGACCCTTTGATCAACTCGCGCGCGACGATCGACAGCGCCCCCCCGTGGTTCTCCGGAAGGGCCACGTTGCGTGTCTCGCGCACGAGGAGCATCTCCGGCCCCTCGAAGAAAAGTGTCACGGGACGGACCTCGACTTTGTTCTCGACGTTGAGGTTCTGCGTGAGCGCCCTCTTCTTGCATCCGCCCGCGATCGCCAGAATCGCCAGCGACAGCACCACCGCCCGGCGCACTACGTCCCCGTCCTCGTCGTCGCCGCTTTTGTGGTGGTGGTCGGAGCCGTGGGGGCGGTCGTGGTCGGTGCGGCGGGGGCCGGCGGTGGCTGGGCGATGCCGATGCGTGTCTCGTAGTCGATCTTGTAGCGCTCAACCGCTTTCGTCAGCGCCTCGACGACCGTGGCCTGGAACGCGTCCGACTTGATCTTCAACTCTTCATCGGGATTGGTGATGAAGGCCACTTCGACCAGCGCGGCCGGCATGGTGGCGCCGACCAGCACCTTGAACGGCGCCTGCTTCACCCCTCGGCTCTGGATGCCGGTGATGCGGTTCATCTCCTCCTGAACGGCCTGGGCCAGTCGGTTCGACTCGTTGAGGTACTCCTGCTGCGCCAGGTCCCAGAGCATCAGCTTCAGATCGCTCGACGACGCCGGTGCGGCACTGTTCTTGGCCGCGTTCTCCACCTCGGCCGCCTTCTCGGCCAGCTTGTCCGAGGCATCCAGGGACAGGAAATACGTCTCCGCGCCGTGTGCTCCCTTGACGAGGGCCGCGTTCATGTGCACGGAAAGGAACAGATCGGCGTGGTACTGATTGGCGATCGCCGTTCGCTGATCCAGCGGGACGACGACGTCGTCGTTCCGTGTCAGGATCACCCGCGTCTTCAGCTTTGCCTCGAGCGCGGCGGCGAGCCGGCGGCAGAGCGTCAGCGTCGCGTCTTTCTCCATCAGCCCGGCCGGACCGATGGCACCGACCTCCTTGCCGCCGTGGCCGGGGTCGATGACGATGGTGTGGATGCCCGGTGATTCGACCGGCTTCGTCGACGTGAGCGGCTGCGGCGTCCCCGGGCCCGATGCCGCTCCCTTGCGAAGATCGAGAACGATCCGGAACGGATTCTCGAGCCGATAGGCATCGCCGACGACGTCGGGCGCGGTGAGCTGGATGCGCAGGTCGTTGCCGATGAACGAGGTCTTGGCAACGTACGGATCGTCGTGAGCCTGCTCGACATAGGGGGCGCGAATGCCGCTCCGGAACCGGACCGTGTACGCGCCCGTCTCCTTGACGATGGTGTAGTCGGCAGGCGCGGTGAGCGTCAGGACGACTTTCGAAATGCCCTGCACGTTGGCGACGGAGACCTGCACGGCGACCGCGGTCGTCTGCGCCGGATGCACCTGGAGAACGCGCCCGGCCGGGTCCCACGTCACGTCGAGCGCCGAGGCGCGGATCAGGAATCCCTGGAAGAACTGCCACGGCACGAACGGCCGGTTGTCGATCGTGACCGGTGCCACCGGCATTTCGATCAGCTCGTCCTTGACCACCCCGAACCGGCTGTCGGTCCCGAAAGCCGCCACGGTGTTGCTGAGCGAGGCCTTGAAGCCGTTGCCCTCGTGCGTGATCGATCCGCCGAGGGCGGCCATCACCTCGTCAGCGGCAAAGTAGGTCTGTCCGTTTTGGTGCGCGACGGTGATGACGTGGTCGCCGTTCGCCGCGCGCAGGGTGGCCTGATTGGCCGGGTTCGGAGGAGGGGCGGCCGGGGTCGGGGCCTGCGCGAGGAGGAGCAGTGCGGAAAAGAGGGCGATCGCCAGGAGACCGAGGGAGCGAGTCATAGAACGGGTCATAGGGACCGCGGGATTATCGCACGGAGGATTCGCCTGGCCCGTGCGCTCGGCGCTTCTCCTTCGGCGCGAACGTACGTCTCCGGGTGATCTTCGCCGAGAAGCACCTCACGCGTTCGCAGATAGCCGATACGCGTCAGCACGTCGAGCACTTCCCAACGGCGCTCGGTAAACCCGAACGGCAGACGATGACGGGGACGGATGACGACAACGCGCGGATCGGTGACGACGTGTTCGTAGTCGCCTTTCTTCTTGAAGAGTCCCCCCTCCGATTCCCCTTTCTGCGTCACCACGACCACAGCGTCGCATCCCTCGGCGAGCGCTTTTTCGTACGGGGCATTGTCGGAGATGCCTCCGTCGCCATACGCCACCCCATCGATCAGGGGGCGATGCGTGTAGAACGGCGGCAGGTAGTTGGTGGCCAGGAGGAGCTGGAGCGGATCGTCGACGTCGCGCGCGTCGAAGATGACGTTGGCACCGTCGCCAAAACGGGTGACGGAGACGAAGAGCGGAAGCGCGTCCGGCTGGCGAAAGCGATCCGATCCGATGAACCGATCGAAGTTGCGCTTGTGCATGTGGCGGAAGCGCCACGGCGAATGGTCGACCAGCAGGTTGCGCAGATCGATGTGCGGCATGCGCATGAACGACCGCCAGTAGTAGCGGATCCGCGACTCGGAGCGGGCGGCGACGAGGGCGGCGTTCCACGCGCCGGCCGAGACGCCGATCGCCAGTGACGGCTTGACTCCGAGCTCGGCCAGAGCCTCGATGACGCCGATCTGAAAGGCACAGCGGGAGGAGCCGCCCGAGAAGACATAGCCGACTTTTCCGGCGCTACGAAGCAGAGCGAGGCGATCCAAGGACTTCAGCTTATCCTTTTGCGGTGAACGCAAAACGATTCATCCTCCTCCTCGCTCTGCTTGCGGCCGCGTGCGGCGGCGGGAAGGAACCTGCCGGCCCCCATGTGGCGAGAGATCCGATCAGCGTCCGCGGCTGGATCGTCGACGTCGACACCGGCCCCAATAACGCCTATCACACCATCGAAACGGAAGCGGCGCGCAAGCAGAATCTCTTCCGCGGAACGAATGTCTGGATCGAGAACGCGCCGTACGTCTCCGGCGGCGTGGCGGAGACGGGAGCATTCCTCCTTCTCGACGTGCCGCCGGGCAATGTGACGATCACCTTCTCGGCCCCCGGCGCCCCAGCCGCGCGTCTGGTCCTGGCCAACATCCCCGGCAATGCCGACGTCTTCGTCCCGGCCATGATGTTGAAACGGGATGGCGTTGCTCTCCTCGATCCCGCCAGCGTCAAGGTGCGTCTCGCCGACAACATCGTCAAAGCCACACCCACCGGCGCCTTCGCCACGGTAGCCGGTCAGCGGATCCCGGTGATGCGCACGCCGATCAACCAGATGATCGACCGCCTCGACTATCCCAATCCGCCCGCGACACAGGCTCCGTTAGCTGTCGTGAAGTAAGAGACGGTTTCCCATCAGCGAACTCGGGTGCCGACGAAGAATCCGTTCACGTTCAGTCCCGGGTTTCGTCCGGTGAAGCCGCCGTTGGAGATGTGAAAGAACCGATAGCCGATGAAAAGGGGTGTCCTTGCGTTCGGAAAAAGGGCAACTCCAAGACCGGCCTGCGAATTGAAATTGAGCTTCGAAGTCGCTGCGGGGATGCGGCGGTTCGACCACATCGGGCCGGTGCCGAGGTCGACGTACGGCCGCAGAGTGTTCGATGACGACCGCCAATACTGCCGGAGGAAGAAGTGCGCCCACTCCGCGCGCACCGAGTCGTCGGGATCGCCGTAGGTGTAACCGAACCAGCTCCGCGGCTGGCGCACGTCGGAATAGTCGATGTCGACGCCGGCCCGGGCATTGGGCAGATAGCGATCGATGAGTCTCAGAAGCTTCGGGCTGCCGGTCAGTTCGAAGCTGATCATCCGGAAGCGAGACTGGCCGTGCCGGTTCGTCTCACTCTTCGCGTTGGCGAGGTAGATGTTGAAATCCCCGGCGAACGCGGGAGAGCAAAGCACGAGCAGGAGCACTGCCGACCGGACGATAGAACGGACCATTGCCGCGCATTCTAAACGCGGCTGGCACCCGGCGTGAACAAGCGCTGCCCAGAGGTACCTATGTCCGATCGAAGGCAAAAAGCCAGCGGCAACATCCTGTCGCGCTTCGCGACGGTGGCGACGAACTGGACCGGCTCCACCGGCGCGTTCGTCACCGCGGCGACGATCATCGTCGTCTGGGGGATCACCGGCCCGATCTTCCACTACTCCGACACGTGGCAGCTCGTCATCAACACCGGCACCACGATCGTCACGTTCCTGATGGTCTTCCTCATTCAGCGCGCCCAGAACCGTGACGCGCTGGCGGTCCAGCTCAAGCTCGACGAGATCGTGGCCGCCCTCGAAGGGGCAAGCAATCGCCTCATCTCGGTCGAAGACCTCTCCGAGGCCGAGCTGAAAGTCCTGCGCATCCACTTCCAGCGCCTCGCCGAAATGGCCAAACGCGATGAAACGATCACCGAGTCGCACTCGGTCGAAGAAGCCGAGGCGAGGCATAACTTCAAGGTGGATCGGAGGAAGGCCAGGATGGTGGGGAAGTAGGGTTGCTGGGTTGCTCGGTTGTCAGTTGTCGGTTGTCGGTTGTCGGTTGTCGGTTGTCGAGATCGGTAACCCAGCAACTCAGCAACCTAGCAACCCCGTCACACCGCCCCAATCAACTCCGCGAACTTCTTCAGATCGATATTCCCGCCGGAGATGACGGCGACGATCGGTCCTTCGCCTGCCCTTCCGCTGAGCGCCGCCGCAACGGACAGCGCTCCTGCCCCCTCGGCGATGACGCGCACTTTCTCGGCGACGAGGCGCATGGCCCGCTTCGTTTCGTCGAGGGTGACCACGACCGATCCATCGACGATCCCCTGCATCCGCTCCCACATGCGCGGGAAGACGCTCTTGCCGCCGGCGCCGTCGACGAACGAGGGCTGGAAGTCGTCGAACTTCTGCGGGGATCCGGCTTCGAACGATTTCGCGCCCGGCGAGGCGGTCTCCGGCTCCGCGCCGAGAATCCTCACCGAGGGCGCGAGCTGACGGATGGCGCTGCCGATGCCGGAGACCAGTCCGCCGCCGCCGATGGCTGCGATCACCGTCCTCACCTCCGGCAGATCTTCGAGAATCTCCAGCCCGAGCGACGCATTGCCGGCGATGAAGTTGTGGTCATCGAAGGGATGGATGAACGATCCCTCCACTCCTTCGAACGCCCGATCGTCCATGGCGCGCCACGCGGCATCGAAGGGCACTTTCACAATGCGCGCGCCGAGGTTGCGCATCCGCTCGATCTTCGTCTCCGGAGCGGTCTCGATCGTGACCACCGTGCACGGGATGCCGTACGCGCGCGCCGCGAACGCCACTCCCTGCCCCGCGTTTCCCGCGCTGATGGTCCACACCCCTTTGGCCCGCTCTTCGGGCGTGAGCATGGCCACGGCGTTCGCCGCGCCGCGGATCTTGAATGCATTGATCGGCTGCAGGTTGTCGAGCTTGAGCCAGATATCCGGCACCGGCGCGTCATGCCGCAGTTTGATCAACGGCGTGCGCGTGATGACCCCGCGTATCCGCTCGCGCGCGGCGTAGATTTCATCGAGCGTGACGGGACGGACGGGCGGGGCGGCGGTCGGCATGGGGGGACATTGTAAGAGACGTCGCCCGTGTCATACTGACGCTCGTGAGCTCGGTCAAGATCATCGTCGAGAAACATGATGACGGCTACGTCGCCTATCCTGTCGGAATGCGGGGCGTCGTCATCGGCGAAGGCGACACGTACGATCAGGCGTTGGCTGACGTCCGGTCGGCGATTCAGTTTCACATCGAGACGTTTGGCGTGTGATTTTGTGGAATGCCACACATTGGTCACGGCTCGCCTCTGCGGAGTTCGATGATCCGGGGCTAATGTCGGGCTAATGTGGCACAGACACTCTTGTCTGTGCCGGCGCTTGCAAGAACTGAAAATCGCAAGCTCCCATCGCAGGTGGCTCGGGCCAAGGCACAGACAAGAGTGTCTGTGCCCACAGTTGTCCAAATTAGGTAGCGGAGAGTTGGCCGATCGGTAGAAACGCCGGGCGCTGTAGAGTCAGTCAGTTCGACCAGGAACGACGATTCGACAGGAGGCCCGACGTTGAGCGCATTTTCTAGCGTGTTCGGTCAGATTCTCAAGCTGTTTCCACGGATAGAGTTCGAGCAGTTGGTACGAGAGACCAAGGCCGAGAGGCACGCTCGAGGGTTCACGTGCTGGCAGCAGTTCGTGGCGATGCTGTTCTGCCAGTTGGGCAAAGCTCAGTCCCTTCGTGAGATCTGCCAAGGGCTGGCCTCGGTGGAGGGGAAGCTCAACCACCTCGGCATCGAGGAGGCGCCGAACAAGTCCACCCTGGCCTACGCCAACGCGCACCGGCCGTGGGAGTTGTATCAGCGCGTTTTCGAACAGTTGTTTCAGCTCTGCCGGCAGATCGCACCGAAGCATCGGCTGCGGTTCAAGAATCCGTTGCTGTCAATCGACGCGACGGTGATCGAGCTTTGTGCGAGCCTGTTCGACTGGGCTCACTACAAACAGACCAAGGGAGCGGTGAAGCTGCACATGATCCTCGACCACAACGGGTTGCTTCCGAGCTTCTGCCACATCACCGAAGCCCGAAAGTACGACGTGACCGTGGCTCGAGAGTGGGATTTCCCAGCCGGTACGATCATCGTCTTCGATCGCGGATATATCGACTTCCGCTGGTTCCGCTCACTCGACGAGCGCGGCATCTTCTTTGTGACCCGACTCAAAACGCGGACACGTTACTCGGTGGTGGAGGAACGATCCATTCCTCAGCGAGGCGGCGTTCTTCGGGATGCCCTGATCCGCCTGACCAGCCGGCAACTCAAAGGCGGTTCCTCACCTCTTCTTCGCCTGGTCGAGTATCGCGCTAAGGACGGAAGGATCTATGAATACCTCACCAACCACCTGAGCTTCGGACCGACCACCATCGCCGCCATCTATGAACAGAGATGGCAGATCGAGTCATTTTTCAAAGCCATCAAGCAGAACTTACGCATCAAGACGTTCGTCGGAACCTCCGCGAATGCTCTTCACATCCAGGTCTGGACGGCTCTGATCGCCATCCTCACGCTTCGGTATCTCAAGCTACGCTCGACGTTCGGCTGGGCTCTGTCGAATCTGCTCGCCATGTTGCGCTTCAACCTGTTCGCTTACCGCGATCTGTGGTCCTGGCTCAACAACCCATTCAGTCCACCGCCACTCCCTCAACCCGCTCAACTCTCGCTCAATTTGGACAGCATCTGAGGGGGTCGAGCTCACTTTCCCGTCAAAATGACTCGTACGCTCAGGGGAACCAGCGTTTTCTCAAGCTAATTTGGACAGCTGTGG
>Ga0247679_1000019_pt1 | contig 116610 bp, 88 predicted proteins | sample CNK20_metaG_FD_182797 | JGI IMG/M metagenome (GOLD analysis project Ga0247679, IMG submission 182797) | Soil microbial communities from Purdue University Martell Research Forest, Indiana, United States - CNK20 | ecosystem: Environmental > Terrestrial > Soil > Temperate forest > Bulk soil...
CTAATTGTGCGACAGTGCCCTCCTCAAAGAGCGCTTTCAGCGGCATCTCGACATCCAGCTCCGTGCGAATCTTCGAGATCAGTTGCGTCGCCAGCAGCGAATGTCCGCCCAACTCGAAAAAATTGTCATTGATCCCGATTCTCTCCGGCGCCAACTTCAAGACCTCGGCCCAGATGCCGACGAGTTGATCCTCCACGCCGTTCTGCGGAGCCACATATTCCCGGCCCGTGGCCACGATCACGTCCAGTTGCATCAGCGCGCGGCGATCGACTTTGCCGTTCGGATTCAGCGGAATCGCAGCCAAACTGACGAACGCGGCAGGCACCATGTAGTCAGGCAAAGTCCGCTGCAGATGCGCCCTGAGTTCTTCATTAGCCAGTTCGATGATGTGCCCTGCCGTGGTGCCCCTGGCTCGATAAAAAGCGACGAGTTGCTTGTGCGCCCCTTGACCCTGCACAATGACAGCGCTGTCCTGCACCTCGGGGTGTTGTTTGAAGCGGGCCTCGATCTCGCCGGCTTCAATGCGGAAGCCGCGGATTTTGACCTGCGTGTCGATTCTGCCCAGGTATTGAATATTGCCGTCGTCCAGCCACCGTGCGAGATCACCGGTTTTATACATCCTCCCGCCGGGATCGCTGCTGAACTCATCTCTCAGGAACCGCTCCTCAGTCAACTCCGGCCGATTCAAATATCCGCGCGCGACACCCGCTCCTCCAACGTAAATCTCGCCCGGCACACCGATCGGCACAGGCCGTCGATGATCATCAAGAATATAAATCTGCGTGTTGGAAATGGGGCGGCCAATATGCAGAACCTCGGCGGAGTTCTCCAACACTCCCGAAGTTGCCACCACAGTGCATTCGGTCGGACCATAATTATTGATCAACAGGAATCGCTCGGGCTGCAATGGGAGTTGATCCAGACGATCCCCGCCGACCAGCAATACCCGCAAGTGCCTATTACTAACCCCGCGGGAAAACGCAAACTCCGCCAACGGGGTCGGCAGGAAACTCACATCGACGCGCAGCGTCTCCCACCATTTGAGTAACGCATCCGGATCGCGCAGCACCTCCGCCGATGGCGACGCCAAAGCCGCGCCAACACAAAGGGCCGGCCATATTTCCCACACGGCAGCATCAAAGCCCACTCCCGCAATGCCGGTTGTAACGTCCCTTTCGCTCAACTCAAAAGCGGCACGGTGCCATTCGACCAGATTCGCCAGATTCCGGTGTTCGACCATTACGCCCTTGGGCTCACCAGTAGAGCCGGAGGTATAAATCACATAAGCCAAGTTATGCGGCTTGACCTCCCGGCGCAATCGAACGTTCTTTGCTTTCAGCTCTACAGCACGTTCGAGAATCCTCGGCCAGTCTTCATCCAATGCGACCAGCTTCGTATTCTGGTCCACTAAAGAAACCACTCTTCGTGCCAATTTACGATCGGTCAGCACGATCGCTGCCCCACTGTCTCGCAGCATATAGGCCAGACGCTCATCCGGGTAGTCGGGGTCCAGCGGCACATAGGCACCGCCTGCCTGCACAACTCCCACGAGGCCGACCACCATGTCCAGCGATCTTTCCATGCAAAGACACACCAGGCTGTCCGGGGCGACGCCTTGCGCTTGGAGATACAACGCGAGATCTCGGCTTCTCCCATACAACTGTTGATACGTCAGGTGGTCCTCGCCACACATCACGGCGGTTTTCCCCGGATGGAGCGCGACTTGCTCGACGAAGAGCTCGTGAAGACACCTGTCCTTTGGATACTCCGTGTGCGTCGCATTGTAGTCGATGAGCAGCTGGTGCTTTTCCGCCTCGCCGATATAGTCCAAGTCGCCGATTTTGGCAGCAGGCGTGACTGTGATCGCATGGCATAATGCGGTGAAATGCTCGGCCATGCGCGCAATCGTCTGCGGCTTATATAACGCCGTGCTGTACTCGATCAGCCCGGCCAGGCCTTCCGAGGTTTCGGTAAGCTCGATAGTGAGATCAAATTTGCTGATGCCGCTGTCCACGGGGTAACGCTGGATATGCGGATCCGGCGTCCCCATATCGACATTCTGCAGGATCATCATCACCTGAACTAAAGGGCTGATCGCCAGATTGCGCTGGAGGCGTAGACTGTTGATCACCTTCTCGAACGGTGCATCCTGATTCTCGTATGCCTCCAGACAGGTGGCTTTCACCTTCGCGAAGAGCTCCGCAAAGGTATCGTTCGGCTCGACCTTGCTTCGCAACGCCAGGGTGTTTACGAACATCCCGATCAGGCCTTCTGTCTCTCCGTACTGCCGGTTGGCGATCGGCGTGCCCAGACAGATATCGTTCTGCCTGGTGTAGCGATGAAGCAGAACGTTGAACGCTGCCAGGAGGACCATGTACATCGTCCCGCCCTGTTGTTCACCCAGCCGTTTGAGCCGTCTGCTCAGTTGTCCATCCAACGCGAATGTGTGGCTCGCACCCGCGAACGTTTGAACACTCGGCCGGGGGTAATCCGTCGCCAGATCCAGGCTTTCCGGGACTCCGGCCAGTTTCGCCTGCCAATAGGCGAGCTGCCGCTCGAGGATCCCGCCCTCTTCCAGCCAGCGCCGCTGCCAGACACTATAGTCGGCATACTGAATCGGCAGCGGTGGCAACTCCGGACGACGGCCTTGACGCAACGCCTCAATGATCACACCCAGTTCTCTGATTAAGATGCCGACCGACCACCCGTCACTGATGATGTGATGCATATTGAACATCAGGATGTGCTTCTGGCCCGCCAGTTTGATCACCTTCCCCCGCAGGAGCGGCCCATTCGCTAAATCAAAGGGCGTCGCCGCGTCGGCTTGACACACCCGTTTGGCCTCGTGCTCGCGCCCCTCTCCGGTTTCGCAGTCACTCAGATCGATGCGCTCCAGCTTGAAGTCGACACGATCCAGGATCCGCTGCTCGGCTTGACCGTCCTGGCTCGGAAAGACTGTACGCAGGTTCTCATGCCGTGCAATGACCAGATTGAACGCTAGCTCCAGTTGGTGCACATCCAGCTCGCCGCTGATCGTCACTGCTCCCGGTACGTTGTAGCGGGCAGTGCCGGGCTCGAGCTCGTTCAGAAACCACAGCCTTTCCTGAGCAAAGCTGAGCGGAAGACGGTCCAGTTGCGCCCTGTTCACCGGAACGATCGGCGGAATGTCGTTTTTTTCTGCCTGCGCGATCAGCTGGGCTAACTCGGCGACGGTGCCATCTTCAAATAGTGATTTTAGCGGCAAATCCACATCGAGCTGACTGCGAATCTTCGAGATCAGTTGCGTCGCCAGCAGCGAATGACCTCCTAGCTCGAAGAAGTCATCGTTGACTCCGATTTTCTCCTGCTCCAGATCCAATACGCCGGCCCAGATACCGACGAGTTGCATTTCCGTGTCGTTCCGCGGTGCCACGTACTCCCGGCCCGTGGTCATGGTCACTTCCATTTGCGCGAGCGCGCGGCGATCGACTTTGCCGTTGGGATTCAGCGGAATCGCGGCCAAACTGACGAACGCGGCAGGCACCATGTAATCAGGCAAGGTCCGCTGCAGATGCGTCCTGAGCTCTTCAGGCATGAGCTCGATAATGTGCTCTGCGGTGGTTCCAGTGGCTCGATAAAAAGCGATGAGTCGCCTGCTGACTCCCTCCCCCGCGGCGATGACGATGCTGTCCTGGATCCGGGGATGTTGATTGAGCCCGATCTCGATCTCACCGAGCTCAATACGGAAGCCCCGGATTTTGACCTGTGTGTCGATTCTGCCCAGGTATTGAATATTCCCGTCGTCCAGCCAACGCGCCAGATCACCCGTCTTATACATGCGAGTTCCCGGCTGGAACGGATTCGCTACAAATCTCTCCTCCGTCAATCCGGGACGATTCAGATAGCCCCGGGCGAGACCGTCACCCGCGATATACAGCTCACCGGGCACTCCTGTCGGCTGAGGATGACACTGCAAATCGAGGATATAGACCTGGGTGTTCGCGATCGGGCGTCCGATGGTTTGAGAGGCATTCCTTTTCCTCAAAATATACGTCGAATACGTTGTATCTTCTGACGGTCCGTACAAATCATAGACTTTCGTGACCGTACTGGAGTCGTAGATCTTGTCAACTAAGGTCGGTGACAGCGGCTCACCTGCCAGATTGATCGTTTGCACGGAACTCGGAATGGCACCCTGTCGCACCAATTCCTCCATGGCTGACGGCACGGTGTTGATCAACGTGACCGACTCAGCATTCGAAAGGCTGAGCAGCCCCATGGCGTTGGGCACCAGGATGATCGTTCCGCCATTCGCGAGCGTCACGAAAATCTCGAAAACCGATAGATCGAAACAAATCGACGTCGACGCCAGCACTCCTGCCAGTTCTTCACGACTGTAGACTTCGCTGGCCCACTGTACCAATGTTACGGCGCTGTGATGTTCGATCGCCACGCCTTTCGGCTGGCCAGTGGAGCCGGACGTGTAGATCACATACGCCAAGTGGTCCACTCTGACCTGCTCTGGTAACGGAGCATTGCTCACGTTCAACCCGGCCGCACGATCGCTGATCTCCGGCCACTGCCGGTCGATGGCGATGATACGCGTTTCGCCGGGAATCAACGCGCTCAGCTTGTCCTCCAGCTTTTCCTGCGTCAGTAGAATCGGTGGCCGGCTGTCACGCAGCATGTAGGCCAAACGTTCAGCCGGATGGCCGGGATCCAGCGGGACGTACGCTGCGCCGGCTTGCAGTATCCCCAGCATGCCGACCAGCATGTCCAGCGATCTTTCCACGCACAGACCGATCAGCTGATCCGGCTCAACTCCCTCTGACCGCAAGTACAACGCAAGGGTTTGGCTCCTCGCGTGGAGCTGATCGTACGTCAGGCGTTCGTCTCCACAAATCACTGCCGCTTTACCCGAATTCTGCGCGACCTGCTCGACGAAGAGCTCATGCAGACATTTGCCAGTCGGGTAGTCGGCTCGCGTGTCGTTGTACGCGACTAACAGTTCGTGCCTTTCCAACTCCGTGAGAATCGAATATTCATGCACCAAGAGGTTCGGCTCACAACAGACCGCTTTGAGTAGTTCACGGTAGTGCGCCAGGAGCCGAAATACTGTCTTCTCCGTGTATAGATGCGGGTTGTATTTCAGATGCACCGTGAACGACGTAGACTTTTCGTAGATCTCCAGACCAAGGTCGAACTCGCCCTCTTGAGAGACAGTCTGCATGCTCTCTATCTTGACCGCATGCTGCTGGGGCGGCGCCGCCGGCAGTTTCATGAAGTTTTGGTAGGCGTACAACACTTGGAATACAGGATCTTTCCGGTTCTGTCTCGACTTCAGCTTTTCGATCATGAGTGGAAACGGATAGCTGGAGTGATAGAGAGCATCCAGCACCGTGACCTGCACGTTCCGCAAGAACTCTCTCAGCATGAGGCGTTCGCTAAAGCGCGTACGAAGCGGCACCATGTTAATGAAATAGCCGACGTCCCTGCCAAACGTCTGTGCGGCACGACCCATGACCGGCATACCGACGATGATTTCCTCCTGGTTTGAGTACTTCCGCAAGAGGAGCTGGAACACTGCCAGAAACAACACCGAAGGGGGCACAGAGTGCGTCTTGGCAAACACCCCAACCAAACGGCAAAGCGAATCAGACAAATCTTCGACGATCGTTTTCCCTTCAAAGCTCGGCGACACGACGAGCGGCAGCTCGGGGAGAAGGTCGAGAACCGGCAGGTCACCGCTCAGTTGTTGTTGCCAGTACCCGGCATGCGAGATACCTTCTGCCGATGCCAGCATGGCCTCTTCCCACGCGACAAATTCCTGATAACCTGGCAGTTCCGACAGGCGAACTTGGCCGCCTTCACGCAACTGTTGGTAGAACGCGAGAAGGCACTCCAGCAGGATGACCGCCGAACTGCCATCGAATACGATGTGATGGACGGTGATCAGCAGGACCGATTTCTGCTCAAGCCCGGTGAACAACTGGATTCGCGTTAGCGGGCCGCGGTTCAGATCGAATAGCTCCTTCGCCTGCTTCCGCACAAACGAGAACAGTCGTTCATCGTCCGCAAAATCGACCGCCTGCTGTTGAATGGTCGTCTTACAGCCCCCATCGAGGCGCTGATACAAAACGCCGTCCCTTTCGACTATCCTTGCCGTGAGAATCGGGAACTGCTCCAACACGTAAACCCAGGCTTTTGACAAGAGCGCCGCATTGATCGCGCCGTCTATTTTGAAACAGAGCGGCACATTATAGGCGCTCATCCCCGGGTGTAACTGCTGCAGAATGTAGAGTCCCTTCTGCCCCGCCGACAGAGGAAATTCAACGGCCTGTCCGGAGGAGCTCGGACCAAGTCGTGGCTGCTGCCGTCTTCCCCAGTCCTCCAATGCGGTGATGAGCTCCGCCTTATATTTGACGATGTCGTCCTTGATTTCATTCGTGAGCGTTCCCCGCGGCGCATAGCAGGTCAGGCGGCCCGCCGCGGCCGACAATTTGACGCCTTTCCTAGCTAGCTTGTCGAGGAATTCGCTTACGGCTTCCATGGCGACGGATCCTTATTAAAACGTCAGCTTTTCGTAGCTATCAGAGAGCATCAGTTCCTGCCACAAAACATCTTCGAGGACGGGAGCGCTACCCAAGGCCGCTTCTGCTGCGATGACACTCCTTTGCTCATCCAACGCTTGCGTCGGACTCGCCGCAAACTGCTTTTTTCTCAGCTGGCGTCTTAAACCTCGGCGGTGGCCGTAGCCCGTTTCTGCCGAATGGCCCTGACCTTTGCGCCTGATCGCCTTGATAGCGTCAATCTTGGAAGGATATGTTGTCGCCAGGAATGTCGCTAGGCTTTGGATATCGGCGTATTCAAATAGTACGCTGGGCGACAGATTTTCGCCGAGCAGCCTATTAGCGTCCTGGACGAGTTTCGTAATGGCGAGCGAGGAGAGCCCCAAATCGAAGTAACTGCGGTCCGTTGGAATTTCATCGATTGGTCGCTGAAGTTGGATTGCCACTTCCTGTCGTAGAAGCAACGTCACCTTTTCTTCGGGACCCATCGGCACGACATGAGCGGCGTCCTCGGCGGCGCCGGAAGGCGTCTCTGTTGCAAATAGCCATTCCTGCGTCAGGGTTCTTTCGAGTGGTTCGGCATCTTTCCGGAACGCGAGACCGCGCATTTGCACACACACATTACCGCCGATATCGGTGATGTCTATGTCAAGTCTCGTCAGCCTGTCCACTGCCACCGGTTCTAGCGAGTAGCGCGCCCACGCGAACATTGCTTCCGTACAGGAGGATAGTACGCACAGCCGCTCCAGACCCTGCTGTGACAACGGCGTCCGAAAACCTTGGGGAGCAATCAGCAGAAGGCCGGCCTGCATCGCGCCGCTTACGACGCTGGGATGCAGCAAATAGCCGCCGTAACAGCCGTCCGCTTCGCTCGTCGCTGAACGCGGCGGTAACGCCAACCGCGCCAGTAATTGCCTATCTCCACGATGAACGGCCTTGATCGCTCGATGTGTGGGGCCGTAGTGAACACCGTCTTTCGCCAATTCCGCGTACACGGCATCGTGCGCCAGCTCGCCATCACGCATTTGCGCTCGAAGCGCATCGATATCGAGCGGCGCGGGAGCGGTGCGGATACTGAAAGAGGCTTGACCCTGACAGTGGACAGTTTCCTGCTCGGGTTCACCGCTGTAGATCTCATAGTTGATCCGCTCGTCATCACCCGCAAACAAGGCAATCGTTACCTGCGTGTTACCGACCACCACGAGCGGATCTCCCCAGACGGTATTCTCGAGCTCAACGACCGAGGAGTCCGGGTGACCGGGCACGGACCTTTCTATGGCCGCCCGTGCCATTTCCAGGTAAACGTCTTCCGGCACGGCTTTCTGCCCGTCTTCGCTGTTCGTGAAGGACTGGTGGTCCCTTAGAAAGAACTCCGACCCCGTTAGAGTGGAGGTGTAGCTTTGCTGGCTAAGCGTCGAGGTATTCGCGTGAAGTAAGGGATGAAGTTGTACGGGCGGAGGCTGCGTCGACGCCGGCGACACGGCGCCCACGGTGTCGATCCAGTAGCGCTCCCTAGCGAACGGGTACGTAGGCAGCGGGATTCTCCTGGAGTCGCTGGAGAACAGTTTGTAGTACTCGAGAGCATATCCTTGCACATAAAGGTCAGCGATCGCCGCGAGATTTTCTAAATAGCTGGCGGCATCCGGTGCGTTTCTGCATTCCTGCATGCAGTAGTTTCCGAATCTCTTCAGCGCCACCTGCTCGCGTATCTTGGCACTCACCTGGATCTCGGACGTATAGACTTGGCCCGCCGTTCCCAACGCGTCCCATTGGTCGAGGAGCTGGATGAGCTCCTTCTGGTCGCGCGCCACGCAGGACAGGCGATGGGAGAGATGCATACGGCCGACGAACAGGCTGAAGCTCAAGTCGTTCAGCGACACGTCAGGCGTACGCCTGAGCATCGCAAGAAGATTGCGTGCTTGTTGCTTCAACTGTCCCGAGGTTCGCGCGGAGAGAACCACCAGATAGCCTGGTAACTGTAAGGCCGTACGTTCGATTGAAGGAGCTTGGTCGATGACCAGGTGGGCGTTGGTGCCGCTGAACCCGAAAGAACTGATGGCCGCTCGGCGCGGCTGATCGTTCTTCACTTTCCATTCCTGCAACTGTGTATTGACATAGAACGGACCGGACTCGATGTCGATGGCTGGATTGCTGTTTTCGAAATGCAGAGACGGCGAAATCTGTCGATACTTCAGCGACAACAGGAGTTTCAGGACGCCCGCAATACCGGCGGCCGTGGCGGCATGGCCGATATTCGTCTTGACGGTGCCCAGAGCGCAGAATTGTTTCTTAGCCGTATATTCACGGAACGAACGGGTAATCGCGCCGTATTCGATCGCGTCACCCAGCAAGGTCCCAGTCGCATGCGCTTCCACGACCTGAATCGTTTCAGGATTAATCTTGAAACGCTCATACACCGAACGTTCCAACTGTTCCTGAGCGCGCCCATTCGGGGCGATGAGGCCGTTCGATCTGCCGTCCTGATTGATACCGCTTCCTGCGATCAGTCCATGAATGTAGTCACCACTACGCAAAGCGTCGCTCAAGCGCTTCAGTACCACGACACCGACGCCCTCACCAGGTACAAACCCATTGGCCCTGGCGTCAAAGCTATAGCACTTTCCGTCGGGCGAAAGCATGCCGGCACGATTGGCGACCTGATAGAAACCCGGTGTCGCCTGTAGAAATACTCCGCCCGCCAGCGCCATCTCTGTTTCTCCCGTCCATAGACCCTGGCAGGCCAGATGGATGGTCACCAGCGAACTGGAACAGGCAGTATCTACGGCGATCGCGGGCCCATGGAGGTTGAGGTTGTAGGCGATCCGAGCAGGAATCACGGACTGGGAATTGCCCCAGAAGGCCTGCGGCGGCGGTTCTTCCACCGCGAGACGGTCGTAATACGAACTTCCACATCCAACGTAAACGCCGCATTGCTTTTCCTGCACGCTCTTGCCGGCGTAGCCTGCATCTTCCAACGCTTTCCAGGCTTCCTCCAGAAACAAGCGCTGCTGAGGATCCATGTAAACGGCTTCCTCGGCCGAAATGTTGAAAAACGCCGGATCGAATTGATCGATCGAGTCTACGAAACTACCTTGGCTGCAATATGGGCGGCCGGATGACCCTGACACCACACAATCGCTCGCGCTCCAACGCGACACGTTTCTGACCAGATTCTTCCCTTCTGCGAGATTCTGCCAGAACGCGTCGAGGGACTCCGAATCAGCGAAACGTCCACTCATTCCTATGATCGCGATAGGCTCCACGCTGATGTCGCGTGAAACGCTTTCGCCAGAACCGTTCCCGTCACGAGCGTCGGCGAACCGATCCTTTGTCACGAAGCGGTGCGTTGGGCGCGTAACGGCCTCTGCCGGCCCATCATCTGCCTGGGGGCTCACAGTGTCGGCACCGCCTTGGACTGGACCCAGTTGCGCTGCGATTTGTCCTCGCCACTTCGTCTGAATGTACTCGGTGAGCTGATCGACCGTGCTGTATTCAAACAGGCTTGTCGTTTCCAGTTCAATCTGCAGCACTTCACTGATCGTATGGACGAAATTGACACCGATGATGGAATCGACCCCGTAGTCTGCGAATGGCGTGTCATTGCGGATCAGCGCCGCATTCAATCTGAGCGCTTCGGAGAGCTTCTCGATGATGAGCTGTCGCACATGGTCAATGATTCGTTGGTCATTACGCTCTGGTGAGGGAGAAATCGCGGCGGCCATTCGTGGTTTTTGCGTTGCAGCGACGTCGAGTGCCATACTGTCCGTGTATTCAACGCCTACAGAACCAAGTGAGGAGACGTGCTTCACGACGCGTTGCCGCGTCCATCCGTTACTGGCGGCTGCAACGATCTGTTGTCCGAACCCATGTGTTTCTTCGGCGGGGAAAAGGATCGACTCAAAGCCCTCTGCAGACAGAACTTCCCGCCACTTCTCCGGTGCCAAAGCCGGGCTTCCCGGCATACGTACCGCGATGTCCTCATGCAGCCACCATCCCTCCAGAAGGCCAAAGGTCAGATGGTTGAACACGGACCACGTCGCGATCTCGTTGAGGAGGAGGACCCCCTGGTTCTTCAACGCCGCTTTGGTATTGCGCAACGTTTCCCGGATGTCGGGAGTCGCATGGAGAACATTCGCGGCGATCGCGAAGTCGTAATGACCTGGCCGAATCGCTTGCGCCGCCAGAGGCTTGGTCACGTCGAAGAGCGCCGTGGTCAAAGCGGGGAACTGGGATTGGAAGTTTTTCTCTGCATACATCAGAAATGCCCGGGACACATCGGTATAGCAGTATTCCGCAATCGGAAACCGCTGCAATGCGAGCAGCAGCTTCGCGGTCGTACCGCCAGTGCCGGCACCAATTTCCAGAATGCGGATTTCTCGCTGTTTGTCTGTGGCTATTTGTTCGATGGAAGCGATCAGCGTTTCGGCAAGAACGTCGTTGAAATGATCCGCCAACGCGTTGCCGCGGTAGATCCCTTCGACGAGCTGCATCGATGAATGCGGGAACATGACGTCGGTCGCGAGCAGTCTCGCAGTCAAGATTTCCGGCAGAGCCGTCAGGCAGGTCTCCAGTAATGTAACCTGCGCCTGCAGATTGGGCGCGGTCGCCCATTTTGATCGTTTCGTTTCCCATTCATGCCATAGATCAACGAGCGGTCTCACTTCGGGGCGGAGCGTCAGATCCGCGGAAAGCAATTTCTGCTGTTGCAAATAGTGGATGCTGCTGCTCAGCCACCGCTCGTAATACGGCGCTGGCTGCTCGTCCAGCGACAGGTCCGCGAGCCTGGAAACTCCCTTGCGGAACAAGCCCAACGACATCAGACTGGATGCAAGAGCCTCGGTGACGAAATCAGTCATCTCTGCGGTTGGCAGTTCAGCTTCCAGGGCGGCGGGTGGGTTGCCCACCATCCGTTCGTTAAGGATTCGCCGCACCTGCGGCAATATCGGTGGTGCTGTTTGTGGATAAAACGCAATGGTCTCCGCGAGATTGAGTCCAGCGGTGGCCTGGCTATAGAGCGTCTTTATCAAGGCCATCTGATGCATTTCAGAGCCGAGCAATACCTGCAGCGCGGCCATGCCCTCGTCAGGCTCGACGGAACCGATGCCCATCTGGGCCATCAACTTGTTGTGGGACTCGTCAGCTACGACACCGACATTGCCCCAGTATCCCCAGTTCATGATTTTGACCGGATAGGTACGCCGTTGCGCCACCTCGTGGGCGAAACTGTCTTTGAAGGTACAGCCTGCTGCGTAATTGGACTGTCCGGGTGATTTCACAAAGGAGACAATGGATGAGAAGAAGAGCATGAAATCCAGCTCTTGCGCCCCGAACACTCTGTCCATGTTGACGCTGACGTCGACCTTGGCGGACAGGCTGGCCCTGAATACCGGTTCGTCCATGCGGGCGATACTCTGGTCCTGCAGAACAATGGCGGAGTGCACGACACCGTGAATGGAAGGATAAGCTTCGAGGATCGTCTTGTACGCCTGCTCCAAAGCAACCGCGTTCGTGGCGTCTGCGGAAACGTACGACGGCGCCGGACCGAGCTGGCCGAGCGCCTTGATCTTTCCCTCAATGGCGGCGTTGAGCTCACGTCGGCCGATCCAGATGATGTGCGCCTGGTAGTTCTCGATCATAAAGCGGCTCCACACCTCGCCGACACCGCCGGCGCCGCCAATCACGACGTAGACTCCGTTTTGTCGATAGGCGTGTGATGCCGGAGGCAGCGTGGCCACGAGTGCGAGCCCTTGCTGGAACCATTCACCCTTACGATGTGCCAGGACGTCACCTTGCTTGTCCCAGGGAAGCGACAAACATTCGCTCGCCGGCGCGGATGCAAGCGAGTCGAGGTCCAATAGCCTCAAATCCCATTGCGGATACTCTTTCGCAAGACTGCCCACCAAGCCCACGATTCCGGCGTGAGCCGGATGAATCCGCTCACCCTGGGTGATGTGCTGCGTCCTGCTGATGACGATCGTCCATTGGAGCTTCCTGTTCGCGTAACCGAGGTGTAGCAAGGCCTTGATGATGCGGAAGACAGCCACTACCCCTTCTTCCTGCTGCTCGATGATCCGCTCGGACGTCCCGCTCTCGCGATCATCGTCGAGCTTGACGTCGGGCGCGATCCAGAGCAACTGGTCGAAGAGGGAATCTCCGAGTTCCTTCTCGATTACGTCGCCGCTCGAGGTGGGGGCGATGTCCAGAAACCGCGAGCTCGGCTTAGACGTTCGGATCCAATCGAGTTGCGTCTGGTCGCTTCCCAGTAGGAGGATGTTGCTTGACTCCGGCAGAGCGGTACGCGTCTTCGACTCCAGGCGAACCGAATTCCAAACAGGAAGCAACGAGTGTAAGCCCGTCTTCAGTTCTTCCTGCAGGACGGGGAGCTTCGCCTGCTCCTCCGCCGCTCGCAGACTCGTTTTCACTGAAGGCTGCTGCAAAGGTCTGGGCACAAAGTCTTTGATCCGCACCAGGACTTTCCCGTTCTTGTCCAGGAGGTGGAAATCGACCTTCCGCATGTTTTTGGCGTTCGGATCATCTGCCCACGTTGCATATCCGTAATGAAGGTCTTGCACGGGATGCAGGATCTGCACTTCGCCTACCGAATACGGGATGCCCAGCGAAAAGCCAATGCCGCCCTTCGTCGCCAGCCCGACCGCGGTATGCAGGGAGCCATCCATCAACGCGGGGTGCAGCCAGAACTGGCCAGCCTCCTCCTTCAGGTGCTCGGGTAATTGCAGGATCGCGAGCGACTCGGATTCGGTGGCGAAGATGCTTTGGACGATCTGAAAGCTCCGGCCCAATTTCAGCCCAGCACTGCTCAGGATGGGATAAAGGTCCTTACCAGTCATTACCTGCTCAGAACAGCGCGCTCTGATCGCGGCAATATCCAGGACTTCAGCCCCGGCCAGGTCTGTTTGATATCCCAATCTACCGGTACAGTGTGTGATCACGCTTTCGCCCGCGCCGCTCTTCACTGAAAATTTGACTTCATCCTTGAAGGGCATCAGGGATATCTCGACCTCTTTGCCGCCGCTCTCTACGATAAACGGCCGCTCCCAGGTGAGGTTGCGGATAACGCGAACATTCGCATTCCCTGACAGTTCTCCTGCGACTCTAGCCATCTCCAGATAGGCAACGCCTGGCAGGATCTTCTGCGTCTCGACAACGTGATCCGCCAGAAAGAACTCTTCTCCGGAGAAGCGGGAAGAGAACTTCTGCTCTTCCAGCGTCGAGATATTGCGATGAATCAGAGGATGGAGGAACACTGGCGCCGCCTCCCCCGTGTGCCCGGTCGTTTTTCCTTCAATCGCCGGTACCCAATAACGCTCCCGCGCGAAGGGATAGGTAGGAGCGGAGATGCGTTTCGGTGTACCCGACTTGTAGAGTAAACGCCAATCGATCTTCTCGCCGGTAACCCAGAGCTTAGCCAGCTTCGAAAGCTCTTTCCGCTCGATGAGAGTATCGACCGAGGATTCGCCCGCTACGACATCTGCCGCCGGGGATTTCTTATCCCTCTTTGGCACGTGATTCCGATAGCTGTCTTTCGGCACGCCTCCATTGAGAATCTCTTCAAATTTCAGTTTGAGGTCTTCGGTGCTCAAAGCGACCAATGCCAGTCTTGCCGGCATCTCGTCTCTTCCCACCTGCAGTGTGTACGCAAAATCAACCAGCTCGACTTCTCGTTTTGCGAGATAAGCGAGCATGGATCGTACATACGCGTCGAGCCGATCTCCGTTCTTCGCGGAGAGCACGATCAACTGCGGCTCGTGCGCCGTGGTCGGCGATGGACTCCTCGCGGGGATGTACTCCTCGAGGACGATGTGGGCATTGGCGCCGCCAAAGCCAAAAGAGCTCACGCCCGCTCTGCGCGGCGCAGGCAACCCGTCCTCGCCGATCGGCGCTTCCCACGGGGTAAGTTTGTCCGCAATAAAGAATGGCGTTCCCTTGAGATTGATGTAGGGGTTGATCTCTTCGAAGTGGATGTTCGCCGGGATCTGTTTGTGTTTGATGGCCAGCAAGACTTTCAGCACGCCGGCGATGCCGGCCGCTGTTTCGAGGTGACCAATATTTGTCTTAACTGCGCTCAAGCCGCAGTGAGGGACGGCCGGGACTTTGTCGCGCTTCTTGTATAGTTCAGAAAATGCCTTGCTCAACGCCTGGATCTCGATAGGATCTCCCAGGCTGGTTCCGGTGCCGTGGCATTCGATATATCCCACGGTGGCTGGGTCGACTTGACCTTTTTCATATGCCTCGACCAGGAGCTCGGCTTGAGCGGAAGAATTCGGCGCTGTCATTGTCGTGACTTTCCCACCGTGATTTTCCGCGGTCGCCTTGATTACCGCATAGATATGATTCCCGTCCGCCTCGGCAGCCGATAACCTCTTGATGAAAATCGCGCCGCTGCCTTCTCCTCTGACATAACCATTGGCCCGCTTGTCGAAGGTTTTGCATTTCCCGTCAGGACTCAGCATTCCCGCGGCCGCAAAGGAAATGAATGCACCAGGGCCCAGATTGACCTGCACGCCTCCCACGATCGCCATATCACAGCTTCGGGTGTGGATCGATTCGATGGCTCTGTGCAGGGCGACCAGTGAGCTTGAACAAGCGGTGTCGATGGGCGCGCTGGGCCCGTGCAGATTGAGCAGGTATGAAACGCGATTCGCAAGCACGGAGTGGGAATTCCCCGAGGCCGAATACCCGTCGAGCGCGGCGTGCCGATCTCTCAGAACGTCGATGTAATCGTTCGTGGCGACGCCCACAAAAAGGCCGGTCTTCGTACCGGACAGATCCGAGACCTTTTGCCCGGAATCCTCGATTGCCTTCCAGACCGTCTCCAGAAAGATCCGCTGTTGTGGATCCATCATGTCAGCTTCTCTCGGCGAGATTCCGAAGAACAACGGATCGAACTTGTCGACCTCCTTCATGAACCCGCCCCACTTGGAGTTCGTCTTATTGATCTCTTTCAGAGGGTCGCCGTAGTAATCCTCCCATTTCCAACGATCCCTTGGGATGACGGTGATCATGTCCGTCGAAGTCCTCAAGTTCTCCCAGAACTCGTCCAGGTCTTCGGATTGCGGCATGACGCCGCTCATCCCGACGATTGCGATCGGCTCGTTGACAAAACGAAGCTCAGGAGAGAAACCTAAGCCGGAAGATTGAGGCCTTGTCTCCCGATCCAGTGCGGCAGGATCCCACCCCTTCCTGATCTCAAACGTTTCCGAGCGCTGGTTCTCAATATCTGACGTCTGCGCCTGGTGTAGCACCGCCGGCGGCGACGTGGCGATCGCGGCCGCGGCAGCGGAGCCACGATAGAAACGACGGATCTCGTCCTTCCGTTCCGCGCAGAGATACCTCGCAATTTCTTCGATCGAGGGGTAATCGAAAAACAGCACCGGCGTGATATCCAGTTGGTACTTCTCGTTGACAGCGTTCGCGAATCCCGTCAGACCGATCGAGTCGAAACCGAGATCCAGCAATATCTTGTCGTGCGCCACATCGCCGGCATCCAGCTTCAGGAGACCCATGACGATCTGTGACATGTCGTTTTGCAACGACTCGAGAAGATCTTCGCCCCCGCCGTCCGGAGTGGCCGCGGACACGGCCTGATTCGCAGGCGCAGGAGATGGAGGCGCCGCGGGCGGCGCATCTTTCTTTCTCAGACCCCACGCCAGCTCGACCTTTTCCTGAATGCCTTCCAGCACGACAAACTGGGATTTTTCCGACGCCAGCCCTCGCACGAACGCGTCGAGTCCCGTGGCGGCACTGAGTGGCGATATCCCCAGCGTCTTCTTGAAAAACAGCTCGCTCTGCTCGTCTAGCTTCATTCCGCCGTCAGCCCAGATCGACCAGTTGAGGCTCAAGGTTTTGCCCGACCGTGCTCCCTCGGCTCGACGAAGTTCGCGCGCGGCCACAAAGGAATCCATGAAGTAATTGGCGAAGCTGTAGTCGCATTGCCCGCCATTGCCACCCACGGCCGCTAGTGAGGAAAACGTCACGAAGAAGTCGAGATCCTCGTCTTTGGTCAGCTCGTCCAAGTGAATCGTTCCGTAGACTTTCGGCGCAAACACCGCGCTCATTTCCTCGGGCGTCTTATTCCTGATGAGCGAGTCCCTCAGAACGCCAGCGGCGTGGATGACTCCGTTGATCGCGCCAAAACGAGATTTGCATTCGTCGATCATCCTTTTGACGTCTTCATAGTCGGAGACGTCGCCGGGAACGTAAAGAACTTCTGTCCCAGCTTTTCTGAGCTCGTCCAGTCTCGCTTCCCGCTCGGCCGAAAGCGGGGACCGACCAGTAAGGACCACTCTCGCCTTGTGCTCTTTTGCCAGAAATTCTGCGAAAATGAGACCCAGCCCACCCGCCCCGCCCACGATGAGATAAACACCGTTTTCCCTTATGCCATTTGCCGGCGAAGGAGCCGCGCCTGCCGCCTCGCCGAGGTCAAAGGCTTTGAGCCGCTTGATGAAGCGCTCTCGTGCCTCGTAGCGAACGACATTCGCATCCTGCGTGCGCTCATGGAGCTCCGTCGAGAGTGCGTCGAGAATCTCTTCATAGCCGACATGTTCCTGCCGGATTTCGAGCGTCTTGCTGAGCAGTCTTGGATACTCCACGCGCAGCGTGTTGACGAAGCCGCTCACAGCCTCGTTGTGCGGCTGGGCGTCAGCCTTGCTTCGCGAGTACAGGTAAAACAATTGGGCCTTAGTTTCGAGCTTTAGCTCGGTCAGCGACTGGCAGAGGAAAAGGAAGGAATAGACGCCTCTCTCTAGCGACTCTTCCAACCGCTGCTCGTGATGGACGTCGGCCTTACCGATCGGCCACGCGAAGCAGATGTTCTCTATCGGGCATCCTTTCTCAATCAGGGATTCAAAGAGCCGCTTGAAACCGTCTTTGGTTCGCGGGTTGACTGTATAGGACTGGTTGCCTGCATCCTCGAAAGTTTCTCCAGGCCGCACCAGCACGACATGGTCGGTGTTCGCTCCTGCTTCTCTCAAGCGCGCGCTGTACAGATCGCGCAGAGTTTCGCCGGCATCGAAGAGCACGAGGGAATGCGGGCCGCTCGGCTTCGGTGTCTCCGCCGCCAGAGGAGCTTTCTGCCAGTCGTAGGAGTAGTACAGTCTGGAAAAGCCTTCCACATCGGCACCTGGTGCCAGCTGCTTGTGAACCCCGCGAAGAGGCACGCCGACGGAGTCGCGGATTTTCACGAGAACTTTGCCCGCCTCGTCGACGATGAGCACATTGGACTTCACGATTACCGAGCTCTTACCTCTTCTTACATCATCCTCCGTGGCTCGCGTGACATAGCTGAAGCAATTGGATTGGAGAGGTTGCAAAATTTCGACTTCGCCGATGGAAAACGGGACGAGCATCTCTCCCGCCTGTCCTCCGATGTGTGCGGCCATTCCCGCCTGTAACGAGCCATCGACCAGCGATGGATGCAGAATCATGGTCTGCAGGTCGCCCTCACGAAACTCCGGCAGCTTCAGAGCGCCCAGGGTCTCCAACTCGTTCTTGTAGACGTCCTGGAGTACCTGAAAGCTGGGTCCAAGATTCAGACCGAATGATCTAAAGAGCGGATATGCCGTCTTGCCGTCGGTGACCTTCGTGCACCTTGCACGCACGCCCTCGAGGTCGATGTATTCGGCCTCCGCGGCGGTTTCCTCCCTGGTCGCGTAGAGGAGTTTGCCTTGAGAGTGTGGCGTCTTTTTGCCGGCTGCGTCTTCACTGAACACTTCGAATTGAACGCTGTTCCCGCTGGGCTTCAGCTCGATGAACACTTCTTTGGGTGTGGAGCTCTGTACCGCGATCGGGCTGATCCAAAGGATGTTTTTGATTTTCTGTACTTTCCTCCCGGCGGCGATCTCGCCGGCCTTCCGTGCCAGCTCGAGATAGGCGACGCCTGGCAGGGTCGGGATGTCTGACACACGGTGGTCGTAGATGAAAAAGTCCCGGTCGTTGAATGTTTTCTTGAAGAGCTGACGTTCGAAGGTCGACTCATTGGTATCGACCATCGGGTGCACGCCCGCCGGCGTTTGAAAGGCGCGACGTCCCGCCGATGGACCAGAGGCCCAGTGCCGCCTGTCGGCGAAAGGGTACGTCGGCAGCGAGATTCTCTTTCCGGTATCTTGGGACTGAAATCCCTGCCAGTCCGCGAGCAGACCTTCGGCCCACAGCCCGCCAATCTTGTAGGAATCCGCACCCTGCGACACCAGCCGGATGAATTCCTGCCTCTCCCGCCGATTCAGGAGGCGCGTAACTCCTTCGCCGCCCTTCGCGTGGCCTGTCGCGATACCCTGATTCTTCTTTCCGTCAATGAAGCAGGCCAGCTTCTCGAACACCTCCAGCTTCGTCCTGGCGATGATGGCCAGACGATATTCGAAGGATTTCCGTCCCTGTTGCAGGGTATAGGCAGCATCGTTCAGATCGACATCGTTTTGTTGGAGGAATTTCACCAGTCGAACCGCGGCCTCACGCAACTGGTCCTCGTTCCTGGCAGAGAGAGGAAAAATGAGCTGGTGCGATCGAGGGAGCTCTTCGCCCGCCCGCGGCATCGACTCGTAGTTTTCGAGGATGACGTGGGCGTTGGAGCCGCCGGCACCAAACGAGCTGATTCCGGCGCGAAGAGGCAGCCGCACGCCATCCACTTCCTTCGCTTTCCACTCTTCCAGCTTCTGGACGACGTAAAACGGCGAGTGTTCGAAATCGATGAATTCGTTCAGCTCGGTAGAATGCAGGGACGGCACGAGTTGACGATGCTTCATCTGCAGAAGTACCTTGGATACGCTGACGACGCCCGCCGCCGCCTCCAGGTGACCGATATTGGTCTTCACCGAACCGATTGCGCAGGCTTGATTTCCTACCGTGTACGACTGGAAAGCGTTGCTCAACCCGGTGATTTCGACGGGGTCTCCCAGCTCCGTGCCCGTCCCATGCGCCTCCACATAACCGATACTCCGCGCATCGACCTTGGCCTTCTCCAGCGCCGATGAAATCAAATCGGCTTGTGCCTTCGGATTGGGAACGGTATATCCGCTGGTCCGGCCACCGTGGTTGACGACCGCGCTTTTGATCACACCATAGATGTTGTCGCCGTCCTGCACCGCTTGATCAAGAGGTTTGAGAAGGAGAGCACCGACACCTTCTCCCATCACATACCCATTGGCACCCTTTCCAAACGTGCGGCACACGCCGTCCGCTGAAAGCGCGCCGCCCTGGCTATTGATGTCGAATTTCGACTGGTGCAGGTCCAGATTGACGCCGCCGACGAGGGCGGCAGAACACTCGCCGGCCTGGATCGCTTCAAAGGCGAGATAAAGAGCAGTCAGACTGGAGGAACACGCCGTATCGACCGTCAGACTGGGCCCTGAAAGATTCAACGCATACGAAACACGGTTGGCGATACTCCAGAGAAACGAGTTCGGAACGACCTTATTGCCGGCGTGCTTCTCTTCCACGCCGAGCATCTGATACATCGCCCAGACCGCGCCGACAAACACGCCGATCTTTCGCGACGAATCTTCCTGCGCCAGGGTTTCCGGATAATAGCCGGCGTCCTCGATTGCTTCCCAGGCGACCTCGAGGAAAAGCCTCTCCTGGGGATCCAATATCTCCGCCTCTCTGGGAGAGATGTTGAAGAACAAGGAGTCAAACCGGTCCACGTCGTCAATAAAACCACCGCGGTACCTCGTGGTGTCCTCATACTGCAGACGCCGTTCATAACGGGCCGCCGGGATTTCCTCGATACAATCTTTGCCTTGGTACAGGTTGTCCCAAAGCTCTCCCAGATTCTTCGCTTTGGGATAACGGCCCGCCATCCCTACGATGGCCACGTCTCCTCTGGGGCGCCTGTCGCCGTTTGCAACAACGAAAACCGTCTCCGCTTGCTCCGATACCGTTCCGGCCGTAACCACGTCGCCTGAAGGCACTCCTTGTGCCGGCGCCGGTAACGCAGCCAACGAACGAGCGTCGTTCGTGACGTTCGCCGGGACATCTTCTGAAACGTTGTGATACTTGAGCAGTCTGTACTTCGCGTAGACGCCACCCAATGGTTGGGGCGCGCTGCTTTCCATGACGACTTCAGGAATGCGCCACTTCTTGTCGAATGCATCAACGAACCGGTCGATGACGGTGTCGATCTGGTCGCGCTTCAGGCCGACAGGAAGGGCGAGACGAACAAGATCGTTGATGGCGGTGTGCTTCTGCATTCCCACGCTATGTGCGCCCGCGCGGATCCCGGTATTCAAGTACATCCACGCCAGAAACGATGCTACCGGATCATTGAAATGATTGAATTCCTGGATTTGCTTGACGTCAATCAGAACGCAGTGCCCGCCGGCGGGCTCCACCACCGGAATGTTGTGTTCCTTCAAGGTTTTCCACATCAGGCGAACGCCTTCCATTCTGCGTGTCACCGTGGCTTCGATGTGTTTCCTGTTTTGCAAAGACAGCGCGATCAGTCTTTTGTCGATCAGATCGATCCCGCCGCCTTCTTCCTGAAGGAGCTCCTGGATCCGGTGAAACAGCTTGGCATCATTGGTGGCGATGATTCCGCCCTTGTTCACGCAGAAATCCTTGGTCAAGCTGCCGATGACGGCATCGGCGTATGACAGAATCTCGCGCACGACCGGCCATACGCTCTGACCCGCATATTCCTTTTCATACTCGATCAGGAACCGGGCATTTTCCACGACCCGGGTTGCATCGATCACGAGAGGGATGGAATGTTCGGCGAGCAAGGCCTTGACATTCCGCAGATGCTGCATGGAAACGGGGTTTCCGCCTGACGCGTTGTTGCTCACCTCGATGCAGACAAGCGAAAGCGCGGCCGCATCCTGCGACACGAGGGCTTCAAGGGCCTCCAACGCCATGTTGCCCCTGTACGGTTCTTCTGAATTCAGATCAAACACGCCGGGGGTCGGCAACTCCCTGGGGCTAAAGCCTTTGTCAATCTGATGAAAGATCGTGCTGGGAAACAGCAGATTCTGGGGTACGACACCTTTGTTGGGCCATGCCTTGAAAAAGACGTGCTCGGCCGCCTGCCCGGAAGGGGTCAGGACGAAATGAGCGAAGGGAAAAACGGCCCGCAAACTGTCGTCGACGCTCACTGACTGCTGGAGCTGTCCGTGCAGATTGCGCATCTGCGCGTGGATTGCCGGCATTTCCAACTGTGACCATGAGTCGGTCTTCAGATCGAAGTCGACATGTTCGTGCGGGATATTCAGAGGATTGAAGCCTGCCTCCGCCAGTATGTGCGCACGATCATGTCCGTCAATGATCGCCGGCTTTCGAACGTTTTGCACCGGCTCTGCAGACGTTGGGCGGCGTGCGACGGGCTCTTCCACGACGGCCGGGACATCAGACCACGTGGTACTGAATGTATGGTTTTCTTCATCCGACGTCTGCATCCTCACTGGATCAGCAATCATCATGATGATGTCGATGACATTGTCAGGATTGCCGCTTCCTACGGCCCGGCAGAGGAAGATCGGTTTGGTTTCCGGGCGGAATTTACTCTTGAACTGAAGATTGCCCTCGTCATTGAAAATGTTCTGGGCACGCAGTTCGTCCAGAATCCTGTCGATCTCAGGATCGGCCGTGTCAGAAGGCTCGAGCTTGCACCCGTAGGTTCCGCCCAGGCTAAGCACGTGGCAACCTTCTTGAACGAGAACGGCAATGATTTGGGCGATCGCGAATTCCAGTCCTCCCAGCGGCATATCGGGGAGATAGAACTCCAGATCCATCAAGTAGCCGTTTTCCTCCGCGGACATCGCGGTGATGAGGATGACGTTCTGCAGGACATCACCGAGATAGGTCAGGAAGAGGCGGTGATCGGAACTCAGGGTGCCGGCAAGAATTTCTGCTCTGACGTCGTGGACAAGCGGGTTGACCATCGTCCTCGATTCACACCAGCGATCGATGACACCAGCAATCTCTTGATCCGTCTCCGGGTTGGATCCGCATCGGTACTCGTCCGTTCTGCACATTCCGGATTTCTGGAATTTGGATACCTGATAGCGCAGCCGCCGCATCACTCCGCCGTCGAGCGTGAACTCCTTCAGATTCACGATGCGCTGCAGTACACCGAAGGGCGTCGCGGAGAAGGGCGTTCCGCAGATTAACGGCATCAGCTCGTCGGCAAGGATATTGAGCTGAAGGCTTTTGGCCGCGCAACTCTGATAGATCTCATCAAGCAGGACCGGTACATACTCCCGAGGTCCCGTATAGCCATACACCACAACCATGTTCTTGCTGCGGCCATAGTGAAAATAGCCACGTCGTTCGCTTCCAATGAAAAGGTTCGGCGCGATCTTTCTCGTTCCGCGTGATACGGAACCTTCAATCTTGTGGCGCGCGAAAAGTGTCTTGACAAGGTCTTTCAACTCGGGATGCGTATAGGCATCCTTTTGCAAAATGAGGATTGGCGTCGACTCCCGGGCCACGGAAATGGTCGGCTTTGCTGGAGATTTGGCTTCTTCCCCGGCGGCGGCCGGTTGTGCCTGCAACTCGGCGGCACGGGCGATGGATCCCTGCAATCGTTCCGCAAACCTGGTTGTGAGAGTGTTCTCATGCTTATCGACGAAATAGCTGGCCAGGTCATTGACGTCGAAGTTTTCGAAAAGCAGGCTTTTGGGCAATGTCCCGAAGTCATCTTCCAGCTTCTTGATGATTGTCAGAATCTGGAACGAATTGATTCCCAGTTCGCCGAACGCAGCAAACGAGTCGAAATCCGCGCTCAAAGAGTCGGAGGCGTCTGAGATAACAGCTTTCAGATAGGACTCGGTCAGCTCGTGTAGAAGTTCCTGATTAATCATTGTCTCCCGCCAGAGTCGGAGTGGAAATTAATTGTCTGTTTCCTGCCGAATTTGTTGCACCATTCGCGTCAACACATTTCCAGGACCCATTTCACTGAATTGCGTGACTCCCTGACCGGTGAGGTAACGCATGCTCTGAATCCACCGCACCGAATGCGTGATCTGATTCACGAGCAGCGACTTGACTGCCTCCGAGGCGTTCACCGTCGAGTACGGCTGGGCCGTCACATTGGCAATGACGGGGGTGCTGGTGGCAGCGAAAGACATCGGCGCCAGAAACTCACCGAACGCACTGGCGGCATCTGCCATATACCGCGAATGGAAGGCGGCGCTGACCTGCAGCGGCAGGTACATCCGTGCGCCCGCCTGTTCGAAGAGAGGACCGGCGCGCTTGATCTCCTCGACCGGACCTGAGACCACCGTTTGCGATGGTGTATTGAAATTGGCGACGTCGAGACTGGCCAGTCCGCGCTCTTCGATCACCTTCGCGATCGTGCCCGCGTTCAAACCAATTACCGCTCCCATGCCGCCATTCTTTGCCTGCGACATCAGCTCGCCTCGCTTCTTCACCAGCCGCAGTCCTGTGAGAAACTCGAACGCGCCCGCGGCGAGCAAGGCGTTGTACTCGCCCAGGCTATGACCTGCCAGATAGGCCGGCCGCGTGCCCTGGCTTACGGCCCTGTAGTAATACAGCGCATTGACAACGTAGAGACTGGGCTGCGTGAATTGCGTTTCTTTCAGGCGATTATCGGCGTCGGCAAGACACAACTGGCGCATGGAATAGCCGACAATGGCGTCTACTTCCTTCTCGACCGCGGCATATTCCGCCACCTCGTCGAAAAGACCCTGACCCATACCACGTTTCTGGGAACCCTGACCGGGAAACACATAGGCAATCATTTAGCTCTCCTGTTGCGGGGAGACCCGCAGGAATTCGACGACGAATGGTTGTTCGCTCCGTAGTGGAACGGCCCGCCGGACGATCAGCCTTGTAGACCGAGCGCCGGCGCGTTCGGCGCAGATCGCCACCAGATATTCCGGCTTCGGCTGGAACTGCCAGAACTGCCAGCGCGCGGCATCGTCGGCTAATTCGGGAAGAATCGCGATCTCGACGGCGCGATCATCGGCGTATTGAAAGCTGAACTTGTCGAGGGGCAAGGACAAACCCATGCCGCGTGCCTTGATGTAGGCTTCCTTGAACGTCCAGTACTCGAAGAATCGATACTGCTGCTCATGCGGAGGCGCGGCAGTCAGTACCTCGACTTCCTGCGGCGCAAAATAGCGGTCCATAAGATCGATTGATACCTCTCGCGCCTGGAAGTTCTCGACATCCACGCCTAACGCGCGAGACCTGGTCACCCCCAGGACGATCAGGCTGTGCGTGTGCGAAATATTGAACGACAAATCCTTCGCCTGCGCATTGACGACCGCCGGGCACCCGTAGGCGTTCGTGGAAAACATCCATTCGCTGGGTTGAATGGATGCATAGCGCGACAGCACAGTCCGCACCAATGCCCGTGTAACCAGATAACGACGCCGGTCCCTCGCAAAGTAGAACCGTGTTTCCTGCTCCTTTTCCGCGGCACTGAGAAGTTCCCGGTAGGCAGCGAGCAAACTGTCCTCGCTGATTTCATCGTAGAAAGCGAGCCACACATGTATCTCGGCCGACGTGAGGACGATGAGCCCGCTCTCGATCGTGTCCGGGGATGAGCGATCCGCGGCGCTAGCTCTCATGGATGCACATCAGGCTCTTCGACGTGATCCATGTTTCGCTCGGATAGCCGAAAGCATTGTTGATGTATGACACTCCGTCGATTTTCACGCGACGATTGACGTGGCTGTGTCCGTAGACGTGGATGTTCGCGTTGAGCCTTCGCAACTGGCGATCCAGCAGCGTCGAGCCCAGGATAGGATACAGGAGCTTGCTTGCGCACGGAATGAACCCAGGCATTACATCGATGCGGGGCAGGAAGTGCGAGTAGGTGATGACTTTGTCACCCGGCGGGCTGACGTGTTTGTCATTGAGCGCCGTGAAGTGCGCGGCAACGTCTTTTTCCATGTATCCGCTCGGCCAGCGGCAGGCGCGGTAGTCCATCCACATCGCCTTCAGCTGTTCGCTCGGCTCACCGAAAGAGTAGTCGTACCACCCCAATAGTGGGATGATGGAAACGCCCTGCCTCCGAAACGACTTCATCGATGCCCCGCTCGACTCGACCACCGCGCAGACGTCGTCGAATTTTTGCAATGACGTTTTTGCCTTGTTTTCGCGAATGACCCATAAGTCGTGGTTTCCGGGGACGAATAGAACCTGCTTGAAACGCTTCGCCAGGGTGCTCAGGCACCAATCAAGCAGCCGGCGCGTATCGGTCACATCGCCGGCAAGAATGAGCACGTCGTCCTGATATTCCGCGACGGACAGATTTGCAATCCATCTTGCGTTCACGTCGTAGTCGATATGGATGTCTGATAGGGCAAATACTCGCATGGGGGGCTTGTGTTGGGGGCTACGGCTTTAATGTCCGGTCGACGCCAACAAGGCCGCCAGATGTTTTTGCTCGACGCCAAACGGCGTCAGAATGGCGTGTACCGTCGACTTGGTGGCCGCCGGCAGCCCATACTTCAGAAACGTGGCCAACGTGCCGGCCGGGCCGACGTCAATATATCGGCGGGCACCTTGAGCCTCCAGCCTGTCTGTAGTGTCGCGGAATCGGATCGGTTGACGTACGACGTTCCAGAAATAGTCCTCTGGCAGATCGTAAAGAATTGCCGCCTGATCGCAGCACACCAGCGGTAAGCGGCCCTGCGTGAACCGGATGGACCGCATGACCGCGTCGAACGGGCCTTTCGCCTTGTCGATCCACCGCGAATGAAAGGGGAAAGAAACCGGGAGCCGCTGATAACTCACATTGCACTGCCTCAGGGCCGCCTCGATCTCCGCGAGATCCTTTTCCCTTGCTGATACGACGAAATGAGAAGAATAGTTGACCGCCGCCAGCTCACTGCGAATGCTGAGAAACTCCTCGGCGAATAACGCCGGATCGGCCAGCACCGCGGCCATGCCTCCCGGCTCGCAGGATTCCTCGATCGCGATCGCCTGCCGGATCACAGCCGTCAACGCATCGTCGACGTCTATGAAACCCGCCACGGCCGCCGCGGCGAACGACCCCAGACTGACACCCAGGACCATATCCGGCGAGAGGCCGGCGTGAATCAGCGTCTGGGCCAACGCGTATTCCACCATGAAGATCGCAGGATGCGTCAGTAAGGTGCGGTCGAATGGATCTCCCCTGCCGTTTGACTCGGAATAGAGAGTATCGACCACGGACACGCCTGACGAACGCCGGCCAATCTCGTCGAGTTGGGCCATCCAGTCATGGAAGGTGTCGTTGGCGTCGTACAAGGTCCTTCCCATCTGGAAGTACTGCGACCCCTGGCCTGAGAACATGAAGATGGTTTCCGTCATGTTACTTTTCCCAGGGAAATAGGCCGTGTTCGACGTACCGGCTTATGGCGTTCAGATTGCCGGCGTCGGAGAACACCTCCCGATTGGCGGCAACAGCAGGTGATTTCTGATCCAGCAACGGAACGCTGATGTGGCTCATGTAGGTCTTGTAGCGTTGAATCGCGGTTTTCGATAATCGCCGCAACCGTTGCAGATGACGACGCAACAAGACCTCGCTCACGGGGGCAACCGCGTCCACCAAGCCCCATTCGCATGCTTGCGTCGCCGAAATGGGCTGGGTCATCAACGTTAGGTAATGCGCCTTCTGAAAGCCGATGCGGCGGATCAGGAACGGCAGTACGCAGGCTGGGAAGAGCCCAAACAGCAACTCGGACAGACTGAACTGTGCGCTCTCGTCGGCGAGAACGATATCGCTCGCGGCAACGAATCCTACGCCTCCGGCATTCGCCTGGCCGCGTACATGGGAGATCGTTACGTATGGCCCGGTGGCCATACGCAGCCACAAGTCGTACAACGGTCCCGGGCCCTCGTCCCGATCATGCGCAGGCTGCGATGTGCCGGCGATGGCCTTGAAATCAGCGCCGAAACAAAACACTTCCGGCGAACCGCTCAACACCACGACGGTCGCCGACGCCTCGCACAGAGCCAGGACGTCATTGCACTCGGCGATGAGCTGACTGTTGATCGTATTGTTCGCTTCGGGCCGGTCGATCTGTAAGAAACAGATCGACTCCTGAAACTGAACCTTGATCGTCTCGTAGATCGTCTGAAATCCGACGGTAGTCATGGCTAATGATGGCGCTCCCAGCATAGCGCTGTATTGATCCCGCCAAAGCCCATGCTCAAGGTCAGAGCGTTCCTGATCGCATGATCGATCGGCTCGTTTTTTACCCACTTGAATGTCGGGTCAATTGGATTCTCCAGATTGGAGGTCGGATGCAACCGCCGGGCTCGCATCTGCAGCAGGGTTGCAATGACTTCAACCGCGCCGGCGGAGCTCAAACCGTGACCGATAAGTGACTTTGTTGCATTCAAAAAAGCGCTGGTCATTCCGCACGCTTGCAGCGCCTTCAGCTCCGTCTCATCGCCCACGATCGAGCCCGTACCGTGCGGGTTGACGTAGTCGATCTGTTCCGGCCGCCATCCGGCCGCGCCGAGAGCTTTCTGAATGGCCTCCGTTTCACCCTCCAACGAGGGGTCAGGATTGCGATTGCCGTCCATGGCTATTCCCCAACCGCGCAACGCGGCGTAAGGCTCCAGACCTCGACTACGGCTCGATTCCAATGACTCGATGACCACGGCGCCGCAGGATTCGCCGAAAATGAATCCGTCGTGATCGCGGTCGAAGGGGCGACACGCGAGCGTTGGCTCGTCACGAAAGCGGTCTGACCCCATCGCACCAATTGCACGCAGCCCTCGGCATTCCCAATGCGACAAATCCATAAGCGCGCCCAACGCAATGCACACGTCCACTTGATTCGTGATGACCGCCTGTGCCGCCTGAACGATTGCCAATTGCCCGCTCGCCGACGCGCCACCCACGGTGTAGGCCAGACCGCGAATGCCGAACTGCGCCGTGCAGAACCCACACACGTCCGAATCCATGAACGACAACGCGTACGTCGGCCGAAGGAACGCCGAAGAGTGGCGATAGGTCTCGTGAATCTGCATCAGCTCGCGCTGCTGAATGTTCGAGCCGCCGACGATCAGGCCAATACGGCGTGGATCGACGTCGGACAATCGCGCTTCCATCCACGCCTCTTCCATCACGACCAGTGCGGCTTGTGCCGATAGCGAGGCCGCCCGCAAGGTCTGCCTGGCAATTTCCGGAGGAAACATGATTTCGCGAATTTCCGCGCCGATATACGCGGACTCCCACTGGCGGCCAGGGCGCTGCATCACTCCAAAAGCCGGCTCACCCTCGAGCAATGCCTTCGTAAAGGCGGCCTTGCCTTGCCCGATCGCAGAGATGACTCCCATCGCGGTGACGACCGGCTCAGGCGGCATCGAGTTTCTGGAGGAACAAATCGGCCAACTCGCCGACATTTCGAGGCCCGAACAGCTCGACGCGCGGAACCGACAAGCCGAGGGACTCCTGCACGAGCATCGCGATCTCGGCGCGATCCACCGAATTGGCGCCGAGGTCAACGAGACGGTCAGAAGCGACGAACTGATGTGCGTCGAGACCCGGAAGTATTTCTCGTGTATGCCGCGCAATGAGATCAAGCAATTCAATCGCTGTCATGCCGGACTCTCCACTTCACGAACCGCTTTTCGCTTGTGGTATTTATCGTGGAGAATCAGGGTTTGCCGATACGTTGGGTTGTCCCACTGGAAGTTTGTCAGCTCCTCGTCCAGCAGGATCGAGTTTGCAAACTCATACGTCAGCCGATTCATCGTTTTCTTATAACTTTCGGGTACCCCTGGCTGGTCCACTTTCATTCCAAAGCTGTAGGGCTCCAGCTGCCCGAAGTGGTGCGTCGAATGCTGCGTCGTTTCCATAAATCGTCTCGGTAGTCTGGGAAAGACGCCGGGAATGAACTGATGTGTGTGCATATCGTTCGCGATCTCGTTGGAATTCATCAGGAACGAGACCACGGGGTTATAAAATGGAACCGGCGATCCTATCGTGTGCCGCAGAAACCCCTCCAGGAACCCGTTCTCTCCCACAGCGATCAAGGCCGACGGGATGCCATCGTGATGCACTCCGTGAAGATACAAGAACTCGAGCTCGGAGTTGTGCCCCAACCAATGATCTCGATAGAACCACCGGTTGATCGCCTTCATCCATTTCACCTGAACGTAGACGTTGATCGCGCACACAACCGGAAGGAAGATTACCGAGAACTTGGCATGAGTAATCACGATATACCATGGTGCAATCAGGATGATGTGCGCCAAGATACCCGTGACGTAAGCATGCAGGATCTCCAGCGTAATATTTGTTTTTGCATTGATGGTTCGTTTCCACGGGGTTTGCATCAACACCTCGCGGACGAATTCCTTTTTTCTGAGATGGGCAATCAAGATGGCGGTTCTGAACCCCGTGATGGATATCAGGTGTGTATAAAACATCCAAAGGGCAAGTTTGCGCATGAAGTCGACGTGATGAGGGAGGTTAGGCGTTGCCGCGATCAGGACGTTTTCGAGCACGAGCAGACCGAGAGCGAAGGCCCACACTGGCGTGAGGTTCCTGAGCTTATAGACGAACATGTAGAGAACGTCCTGGGGCCTTCGCACGATGAGAGGGACGTTCCATTCAATGCCATGCCTGACGATGAACATGGCAATCGTAAAGGCACTCAGGGCAAGCCAGACCAGAGACAATACATGGTCAAAACGGTATGAGAGACCGACGGCGAGCGCGCTTACCAGGACCATCAAAACATAGTCGAGAAAATCTCGCTCATAGTAACTGGTCCTCGGTTTGCGCACTCCATATAACTTGAAGAAGAGGTCCGGGTTATTTTCTGGCATGACATTCCTTAGCGTCGTCTCGATAGAAAGGGATATTGCCGGGCGGCTGATGATCCACAGGCGGTCGTGGCCACCACAAGCAAGGCATGCCCAGGATGGACTGCCTCAGTAGGCTTTCCCATTTGGGCTGGCGGCAACTGGTGCCGTCGCGGGGAAATCACACCACGGCGCGAAGCCGTTGATCATGGGCGATTTTGCCGTCGAACAACGAGACCTGGCGTTCGGCCAGCGCTGCCCAGTGGGGATCGTGCGTAACCATCACGATGGTGCTGCCTTGCTTGTGCAGCGTGGTGAGCACGTCCATGACGAGCTGGGCATTCCTGGAGTCCAGGTTACCAGTAGGCTCATCGGCGAGCAGAACCCTGGGGTTGCCGACGAGAGCACGGGCGATGGCAACACGTTGCTGTTGACCGCCGGACAATTGTGGAGGGAAATGTTTTTGGCGATCAGCGATATTCACTTGCTCCATCGCCGTTGCGACCATTTCGTGGCGCTGTTTGCGGTTGAGGTCGTCGCGATAGGTCAATGGCAGCTCGATGTTCTCGAATACGCTCATGTCGCCGATCAGGTTGAATGCCTGAAAGATAAAACCAATCTCCCGGTTGCGCACGCGTGCTTGCTCTGCCGGTTGCAAACCCATTACTTCGGAGCCGTTGAGAAAGTATTCCCCTTCGGTGGCGGAGGACAACAGCCCCATCACCGACAGCAGCGTGGATTTCCCACAACCCGACGGGCCGCTGACGGAAACATACTCGCCAGGATCGATGGTGAGGTGAATGTCGTCAAGCGCCCAGGTTTCTACTTCTTCGGTGTAAAACATCTTTTTGATGCCCTGGAGATCGATGAGGTGCTGGGTAGTCATTGGTCAGCTCCTACTGAAAAAAGGTTTGTGAACGCAGGTTATTCGTAACGTAGCGCATCGCCAGGCTCTAAAGCCACGGCGTGCCTGCTGGGGATGTACGAAGCGGCAAAAATGACAGTGGCCATGAGAAGTACGGCGCATAGTGCGACCAGGAACACGTGATCGAGGACGTTGGCAATTCTCGAGCTGAGGAGTGTCGCCACCATGACGCCGACACCGACGCCGGCGATGGCACCAATAAGGTACCGTCCCCCCTGCCGCATGAATATCGAGGTCGCCCGCCACGGCGATGCTCCCAGCGCCCGGCGTATGCCCACTTCCTGCGTGCGTTGCGCCACCGAGCGGCTGATGAGGCCAAACAGGCCGGAGGCCGCCAGGAGTGCCGTCAGAATTGCGACGGCAATGAAAGCCGGTATCATCGATGTATAGGAGAGGTTCAGCGCGGCCAGGTAGTCATCGAACATTTGCAGATTGTGCAACGGCAAATCCCGATCGACGGCAAAGGCCGCGGCTCGCAGCGCGGCCCGGCGATCGGCAGCTGTGTTCGGCAGCGTGACCAACAGCAGAAATTCCGATGGCGCGGCCTGCCGCATAGGCTGGTAGATGACACCGGTATCGCTGCCATAAGGCCGGCCTTCAACGGCAGAGACAACGCCGACGATCGTGAGCCAGGGACCATTCTCCTCGGGATTCAATTGGACGCGCTTGCCGAGGACGTTCTGCTCCGGCCAATAGCGCGCGGCCATCTTGTCATCGACGATCGCCGCCCTGAGCGAAGCACTGCTGTCCGTGCTGTCAAACAGACGTCCCGAGCGCAATTGGAGTCCCAGCAGCTTAAAATAGTTGTCGGACACCGTGGTGACTGGCAACTTCAACGTTCCCTGGTGCCCTGTGCTTTGCGTGCTTTCAATCAAAGCGCCGATCTTGACGGGCCTGGTGGGTACGTCCGTGGTGAAGGCCACTTCGGCACCTGGCATCCTGCTCCCGATTGCCGCGGTCAGGTCCTCCCAATAGCGAAGGCGCTGTGTCGGTTCGGAGTACCGGCCGTCAAAAACGGTGGGGTACGTCGACATCATGACCTGCGCGGTATTCAGGCCGGTCGGCTTGTTCAATTCGTTCTTGACCGCCAGCACCAGACTCCCACAAGCCACGATCACAACACACGAGATCACCACTTCGAGCCCGACCAGGAGAGTGGCGCCCTTGCCTCCGCGTCCGGACGTTCCTTTGCCGCTGCTTGCCAGCGCCACGGCCGGGTCCTGTTTGGCGATACGCCACGCCGGGAGCAGGGTACTGAGCAACCAGACGGCAAGGGCGGACATCACGGCGGCAATCACGTCGATGGGTCGCAAAACCGCCATATTCGCGGCGCGTCCCGAACCGAGGATTTGCGTCGAAAAACTGATCAGGCCCTCACCCCAGCGCAGCATCATGGCTGCCAGTCCCCACCCGGCGACGAGGCCCAGCGGGACGACCAGGGCAGCCTCCAGCAGACATTGCCGCAGGAGCCGGGAGCGCGATGCGCCAAGTGCGGTACGCAACGCGAGCTCGCGGCTACGCTCCAGCAGGCGTGAAAGGAACACCATGCTGATGTTCACGCAGCCGAGCAGCACCACCGCCGCGGCCATGAAACCCAGCATCGCCAGAATGGGCGTTTCGAAATGGGTGAACATCCGCTTGGCGGGGATCAACGCCGGGTGACGCGCGGACTTGAACAGGTTCGGATAGTCGTGATTGACGCCGGCAACGGCGGCGTTCATCTCGTTCAACGCATTATGGACGTTCTGATTCTCGTGCAGAACGATGAGCGGTGACAATGTCATTGCCGAGTCGCGAGGGCGCGCCAACTGTGGCATCTGCAGCGGCAGCCAAACCTCGAAATCCTGGAAGGCGAAGAAATCTTTAGGCATCACGCCGACGATTTGTACCGGTGCGGCGTCGATTCGTGCTGTCTTGCCGAGGATGGCCGGATCGGCGGCGAAGTAGTTCTGCCATGTATCGAAACTAAGCACGGCGACGGCAACGCTCCCGGGCTGACCATCCGTGTTTTCGAACGTTCGGCCGAGGAGCGGCGCCACCCGGGTTACGGCGAGCAATCGAGGGCTGATCGCCGCGGCGCGCAAGCTCATGCTCGCCTGGCCCTCGCTGAGAACGACGTTCCGGCTCGCGAAAGCGCCGAGGTAGTCGGCGGATCGATTGTGCTTGAGCAGCTCCTGATACGTAAAGGCATCGACGCTGGGCCGCGCAAGAGATGCCGCGTCGGCGGCGATCTGGACGCTGTACCAGCGCTCGGAACCGGGGAACCCAAGCGGTTTCCACATCTGGCTGTAGACCATCACGTAGGTAAAAACCGCGAGCCCCACGCTGAGCGCGACGACACCTGCGCTCATCAGCGAATAGCCCCACGATTTATTCAACAGGCGCCATGCGTATTTCAGGTCGAATCCAAGATTCATAACAAGTCCTTAGTGAGTGAAACCTGCCGGTTAGTCCACGGGAATCCGCGGCATTACTTCAGCAAAATGCGTTCTTGTCCCTGCCACTCGCCGATTTCCGAGGTGATGATGCGGTCGCCCGCGTGCAAACCCTGCAATACCTGCAGGTAATTGAGAGAGACCTTGCCCGCTTTGATGGTGACCCTCGTCGCGTAATGTTCGGCCGGATCGAGTTTGTACACGGTAATCGCCACATCGTTCTTGACGTAGGCTGGTTTGCCCACGTACAGCGTGTTCGGCAGTTGGCTGATATAGATCGTGCCTTCTACCTCCAACTGTGGACGGGCACCGGCGGGAAGTGAACCCTGTAGATCGACGTCCACGACAACGGTACCGTCCGTCACGCCGGGGTCGACGCGAACGACAACCCCGTTCACGGTCCCGTTGCGGGTGTCGACGATGACCTTTTGTCCCGCTTGCACCTGGGTGGCCTCGCGCGCGGGAACCTTGAGCTCCGCGTAAAGTTGCTCCCGCTGCGCGATGCGGCCGATCGGACTGCCCGGTTGCAATTGTTGCCCCACCTCGACGTTGATCGTCTGCACGATGCCGCTGATGCCGGCGACGACCTTCAGATCCGCGGCTTGTGTCCTGGCGCGATCCAGCGCTCGCGCCAACTGGGTGACGTGGGATTTCTTGACAGCCAGTTGGACTTGAATGTTGTCGCGAACCTTTTTCAGGCGGCTTCCTTCGATTTCGTAGGTCTTCTTCAGTTGGGTCAAATCCAGTTGAGAGCGCTTTAACTCAATTCCCGAAAGCAGACCCTCACGGGCCAAGGCCTCGTCAGCTTCGGTTTTCACCTGCGCTTTTTCCGAATTGAATTGTGCCCCGGTGAGTACGACTTCCTGGTTCAGCATGTTGGTCTGCAATTCGGCCTCCGCGGATTGCAGTTCCGCGATCGCGCCTTCCCAGGCCGATTGAGCTTCCTCAGCGCTGGCGACGAGCTGCGGATTGGCGAGCTCCACCAATACCTGTCCGACCTGCACGACAGCGCCCGGTTTGATATCCGCCCTTGCCACCCGTCCAGGAACCTGCGCGGCGAGTTGTTCTATGTGTTTGGACAGCAATTGACCGTTCGCACCGACCTTGACTTCCATCGTGCCCTGCTGAACGGTTTCGATGCTGAGTTTTGTCCGATCGACTCGCTGCGTGCTGAAGTCGATGCTGGCGAGCATCACGCCGCCGCTGACCAGTACGAGCACGGCTCCGGCGATGATCGCCGGGCGTTTGATTCGAGAAGCTTTGGATTTTGTTCGTGCGTGATCCATCAGAAACCACCGTTTCTTCTGAAAACCGTAATTGTTGAAATGGGCGGCCGCATCGGACTAGTGATGGGACCAGAACGTCTGGCGTCACGATTGCGTGAACCTTTGGACTCGAGGAGCGGTCGAATTGGCGCGGGTGGCCGGCCACGCGCGATCGTGAGGTTGAGCGGGCGATTACTCACCCCCGTGCGTCATGCCGCCGGCGTGTCTGCAACCGGGATGATGGTGGCAGGATATCGACCGGGTGCGGAAAACGAGACGCCCACCAGCCAAGCTTCGCCCTGTCGGTTACATCAACCGCCGCGGACGATCGAATGAATAGGCGAGTGATCCATATGCCCGCTCAGACGCAATGCTGCTGTTCGTGAAAAATGGATCTCTAGCATTCCATTAACGATCAATGATGTCAACACTAAAAGTATGTCAACGTGGCTGCACAGGCGAGCACATCACGGTGAGGTACTCGACGTTGTGGACCATACGCGGCGTCCAGCCGTATTTCTGTTCAGAAAGGGACAGTTACCCCTTTAATTCGCCGGCACCACAGGGGATGGATGGACCGAACTGATGTCCGTCCGCCGCCGCTCGGAAGATGGCGTGGAACGTGCGCGTGATGTCCCCGGAACGTGGGGCCGGATAATTGTTTCCAGCCGCTCGCGCTGGGCACGAAACGGACAACGAGGTTCAGCGTGTGAATCAGACCGTCAAACCAGGTCAGTTTCCCCGGCGATCGCGGCCGGTCTCGCCCGGTTTCGACCGCGCAAGGAAGTCGCGCGGAAACTCCACGGTAACTGACTTTCTGAGAATCGACACCGACACGATCAGCCGCAGCGACCCGCGCTCTTCCATCACGATGCCGGTGTAGCCGCTGAACGCCCCGTCCCTGACGCGCACCGGGTCGCCCGGAACGAGATCCATGCGTGGCGTTAGAAAGGCGCCGCTGGCTTGAAGTTGCCGGATCTGCAGCAGTTCGGCGGTGAGCTGCGCCTGGTCCGAAACCTCGATCATGTTGGCCACGGCGCTCGTGCGCCAGAGCGTCTGTCGAAGACCCTCCACCCGGCGCAGAAAGATATAGCCCGGGAAGAGTGGCAGATGCGAGACGAACGTTCTTCCGGAATGCTTCTTCGTCTGTTCGATCTGCGGGAGGTAGAACGGCTTTCCGCCGTCAAAAAGAAGCCGCGCCACGGACTTCTCCTGACGGCTGCGCAGATGCGCAATCTCCCACGGCGCATCCTCGGTCGGCAGGTCGAACAGGTCCGTGGGAAAGATGTCGCTCTCTTCGCGCAGAATCGGCATCGCGGCGGCTAGTACGTCTGATCAGACCAGCTTATTCCAAATTCCGCCTCTCCATCCGGAGCGGGGCAGCTCTCTTCCGGAGATCAATTTTGGTGAGGGCTCGACGTTTTTCCGGCAGGCCATGCGGCGATATCCGGCACGCCGCCGGTAGCGGGTCAGCGGCGACGAGCTACTCCTTCGCTTCCGTCCTCCGCTCCGTAAACACCCCGATCAGCTTCATCAGAACCGGCAAACCGGTCGTCAGCGCCGTGGCGAGGGCGGTGGTCGTGGTCAGCATGTCCTTCTGCGTGGCGAACAGGAGAAGGATGAAGGCGATGATGATGACGAAGAACGGGACGCGGAGAGAGTCCCAGGTGCTGGCGCCGCGCTTCTCGCGATCCACGCTGACGATGTCCTCGCGCCGCGCGGCTTCCAGCACGTAGAGCCGGAACGACTCGCTGAAGAGCTCCAGATTCGGATTGCGGCGCACCAGGCCGCGGGCCATCAGACGGCGGATGGTACGGCGGCCGCGCGCGTTGGCCAGGCCGTTGTGGGCGAGATGGTACAGGAGCAGCTTCTCGTCCTCCCGGCAGGTCGACCAGAGGCCGGCGAAGTAGGTCTCGGCGCGTTCGCCAAGCTCGTCGAGGAAGCGGCGCTGGTCGGTATCGGGATCGCGCCCCGTGCGCGCGCGGCGCAGACTGTTTTCCACCTCGAGCTCCTTCGCCAGAACGCGCAGGAACGAGTTGTAGGCCGTCTCCTTCTCCAGCCAGTTCTTTGGCGGCATAATCTGGCTCACGGCCTCATTGCGCCGCCGCCACTCTTCGTGACGCAGGTCCAGCTCCTCCGCCGTCACGATCACGAAGTGGTGCAGTAGTGCGCGCCAGCGTTCGACGTATGCCGGCGCATCGGTATCCGGCGCAACCAGCGTCGTCATCACGTAGGCCGGGCTGACGTTCGAGACGACGATCACCGTACGGTCGGCCAGCGCCAGGAGGCGCTCCAGCCAGTGCAGCTTTTTCTCGTTCAGCGCGCTGTCGTTGATGCCGTGCTCGAAATCGATGACGCGAACATTGCGGCCGGCCGCGCTGCTGTCGAGCGTCTCCAGGACGGCCGTCCAGTTATCATCCCGCTCGAGCGACGCGAAGGAGACGTCGACGAAGGCCTGGTGGCTGGTCAGAGTATTCACATCGCGTTCACGGCGCACGAGGAAGATGTGGTCGCCGAGGGTGGGGCTCAGAGGTTTGCGCGCCAGCCAGTCGGGCTCGGAAACATCGATCAGCAGAACGCGCCGGGCAACGAAACCGGCCGCATACCAGAAGATTGACAGGAGCGGCACAGCGATGAGGATCATCGTCAGAACGTGCAGTGATGAGGAATCGACCGGTTCGGCTCCGGTGGGATCGCGCGTGTCCTCCTGAGACGATTTCCAGAACGATGCGCGCGGCAAGTGCGAGTCGATCACGATCTTCTCCGCCGTCTCATCCTTCTCCTGGCCGTTCCAGACCACCTCGGCCACATCACGGTCGAAGTGAATCTTGCGAACGAGCTTGATTTGTTGCCGGTTCACGCACCAGTGCCACAGGTTGTCGGACGACCCCGCTTCGAAGAGCGGCTGAATGGCCAGTGAGTCTTCGTACAATGCCGGCAGCCAGCCCGATGCCCATTTCGGAATCGTGCGGTTCTTCAGATCCGTCCAACCGGCATTCGGGTCCTCGGGACACGATTCCTCGTTGCTCTCGATCGGCACCGCCGGGCGCGTCGCCGGCGGATCGAGTGACCAAGTGCTGCCGAAGAGCATCGCCAGCCGGTTGGTGAAAAGGTCGTCGAAGAGATGCCGCGTAACGTCCGGCTTCGCGTGCGGAGGCAGGACGCTCAGCGTCACGATCTGATCGATGCGTTGCTCCAGGCCGGCCGCGGCGCGCAACTGGCCGTACTTCACCATCAGCTCCAGCTCCACACTGCGGCTGATCCGGAAGAAGCCGACCACGGGAAGAGCCGCTCCGATCAGCATCAGCAACACGCCACAGACGCGATAGAGCATCGAATAGCCGTAGCGTGCTTGCAGGCGGCGCAGCAGATTGGAGACACGTCCCCCATGTTTCCAGCCGCCGATCAGCATCAACGTGAGCGCGGCCACGATGACCGTCGCCAGCACCAGAAAGGCTCGCGAGAGAACCGGGTGCGCGGCGAAGGCGCGCTCCGGATGGATCCTGGCGAACGACATCTGAGCGATCAGCAGGACCGTGACGATGATCCAGACCGCCATTCCGATGGCCAGCCGCCGCGGTGCGCCGGTGCGATGCAGCATCACGTATGTCGTCACGATCGACAGCAGCGGTATGAGCACGATCCCGTAGAACGACGACCAGGGAGCCAGCGCGTAGTTGTTCAGGCAGGAGAGCGACATCAGCGCGATGAGGATGAGAACCAGGCGCAGGTAATCGCCGTGACGCGTTTCGTCCGGCCACAGGCGCGGCGCGCGGTACCTCGGCTTGAGGATCAGAACGATGATGTAGACCAGGAGGTACGGCGCCGAATTGAACAGCAGCATCATCAGCGTCAGAAGCGTCGCCTCGACGTTCAGAACTCGCGTGAGACGCTTCGCGCGGAACGTCACCAGCGTCCAGCTCGACCCCGTCAGCGGACGGACGAACATCGACTGATCCTCGCCCCAGTACGTCGCGCTCACCAGCCTCGCCCGCCGCGCCACCACCGCCGCTCGCAGGTCCATGTTGCGGTCGGCTTCGGCGAAGAAGTTCTCGTAGCCGATGCGCTGCGTGTCGGAGTGGTAGATCACCTCCCCGTTCTCATCGATGATCGCCATCTGCACGCCCGGCGGCGGGACGGCGTTGGTGATGTCGATGAGCTCCGTTGCCATGGCGATCACGGCGAACGGAGGAGGCTTGCCCTTCGCCTTATCCGCGTCGGACAGGTCGTCCCACGCCTTGGCCTCCTCCGTCTTCTTCGCCAGAATGGCCCGCACTTCGCCGGTCGCTTTCGAGTGCACCCACTCCAGCACGTAGGGCACACCGGCCACGGACCAGGTCCTCTCCAGCTTCGCCAGGTGGAAGTACTGCCGCCCGCTGACGTCGAGGCGCGGACTGGGAAGGATGCGCGCGAAGCGTGCTTTCTGCATCCCATCGTCGTCGAGCCACGCGATTGAATCGATGTACGGATACTCGCCCACCTGAACGTTGTTGACGAGCTCCGCGGGGAGCGGCTGCGTCGGCTTGGAGATGTCCGCGATCGCCGGTCCTCTGGTTTGTTCCTCTGCCAGCTTCAGGACATGCATCGCCCGGACGACATTGCTGCCGAAATCTGCGTCTACAGTCTTGCTGAACTTCTCGATCTGCTCGTCAGCCGTGGCGGTGATGCCGCGATAGGCGAAAACGTCGAGCAATGCCAGTGTCAGCACACCCGCGCCGACGATGGTGCAGATGATGATGAGCACGACGTCGGTGATCGTCAGCGCCTGCGCCGGGTCGATGAGCGCGATCCGGAGGAACGGCCAGCAACAGAGCACCAGCAGCGCGATGGCGATGCCCAGAAGGATGATCGTCGTGGAAACGGCGGAGACGTCGTAGCGGAACCGCGACGCCGACACCAGCCCGCACACCACCCATTGACTCCCCCCGTCCTTCGTGCCCGGGACCGGTCGGGCGAGCGTGTAGGGCTGCGTGAAGAGGACGTAGTCAGCGCCGCCGAGGGTGACCGAGAGCTGATTCGTGCCTCGGGTCAGTGAGGTCAGATCGATATCCACCGGATCGGCGCGCCATCCTTTCCGGATCTTGAGCGCCTTCAGGGTGGTGATGGAGAGGGTCGAGCCACTTTCCCGGTCAGCGATGGCGCTGTTTGCCGCGTTGGCCGAGGGGGCTGCTTTCTTCGACTCCTTCCCTTTCGTTTTCTCCGCCGGTTTCGGAGCAGCAGTCGTAGTCGTCGTGGTCACCGTCCCCGTCGTATCGGTTGGTGACGGCTCTTCCTCCTCGTCGATCCACTCCTCATCATGGTGGAGGAGAGACGACGAGGCCTGCGGCGGCCGGACGCTGTAGAGCACCGTCCCGTCATCTTTGGCCACCAGCAGCATGTCGAACGCGGCGCTTACCGGCCGTTCGAAAATCGGACGAATCAGATCGTCGATCTCGACCGTTGCGCATGTCGCCGCGGCCGCCTGCGTGGCAGAACCCGGCTTGGTGGGAGCCGGTTTCACCGCCGTCTGCAGCCGCAACAACCAACCATGCTCCGTTTCGCCGATGCCCCGCCTGACCTCGCCGACTGGTGCATCGCCCGCGCATTCACCGAACTTGATCCCGGAACTCGAGTAGGGGTCCTTTCCTTCCGAGTCGCCGGTGCTCGCCTGCGCTTTGACGAAGTCCGAGAACATCTGCACGCGCCCCTCGACCTGAGCGGTGAGCATCGACAGGAGACGCAGATTGCGGCCGGTGAAGTACTCGACCTGCCGGTTGTAGTAGCCGTAGTACAGACTCCCCACCACCGCCAGAACGACGACGGTGATCACCACCGGCGCCCGCCACACGCCAGGCCCGGTCTCGTTGGCGTCGCCCGCCTCGTCCGTTTTCGACTTGAACAGGGGCATTTGCATAAGGAGTGTAAGGCCAGCCCGATCTCCCTACCTCGGGTAGGCGAGATGGCGCCAGGTTCCGGATTCAGCGCTCCGGCCGCTTATCCTCGGAGCAACGAAAGGACCTGCCAGTCGTACAGCACCATGACGTGAGACAGCCTCCGTTGAGCACGCTGTTTCGTTGGAATTCCGTTTCGCTCTCGCGTGCTACGATCGCCGGCGGTCCTAATAAGTTGTCAATCGGAGAGTTCATGAACGGTTTTCATCGCCTTCGTCTCGCCGTGTTCACGGCGGTTTTGACCCTTTGCGTCAGCCCCCTCTTTGCTTCCGATCCGTGGGATTCGGCGGCGTTTTCTTCCGATCCGAAGGAGCTCGTGGCGGCGGCGGAGAAGGTATCGAGCGGAGACGCGGGATTCGTGGTCCTGCTCGATGAGGCGAACTACACGTTCGAGGCCGATGGGAAGTCGCATACGACGCAGCGGCACATCTACCGGGTCGTCGACGACTCGGCGGTCGAAGGGCTGGGGACGATCGAGGTGCCATGGGCGCCGTGGTACAACGACCGGCCCACCGTGGCGGCGCGGGTGGTGTCGAAGGACGGCACGGTGCACACGCTCGATGCCAAGGCCATCATCGAGGCGCCGGCGCGTGAGGATCTCGACATCTTCAGCGACAACCGCGTGCTGCGGGCGCCGCTGCCGGGGGTGGCGGTCGGCTCCGTCATCGAATACGTCATCGAGTTCAACGGCAACAATCCGATCGGCGATGCCGGGACCTCCGACATCTTCGTCCTCGGCGGGTATGCACCGACGCAGCGGACGCGCATGACCATCGACGGACCGTCGTCACTCGAGCCGCGCATCGTTAACAAGAGCGACCTGCAGGCAAAAACCGAGGAGAAGAACGGCCGCCGCATCACCACGTTCGAAAGCGGACGCATCGAAGGGCGCAAAGACTTCGAGAACTTCCTTCCCTTCGACGTCATCAATCTCCCCTACATCGCTTTCTCCACCGGCTCCTCGTGGCGGAACCTGGCCACGCGCTACAGCGAAATCGTGGACAAACAGATCGCCGGCAACGACCTCAAGAAATTCACGCACGACGCCATCGGCAACGCCACCGAGCGCCGCGACGTCATCGCCCGCGCCCTGGCCGCGGTCGAGAAGAACGTCCGCTACGCCGGCGTCGAAGTGGGCGAGTCGTCGATCGTTCCACGTCCGCCGCTGACGGTTCTCGGCAACAAGTACGGCGACTGCAAAGACAAGGCGACGCTGCTCGTGTCCATGCTGCGCGTGGCGGGCATTCCCGCGCATGTGGCCCTGCTGCGCGCCGGTGAAGACTTCGACGTCCTGGCGGATCTTCCGGGCATGGGGCGCTTCAATCACGCCATCGTCCGCGTCGACGCCACGGCCAAGGATCCGGCCATGTGGGTCGATCCGACCGACGACTTCGCCCACGCCGGCGACCTTCCGTCACAGGATCAGGGGCGCCTGGCGCTCATCGCCGCGGGCGATACGTCCGCGCTGACGAAGACGCCGGAGACGCCGTCGACGGCGAACAAGTATTCGGAGACGCGCACCTACACGCTGCCCGAGGACGGCAAGGCGCACGTCCTCGAGGTCAGTGAGACCGTCACCGGCTCCGAGGACTCGTTCCAGCGCCACTACTACGCGGAGAGCGACCGGACCAAGTATCGCGAACAGATCGAGACCTACGTCAAGTCGTACTACGCGGCGAAGAAGCTAGATAAGGTCGAAGCGACCGATCCGCACGATCTGACCAAGCCGTTCCGGGTCACGATCGAGGCCTCGGATGCGGAGACCGGCGTGGCGCACGATGGCGATGCCGCAGTGGCCTTCCATCCGGCCAACCTCATCAACTGGCTGCCGTTTCCGCTGCGCAACTTCGGCGACGAACACGCCGAAGAGGCGCGCCGGAAGCGCGCCGGCGAGTTCGTCTTTCCCGCGGCAGGTCTGCGCGAATGGACCTACCACATCGTTCCGCCGGCCGGCTACACGGTGCGCACGCTGCCGCCCGACGAGACGACCAAGCTCGGCACGACCACGCTGAGCAAGGAGTTCCACTCGCAGCCCGACGGCTCGGTCATGGCCGTGCTGCGCTTCGACAGCGGCAAACGCCGCATCAGCGCATCGGAGTTCGAAGAGACGCGCGCCGCCATCAAGAAAGTCTTCGAGGCCAAGCCGACCATCATCGGCTTCGATCTGATCGGCCAGGCCAAGCTCAACGCCGGAGACGTCACCGGCGCGCTGGCGGAGTTCCGCAAGCTGGTGGCGCTGCATCCGAAAGAGGCGCAGCATCACATCGAGATCGCCCGCGCGCTCCTGATCGGCGGCCTCGGCGACGCCGCCCGGGCCGAGATCCAGCGCGCCGTGGCGCTGGAACCATCGAACGCACATGCCCAGGCCGCCCTGGCCGGCATCCTGGAGTACGACCTCCTGGGTCGCCTTCTGCGCAAAGGCTTCGACATGGACGGCGCCATCGCCGCGCTGCGCAAAGCGAAGGAGCTCGATCCGAAGAACGCCGAATACCGCGGCGCCCTGGCCAAGCTGCTGACCTATGGAAGCGACGGCACCGAGTACGGCCCCGGGGCGAAGCTCGACGAGTCGATCGCCGAATACCGCGCCGTGGCCACCGAGGTCGGCGAGAAGGAGTCGAAGCAATTCTACGACGACCTCATGCCGGTGCTGGCCCACGCGGGCCGGTTCGCGGAGATGAAAGATCTGGCTAAGACGGTGCAGGACACGCAGCTTCGCGAGACCGGCCGCATCATCGCCATCGCCGCCACCGACGGCCCGGCCGCGGCGCTGCACGAGCTGGGCGCCTTCGACGCCAACACGCGCCGCAACTACGCGCAGACGGTCGCGCAGACGTTGCTCAACCTGCGCCTCTATCCCCAGGCCACGGAGATGTACGACGCCGCGACCCAGGGTGCGCCGAATGCTTCGAGCGCACGGCCATTCATCGAGGCTCTGCGCAAGACGAAGCGGATCGAAGAGCTTCCGCTCGACGAGAAGGACCCGCGCTCCGTCGTGCAGAAGATGATCATGGCCATGGTCCACAACGACACGCCGGCGCTGAAGAAGCTCTTCGCCTTCGACATCAAGCCCACCGAGGACGAAGAGGACAGCGAAGATCCGTTCAGCGTGATGCGCATGCTGACCTCGGGAAGCAACATGCCGCCGGCGGTGATCGGCGATCTCTCTTTCGGCACGATGCGCATCCAGAGCGATGGCAATGACAAGAGCGGTTATCGCCTGCGCCTGCGCAGCGATAATGGCGTGAACATGCCCACCTTGTTCGTCGTCAGGCAGAACGGCGGCTACATCATCCGCGCCAGCACGTTCACCGCCGACTCGATCGGAGCGGCCGTGCTGGCCTACGCCGACGCCGGCGACCTCGAGACCGCGCGCACGTGGCTGAACTGGCTGCGCGAGGACGTGCAGGCCGGCGGCGGCGACGACCCGCTGCGCGGCGTCCCCTTTGCGGGGCTCTGGCCGAAAGACAACCCCACCACGAACGCGGACGAGATCCGCACCGCCGCGGCATCGATGATGATCCGCAAAGGCGACGAGAAGAGCATTCCGATTCTCCTGGCCATGCGGGAAAAAGCGGCGAACGACCGCACGAAATCGTGGATCGACGTCGCGCTCAGCGCCGCCTACGCCAACCGTAAGGATTGGAAGAGCGTCGTACCGATCGCCGAGCGCCTCAGCGCCGCCTATCCCGATTCGGACAACGCCTTCAGCACGCACGTCTTCGCGCTGTCGTTGAGCGGGCGGACGGCGGATGCCGAGGAGCTGGCAAAGAAGCGGCTGGCAAAGAAACCGAAGGACGACGAGGCGCTTCGCGCACTCTCGTCGAATGCCGCCAAGGCCCGCGACTACGCGGCCGCCGCGAAGTACGCCGAGCAGCTCGTCGACGAGTTGTCGCCGACGCAGAACGATTACAACAATGCCGCCTGGTTCGAGCTGTTCGCCGGCAACATTACCCACGCCATGGAGAACGCGCGCCGTGCCACGGCCGAGGAGTCGCAGACCTCCGCCGCGGCTCTGCATACCCTGGCAACGCTATACGCGGAAACCGGCAAGAACATCGAAGCGCGCGACGCACTCCTTCGTACGCTCGACAAGAGTCGCCGCGATCAGCCCGACAGCAGCGACTGGTACGTCCTCGGCCGCATGGCGGAGAACTACGGCGTCCGCGATGCCGCATTGGCCGCCTACAAGCGGGTAGTCAAGAAGGAAGAAGCCGACGGCGCCTCGGTGTGGGAGCTGGCGCAGAGACGCTTAGCGGTGATGGGAAAGAGCTGAGTCAGGGATGGCGATCCCGAGCGCGCTGATCACCGGGAGCACGTGCTCCCGGTAGCGGACGACCTCGCGGTAGCGGCCCTCGCTGACGCGGCTCTCCCCGATCGATTCGTAGGCCGGTGGCGTGATCTCGAACTGCTCCAGCATGGCACTCGCGGAGCTTGACCGCAGACACTCCACCGCGAAGGCCTGTCTGCCGAAGCGGTCGAGGGCGTCGTGTACCTCGCCGATCACCTCGCGATAGGCCATCGCTGCATCGATCTTGCGCTCGAGCGCACGCTCATCGAGCTCCAGACGGATGAGCGCGTCCGCCGGGTCAGCAACCGGATCGCCGTGGACCGCGAATTCGTAGTTCTGCAGCACCCGTCCCGTTCGAGCCCGGACGATGTCTGCGGCGCTGTCGACCAGGGCACGGCAGAGGTCATGAGCCGGATTGAAGCCTTCCATGGCGTCGCCGGCAACGCATTCGATGTCGGCGTCGATCAGATTCACGGCAAGCTCGTTCACCAGATCGACGAATACGTCCAGGCGGCCGTCGAGGAGAATCCGGTAGACCTCCTTGTCGGAGAAGCGGCCGTAAATCGGACCGCGGGACGCTCCTACTCCGTGAAGAAGACGGCTGGTGGATGCGATCCGCGATTGACCAGTACCACCGGAGCCGTCCGTGAGACAGAAGTACAAGGGACGGTGGCGCTCCAGATAGTGGTGAATCACCAGCTCATGGCCGGGATGCGCCACGACAACGGCTGCGTTGCCTGAATCGCTGATTGGTTGGAACACGGGTCGGACCTCAGGAAGTGTACAACGCTGTTGATCAGCGTTTCACCCATCGATAGAGACGGTGCAAAAGACGCTCCGTGGACGACATCACCACCGGGCGGCCAAGCTGGACGTCCTTCGAAAGATGCGAGAGAGACTCCGCCATCGCGCGGAGCTCATCTTCCGGCGTCATGGAGACATGACCGGCCTGCAACTCTTCATACAGCTCGATGAACTGTTCGGCGAGCAGGTCGGTGCCCGCGGTGAGGCGGATGGCATCGGTGACGATCGCGGCATCGTCGGCATCGTAGCGATCGATCTCCGCGCCGATGGCCGCTTCCGTGATCGGACGCTGCAGAAGGCGCAGGCCGAAGTTGAGCTGCCTCATCGCGTCGAGGTCACGGGTGGTGATCATTCCCGCGAGACCCCGCGCATCGCACACGATGACGGCGGCGCCGGCCGCTGCCGCCTCCAGGGCGCAACGCGCTTTCCCGAAGACGAGGTCATAACGTGGAAGGATCTCCTCCGGATGGTCGGTGGCCGTTCCGGCGGCTCGGCCAACGACGTCGAGAGCGATTCCGCGTTGCTTACAGGCCGCCTCGATCGTTGATGCAAACGAGTGCGGCGAGGCGGCGTTGCTGAAGACCAGCGCGCGAAGTGGACGACGCGGAAGCGATGGCCGCCGTTGGAATCGCTCCAGATCGACCGCGTTCGGCAGGAGGCGCACCGCCGACTCCGGGATGCCATGCTCGAGCATCATCCGGTCGCGGCAGTTCCGGTCGACGGCGATGTATTGCCCTATGCGCGGGGTGCGGGGAGGCATCGAATGCCACGTCAGCCCGTCGTGGCAGACGAAGAGCGCCGGCACTCCCGGAAAGCGCGCCAGTGCCGTCAGCGTCTCGAGATGATGGTGCCCATGAATCACGTCCGGTGCCGCGGCGATCGCCGAAATGTCGTTCGTGACCGGAATCGTGGCCAGCCGCAACTCCTCCGCAACGGCACCCAGAACGGTTGTGTAAACCACCGGCTGCCATCCGCGACGCAGCAGCGCCAGCGCCAGATCGCGTGTGTAGAGATCGGACCCGGAGCACGACGTCGCCGCATAGGTAGCGATCAGGACGCGTCGCGGCTCGGGAGAATTCATCCGCGTAACTCTATCTCCGCGTCTCCGCGTCTCCGCGTGAAACCTATTTACGAATGAGACCGCGTCCCGCGACGACCTCAACGATCCTGGCCGCGTTCGCCTCCGCGCTGACGGTCGTCGTATCCAGAGTCAGCTCCGCAGACGATGGGGCCTCGTAGGGATCATCGATCCCGGTGAAGTTCCTGATCGCTCCGCGGCGCGCCTGGGCGTACATCCCCTTCGTATCCCGCGCTTCGCAGACTTCGAGAGGCGTATCGACGAAGACTTCGATGAAGTTGGCGCCGCCGACCATCTCGCGGACCGCGTCGCGAGTGGCGCGGTAGGGGCTGACGGCGGCACAGACGACGGCGCCGCCGTGACGGACGATCTCGGCCGCGACGAAGCCGATGCGGAGGATGTTGGCGTCGCGGTCCTCCTTGGAAAACCCGAGGCCTTTCGAGAGATGGGTGCGGACGACGTCGCCGTCGAGGAGCGTGACCTGGCGGCCGTGCTCGAGCAGGCGGCTGACGACGATCTCCGCGGTCGTCGATTTTCCGGCGCCGCTCAGACCGGTGAACCAGATGCAGAAGCCCTGACGATGTTTCGGCGGGTTGCTCTCGGCCAGAATCGCGGCCACCTCCGGACGCGTAAACCATTCCGGCAGCGGACGGCCCGCGCCGAGGAAGTCGTCGCGGACCTGCGTGCCCGAGATCGAGCGCGTCTCCGCGCCGGCGGGCACGCGCGACGCTTCCTCGTAGCGGTCTTCGCCGGCAACGTAGACCAGCTCGCGGAAAGGGATCATCGTCATCCCGATCTCGGCCTCGTGTGAGGCGACGAGCTCCTGCGCATCGTACGGGCCGTAGAAACCGCCGCCGGGGCTGGCGTGATCGCGGCCGACGATGAAATGATTCGCCCCGAAATTGCGCCGGATGATAGCGTGCCACAGCGCCTCGCGCGGACCGGCCATCCGCATCGCCAGCGGCAGCAGCGACAGCAGCACGCGGCCCGGCGGGAAGTGCTTTTCCGCCAGAGCGCGATACGTCCGGACGCGCGTGTAGTGATCGACGTCGCCCGGCTTCGTCATTCCTACCGAGGGGTGCAGCAGCAGCACGCCGTCGACCGCCTCGATGGCGCGACGCACCAGCTCTTCGTGCGCGCGGTGCATCGGGTTGCGGGTCTGGAACGCGACGACGTTGCCATGCCCGAGCTCCTGCAACGCGTTGCGCACCTCGGCGGGCGTACACCGCAGATCGCGGAAGTCCCACGGCGTACCGGTGCTGATCACCCGCATCGGACCGCTGATGTTGCGGCGTCCCCATCCCGCCATCTCGGCGACGAGTGGATGTTTCGTGTCGCGCGTCCCGAAGACGCCGATAGCCGCCTCGTCGCGATCCCATTCGTAGATCTCTTCGACCGTCATGACGGCGAGGATCTCGGTATGCGGACCGCGAAGAACGACGTCTTCGCCGACCGCTACCGGCGCGTCGTCCGCGACAGGAAGCGTGATCGGAATCGGGAAAAGCGTCCCGTCTGCCAGCCGCATCTCGCTGACCACGCGCTCGTAGTCCGCGCGGTTGAGAAATCGATCGAGCGGCGAGAAACCGCCGGTTGCCAGGAGCTCGAGGTCGCAACGTGACCGCTCCGAGATCTGCACCGAGGGGAGCGTGCTCGCCGTGGCCATGAGAGCGGCGAACGACTCGGCCGGCTCGAACAGGTCGATGAGGCTCCCACCATACGGCTCGATGAGGGTTGTGGTCATGCGGCGCCGCGAACGTGACGGCAGTTGGCGGAATTTCCGCATTGCCGCGTAAGATGATGCACCTGATGCGACGCCTGACCCGGGTGCTGCTGATCGTTGCCGCCGTCTGCGCCTTGCCGCTTTCGGCGGATGTGCTGCGCGTCACCGCTCCGCAAGCCGGTGCGACGCTGCGCGGCGGCAGCTTCGCCACGCTGGAGTGGACGGCCGGCGCCCTGCCGCCGCACGCCGAGGAGTGGGAAGCGTTCCTCTCCATCGACGGCGGCAAGTACTACGCCTTCCGCATCACGCCCCACCTGGACATCGACCGGCGACACTTCGACTTCGTCGTCCCGAACGTCGACACCAGCAACGCCCGCATCCTGATCCGCACCGGCGACGAAAAGCGCGAGTCGCTCTTCGAGCTGGCGGAGCGGTTCTCGATCGTTCGCGATGCGCGCGCGTCCACACTGCCGCACGTTCTTACGAGCGCGCGCGGCCCGGAAGCGGCGCGCGAGGGCGATCCTGCCGTCATCGCCTGGGCGGATGGCGATCGCGCCGGCTCGCGTGTAACGCAGCAGGCCGCGGCGACCACATCGACCCGTATCGCGGCGGTGGCCAGCGAGAGACGCTCGTGGTCGCCGGTCGTCGCGCCGAAGACGTTGCGTGCCTCCTCGGCCGTTCGCTTGACCGTTGCGCGTGCTCCGGCTTCGCAGCCGTTCGCGAACATCGTTGATCACGACGTTCCCCCGGCGGACCTTCTCCTGGTCTGCCGGCGCCGGAACATCTAGCGCCGCGCCTTCGCGCCGCACGCCGGGCTTCAGTCCGGCCTCCTCGTCAGCGTCGGACGGAAGTCTGACCCGCGTACCTTCGGAGAAAACTATGAAACGCTCACTTGCGTGGGCTTTGCTGCTTTTGCTCACGGCCACCGCGCTCATCGCGCAGACGACCGACACCGCCTCGATTCGCGGCTCGGTCGTCGATGCCAACGGCGCGGCAGTCTCCGGCGCCACGATCACATTGGACAACCTCGCCACGGGCGCGCACCGCACCGCGCAGAGCGATGTGCATGGCGGCTACACGTTCGGTGCGTTGCCGGCCAACGGCACCTATCGCATCCACATTGCCGGAAGCGGATTCGCGGAGACGGTCAACGGGCCATTCACGCTGCGCGGTGGTGAGACGGCAACGTTCCGCACGACGATCAATGCCCAGCCGGTCAGTGAAAACGTCACCGTTTTCGGCACGACCGAAGGTGTTCGCGCCGACTCGCCGGAGCTGTCGACCCGGCTCGATCAGAAGGCGATTCAGTACATCCCGGTTTTCGGCCGCAAACTGACGGCGCTGCCGCTGTTGAATTCAGCCGTTCGCTCGGCGCGCGGAACAGGCGATCTTTTCCTCAACAACACTCTCTTCGTCATCAACGGCGGCGGGCGGCGGCAGACGACGTATTCGATCGACGGTGCCACCGGCGACGACGCATGGGGACGGCAGACGATTTTCACGAACATCCCTGTCTCTGCCATCCAGGAGCTCGACGTCCTGACGAACGCCTTCTCCGCCGAGTACGGCCGCACCACCGGCAGCGCGGTCAACGTCGTCACCCAATCGGGCACGAACGATACCCGCGGCGAGTTTTTGGGCCTGTGGCGTCCGAAGTCGCTGCAGGCGAACGCGCCGGTGCAGGACGTCAAGACCGGCGATGATCTCCAGCAGTTCAGCGCAACGGTTGGAGGCGCAGTCGTTCCTGACCGTACGCACTACTTCATCTCCGCCGAGCACAACGACCAGAGGCGCGGGTCGAGGATCACTTCGCCACTGGCACCAGGGACCTACTTCGGGGACTTCAAGCAGACGCTGGCGATGGCGCGGCTCGATCAGGAGCTCGGCGATACGAATCACCTGCTCGTGCGCGCGAACATCGATCGCTTCAGCGACACGAATCCGCAGGACGTCGTCGGCGGTGTGACCCTTCCCAGCGCCGGCCGCACGTTCGAGCGCGCTACGAATGCGATCGCCGTCTCCGACGCTGCGATCTTCGGGGCCAATCTGTACAACCAGGCGCACTTCACCGGCGAGTACGGCTCGCCGATCACGCGGTTCACCGATAACCATCCGTCGCCGCAGTTCGTCCGCCCCGGCGTGGCCACGGAAGGCGACTCGCGCGTGGCCAGCCTCTACAACCACCAGTGGCAGTTCGCGGACACGGTCAGTTGGACCAAGGGCAATCACTATCTCCGGCTCGGCGGCGACTACGTCCGATCACGCTCGGGCGGCAATGGGCAGGAGTTCGGTGCTCCCTTCGTTCTGGGCCAGTTCACATTCAAGACCAGCGTTCCGGCGACGACGCCGACCTCGGCGCTGACCATCAACGACGTCGCGCGCTACACGCAGGGCTTCGGCAACGTGACGTACTCGCTGACCGATCAGCTCTATTCACTCTTCGTGCAGGATGACTGGCATCCTACCTCGGCGCTGACGGTCAACCTCGGCCTTCGCTACGATCATCAGCAACTGACCGGCGACAGCAACAACCTCGGTCCGCGTCTCGGATTCGCCTGGAACCTGAATCCGCGCACTGTCATCCGCGGCGGCTACGGCGTCTTCTATTCGCAGATTCAATCGAACATCGACGCGACGTGGGAGCTGGCCGGGCCGACCGGATTCTTCAACTTCAGCGCCACGCCGGGGCAGCTCGGATTTCCGACCTCGCTCAACCCGATCACCTCGTTCCCCGCGGGCGCCAACCTGCCCGCGCGCGATGTGACCATACGGCCCGGACGCGCGGCGTTCTACAACCAGTTCTTCGACGTCTCGAAGCTCCGCTTCTATCCCGACCAACTCGAGAATCCGCAAACCCGGCAGGAGACGATCGGCTTCGAGCGCGAGCTTGCCAAACAGTGGTTCCTTTCCACCGATCTCGTCTACGTCCACACGACCGGGATCCCATGGAATCTCGATGCGAATGCTCCCACTCCGTTCGTGCGTACGGCCGCGGGCCAGACCCGTTCGGGCGCCGCGGCGGACGCGACGCGCCCGATCGTTCCCGTGCCGAACGGCTACAAACGCATCATCGTCACCACGAATCTCGGCGCGAGCAACTACCACGGCCTGCAGGTCAATCTGCGCAAGACGTTCAGCGATGCCGGCGGCGTCGTGGCCAGCTACACCTGGTCGCATGCTCGCAATAACATCGAGTCCGACGCGCCGGGTGGCGATCCGAACGATGTGAGCTGCCTGAACTGCGAATGGGCCGATTCACTTCTGAATCAGACTCACCGCGGCGTGCTCACCGTCTGGCATCGTGTCCCCTTCGACCTCGTCGTCGGCGGCGTGGCCACGGCGGCGTCCGGCCGGCCATACAACATCACCACCGGCACCGACAACAACGGCGATGGCGCCAACACCGACCGGCCCGTGATCGCCGGCCAGGTCCTCGGCCGCAACGCCGGCAAGGGATCGTCGATCTTCGATCTCTCGGCGTTCGTCGAAAAGGATTTCGCCATTTCACGCGGCATGCGGCTCGCGTTGCGCGCCGAGGCCTTCAATTTGACGAACCATACGAACATCGTCGGCCGCAATGCCGTCTTCGGTAACGATCCGGCCGGCACACCGCTGTCGACGTTCGGCACGCCCCTCGGCGGCGTCGCCAACGTTGATCCGCAACGCGAATATCAATTCTCCGTCCGGGTGAGGTACTGAAATGAAAGCTCTGTCCGTCGCTCTGGCGATGTTGTCACTGGCAGCGTCCGCAAACGTCGCCGTCCCTCCAACTCACTTTCTGGCAATCGTCGGGGAGTGGAACGTGACGAACGATCACTTCCTGCAGGTCGACGGACGGCAATGGATCAAAGGCCAGCCGTCCGCCGGCCTTGCGGCGAAGGCGCGGACGATCTACGGCGCGAAGCACGAGGAGTTCATCGACAGCGTGAAGGCCTACGCCTACTTCCCATACGCCGTGGCCAGGGATGTCGACGACTTCCGCGACGGCGAGATCTCCATCCGCTTCCGCATGCTGGCCGGCCAGCTCGATCAATGCGCCGGCATCCTCTTCAACCTCAAGCCGAACGGCGACTACCTCACGGTTCGCTTCAACGGCAAAGAAGACAACCTGGTGCTCTGGACATTCAAGACCGGCAAGCGAAGCTTCGTGAAGAAGGGCTCCGAGAACGTCCACATCCCTCTCGGCGAATGGCACACGATCAGGATCGCCGTCGCCGGCACGCAGCTTCATGGATTTCTCGATGACAAGCCGCTTCTGGATTACACGCTTGCCGAGCCGGTGTCGGGGAAGGTGGGCGTCTGGTCGAAGACGGACAGCGTGAGCCAGTTCGATCAGTTCGTGGTGAAGAGGAACTGATTAGCAGCCTAACGGCGCGCAACACGCCACATCGCCGCCACCACGATCGGCCACAAAAGGTAGAAAACGGCCACCTCCACCCATCCGGCCCTCTTCGCCAACGGATACCCCGGATATGCAGACGTGCCGCGTGCCGGCGCGTGTACGCCTGCAAGCTCGTAGATCGTATCGAGCACGATCTCCTCGGTGGTCGAACGGCTCGACGTTGTCTTCATGCCCAGGCGATAGACGATCTCGCCGTAACGCGCATCGTTCTCGAAGAGTCCCGAACGGCCGGCAAGCGGATAGATCACGTGCATGTCCTGCATCGACCGCCGCAATTTCAGCAACACGTTGTTCTCGAAATCCATCATGCGCGGGTCTTCGGAGGACAGAAAAACAGTGATCGTCAGCGGAGCCTCGATGCCCGCGAGCACGCGCTCATCCGATGCCGAAAATGAATTGCGCCGGTTCTCGGAGAGATCGAAACTGACCCTTACCAGCAGCAACACCGTGAGGATGGCGAGCGAGGCGAGAATCACCAGCACACTCGTCCCGGCGACTCGTGCCCGGATGCCGCGTCCGAGGTGCAGCCAGTTCGCGGCGATGGCGAATCCGAGCACGGAAACGATCAACAGCACCAGAACCACGTCGGCGCGCAAGAGCCCTCGCTCGAAGCCGCGCAGCGTCGCCGTCGGCGTGAAGGACGCCAGCGTCTGCAGGATCCCGCCGCGGCCGGCGGCGATGAAATCGAGCGCCCACGTCCCGATCGTGAAGGCGAGAACGACGATGGCCGCGTTCGCCGCACCGGGCATCAGCGCGGCCGCGGCCATGGCAATTGCCGCCGTCAGCAGAAAGCGCAGCGTGTACCCGAGAAGGAGATTCAGCACCTCCGGGGCATAGAGGTGTCCGCCGTAACCGCGCCACAACGCCAGCGCGATCAGGAACGGCACCAGCGAAATGATCCAGGCGCCGGTGAGCGCGATCGCCTTGGCGGCCATCTGCCGTTCGATCGATTCCGGCCATTGCAGCATCAACTTCAACGCACCGGATGACTTCTCCGAGGCGATGAGCCGGATGGCCACGAACGGGAAGAGCAGCGTGATGGCCAAGTCGTACGCGCCAAGGGTCGGCGTCAGGATGCCGTCGAGCGGCGAGAGCCCCTGCGCCAGCGCCGCCACGCCGCCGCCGATCCCACTGGCCTCGGCATACGCATTCATCGCCGTGATGAAACTCTGGCCGGTCAGCAGACCGATGATCAGCAGCAACAGCCAGAACGCACGGCTGGCCGCCAGCTCCGCGAGCTCCTTCCGCACCAGGTCACGTGAGCGCAAGGAAGACCTCCTCCAGCCCGCCCGCTCCCGTCCGGGACGTCAGCTCGTCAAGCGTCCCCTCCGCGACCGATTTCCCGTGATCGAGCAGAAGGAAGCGATCGCAGGCGCGGGCCGCGTCCGTGAGCTGGTGGATGGAGAGCACGAGCGTACGCCCCTTCGCGGCTTCGCGCCGAAGGATCTCCATCACCTGCCGCGTCTGCCGCAGGTCGAGTCCGTCGAACGGCTCGTCGAGCAGCAGAACCGTTGGCGGCGCGGCCAGGCCAATGGCGATATCGAGACGCTTGGCTTCGCCTTTTGACAACGAGCCCACCGCCGCATGCTGCAGGGCGACCAGATCGAGATCGTCGAGCAGCGACGGATCGAGCCGCACATCGAACATGCGCGCGGTCAGCTCCAGCGTCCAGCGTACGGTTTGATCCGGCCATGGACGGATGGCGTCGGGAACGTAGAACAGCAGGTCGCCGTCAACCGTACCGGCGTGGAACGGAAGAACACCGGCCACGCATTCGAAGAGCGTCGTCTTCCCCGCCCCGTTTGGCCCGATCACACCGAGGACCTCGGAGGGGCGCGCGGTAAACGAGACGTCTGTCAGCACCACGCGCGCACCGCGGCGCGCCGAAAGCCGCGTGACCGCGAGGCTCATCGCGACTGCAGATACTCGGCAGGGATCGGATGTGCCGCGTCTTCCTCTTCCCAGAAAATCGTCAGCACCTTCCAGTCGTCGCCGATGCGCACGAGCTGGAAGCTGTTGATCCCGCGCGCGAATGGCTTGTCATCCGACGACGCATGCCGCGATTCGTACGTGCTGAAGACATGGGCGATGTCGCCGAAACGCTGCAGACGGTTTGCCGCCGGCCGCTCGAAGAATCCGTGGTCGGCAAAGTAAGCACCAGCCTTCGTTTCGTACTCCTTCGGCGTCATCACGTTCGCAGTCACCACGCCGTCCTTTCGGTGCGTCGAGATCATCCGCGCGCCCGGCGCGAACAGCGCTTCGAACCGATCCCAGTCCCGCCGCCCGGCCGGCCCGGAGATGACGTTGTAAACCGCCAGAACCGTCGACTCGATCGCAAATTGGTCACTCCCCGGCTGCACCGCCGGCGGTTGCGAGGAAGGTACCGAAGCGCAAGCAGAGGCGACGGCAAGCAGAAGGACGAGAAGCTTTTTCATGCGCGCGAGTATAGGCGCGGTTACGCAGTCTCGCGGTTGCGGGGTCTCGCGGTCTGGTAGTTTCGCGACCTTGCAGGGAACCCACCTCGCGACCTCGTAACCGCGAGACCGCGTAACCGCACTACCGCGGGCTCTGAATGACCCCGTCATCGTACGTCAGCTCCAGAAACACATCCTCCAGCGCGCGGTCGCTCTTCAGCTCCGCGGTCGTTCCGCTGGCGACGATGCGGCCGCGATTGAGGATGGCGATGCGATCGCAGACCGCCTCGGCCACCGACAGCGTATGCGTCGTCAGGAAGACGGTCTTCTTCTCCTCGGCCAGGCGGCGGAAGAGCAGTTTGACTTGCTTTTGCGCCAGGGCGTCGAGGCCGACCATCGGCTCGTCGATGATCAAAAGCTCCGGATCGTGAACAAGCGCGGAGACGATGACGAGCTTCTGCTTCATTCCGTGCGAGAGGTTCTCGATCCGCGCGTCGGCCCAGTCGGCGATGCCGAAGTAGGCCAGCAGCTCCATCGCCCGCGTTTCGCAGTCGCGCCACTCGCGGCTGTACAGATTCGTCACGAATTGCAGCAACTCCCGGCCGGTCAGCTTCTCGTACAGGAACGGCCGGTCCGGGATGTATCCGGTGGTCGCTTTCACGCGGACGCCCTCGGTGGTTACATCGAGTCCGTTCACGCGCACCGTGCCTGAGGTCGGCAGCGAAAGGCCGGCCAGGATGCGGATCGTGGTGGTCTTCCCCGCGCCGTTGGGACCGAGAAACCCGTAGATCTCGCCGCGGGCGACGTCGAGAGAAACGTCGTCAACCGCCGTGAAGTCGCCGTAGCGCTTGGTCAGATTGCGGATCTCGATCATCGGACAGCCCGGCCGCGCAGGGTATCATCCGAAAAACTTTCAACCGCGGAAACCGTAACCACGAATGGCTGAACGTGAGCATCTCGACGACCGCACCCTGGTGGCGCGCATCCTCGAGGGCGACCGAGACCGATTCACAGAGCTGGTGAAGCGCTACGAAAAGCGCATCATCAACTATGTGTATCGGATCACGCATCGCTACGAAGACGCTCACGATCTTGCCCAGGAAATCTTCGTGAAGGTCTACGTCGCCCTCGATCGCTACGATCCGAAGTACCAGTTTTCGACGTGGCTCTTCCGGATCGCTCAGAACAGCGCCATCGACGCGCTGCGCAAGAAGACCGTGAACGAGGTGTCGATCGCACCGAAGCCGGGCGATGAGGACACGAAAGAGCGCGAGTTCGCCGACACGGGCGTGTCGCCCTATCGCGCCATGAGCAACAAGCAACTCGCCGATGCCATCGATACGGCGGTGAAGAACCTGCCGACCGATTATCGCGAGCTGATTCAGCTTCGGCACTTTGCCGAGCTATCCTACGAGGAGATCGCTTCGATGAAGAAGCTGCCCCTCGGCACTGTCAAGAACAAACTGTTTCGGGCGCGCAATCTGCTGAAGGTCGAGCTCGAAGGATTCGTGGAACCCCTATGACCGACGACGCGTGTCAGCGATACCTGGAAGATCCGGAAGCGAACGCCGCGCATCTGCAGACATGCGCGGAGTGCCGCGCTGTCTCCGCCGCACTCTCCGAGAAAGCCAGTCTCGAGCCCGCGTCGATCGATCTGAACACGCTGCCGCTCGCTCCCTGGGAAGGTTCCTCGCATCGTCCGTGGCCGCTCGTTCTCGGCCTCGGCGCCGTCCTCATCATCATCGCCCTGGCGCTCTGTGACGCCGCGGGGATGTCGCCCGTTCACGTTGCCGAAAGCTCGCTGGCGTCGATGGAGGCGATTCGTGGCCTGGTGAACAGCGCCACCACGTCGCTGCGCGGCGCCTCGTTCGGATGGCAGATCGCATTCGGCGCCGCCTTCCTGATCGTCAACGCACTGCTCGTCGTTCTGCTGCGGCGTTCGCCGAGGGGGATCGATGCATAGGATGCTGCGCCTGTTTCTGCCGCTGACTGTCGTCGCCGCATCGGTGGTGACGGCGATGATCGCCGCGCCGCCGGGCTTCGGCGTTCACACGCCGAATACGATGGCCGACGCGACGGCCATGCTGCAGAACACGGCAATCACCGCGGCTCTTCTGGCCGTCTGGATGTTCGCAGCGGTTGCGCTGACGCTCCTGAGCGGCCGCGAGATCCGCTACTCCTCGCTGGAGATGCGCGCCAGCGCTCTTCACTGTTTCGCGCTCGGCCTCGTGGCCGTGACCAGCTTTCTCCTGACCGCGATCGTGTTCAGTTACCTCATCCCGTATCACATCGGCGTTCCGCTGCTCTTCGCCCTCGGTGTGTTCGTAATCCTCACAAAGATCTACGGCATGGTCGCCGTCTTCCACGCCATCGGCACGCTCGTGGCCGGGTCGCGCACGCGCGAGCAACTGAACACCCGCCGCTGGCTGCGCGGCGATCTGGCCATGGTCGTCGTCGGAGTCATGATCCTCGGCGCTCTCCGCCTGATCCCGATCGTCGGCCCGATCATCTGGGCCCTGGCCTCGGTGTTCGGCATCGGCACAGCCCTGGCGACGAAGTTCGGACGCCGGGAGCCGTGGTTCCTGGCGCTCAGGGTCGCGTAAGCGTCGCATGAAAGCCTCCGTATTCATTGCCACAAGCCTCGACGGTTTCATCGCACGCGAGAACGGTGCGTTCGATTGGCTGCCGGCCGACCCGGAGCCGCACGGCTACGACGAGTTCATCGCGTCGGTCGATGCGCTCGTCATCGGCCGCAAGAGTGGTCTTGTTCAGAGCGAGTATCTGATCGCCGAATGAGGTGAGGCAATGCGAATCGCTGCCGGTTTCAAGGGGCATTCCGGTTGGGCGGCCCTGGTCGCCATCGGCGTTTCGGATGAGGGCTTCCACGTAATCGACCGTCGCCGCATCGAGCTCGTCGACCCCGGCGACATCGACTGGGCAAAGCAGCCTTACCACGCCGCGGAAGACCTGCCGCCGGCGAAGGCACGTCAGCTCGTCGAACGCGCCATCTCGTCGGCGCACCGCATCGCCGCGAAGGAACTGCGCGCCTTCGTGAAGCGATCGCGCGAGGCCGGTCACGAGATCGACGGTTGCGCCGTACTCGTCGGATCTCCGATGCCCGACTGGACGGTCGAACAGATCCTCTCCGTGCATGTGCGTATGCACAAAGCCGAGGGCGTCCTCTTCCCTGCCGCGCTGGCCAGTGCGGTGGAGGGGTGTGATCTCAACCTCGTCACTATGCCGGAGAAGGAGTTGACCGCGCGTGCCGATGCGGCCACCGTGAAGACGTTACCGGAGCTCGGGAAGTCAGCCGGTCCACCATGGGGGAAGGACCAGAAGAATGCGGCACTGGCGGCAATGCTTCTTCTGAAAAATGTCCGCGAGCAGGGTAGGACTTGACGGTGGCGGGACACTCCTAGATAGATAGGCGGCGCTCATTTCGGCGCCGGTTTCGGGAGGTCAGCGATGCGCAAGATGCTCGCCGTGTTGTTTCTGATCACTGTCAGTGCGTCCAACGTTCTCGCGTGGGGAGAAGAGGGGCATCGCATCGTGTGCCGGATTGCGTACCTCTCGCTGTCTGCCGACGATCAGAAGGAGGTGGACCGGCTGACGAAGGCGTTCAAGACACCGCCGAACACGAGACTGCAGATCAGCAGCTTCCCCGACACCTGCGTCTTCGCCGACGAAGCGCGAGCGCAGGCTAATGACGCGGTCAAGGCCGGTATCACGACCAGCCCCTGGCTGCACTTCAAGGGCTTCGCCAATTGGCATTTTCTCAACGTAGCCCGCAGCGTCAAGAAGATCCCACAAACGGCTTGTCACGACGACTGCGTCTTTACGGGAATCACGACGCATTCCGGCATGCTGAAGAACGGCACGACGGATCAGGAGCGTGCCGAGGGGCTCATCTTCCTCGGTCACTGGGTCGGCGACCTCCATCAGCCGCTGCATATCAGCTATGCCGACGATCTGGGAGGGAACCACATCAAGCCGATCACCGGAGGCTTCTATCCCATCCCCAGGAGCTTCCCGCTGAATCTGCATGCGGTCTGGGACGGATCGATCATCCGGATCATGATCGCCGATCCAGGCTGGCGCGAATTCGCGGACAGCCTGCAGGCGAAGATTACCGCCAAGCAGAAGACAGCATGGTCAACCTCGACACCGCTTGCGTGGGCACAGGAGTCTTACAACATCACCATTCTTCCCGGCGTCGAGTACTGCAAAAAGACAAACGCCGGCTGCGAATCGTTCGGCACCGGGCGCGAACTGACGAAGGCATACCAGGACAAGTTTGCCAAGGACGTCGATCTACGGCTGGAGAAAGCCGGGACGCGGCTGGCGGCACTGATTCACGAGGCGCTGCATCCGTAGAACGTCGATCGCCATTCCGTCCGATCCGCACGGATGTGTCACCTGGTCGTTCTATCGGAGCGCTGGCGTCTCGCCGGCTGGCCCGGCGTGCGTCTCGCCGCCGCGGTTAACCGTTAATGTTCGGAGCCTTGCCGGGCGGGCGGCGGTGGCCTCAGGAGCGCCAGGCGTCTCGCCCCCAAACCGGCAAGGCTCCCAACATTCGCGGTAAACCCGGCGGCGGGACGCACGCCGGGCCAGCCGGCGAGACGCCAGCGCTCCGACCGTAAATCGCTTACGTTCAGGCCATTGACGGCTTCGCAAGTCAGGCCGCGGGCGCGACCACGAGTTCCTGCCATGCATCTTGAGCTAAGAGCTCGTTCGCGAGGACGTCCAGAGAAAGCGAGCGGGTCCGGGTCTGGGGTCAAGCCTTCGATTCGAGGATGCGCGATGCCGGGCGAGGCCCGAGGTCGGTCGAACACGCGAGGCCCGCGAGGCCGGGTCAGGAGGCCGGGTCAGGGGCCAAGCCTTCGAAACGTCGGAATCACGCCTTCGATTCTTGAGCTGATCTGAGATTCATTAGCCCAATCGGCGCGGTTCGACCGCACTACAGCGCTTCGACGGCGGCTGGGCGCAGCAAAACGATGATTGCTGCGAAAAACGTCATCACTCCAGTGACACGCATCCTGCGGCGATGCATGTCATCGCGTTAAGGTTCAGAATCACGGTCGGAGGCTGAAGTAACCTTCAGGGGCGAAGTGTCACGAGCGCGGCGTCGAGATATCCGAGGAGTTCTTTGCTCGAACCGAACTCCCGATCGCAGCGTCGGATCAGGTTCGAAATGTGACCCTCACTTCGCAGCCGCAATCCGGCCGCGATCGATCGCAGCGTGATGAGTCCTTCGTACCATCCGATCCATGCGGAAAGACGTCGAAGGGCGTTGCCTCGCGTTTCGCGAACCCACGCAGCGCTCGTGCCGGCGGCCTTCCCTACCGCCTCGACGATCTGGTGCATTGCCGGGCGGCCGACGGCGCGCTGTTCCCTCGGATGATCGGTCGAGCGCGGCTTCGTTTCCACGATATTCCGTACCTTCATGGTCCACTCTTCGGTGCCGAGATAGATCCGGTTCGTCAGCTTGCTCCAGAGGCACTCATCGACATCGACCTTGGCACAGACGAAGTCTTTGTAGTTCGCGCGAGCCTCACCGCGATCGGGATGGAAGAACTCCAGCGCTGATTTCAGGTCGAGCCAGTCAGGGGCGTCGTTGTAACCGGCTGTGGCGCGATAGCTCGACCATTTGTAATCCTCCGGCCTCTCCACCATATGCGCCCTTACCGGGTTCAGGACGACGTATCGCAACACCTCCGCAAAGTACGCCTCCTTCTCGATCAGGAACGCCTTGAAACGGCCCTGAAAGAGATGGCCGCATCGTTTGCGGCTGCGGTTAAACCATCCGGCGTACGTGCCGTTGAGCCAGTGCATGCCGCGCGAGAGGTTCGGCTGCGGCGTCTGGATGACGAGATGGAAGTGATTTGTCATGAGAACGTAGGCGGTGATTGACCATCCGAAGCGCTGAGCGGTCTGACCCAGAAAGGCGAGAAACGTCTTGCGATCACGATCGGAGCGAAAGATGGACCGCCGTTCATTGCCGCGTGAGGTGATGTGGTAGAGAGCGTTTTCAAACTCGAGTCGTAATGGTCGTGACATAGCGTCGCCGAGGATCCCTCGGAGACGTCATTCCGCCGAGGAATCTGCAACACGTGGAGAAATACGGTGCGGAAACTCCTCGGAATGGAAAATCGCGCTACGGCTGGTAGAGCCAGACTGCCAGGGTTAACGGTGGGAATCGAAGGCCTGGCACCACCTCTCTCCACCTAAACCTCTCGGTAGAGCCGGTGGGCAAAGCGAAGATCGAAGGCCTGGCACCACCTCGCACCTCGCACATGGGAAGAGCCACGCACATGGGAAGAGCCAGACTGCCAGGGTTAGAAGCGGGAATCGAAGGCCTGGCACCACCTCCCCGCACCGGAATCGAAGGCCTGGCACCACCTCCGTCCACCGAACATTATCGCAACGATCACCCCTGGATTGAGCGAGCGCGTTCTGTTTGTAGCGATAGGTTGTCTATTGATTGTCGTCACTCAGCTCGGGACCGCTGGTGTGGACTCGTATCGCAGTCGGACCCTGTCACGTCTTACTCATGCAAGAGGCGTCACGCTCTCGGAGTACGGGAAAGGTTCGTTGTTTGCTTCCACGCTGGAATCGCGCTCGATTGCGTATTACGGTTTGTTGGCTGGGTTTGGGATCGGCCTGATACTGATGCGCGTCCCAACGTTCTATTGGAGAAACCGCGTTGCATTGCCACTCTTGTGCGCCCTCATTGGCACGGCTGCATTTTTATTGTTCGAGATGTTTCGCAACGCCGTTCTGATGGCGGATCCTCTATATGACTCAGTGTTTACTAAGGCTGTAATCCTCTCGGGACGCGTAGAACCGATCTTTCAGATTAATGATGCCGGCAGCTTGACACAGCTTTCAGACGAGCAAATCCAGGGGATCGCCGTTGCAGCTGCCGATCTGCGGAAGACGGTGTTTTGGAGCTCTGTATTCGCTACGACGGTATTCTTTGCGCTGTCGCTGTTGGTTTTGCAGGTAATGATCACTAATACGGCGTTACTGTGGTTATTCGTGTCGACACTGGCGGTTCTCTTCCTTCTCATTCAGCTCCCCTACGTCTGGGGTCAAGTGCAGGTTCATGAAAATCTCCTGGAAATCCGGGAGGGCGTGGCCCGTGCCGAGTTACACGAGAAGTTGCAGAAGCTATCCCCTCTGTTGCCGCGCGTGCCAGCGCTGGTAGCGTTAACAACAACTGGAACAGCAGGCGGTATTTTGTATCTGATACTTAGTAAGATGTTTGTCCACGTGTTCAAGCTCGGCTAATCGCTCAGTGGGGGGATCAAGCCGGCCCGAAATTCGGTGGCCGTCATCGACTGCTACTCCGCCTTAATCGCACTCGCCAGATCGATCCTTCTCGCCAACCGGGACGGCACCAGTCCCGCCAGGAGAGACGCAACAAACGTTACGGCGAGGGACGCAAGAATCAGGCGCACCGGCGTATGGAACGCGATCGTCCAGCCGAAGGATTGTTTGTTGATTACGTAGATGAGGATCCACGACAGGACGTAGCCCATGGCCAGGCCGGCGGCGGTGGATGTCAGGCCGAGGACGGAGGATTCGAGGACGAGCATGCGGCGGACCTGGGCGATGGACATGCCGAGGATGCGCAGGAGGGCCAGGTCGCGGGTGCGTTCTAGGATCAGGGCGGCCAGGGTGTTGATCACGCCGAGGACGGCCACGACGATGGCCACGGCCAGGAGGGCGTAGGTGATCAGGAAGGTCTGATCGAAGATCTTCATCACCTCGCCGCGGATCTCGGCGTTGGTGACGACGAAGGCGTGGTACTTCGGACCGAACATCGCTTCGAGCTGCTTGCGCGCGTCGTCGCGGCTGACTCCGGGCTTGAGGTAGATGACGACCGTGTTCATGGCGTCGTCGCCGAAGAGACTGGTGTATAGCGCCCGGTCCATCACCGCGACGCCGCGGTCGCTCGAATAATCGCGGTAGACGCCGGTGATCGGGAAGCGGTGCAGGCCCCGCAACGTCGTCAGCGTGATTGCGTCGCCGACGTCTTTCTCGTACTTCAGCGCGAAGCTTTCCGAAACGACGACCCCGTTGCGCGCCACCGCGTTTCGCAGCGCCTCGGATGATTTACTCGGCGCGATCATCGGCAGGTCGCCGAAACGGGCGGCGACACCAAGGTCGCCGCTGGCAACGGTGATCACGGCGTCGCCGTACGCGGCGCCGCGTCCGCGCGCGCGGTCGAAGGCGGCGATGAACGGGACCTTCGCCAGATCGGCGGAAATCGCGTTCGGGAAGACGGCGGCATCGGCGTTCGACAGGCCCTTCGATGGCCGCAGCCAGAGGTCGGAGCTGACGGTCTGGTCGACCCAAACGCGCACCGTCTCGCGGAAGCTGCCGACCATCAGCGCCACGGCCACCATCATCCCGATCGCCAGCGATAACGCCGCCGAGGCGATGGACGTACGGCGCAACGAAGCGGGAATCGTCGCCGAGGCTAACTCGCCGACGATGCCGAACATGGCGCGATACGGCGTGCGAAGCAGGTTGGAGGCGGCGGTCACGATCATTGGGGCGAGGGCGGAGAAACCGGCCACGACGAAGAGGACGGCGATGTAGCCGGCAACGGCGATGCCGTTCCAGGCGGGGAGCCGCGAGAGAAGGGCAGCGATGATGAAGCAGGCGATCGCGGCGATCACCTGTGCTGTGCGGGTCCGCGTCCTGCGGATATTGGAGAAAAGGAGGTTTGGTCTCAACTGCGCGGCTTCAATCGATGGCTGGATTGCCGACAGCAGCGAGAGCGCCGTCCCCACCGCCACACCCGCCGCGATGATCCCCGGCGTCAGGACGATGGCCTCGGGGGTGGAGCTGATGTAAAGGGCGTTGATGGTCCGCCCGATCAGGCGCAGGATCAGCCAGGCCAGACCACGGCCGAGGGCGATGCCGGCGGCCGAGCCGGCGAGACCGAAGACGAAGCCTTCGAGGATGAAGGCTCCGAAGATCTGGCGCGCCGAGGTGCCGAGAGTCTTGAGAACGCCGACGTCCTTGCGGCGGCGCAGAATCGAGATCAGGACGGTGTTGTAGACGAGGAACATCCCCACCAGCAGCGCCACGCCGGCGAGGGCGAAGAGGTTCACGCGGAAGGCGCGCAGCATCTTCTCGACGCGCTCGTTTCGCCGCGCCGGCCGCTCGAGCCGTGCGCTCGATGGAAGCACGTGCTCGATTGCCGGGATCAGCGAATCGTCGGGCACGATGAGATCGATCCGGGTCAGGCGTCCCTCGAAACCGAAGCTGGCCTGCGCGGCTGCGATGTCGGCGATGGCGATCGCGCCGTTGAAGGCGGTGGCCGGGCCGCGTGCTTCGAGCAGGCCGCGGACGATCATCGTCCGCCGGATGCCTTTGATGTCGAGCGTCAGCGGCGAGCCGAGTTTCAGCCCGTGCTCGCGGGCGAAGCTGGCCGGGATGACGACGGAGTCGTCGCGGAAGAGGCTGAGGTACGTCGCAGCCGATTCGTGCGCGCTGGTGACGACGCTGGCGTAGCGGTAGTCGCGGAAGTGGAGATCGGAGAGGAGGTCGACGCCGAGGAGGCGGACCGGGAGTGGTTGCGGTGCCACGTCCGCCATCCCTTCGAGGTCGATGACCGGCGCGAAGCGGACGCCGCGCGGCCAGAACGGTTGCAGCGCGACGAGCACATTCTCGTCGAGCCCCACATCGGAGACGATCTGGTAATTGGCACGGCCGGCGACGGCATCGACCGATTCCTGGAAGGCCCGCAACGCGCTCTGATTCGAGAGCGCAATGGCCACGACCACCGCGACGCCGACAGCGATGCCGAGAATCGTCAGCGTGGTCCGCATGGCTTCGCGGAGGATCGGGCGGAGGACGAGAGCGCGGAGGATCACTGGCCGTTCTTCCTCGGTGCGGTTACACCGCACGGCACAGACAAGAGTGTCTGTGCCACATTCGGCAATGCTCTGGCCACAGGCAGGCGTTCCCTTGGCGAGGGCCGGCGGCAATGTGGCACAGACACTCTTGTCTGTGCATGTGGCACAGACACTCTTGTCTGTGCATGTGGCACAGACACTCCTGTCTGTGCTCCGGCGCCGCGGGCCTCAGGACAACCGAAGCCGGCCATCCGCCACCTCCACCACGTAATCCCCATAACTGGCAGCGCGCTCTGAGTGCGTGGCCATGACGATCGTTGGACGGCGTGTCGTGTGAATGCCGCGGATCAGGTCGAGGATCAGCTCGCCGTTCTTCGAGTCGAGATTGCCGGTGGGCTCGTCGGCCAGGATCAGCGGCGGACGATGGACGACGGCGCGGGCGATGGCGACGCGCTGCATCTCACCGCCGGAGAGCTCGTTGGGAAAGTGCGTGGCCCGGCTTCCGAGTCCAACCTCGTCCAGCACCTCGGCAACGCGCGTTTTCACCTCGCCGCGCGGCGCGTTGGCCAGCGACAAAGGGAAGGCGACGTTCTCGAAGACGTTCAGCGTCGGGATGAGGTTGAAGAACTGGAAGATGTAACCGATCGATCTGCGCCGCAGCATGGTCAGGCGCGACTCGTCGAGAATCGACGTGTCGATATCGTCCAGAAACATGCTCCCGGAGGTCGGCTTGTCGACCGCGCCGATGAGATTGAGCAGCGTCGATTTGCCGCTGCCGGAGGCGCCCATCAGCACCGCGAAATCGCCCGAGGTGATGTCGAGCGAGACGTCGTCAAGCACTTGAACCGCCGCCGATTCCGCGCTTCCCGCGTAGGCGTGCGTGACGTGCTCGAGGCGAATGCGCATGGCCGGCGATTGTACGCGCCGCACGAGAGAGGCCGCCTCTGATAGGCTGAGGGGCCGAAGGAGACAGTCATGGACGAAACGACCAGTGGTGCGAATGCGGGCGGAGACGCCGACTCGCGCTTTGGCAAGGCCAAAGACTTCGTGAATGAAAAATACTCGGCGGCATCCGACGCCGTTCGCAACCAGTACAACCGCGTGCGCGAGAAGGTCGAGGACGTCGACTTCGGTGCCATCACCGATCAGGTCCGCGGCTACGTTCGCTCGAATCCCGGGAAGGCGCTTCTGATCTCGGTCGGCGTCGGATTCCTGTTCGGCCTTTTGCTCCGGCGCGATGACAATGATTAAAGGAGCAACGATGCCGACCACACGAGACACCGATTACGAACGCTCCGCTGCCGGGATGGACTTCGACAATCCGATTCGCGAGAAGGCTTCGCAACTCGGCAATGCCTTCGCCGAAAGCGGGCCGGAGGCGCTGTTCGAGGAAATCGAGCACCTGCTGCCGGAGTCATGGCGCGAGCACATCAAGACGTATCCGATCACCGCGGTGCTCCTTGGTGTCGGCATCGGCGTATGGCTCGGCATGAAGAAAGGCGACGAGGTGATCGCGGCCGGGACGTCGATGGTCACGGCCGCGGCGATGCAGAACGTGGCCAACGTGATGCACAAAGCGACGGGCGGCGACGATTAGCTCTTGCGAAGCGGCTGCCGTCTCCGCACAATGACTCTCAATGGAGACTCGGCCGCTTCCGCTTGGGATTGCTGATCACCGGCACTACTACCTTGCCTCGCTCGCCGCCGAGGTTCATCGGACGTACTTTTACAAATACCCGCCGCTTCCGGTGCGCTGGGGTCAGCAGATCAACCGCAAGAAACGCCGCTCGATCCGGCTGGGGTCGTACAACCACGTCACCACCGAGATCCGCATTCATCCGCTGCTCGATTCGCCGGAGATTCCGGCGTTTTTCATCCAGTCGGTGATTTACCACGAGTATCTGCATCACGTCCTCGGCGCGAGCCACAACCGGCGTTTCCACAAAGAGGAGCGGAAGTTCCGCTACTTCCGCGAGTCGAAGGAATGGATCCGCCGGCACCTCTGGCTGCTGCTGGGGATCAAGCGGAATCGGAGTGTCGTCATGCCGCCTCCTCCGACGCTGCCGCCGCAGATGGCGCTGTTTTAGCGGGGTTGCGTGGTCGCGAGGTTGCGAGGTCTCGCGGTGGTCGCGTGCTGGACCGGCGTACAGCAGACACACACCGCGAGACCTCGTAACCTCGAGACCGCGCAACCGCGCTACACCCCCATCGGAAACGTCAAACTGTAAATGTACCGCCCGCGCGCGACCTGCAACACGACCGACGATCGCTCGGCGGATTGCGTCAGGGCTTGATTGAGATCCTTGACCGAGGCGATTTCGACACCGTTCACGCCGACGATGACGTCCCCTTGCGCGAGACCGATGTTCTCGCTGCGTGAGCCGCGCGCGATTTCATCGATGACGACGGTCCTGTTCTGGTCGGCGACGCGGAGACCTGCAATCTCCCAGAGAATGCGCAGGCCGAGGTCGTGCGGTGCCTCGGATGGACGAACGGAAATCGACTCCGTCTTGCCGTCGCGCGCGACCGTGAGCGGAAGCGGCTGTCCGGCAGCGACCGTGGCCGTGAGCGTGGAGAAGGCTTCGCGGGAATCGACCGGCCTGCCGGCAACGGCGGTGATGATGTCGCCGGTGCGAAGTCCGGCTGCCTGCGCGGGCGAGCCGCTGATGACACGCGCAACGAGCGCACCGCGCGAGGCCCGCAGCCCCGTACGCCGCGCCTCCTCGGGAGTAATCGTCGCGGTCACGGCGCCGATCCAGGCGCTGTGCACCTGGCCGTAGCGGAGGATGTCGACGATCACTTTCTTGGCGCGGTCGACCGGGATGGCGAAGCCGATGCCCTGCGCGTTGGCGAAGATCATGGTGTTGATGCCGATGACGCGACCTTCGATGTTGAGCAGCGGCCCGCCGGAGTTGCCGGGGTTGATCGACGCGTCGGTCTGGATGAAGTCGGTAAACGTGCGCCCGGCCTCTTTGGATGGAACGGAACGTCCCAGCGCGGAGACGACGCCGGTGGTGACCGTGCCGCTGAGGCCGAACGGATTGCCGACGGCGATGACCGTCTCACCGATCAGCAGATCGGCCGACGTGCCGACGGGGGCGGCGAGAAGGTTCTTTGCGTCGACGCGCAGGACCGCCACATCGCTGTCGGGATCGACGCCGATCAGCCGGGCCGGGAGCTGCGTCCCGTCGCTGAAATTGACAGTGATGCTCGACGCCCCTTCGACGACGTGGTTGTTGGTGACGATGATTCCCTCGCTCGACCAGACGAAGCCGGAGCCGAGCGACTGGGAGGTAAAGCTGCGGTCACGGCCGCCAAAGATGCCGAACGGATCGAATGGATCGACTTCTCGCCTTCGGATCGTCGACTCGGTCTGGATGTTGACGACGGCCGGCCCGACGTCGTGCGCCACGTTGACGATCGGCGTTCTGCGCGCCACGCTGACGGTGGGCGGAATGGGCGCCCTCTCCTGCCGCGGCTGACGGGCATCGACAGTCTGCGATTCCGCGGCCGGCTTGCAGGCGAGACTGACGAGAAAGAGGATGAGGATGAGGCGGAGCTGCTTCATGAGGCAATGATACGTGCGGTGAGGGGGTGGAGTTCGGCCCGGCGCGCCCCTCTTGCGAGAGACTCGTCCGTTCTAGGGAGAAAGACAAGGCTTTCTCGCGAGAAACCCGCCCTCTCCTGCGAGAAAAAGCCGCCTTGCTTCGGGGGAGAGCCGTTTTTCTCGAGAGAGTAACCGTCCTTTCTTGCGAGAGTGACTCACCTTTCTTGCGAGAGTGAGCCGCCTTTCTTGCGAGAAGGCCCGTCCTTCATGTGAGAAAGGCCTGTCCTCCTTGCGAGAGAGACCGTTCGTTCCTGCCAGAGAGCGGCTCTCTCTCGCGAGAGAAACCGGTCTTTCTTGCAAGAGATCGGCTCTTTTTCCGTAAAGAGGCGCTCTTTCCTGCGAGAAGGAGTGGCCTTTCTTGCGAGAAAGCCGCTCACGGGTTTTCCCGAGCATCCTTCGCTAAAATGGCTTTACGCATCAATTACTTACACCATTCCCGCGGGCACGCCTATTGATTTTCGGGACGAGCGGACCTATCTTCTAGGCCACGCGGAGGCGACGCTTGAGTCATGGCGTCCGATTCCCGAGCGAGAGACCGGTGGGAAGTAACATGACCGGCCTCGAATGAGGTGCTGATCCCGTCAAGCTTGAGTTATGGCGAGCCGGAGTCAGATGCAAGTGGAGTTGAGCGTTAGCTCCTTCAGCCTCATCACTACATAAGTTCCTCCGAGGATCGCTACCTTCGGGGGCAGGCAAGCGAACGGTTTGCGACGTTGCGCTCATAACGTTCCACCCGGAACGGCGCCCGAGCTGCGCACTCAGCTCGAGCGACGCTCCATAACAATTGCCCTTCGGGGCAGGAAAGGAGATTCATCATGTCTAGTGAAAATGCAGTCAGTCAGACAAACGCCGCCGCGGCGGCACAGGATCCGGCGATAACGCCGGAGGAGATGGTGGTTCAGCTCCGCGCGTTGCGCGAGCAGATCCCCAGCTACGTGCAGTTATCCGTACCGGAAGCGCTGGCGCTCCGGACGGTGGCCAGTCTCCATCCGGATTTCGCGCAGGCGGCCATCAATGCCGTCGGCGCGTCGCCGCGGGTGGAAGCGACTGTCGGTCAGACCGCGGAGGAGCTGCAGGCTGATGCCGAGGCGGCCGCTCGCTGGTCGAAGGTCGAAGACGAGTTGCGGGCAATGCTGCAAGGCGTTACGTCAGCGAACCTGACGCGTCGCCACCGCCTCGGTCAGGCAGTCCTGCTGACCTACGTGGTCAGCAAGAAGCTGGTTCTGTTGCCGGAGCATGCCAACCTGCTGCCGCATCTTGCCAACATGCGCCGGGCGAACCGTCTGGGCCGCAACCGCAAGTCGCTGCCGCAGACGCCGGCGCCGGCACCACCGGCACCGGTACCGACGCCGCACGTCTGACGTAGTTCGTAGTAGTAGTGCCGGGCGCGCCGATCGCGGCGCGCCCGGCCATTTGCTGCTTGCGGGTCCTCGGGGATACGCGCGGCTGCGCCGCAGAGCACAGACAAGAGTGTCTGTGCCAGTCTGTGCCACATTTGTAGCGGCTTTGCGCTCCGGCGGCGCAGACAACTGACAGCCGATAACCGACAACGCGGCGAAGCCGCGGTCAACACCCGCAGCCGCAGAACGCGCGCAGACTGTCGTACGTCCACATGCCGTAGTTGTGACCGTCGGCCCAGTTCGGCTGGAGGGCGTAGTTGCCGATCGGGGTGACGCTGAGGAGCTGGAACGACGCGGGGGTGTAGCGGGGCGGGGGGCCGGCGGACATGCGGCCGAAGAGGTCGGGCTCGCCGGAGCAGCCGGCGCAGGGACAGGCGCGGCGAAGGGCTTCGAGCGGATAGTATGATTCGTGGCCGTCGTCCCAGACGACTGCAAGCAGATCACCGACAACCTGGTACGACGCGGGGCGCATGCCGACTTATAAGCTCACGATCGAGTACGAAGGTACGCGGTACTCAGGATGGCAGGCGCAGGGTAACACGCCGAAAACGGTCCAGGGCCACCTCCTTCGCGCGGCTACGCAAGTGGTCGGCGAGGTCGACATCGGCGGCGCGGGACGGACGGATGCCGGCGTTCACGGGGCGGCGCAGGTGGCGCATCTACGCGCGCACAAGGCGGTCGATCCGCTGGTGCTCTCGCGCAAGATCAACGACCTCCTGCCGCATGACATCAGCATCGTGGCGGCGTCGCGGGTGAATGACCGCTTCCATGCCCGGCACGACGCCATCTCGCGCGTGTATCTCTACCAGATCGCCACGCGACGCACCGCCTTCGCAAAACCGTTTGTCTGGTGGATCAAAGACCGCCTCGACCTCGGCGCCATGACCCGTGCGGCGAAGTTGCTCGAAGGGCGGCACGACTTCAGCGCCTTCAGCGACCGGCGAATGAAAGAGGAAGACTCGCGCATCGTGGTCGTCGAGCGATGCGACGCGGCGGCAAGTGGCGATCTGATTCTGTTCCGGATCGAAGCGTCGCATTTTCTCTGGAAGATGGTGCGCAAGCTGGTGGCCTTCCTCGTGGAGATCGGCCGCGGCAATGCCACCCCGGAGGATCTCGCGGCAAGGCTGAAAGCGAATGCGGCCAACGTCGAACCGACGGCCCCGCCCTCGGGACTCTTTCTCGAGGCGGTCCTCTATCCGGGCGAGACGTTCGATCGTCCGCTGGAACCGATTGTTTCGGTCAGCAAGCCGGTCATCAGGCGATGAGTGAAGCCGATCTCATTGCGCGCATCCGCGAGCTCTTCCCCCGTGCGGGCGACGACTCGGCCGTCATCGGTACGCAGGTGATCACGAATGACGTGCTGGTCGAGAATGTCGACTTCACGCGCGACGTCCCGCCTCGGCTCATCGCCCGCAAGAGCCTCGCCGTCAACCTGTCCGATATCGCGGCGATGGGAGGGAGGCCGCAATATGCCGTCGTTGCCATCGGCTCGCCGGAGCAGGCGTTTGCCGCATCGATCATCGAAGAGCTGGCGGCGGCGGCGCGGGAGCACGACGTCGAGATCGTCGGCGGCGATCTCTCCCGTGCCGAGCGCGCATTCGTCTCGATCACGCTGATCGGAGAGGCGGCTCAGCCGATCCTACGAAGCGGTGCGCGGCGCGGCGACCGCATCTATCTCAGCCGGCCGGTCGGCGGCTCGGCGGCCGGACTGGCGCTGTTGCAGCGAGGGACCGAAGCGGCCGATTACGCGGAGCGGGAGTTCATCGAATCGGCGAAGCGACGCCATCTCGATCCGGAAGCAGAAGTGGCGCTGGGGATGAAGCTCGTCGGCATCGCCACGAGCTGCATCGACGTGTCCGACGGCCTCTCGACCGATCTCCACCATCTCTGCGATGCCTCGAACGCCGGCGCGTTGATCGACGGCGATCGCATTCCGGCATTCCCCGATCTTCCCCGCTACGGTCCGCGCCTCGGCATCAACGTCCGCGACGCGGTGCTGCATGGCGGCGAGGAGTACGCGCTTCTCTTCACGTCATCGATGCGCGAGTCAGAGCTGAGCGCGCGCGTGGGACGGCCGGTGTACGCGATCGGGCGAATCACGGAGGAGCTGGGAGTGCGCATCAACGGCGAGTTGCTCGAGCCGCGCGGATTCGATCACTTCGCGTAGCCCCTCGAGAGCCTCGCCACTCCCTTTGTCGAGAGTCCTTCTCCCCCAGCGCTTTTCAGCTGGGGGAGAAGGTGGCGAAGCCGGATGAGGGGGCGTTGGTTCTTGCCGAGCAGTGGGCTATTTTCATGAACGGGCGCGGGAAACTCATGAAAACACTCAACTTCAGCGCGAGAACCGCCCCCTCATCCGCCTTTGGCACCTTCTCCCCCCGCAAGAAACCGCGGGGGGAGAAGGGCTCTCGACGAAGGGAGTGGCAAGGCTCTCGATGGAACAATTCAGAGCGTGTGAGAAATGCGGATTAGGGAAGCGCAAGCTCTCGTTCTCGCGCGGATTCGATCACTTCGCGTGAGACGAACGCGCGAGATTCGACGCTACGGCGCAGAGGAACGCGCCGACGCCGAGGGTCGTGCGGACGGCGTGGGCGCGTGACCAGTTCCTCACCAGCGATTGCGACCGGTCGCTGGGATAGTCAGTCGGGGCTTGTCCTTCAAGCTCCTTGTTGATCGGAACCGTCACCATGACCGTGGCGGCGAGGACGCCGACCAGACCGATCGCGACCGCGGCGTCGAGAGCGCGCTTGAGCGGCTTGACGTTCCGCGAGCCGACGGCGAGCGTGACGGCCGTCCCCAGCGCCACGGGACCGATGGCGTTGAAGTAATTCGTGGCGTCGGTGAGCGCGGCGATCGCGCGCGATCGCTGGTCGGCGTGCTGTGGCAACTCCCGCTGCCAGCCCGGGACGAGAGCCTGTTCGCCGAAGCCGAGTGAGCCCGCCAGCAGACCGGAGGTCGTGAGGTTGACGAAGCGGAGAAACGATTCCAGCGACTGGTTCATCGGCGGGCGTCTTCCAACTGTTTGATGCGCGTCACGATATCGCGGTAATGCGAATTCAAACCGTAGACCTCCACGAAAGCCTTCTGCGCGTTGTCCGTATCCCCGACCTCCAAGAACGCGGAACCGAGGTCGTAGAGCAGTCCGACGTGCTCCTCGGGTGTGATCTCGGGCATCTCCAGCCCTTTGCGGTACCACTTGATGGCGAGCTGTGGCATCCCCTTTTCGAGAAAGCAGAGACCGAGCATCGACGCGCATTCGACGGCGCGCTTCGGATCCTTCGAGGCCAGTTGAAACTCGCCGATGGCTTCATCGATCAGACCCATCTCCTTGTATGCGATGCCGAGGTTGTAATGCGTGTCGTAATCCTCGGAATCGAGCTGCTGCTCAACACCCTTTTTGAATTCCTTGAAGATCTCTTCGAGCGATTGCTCCTCTTCACTGAGAGAGACCTCCTCGGATTCTTCCTCCAGCTCCGACTCCAATTCGGCGGCGAGATCGAAAAAGTCGTCCTCGTCGGCGAAAAGGTTCTCCTCGTGAACATGCGTTACGGGCGGCGGCGCAGCGGCGCGCGGAGGAGGAGGAGGGGGCGGCGGCGGCGCGGGCATGAGAAAGTCCTCATCGTCATCGGGAAGAGCGAAGAGGAGCTCGCTCTCGATCTCGGCGCGCGAGAGCACCGGCGGTGCGTAGGCGTCCGCGGGCGTCTTGGCGGCGGGCGTAGAGGCGGCCTCGAAACGTGTCAGGCGCTCATCGACCGAGGCATCCCCGGGAAAACTGGAACTGAGCGCGGCAAGCTTTTCGCGCGCTTCATCGAAGAGCTCCTGCTCGATATAGAAATCGAGCTCGCGGAGCTCCTCCGCCGAGGGAGCATTGTCGAAGGAGGGAGGCTCGAAGACAGGCTCCTCGACAGGAGCTTCGAATGAGAGCTCCTCGAGCGGTGAAGGCGCTTGCAGGTCCGGCTCGGGCTCGAATGACGGCATTTCGAAAGCCGGCATTTCAACCGATGGCGTTTCAGCCGGTGACGTTTCAACCGGTGACGTTTCAACCGATGGCATTTCAAATGACGGCATTTCAAATGACGGCTCCGGCTCCGGAACATCGAAGGAGAACTGAGGCTCCTCGTCCCCGGCAGGAATCGAGAACTCGGGCGTGCCGGAGTCGAGATCGAAACTGAGCTCGTCGGCAACTTCGTCGGGAGTGGGCAGGGCCCGTTCCATCGTGGGAGGTCGCGGCGGGGCGGGTTTCGGCAGGGGCGCGGGAGCAGGCGCAGGCGGCTCCAGTACGTGGCCGCGCATGGCGAATTCGTCGCGCACGCTTTCGACCGTCGACAGGTCGCCCCTCTCCTGCAAAACGCTGATGTACTGTTTGGCCGCGGCACGCGCGCCGCTGATGTCGGCCTCTTCCAGCAGGATCCGATAGAGCTTCTCGTGGGCGGCCAGGTGTTTCGGTGCGCGTTCGATGATGGCGCGGAGGTGCTCCGCTGCCTTCTCGGCGAGGCCGTATTTGGCGAATACCTCCGCCTCGGTGATGTGCTCGGTGATGAAGTCGAGATCCTCGCTGCCTTCTTCCTGATCGAGATCGACCGCCGCTTTCTCCACGGCCGACGGGAGACGCCGCGACGGTGCCGGCGGCGGAGGTGGAGGGGGTGGAGGTGCGGCAGGTGCGGGCTGTGCGAAGCCGCTGCCGAGATCGAGGTCCAGCGGTTCCGAGGAGTCGAGATCGAAGGAGAGGGCCGGCCCTTCTTCGAATGAATCGAACGTCGGCACGGGCTCCTCGATCTCCATCGACAGAGGAGCCACGGGGACCTCGCCCCCCGGTTTCGGCCGCACCGGCATCGTGTCGACACCGCCCATCTGCGTACGGACGAACTGGAGCTTGGTGCGGTGCTGCGAGTTCTGCGGTTCGCGCTGGATCAGTTTCTCCAGAACATCGGCCGCCTTCTCGTAGTGACCTTTCGCCACGTGCGCCTCGGCGAGGCTGCTCATCGACGAGAGGATGTTGGTTTCCTCGTTGAGCCGGGAGTAGACGGCGACCAGCCGTTCCAGGGTCGGCGTATGGCCGGCATCGACGCGCAGGAGACGATTCAGCATTTCCACGGCGGTCCCGCGCTCGCCGCGGCCCAGGGCCTTCTCGATGATCGGCAAAAGCATCTCCAGCGCGCCGTCCGCATTGCCGATGCGGACGTAGAGATCGGAAAGCGCTTCGCGCACGCTGGCGTCGTTGGCGTCGCGCGCATGCGCACGCTCGAGCGCCGCGCGGGCTCCATTCATGTCGCCCTTGGTCATGAGGATGCGGCCGTAGATCGCCAGAAGCCGCGGGTTGTCCGTGGAGGATTCGATCGACGCCTGCACGATCTGGATGGCGTTGTCGTAGTCCTTCGCTTCGAGAAGGGCGGTGACGAGCGACTCGACGAGCTCGACGTTGCCGGCGTCGATCTTCAGCGCTTTCTTGAAGACCTGAACGGCTTCGTCGAGCATGCCGCGCTTGAGCAGCATCCGTCCGACGCGGTCGTACTCCTTGAGCGCCTCTTTGGTCTGGTTGTTCTGCGAGTAGAGGTCGGCGAGCTTGACGTGGACGTTGATCGAGTTCGGGTCGAGCTCGGAGATCTTGCGATAAATGGCGAGCGCGTTCCCCGGATCACCGTGCTTGAGGTAGTAGTCGGCGAGAACCTGGTACTGGCTCTTTGCCTCCATGGCCAGCCCCTGTTTGCCGTAGAGATCGGCCAGCTTGGCGTAGATATCGAGCTTGGACGGATCGAGCTTGTTGATCTTTTTGTAGATGGCGATCGCTTTGAGAAAGAAGCCGTCCTTGGAGTAATGGTCGGCAATCCGGGAGAAGACCTTGACCGCTTCGTCGTTGCGGTTGATGCGCACCCAGAGATCGCCGATGCGATTCAGAGTGTTGACATCACTGGGGTTATCGTCGAGAAGGCGCTCGTACTCTTTGATCGCCGGCTCGATCTTCCCCTTCGCCACCAGCTTTTCAGCGCTGGCGATGATCTTATCGCGTTGGATCGCCATCGACTCCGTTCCGCACGAACAGCAACATCGGCTCGCCCACCCCTTCGAACGACTTGCGATGAATCGGCGAGGGGCCGTAGAGCTTCAGAGCCGCTTGATGCCCCTCCGTCGCGTATCCCCGATTGTGTCGAAAATCATAAACAGGGTAGAGGGCATGATACGACTCCATCAACAGATCGCGATAGACCTTCGCCACGATCGATGCCGCGGCGATGGAGACGCTGCGACGATCGCCGCCGATCAGCGGAATCTGAGGAAGATGCATGTCGATGGTCACGGCATCGAGAAGAAGCACGTCGGGCCGGATGGCCAGGTTCTCCACCGCCTCGATCATGGCCAGTTTGCTGGCGCGCAGGATGTTGATGGCGTCGATGGTCTGGGGCTCGATGACGCCGACCGCGACCGCGCGGGCCTGGCGGAGGATCAGACGGCAGACGTCGATGCGGTCTTCGCGGTCGACGAGCTTGGAATCGTTGACGCCGACGAGCGTGGGCTCGGTGTCGAGAATGACGCAGGCGGCGACGACAGGCCCGGCCAGACAGCCACGGCCTACTTCGTCCGTTCCGGCGATGGCGCGGAAACCGAAATCGCGGAGCCGGCGCTCGACCGCTGACATTTCAGCGACCCGCGCCAACTCCGCGAAGAGGTTCCTGACCAGCCGTTCGGCCGGCTTCGGTTTAGCGTTTGCGCTTTTCTTCGATGCGGGCGGCTTTCCCTCGGAGATCCCGGAGATAGTAGAGCTTCGCGCGGCGGACCCGGCCATGGCGTTCAACCTCGATACGATCGATGCTGGGAGAGTTCAGGGGGAACATGCGCTCCACGCCGATTCCACCGGAGATTTTGCGGACAGTGAACATCTGCCGCGCGCCGCCACCCTTGCGCGAGATCACCAGACCCTGAAAAATCTGGATGCGTTCCTTGTCGCCTTCTTTGACCTTCACGTGGACCTTGACCGTGTCTCCCGTGGCAAAGTTCGGGATGTCGGTCCGCGTCTCACGCGATTCGACGAGCTTCATTAAATCCTGAGCCATGATGACAACCTTCCTGTTTCTTGCAGCGAGCCCGCAAGGATCGCCGATTTGTTGTATTTAGGCAACTTCTGCCGCGGACCACGTTGAACGGCAGAGCGTGCAAAGTCATTCCTCGCGAATCCGCCGCAGCATCTCGCGCGCCTCGTCGTCGAGCTCGGCCGACTTCAGAAGGTCAGGCCGTTTCTGCAGCGTGGCCCGCAAGGCCTGCTCTTTCCGCCACTTGCGGATCTTCTCATGATGCCCCGACATGAGCACCTCGGGGACGCGCATCCCCCGCAGCTCCTCGGGGCGCGTGTAGTGAGGATAGTCGAGCAGTCCCCGGAAGAAGGAGTCCTCCTCGACCGAGCCGCTGTTGCCGACGACCCCTTCGATCATCCGTCCGACGGCATCGGCGATCACCATGGCCGGCAGCTCGCCACCGGAGACGACGAAATCGCCGATCGAGATCTCATCCGGCTGAAGCGCTTCGCGAATCCTCTCGTCGAATCCTTCGTAGCGTCCGCAGAGGATGACGATCCACTCCCGGGATGCCAGTTCCCGCGCGATGTCCTGGGTGAAGAGGCGTCCCTGGGGTGAGGTCATGAGGATGTGTCCGCCGCCGATCGCTTCAACACAGCGAAGCACCGGCTCGGCCAGCATCACCATCCCCGGACCGCCGCCATACGCCTCGTCGTCGGTCGAGCGATGCCTGTCGGTGGCGTAGTCCCGCAGGTCCCAGACATGGACGTGGAGCAGCCCCTGCTTGATGCCGCGAGCGATGACACCTTCGGCCAGCAGCGGCTCGAACATCTTCGGGAAGATGGTGACGAAATCGATGCGCACGTTGCATGAACGATATCAGCCGCCGCGCAGGTGACGTTGCCTGGTTGCCGCGGGTAGGTAGGTGCGCCACGGGTACAACTCCCGAGGATGAGTGTCCGGCGCTCAAGTCTCACTGATCCCCGCCATCACTCAACTGATCCGCGTCATCACCCAACTGATCCGTTCGATCACCGAAGTGATCCGCTCGATCACCCAAGTGATCCGCCCGATCACCCAAGTGATCCGCTCGATCACCCAAGTGAACCGATCAATCACCCAAGTGATCCGCTCAATCACCCAAGTGATCCGCTCAATCACCCAACTGATCTGCTCGATCACCCAAGTGATCCGCTCGATCACCCAAGTGATCCGCCCGATCACCCAAGTGATCCGCCCGATCACGCAAGTGATCCGAGTGTCCACTATTGTGGTCAGTGCAATCCGTCAGCGGGCCTCGGCCACCAATTCACTAATTTAATTAAATTAGAGGTCTTCGATGCCCGCCGGGAGGCTCACTGCGATCGTCTTCGCATCGAGATCCACTTTCGTGCAGATCTCCGCCGCGATGGGAACATCGAAACGGCGCCGAGGGCCGTCGACAACGAGCAGCAGTCCGCCGGCGGTCTCCTCGACCTCGACGACTTTCCCCCGATTCCGCCCCTCGGCATCGATCAGCGTCAAACCGACAAGATCGTGGAGAAAGTACTCATCCTCGTCGAGTTTCCGCGCGTCAGCCTCCGGGATCTCGATGGTCCAGTTCTGCAGCTTCTGAACGTCTTTGGGTGATTCGATGCCGGAGAACTTCACGAGCGCGCGGCCGGCATGGATGCGCACACTCTCGATGGTCGCTTCGCGCGTCTGCTCATCATGAGGCGAAACGAGGGTGACGGCGCGAAGGGGCCTTCATCGTCGGCACGGGGGGTCCGGCCTTCGGACCTCTCGCATGACGTCGACGATTCTCATTTCGAGATAGAATTCAGTCTTGCTGGTTCGAACTTCCAACAACTCCCTTCGAAAACGGCGGTGAATCGCCGAGGTGCTTATGAGACGGCCTCACATTCTCCATCCTGTTTTCCTGATCGGCCTGTGCTTATGTCTGGGGGGCAGCACGCTACGGGCAGAGTCAGGTGTACTGGTGACGCACGTCAAGGACGTGCAACGACGTCCGATCGGCGGCGTGCAGATTGGAGTCGAGGGCGATGGCGGATCCGCGGTTACTGGAGATGATGGCAAGGCACGTATCCCCTTGGCCAAGCAGACCAAAGTGAAAAGTTGGGTCTCTCTGCAGATTTTGAAGTCCCCAAAGAACAAAGACTTTGTGATGGTGTCGCCCTGGGATTACAGGGCTCTCGTTCCTTCGTTTGAGAACGAATCGGAGAATTTTATTGAGGTAGTGATCGTCCAGCGCGGCGACCGCGCGGCGCTGGAAAGCGGGACTGTTTTGGCTGCCGCGGTCGCACAGATCAATAAGGCAAACGGTCCGAAAACGGCAGATAAGCAAGAGCTGCAAGACCCGAGTGTGAACCTCGCTGCAGTTTCGAAGCAGTACGGACTGGCTCCGGACGAGCTCGATCGAGCGATACGAGCCTGGGGAGCGAAGACCACCGATCCGTATGAAGCAGGACTGGCTTCTCTGTATGAGAGGAACTATTCCAAGGCTTCAACGCAGCTCGCCAACTCGCTTCGGAAACGAGAAGAAGATTTAGCAGCCGGTCAAAAGGCCGTGGCCGATGCTGCTTTCTTTCTTGGATCGTCACTTTGGGAGGAAGGCAAGTACCGCGAGTCAGCGGCAAACTATCAGCGTTGTCTTCAATTGCGTCCGGATGATGGTGCGGTTCTAAACAACTTGGCGCTCAGCCTCATGGGCGCGGGTGATTATGCGGCGGCGGATCCGCTGTTCCGACGCGCGCTCGCGATTTATGAGAAAACGCTGGGGCCCGACCATCGCGACGTAGCCGCGGGGCTCGACAACCTCGCGTCGCTGCTACAGGACAAAGGCGACTATGCGGCGGCGGAGCCATTGTACCGACGAGCGCTCGCAATTGATGAGAAAACGCTGGGGCTCTACCATCCTGAGGTGGCCACCGACCTCAACAACCTTGCGTTGCTGCTGAAGATCAAGGGCGACTATGCGGCGGCAGAGCCGTTGTTCAGGCGAGCGCTGGCGATTGGTGAGAAGACGTTGGGTCCCGAACATCCGCATGTCGCAACGAGACTCAACAACCTCGCGGCACTGCTCGTGAACAAGGGCGACTATGCGGCGGCAGAGCCGTTGTACCGGCGAGCGCTGGCTATTGACGAGAAAACGCTGGGGCCCGACCATCCTGGTTTCGCCACGGATCTTAGCAACCTCGCGTCACTGCTAGAGGACAAAGGCGACTATGCGGCGGCAGAGCCGTTGTACCGACGAGCGCTGGCTATTGACGAGAAAACGCTGGGGCCTGACCATCCAGACGTGGCCACGTGTCTCAACAACCTCGCCTTGCTCCTAAGGGCAAAAGGCGACTATGCGGCGGCGGAGCGGTTGTACCGTCGCGCGCTGACGATTGGTGAGAAGGCGCTGGGGCCCGACCATCCCGATGTAGCCACGAGACTGAACAACCTCGCGTTGCTGCTACACGACAAAGGCGACTATGCAGCGGCGGAGCCGCTGCTCCGGCGAGCGCTGGCGATTAAAGAGAAGGCGCTGGGGCCCGACCATCCCGACGTAGCCACGACACTCAACAACCTTGCGTCGCTGCTAGAGGACAAAGGCGACCGTGGTGCGGCGGAGCCACTGTACCGACGAGCGCTGGTGATTGATGAGAAAGCGCTGGGGCCCGACCATCCCGACGTAGCCACGAGACTGAACAACCTCGCGTTGCTGCTACACGACAAAGGCGACTATGCAGCGGCGGAGCCGCTGCTCCGGCGAGCGCTGGCGATCAATGAGAAAGCGCTCGGGCCGAATCATCCTCAAACGCAGCAGATTCGGCGCAACTTGGAGTCCCTCAAACAAAAGGCGGTTCAAGAACCAGAGAGGTAGATCGGTGTGGGAAAAAGCTCTCGCGATTGCCAGTCGCATCACCCATCCGTGGACGATTGCGGTATTTGTAGCCGTGATCGCGGCCGTTGTTTTTGTTTTGGCGCTTCGTGCGAGAACATCGCGCGTCCCACAGATCGTGTGGGTCATCCTCGTCGCGGGGATCATCGTGCTGGGGCTTGCTCCGCTTGTTGCCTCCACGTTCCTCCAATGGCGAGGTGTTTATCGGATTCGAGTCGTCGTATTGGGACCGGACCAGTCGCCGCTCGATGGTGCTCAGATGAGATCCTCAAATGGCGGAGAGCTGAAAAAGGTTGACGGGGGATGGGAGCTCGATATTCCACCGCAGACCCGGCCGGCCGACGGTAAAGTAACCCTGTTTGCGTCCGCGAAGGATGCGTTTCTGGCGGGTAGTTCCACGCTCGTTTTGGCTCAGGACTATTATCCAACCACGACCATTCAACTCACTTCGGACACAACTGCAGTGTTGCGCGGTGTTGTCGTAGACGAACGGGGCAGGCCGGTAGGCAACGCATCAGTTTCGATCGCTGGCTATACCGACGGAGCCGTGACGGACAGTATGGGAAATTTCGTTTTGCCAGCGCACGCAGCCGAAGGGCAGATCGTGCAAGTACGGGCGCAGAAGGATCAGTTATTGGGAAGTATGTCGGTTCCTGCTGGCCGCGTCCCAGTGGAGTTAGTGGTCAAGTGACCGCGTCCACTTTTTTTCGCAGTCGTCTGAACGAGTAGCAAGTCCCTGATATCCCCAGTTCGGGTATCGTTTCCACGAGCGGTCGCCCTTTGGTCCGGGCTCCATATCTAATTCCATGAGCATTTGAACGACGACGTCGAAGGAAGTCCGCGGCTCAATAGCGCGTAACTCTTCAGGACGGAGCCCGGCTTAGAAGCGGCCGAAAACCGGTCGGTCGGGGAGCAAGGCGAGGAAATCATTTCGCGCGCAGCGCTTTGGACTGCGCGTTGCGAAGCCACCGCTTAGGGAGGGTGGTGGCACGTGAGACATCATCGGATCTCAAAAGCGGCTGCCGAGAGGTGTTTACCGATCCTTTAGAGGTCTTCGATTCCTTCCGGCAGCCTCACGGCGATCGTTTTCGCCTCGAGATCCACCTTCGTGCATATCTCCGATGCGAATGGAACGTCGAAACGCCGTTTCGGCCCGTCGACGACAAGCAGAATCCCGCCCGCAGTCTCCTCGACCTCGGCCACCTTCCCCCGAACCCGTCCTTCGGCATCGGTCAGCGTCAACCCGACGAGATCGTGCAGAAAGTACTCATCCGCATCGAGCTCTCGAGCATCCGCGGCCGGGATCTCGACAGTCCAGTTCTGCACGCCTCGGACATCCTCAGGGGATTCGATTCCAACAAATTTCACCAGCGCGCGGCCGGCGTGGATACGCACGCCCTCGATGGTGGCTTCGCGCGTTTGATCGTCCGGAGAGACCAGGGTGACCGTACGAAGATCCGTGAAGCGTTCAGGCGAATCAGACCACGCTTCGACGCTGGCCTCGCCGCGGACCCCATGTGCTTTTCGGATGATGCCGAGGGCGATACGGTCGCCGGGCATGGCTCAGTCGACGATGTCGAGGGTGTAGCGGCGGCGTGTTTTCTGGCCGGCCGCGGTGAGGAGCGTGCGCATGGCGCGCGCTGTACGGCCCTGACGGCCGATCACCTTGCCAAGGTCGTCCTGTGCCACCTCGAGCTCGATGACGGTCTGATCGCCGCGGTTATACGCATGCGTATTCACCGCCTCGGCATTATCGACGAGCGACTTGGCGACGAACTCGATCAGCTCTTCCATGGAGCGAGATTACGCGGTTTTGTTCTTTTTCAGCAGCGATTTGACGGTCGGCGAGAGCTGAGCACCCTTGCTGACCCAGTAATCGACGCGCGTGCTGTCGATCTTCACGTCAGCCGGGTTCTTCTTCGGATCGTAATGGCCGATCTGCTCGATGGTGGCATTGCTCGGAGTCTTCAGCGAGTCGGAAACGACGACGCGATAGAACGGCGAGTGGGTCGCGCCCTGGCGGCGCAGGCGAATCTTCAACATGTCGTGTGGTGCTCCTTCGTGAATCGGGCCGGCAATCCTACCGAACCGGGGCGTGAAACCGCAACGGGTAGCCTGTCATTCCGCGGTGCAGAAGGTCGCGGGGTCTCGCGGTTGCGCGGTCTCGAGGTGTTCGGGGCGAAGGGCAGCGACAAACGACCGACGACCGCGAGACCCAGCAACCTCGAAACTCCGCGACCGCTACTGCAGCATCCCCGGCGGCATGCCCTTCATCATCTTGCCGAACTTCCTTGCGCCGAAGCCTTTGGAGAAGCTGCGCATCATCTTCTTCATCTGCAGGTACTGTTTCAGAAGCTGATTGATCTGTTGGACCGAGGTGCCGGAGCCTTTGGCGATGCGCTTCTTCCGTTTGCCGTCGATGACCTGCGGGAACTCACGCTCTTTCTTCGTCATCGAGTCGAGGATGGCCTGCATCCGGACGATGGCTTTCTCATCGATGTCGTCCTCGCTGATCTTCCCGGCGCCGGGAAGCATGTTCACCAGCGACGAGAGCGGTCCCATCTTCTTGACCTGCAGCAGTTGCGCGCGGAGATCTTCGAGGGTGAACTTGTCTTTTGCGACGCGATTGGCGAGCCGTTCGGCTTCCTTGCGGTCGATCTCGGTCTCGACCTTTTCGATGAGCGACAGCACGTCGCCCATGCCGAGGATGCGCGAGGCCATCCGGTCGGGATGGAAGACGTCGAGGTCGGCGTACTTTTCGCCGACGCCGACGAGCTTGATGGGGCGATTGACGACCGACTTGATCGAAAGGGCGGCGCCGCCGCGGGCATCGCCGTCGAGTTTCGTCAGGACGATGCCGGTCACGGCGAGGCGGTCATCGAACTCCTTGGCTGACTTCACGGCGTCCTGGCCGGTCATGGCGTCGGCGACGAAGAGGATCTCGCTCGGACGGGTGTCGCGCTTGATGGCATCGAGCTCCGACATCAGCTCGGCGTCGATATGCAGGCGGCCGGCGGTGTCGAGGATGACGGTGTCGTAGAGGAGCGTTCGTGCATCGGTCACGGCGCGGCGGGCGATCGAAAGGGGATCGCGATCGTCGCCGATCTCGAAGAACGGCACCTTCACGTTGTTGGCAACGATGCGGAGCTGCTCGATGGCGGCGGGACGGTAGACGTCGCAAGGAACCAGGAGCGGACGGCGGCCGCGGTTCTTGAGATGCAGAGCCAGTTTTCCCGAGGTCGTGGTCTTGCCGGAGCCCTGAAGGCCGACCATCATCACCACCGCCGGGGAACCGACCAGAGCGAGGCCGACCTCGTTCCCGCCGAGAAGCTCCTGCAGCTCGTCGCGAACGACTTTGGTCACCTGCTGCGCAGGTGAGAAGGCCGTGAGGACATCCTGGCCGACCGCTTTTTCGCGGACGCGGTTGGTGAACTCCTTGACGACTTTGAAGTGGACGTCGGCCTCGAGCAGCGCGACGCGGATTTCCTTCAGCGCGTTGTCGATGTGCCACTCGTTGAGGGCCGCCTCACCACGCAGGGTCTTGAAGACCCGGTCCATCTTGTCCTGCAGGTTGTCGAACATGCGGGACTAGAAACGCGAAGGGAGCGCTGTCATTCCGAGCTGTCAGTCTTGACACAACACCTGCTCGAAATTGCCCCTGCCGGATCGTCGTTTCGATCTCCATGGCTTCGCTTGCGCAACGGCTTCCTGACAACGTGCCGGGCGACTTTTTCGTCGACGACACCTGCATCGATTGCGACGCCTGCCGTATTTTCGCGCCGCAGGTTTTCAGCGATAAAGGCGACCAATCGAGCGTCTTTCACCAGCCTGAAACAGAGGAAGAGCTCCTCGCGGCCGAAAAGGCGCTCATCTCCTGCCCGACGGCATCGATCGGATCCGTGACAAAGCAGGACATGCGGCCGGCATTGGCGGCGCTGCCGGAGCTCGTCGATGGCGACATCTACCGCTGCGGCTATGCCTCGGAATCGTCATTCGGGGCGATCAGCTATCTGATCCGCCGCCCCTCGGGAAACCTCCTCATCGACTCGCCACGCTTCTCCGGACCGCTTGTTAAAAACATCGCCGCGATGGGCGGCGTATCGCGGATGCTCCTGACGCATCAGGACGACGTCGCCGATCACGCCCGGTTCGCGGAACGGTTCGGTTGCCAGCGCGTTCTGCACCGCGACGATGTTCATCCCCGCACCGCGTCCATCGAGCTGCAGCCTTCAGGCCGCGATCCGATCGTCCTGGGCGATGATCTGCTCATGATTCCGACCCCCGGTCACACCCGGGGTCATGCGGTTTTCCTCGATCGCGAGACGTACCTCTTCACCGGCGATCATCTGGCCTGGAGCGAGCGCCGGGGCCATCTCTACGCGTTTCGGAGCGCCTGCTGGTACTCCTGGCCCGAGCAGATCCGTTCCATGGAGCGCCTCCTCGACTACCGCTTCGAATGGGTCCTGCCCGGTCACGGCCGTCCCGTACACCTCGATCACTCGTCCATGCGCGCGAGTTTGGAGCGCTGCATCGAGTGGATGCGTTTAGGATAACGGCCAACAAGTCCAGCAAGGAGAATCCATGAAGCGATTCGTAGTCGTGTCCGCGGCTCTGTTCGTTGCCTTCGCCCTCTCCGCGGCGCCGATCACGCTGCATGTCGATGCGACCGGTGTTGCCTCGAACGTCTATCACGCACATCTGACGATGCCGGCGACGCCCGGGCCGATGACCCTCTACTACCCGAAGTGGATTCCGGGTGAGCATGGGCCGACGGGGCCGATCAACGGCCTGACGGGGCTGCAGATCAAGGCCAACGGCACTGCTGTTCCCTGGCTTCGCGATCCTGTCGACATGTTCGCCTTTCAGGTCGAGGTGCCGGCCGGGGCGACGTCGCTCGACATCGATCTCGACTACCTCGCTCCCGCGCCCGGCGCCAATTTCACGGCAGGTGCTTCGACGTCGCCGCGGCTGGCGGTCCTGAGCTGGAACACGGTGCTGCTTTACCCGAAGACCGCCGCTCACAGCGATTCACTGGAGGTCGATGCCTCCCTGCACATTCCGGCCGGCTGGCAGTACGCGACGGCGCTGGAGACGCGTGGACGCAGCGGCGACGAGATTACGTTCGAATCAGCGTCGCTGACGCGTGTGATCGATTCGCCCGTGCAGATCGGGACGATCCTGCGCAAGATCGACATTGCCAGCCACTCCCCGCTGAAACACACGCTGAATCTGCTCTCCGAAAGCACCGAGGCGACGCAGACCCCCGACGATTTCGCCGCGCAGTACGGCCGTCTGGTCGACGAGGCATCGGCCCTCTTCGGCGCGAATCACTATCGTCATTACGACTGGCTCCTGACGCTGAGCGATGGCGTGGCGCATTTCGGCCTCGAACATCACGAGTCGAGCGACGATCGAACCGATGAGCCGGCGTTGCGGGAGGACACCAGCCGCAAGTGGGTCTCGACACTGTTGGCCCATGAATTCGTGCACTCGTGGAACGGCAAGTACCGCCGTCCGGCGGGTCTGGCTACCGGCAACTACGACAAACCGATGACCGGCGAGCTTCTCTGGGTTTACGAGGGTCTGACCGAATACCTCGGCGATCTCCTTCCCGTGCGCAGCGGGATTCTCTCGGCTGATGACTACCGCGAAAACCTTGCCGAGACCGCGGCCAATATGACGCAGCACGTCGGGCGCACTTGGCGTCCGCTGCTCGACACGGCCGTCGCAGCGCAACTTCTCTACGAAGCGCCGGGAGCGTCGACGAACTGGCGTCGCAGCGTCGATTACTACCCCGAGGGCGAGCTGCTGTGGCTCGACGCCGACATGACCATCCGGTCGCTCACGAACGGCAAGAAATCGCTCGACGATTTCTGCCGCGCCTTCTACGGCGGCGCGAGCGGACATCCCGACCTCAAGCCATACACCTTCGACGACATCGTCGCCGCACTCAACGCGGTCGCACCGCACGATTGGCGGGCGTTTCTCAATGAACGGCTGACATCGATGTCGCCCACGCCGCCGATGGGAGGCATCGAGCAGGCCGGCTGGCATCTCGTCTACACAGATAAGCCGAACACGGCGTTGCAGTACTACGAGGGACGCAACAAAGGCGCCGATCTGAGCGCGTCGGTGGGCTTCTCGGTCAGAGACAACGGCACGATCAACGACGTCGTGCCCGCTTCCGTGGCCGCGCGCGCCGGCCTCACGCCGGGAGGGCACATCGTCGCCGTCAACGGCCGCGCTTACACCACGGCACGGTTACGCGACGTCATCAAAGCTTCCGGCAGCGCCACCACGCCGATGACGATCATCGTGCAGAACGGCGAGTTTTACACGACCGCCTCCGTCGACTATCACGGTGGCGAGCGCTATCCGCATCTGGAGCGCGTGACCGGAAAGGCGGATTGGATGGAGGCGCTCACGAAACCGCTGATGCCGCCGCCACCGGCTCCTCCGAAAAAGAAGTAGACAACGAAAAGGGCGCGGTCGCCCGCGCCCTCGCTGCAATGCGTTGATCGGAGGATTAGTCTTTGCGCATCCGGCGGTGATGCTTGGTTGTTTCAGTCGTCGTGGTCGTCGTCTCGGTCGTGCTCGAGGCCATCGGGGTCTCGACTACCGGAGCCGGAGCGGGGGTCTCGACGATCGGCGCCGGAGCCGGAGTCTCCGCGATGACGGGGGCCGGGGCCGGAGTCTCGATGACCGTTGTCTCGGTGGTCGACGGTGTCTCGATGGTGGCCGCCGACTGCGTGACCGTCACGTCAGAGCCGGTCTTCTTCGGAACGAGGTTGACGTTCGTGTTCGTGCCGACGGTGTTGCTGTTGCCGGCGCTGCCGACCGAACTGCTGGTGTACGCGCGGCCGCTGCTGTCAACGGCTGCCGGTCCGGACATCACGGCCGGAGTCGACGGCGTGCTGACGCCCTCGGCATTGGACGGCGCCGCGACCGCCGCGACCGTTGTGCCGCTGCTCGATGATGACGGTTCTTCCGTGCGAATCTGCCCATAGCCCTGGTCCGCGGTGGAAGTATGGTGTGCACACGCGCCCATCACGATCACGAGCGCCGCCGACCCGATGCCGGCAACTGCTTTCTTCAGAAACGTTTCTTTTTTCATTTTCCTGCTCCTTGCTGCCTTCTAGCTGGCAGCTCGTTTGTGCCTCTTGGCGATAAACGGAAGAGCAACTAGCTTGCCTAAATTTATTTATCTAAGATGAGCGAATGGCAGAGCGCGTCTGGAAAGTAAGTGAGCTCATCCGTCAGATCAACGTGGAACTCTTTCGATACAACGACATAAGCGTCGAAGGCGAAGCGACGAATGTCGTACGTTCCGCTGCCGGCCACCTCTATTTTTCGATCAAGGATGCCCGCGCGCAGATGCGGGTGGTCCTTTTTGCCACGAATGCACGCTTCCTTCGCTTCCGAATCGAGAACGGATTGCAGCTCGTCGTCCGCGGACGGCTGACGCTTTACGAGCAAAAGGGAGAGTTTCAGCTCAACGCCGTGGCGGTGGAGCCGGCCGGTCTGGGCGCACTGCAACTGGCGTTCGAACAGCTCAAAAAGCAGCTCGCCGATGAGGGGCTGTTCGACGCGGCCAGGAAAAAACCGATCCCGATGCTGCCGCAGCGGATCGCGATCGTCACCAGTCCGACCGGCGCAGCCATCCGGGATGTGTTGAACGTCCTCGGCCGGCGTTTCGCCGGCCTTCACGTGCAGGTCTATCCCGTGCGGGTGCAGGGACGCGATGCGGCGCGTGAGATCACCATCGCCATCCGCCACCTCTCTCGCTGGCAGTTGCACGACGTCCTTCTGATCTGCCGCGGAGGAGGTTCGCTCGAAGACCTGTGGGCCTTCAACGAAGAGCCGGTGGCGCGCGCGGTGGCTGACTGCACCATCCCAACGATCTCCGCGATCGGGCACGAGACCGACTTCACCATCTGCGACTTCGTAGCCGACCTGCGCGCGCCGACGCCGTCCGCCGCCGCGGAGATCGTGATCCGGGCCAAGAGCGAGCTATGCACGCAGCTCGATCACATGACGCGGCGTGTGCGGCAGGTGGTCGAAACGCGCGTCCGCAATTACCGCCACGAGCTGCGCCATCTCGCTTCATCCGACCGCCTGGGCCTGGTGCCGCGCCGCGTCGCCCTCCGGCGGGAGCGCCTCAATCGCAGCCGCGTGACGCTTTTTCGCATGCTGGAAGCACGGGCGCGATCGATGCGGTCGCGGCTCGCCGCCGTGAACGCACCGCTGCTGCGGTTTCCCGCACAGGTTGCACGCGAGCGCGAACGTCTCCGCTCGGCGGCCGCCACACTCGGCGCCGTCTCCCCCCTCTCGGTCCTGTCACGCGGCTACGCCATCGCCTTCTCGCGCACAAAGCGCGGGCGCAGGAAGCCGATTCTCGATGCCAATGCGGTCGCCATCGGCGAGCTCATCGAAGTGCAGTTGAAGAAGGGCCGCATCGAATGCACGGTTGACGCAAAGACCATGGGGCTTGAGACTGTGTGGCCCCTGACGAAAGAATGACCGGTACCCATGGCCCGCAAATCCAACGAATTCGAAAAAACCTTTCAAAACCTCGAGACGATCGTGAAGCGTCTGGAGTCGGAGGAGATGCCGCTCGACGAGTCGCTGCAGCTCTTCGAGGAAGGCGTCCGCCTTTCCCGCTTCTGCAATCAGAAGCTCGAGGAGGTGGAGAAGAAGATCGAACTGATTCTGGCCGACGCGAAAGGGCAGCCGCGGATCGAGCCGTTCGAGAGCGAGGATCTCGATGAGCGGTCCGAGATGCACCCCGAGGACGATGAGGAGTGAGCGCGCTCCATGACTATCTGAACGAGAAGCGGCAACTCGTCGATCGCGTGCTCGGCGCGAACCTCCCGCCCGCGGATACACCGCCCGCCGTCATCCATGAGGCGATGCGTTACGCGGTCCTCGGCGGAGGCAAGCGCATCCGGCCGATCGTCGCCATCGCGGCGGCCGAAGCGTGCGGCGCGGCCGTGGGAGATCTCCTCGTTCCAATCGCCGCGCTGGAACTGATCCATACCTACTCGCTCGTTCACGATGATCTTCCCGCCCTCGACAACGACGACCTCCGCCGCGGACGCAAGACGACGCACGTGGTTTTCGGCGAGGCAATGGGTATTCTCACCGGTGACGCGCTGCTGACCGAAGCGTTCGCATGGCTTGCCCGGCCGGTGGCGGGCGTCGATGCCGCACACCAGCTTCGGGCCGTGCGCGAAATCGCCGTCGCCGTCGACTCGAAAGGAATGATCGGCGGGCAGGTCGCGGACGTCATCACCACCGGCACGAACGAAGCGAGCGCCGAGCTGCTCGATTTCATCCACCGCAACAAGACCGGCAAACTGCTGACCGCGTCAGTGGTTCTCGGCGGGCTGCTCGCCGGCGCGCCCGAGGAGAAGATCGAGGCGCTCCGCCGCTACGGCAATGCCGTGGGACTGGCCTTCCAGATCGTCGATGATCTGCTCGACCAGGAAGAAGACGCCGCGACCCTGGGTAAGACGGCTGGGAAGGATCTCGCACAAGGAAAGCTGACCTATCCGGCGCTGTTCGGTACGGACGCCGCTCGCGCCAGGGTTGAATCGCTGCTCGAAGAGGCGGTGCGCAACGCTGCTATCATCGGCGGCCCTGTGAACTATCTCGCTGGGATCGCGCGTTTCATCTGCGAACGGCGATCGTGAGGCGCCGATGCTGCCATGACGCTCCTCGACACCATCAACTCTCCGAATGACCTTCGGAAACTCGACCGCAAACAGCTCCATGAGCTCGCGGGAGAGATTCGCCACCGCATCATCGAGGTCGTCTCGCGAATCGGCGGGCACTTCGGCGGCAACCTCGGTATCGTCGAGCTGACGCTGGCGCTGCACTACGTCTTCAACACGCCCCGCGACCAGATCGTCTTCGACACCGGCCACCAGTCCTACCCGCACAAGCTCATCACCGGACGCCGCGATACGTTCGACACCATCCGCATGCACGGCGGCATCTCCGGCTTCTGCAAACGGGAAGAGTCGGAGTACGACGTCTTCAACGCCGGCCATGCTTCGACCTCGATCTCCGCCGCCCTCGGCATTGCCGTGGCGCGCGACATCAAGGAGGAGAACTACCGCGTCGTGGCCATCATCGGTGACGGCGCGCTGTCGGGCGGCCTGGCGCTGGAAGGCCTCAACCAGGCCGGCCATCTCAAGCGCAAGTTGATGATCATCCTCAACGACAACGACATGTCGATCTCGACCAACGTCGGTGCCATGTCGGGCTACCTGAACGGGCTCCTCAAGGGGCAGGCCTACAACCAGGCCAAGGATCTGGCCAGGGGCATCATGGATCGCATCCCTCTCGTCGGCGGGAAGCTCCACGGCATGGCCAGCGACATGGAGCAGCTCTTCAAACACATGATCGTCCCGGGGACGCTTTTCGAAGAGCTCGGGTTCAAGTACATCGGGCCCTATGACGGTCACGATCTCGACTTCCTGATCGATCTGTTCGAGAAGAACAAGGACTACAACGGTCCGCTCCTGGTTCATGTGATCACGAAGAAGGGGAAGGGCTATACGCCGGCGGAAAACCGGCCGATCTGGTCGCATGGCGTCTCGCCGTTCGACATCGATTCGGGCGACGTGGTGAAGTCGACGAAATCAACGCCACCGAGCTACACGGCCGTTTTCTCCGAGACGCTCATCGAGCTGGCCAGGCGAGAGCCGAAGATCGTCGCCATCACCGCGGCGATGCCCGACGGCACGGGACTCGACAAGTTCGGGAAGGTGTTCCCGGAGCGCATGTTCGACGTCGGCATTGCCGAGGAGCATGCGGTCACGTTCTGCGGAGGCATGGCCACGCAGGGAATGAAGCCGATCGCGGCGATCTATTCAACTTTCCTGCAGCGAGCATTCGATCAGGTCTTCCACGACGTCGCCATCATGGATCTGCCGGTGGTTTTCGCGCTCGACCGCGGCGGCATCGCCGGCGCCGACGGGCCGACACACCATGGAATCTACGACATGGCGTACCTGCGGATCTTCCCGAACATGATCAGCATGGCTCCGAAGGACGAGAACGAGCTGCGGCACATGCTGAAGACTTCGTTCGAAACGGGCCATCCGACCTCTCTGCGTTACCCGCGCGGCAATGGCTTCGGCGTGGCCATGGACGCCGAGCTGCAGTCCTTGCCGGTAGGCAAAGGCGAAGTGATGCGCGAGGGCGAGGCCGGTGTGATCTTCGCGATCGGCAACGAAGTGTGGCCGGCGGTACAGGCGGCGGAGATTCTTGCGAAAGAGGGAATCGAGGTCGCGGTCGTCAACGCGCGCTTCATCAAGCCGCTCGACGATGCGCTGATCACGAAGTACTGCCGCCCATTCGCCCGCGTGATCACGGTCGAAGAAGGCTCACTTGCCGGCGGCTTCGGCTCGGCCATCATGGAACGCGTCCAGCAACTCGGCATCCGCGACGTCCAGTTCCACCGCATCGGCATCCCGGACGAGTATGTCCATCATGGCGCGCAGGATGTGCTCCGCGCGCAGTACGACCTCGATGCGAACGGGATTGCCAAGAGGGTGAGGGAGTTTGTGGGAGAGAAAAAATTGGGGACGATTGGGGAGTTTGGCGCGATGGCCGACGAAATCTGGAAGGACGTGCCTGACGAAGTTTTACGCCGGATGCATGAAAAGGGACACGATTCCGATCACATCGATGAGGTCGTCTATGGTCTCAGGCGACGCGTATCGACCAAGTGATGACGACGTACTTCGCCGATACCTGGTACCTCATCGCCAGTGTCGATCGATCGGATCAACATCACACGAGAGCCTTGCGACTCGAACGAAGGTTAGCTGGCAACCGCCTGCTGACGCACGAATACGTTCTGGGTGAATTCCTGACGTATTTTTCTGGCGAAGGGGCGTTTGCGAGGGCGCGAGCCGTTGACACGGTGCGAGCGACCCGTCGCTCCTATGAAGTCGTCGAGTCAAATCCCCTCCTTTTTGAATACACCCTCGACCGTTACGCCCACCGCCTCGATAAGGAGTACTCCTTCGTTGACTGCATGTCGATGGTGCTGATGGAGCATCGTGGCATCACCCACGTCCTCACCAACGACCACCACTTCCGTCAGGAAGGCTTCACCGTCGTCAACGAATGAAAAAACAGCGTCTCGACGTCGCTCTTGTCGAGCGTGGCCTCTGCGACACGCGTTCGAAGGCGCAGTCGCTGATCATGGCCCGGCGGATCCTGGTCAACGGGCGGCATGCCGACAAGGCGGGAACGGGCGTCGGCAATGACGACGAGCTGCGGATCGAGGAGCTGGAGCACCCCTGGGTTGGGAGGGGCGGGATGAAACTCGCGCATGCCCTGCGCGAATTCGGGATCAGTGTCGAAGGCAAAATCTGCGCGGATATCGGCGCGTCGACCGGCGGCTTCACCGACGTGATGCTGAAGAACGGCGCGAAGAAGGTCTACGCCATCGACGTCGGGTACGGACAGATCGACGCTTCCCTGCGCAACGATCCGCGCGTCGTCAACCGCGAGAAGGTCAACGCGCGCTATCTCACTGCTGACGACTTTGACGATGTCATCGAATTCGTATCGGTCGATGTCTCCTTCATCCCGCTGAAACTGATCCTGCCCGCGGTGGCCACGTTCCTTCAAGGAGAGCTGGTGGCGCTGATCAAACCGCAATTCGAGGTCGGAAAAGGCGAAGTCGGAAAGGGCGGAATCGTTCGCGACGACACGAAGCGCACGGCCGCGGTCGATGCGGTCCTGGCCTCAGCGCGCGAGCACGGCTTCGACGTCAAAGGCCTGATCGAGAGCCCGATCAAAGGCGCCGAGGGGAACGTCGAATATTTGATGTACGCGGGAAATTTGCGCGATCGGGCCATCTAATGGTGGGCAGTCGGATTTCTGCGGTGAGCCGTGCCTCGTCTGGGTCGCGCGGTTCGCCAACGGGTCCGGCTGCACTTTTTTCTGGCGGGGCTAACCACGGCTCAGAAGGTACTCGCGCAGCCCCTCTTCCCACGACTCGGAATGGACGCCGGTGAGCCGCTCGTAACGCTCCGTCGAAAGAACCGAGTATGCCGGGCGGACCGCCGGCCGTGGAAACTCGCTGCTCGTCACGGGGATCACCGTCGTATCGGCTCCGGCGCTGGCCACGATCCCCTGAGCGAAGTCGAACCAGGTGCACTCCGGACTGTCCGCGTAGTGGATGATGCCGCGCGCGTCCGCATCCGCGTGTGCCAGCCGTGCCACACGAACGATGGCATCGGCCAGGTGCGGCGTGTAGGTCGGCCGTCCGCGCTGATCGTGCACCACGCGTAGCGGGTTCGTCCCCTTGCGAATCTGATTGCGGATCGCCTCGATGAAATTCGGACCATGGACGCCGAACAACCAGGCCGTGCGGAGGACGACATGCTTCTGAGCCAGGCTCGCAGCCTGCTCTCCGATCAGCTTCGAACGGCCGTATGCCGACAGCGGCGCGGTCGGATCATTGACCTCGTAGGGTGTCCGTTTCGAGCCGTCGAAGACAAAGTCGGTCGAGAGCTGCACGAGCAGCGCATCGACATCATTCGCCGCGCCGGCGAGAAACTCGACCGCGGAGCCGTTGATCGCCGTGGCCAGATGCTCATTCGCCTCGGCGTCGTCGACTTTCGTGTACGCGGCACAGTTGACGATGACATCCGGCCTGGCGCGGCGAATCACGTCACGAACCGCGGGAGCGTCGGTGATGTCGAGATCCGCCTTCGTGACGGCGACGACGTGCTCTTCGCGTATTTCCAGGGCCGCGCAAAGGTCGCGTCCCACCATCCCACCCGCTCCGGTGACGAGCCAGCGCAGCGTCACGCGTACTTTCCGCCGTCGGTCTTGAGCTGCACCTTGATCTGCCGCGACTCGCGCGGAACGATCAGGCCGAGGGCGAAGAAGGCGTAAAGGATGCGGGCGTTGTCCGATGCGGCAAGAGGCGGCGTGTTCACCAACTCATAAAGCACCTTGCGGCCATCGACGGCATCGAGCAGGTGCTGTTCGTCCTCGTGAAGCACCAAACCCTCGCTATGCCCGGCCGCGCGCGTGAAAAGTGTCGTCTTCGTGCCGAGGCGGGCAACGAGCGCGCGTGCATCCGCCACATGCCGTACACCGCGCAGAATGGCCATCGGAACCGGGACATCGACTTTGATGAACTCCAGCTTCTTGTCGCGGCCGGCGGTGAAGCTGACCGTCCCCGCGTCCCAGCCGAAGATTGGCCAGATGATCTCCTCGATCTGTTCGTGGACGGCGACGAAGAGATCTCGCGGCGAGAGGATTTTCATCTCCACCAGCGTGGTGCCGTGACGGTTGCCGCTGGCCCGAGCGCGCGTGAGGCTCTCCTCGTATTGATGGCGGGTGATGCGCCCTTCGCGCAGAAGCTTGTCACCGAGCGATTCGCCGATCTGGTTGGTGGTGGCGAAGATGATCTGCCCGTGATCGAGATAGATGCGCTTCACCTCGTCACCGCGCTTGCAATCGACGCGGCCGGGCGCACGGTACCGATGGATCTTCACCAGCACCTCGGCAAGAGGCGTCTGGGCGATTTCCGTCTGATACAGCGGTGCGGCAGGTTCCGGCGTCAATGGCACAGGAGAACCTCGAAGTGCGGATTACGCGTTCTTCTTCTCTTCCAGTGTTGCCGGTTTCTTTTCCTCGCGACCCTTCAGACCGTCGCGAAAGTTGGAGATGCCCTCACCGAGGCCCTTGCCCAGTTGCGGGAGTTTTCCCGCGCCGAAAACGACCAGGATGATGGCGAAAATGACGAGGAGCTCAGGTAATCCAAGTGAACCGAACATTTAGTAAGCCTCCGAGTGGTTGCCGCGGCGGCCCCTGATCCCCGCGTTGACGAACCGGCAAAGTGTATTACGAATCGCTGTCTGACCGACATAACAAGGCTCATGTGCTCATGGATTTCGCACCGGAAAACGGCTGTTACCATGCGCCCGAATGATCGACCTTACCGGACTCAATCCTCAGCAGCGCGATGCCGTGACGCACGGCGAAGGGCCGCTGCTCGTCCTGGCCGGGGCCGGGTCCGGGAAGACGCGCGTGATCACGTATCGCATCGCCTGGCTGATCGGCGAGCTCGGTGTACATCCGACAAACATCCTGGCCGTAACGTTTACAAACAAAGCGGCCAGCGAGATGGTCAGCCGCGTCAGCCACCTCGTTCCCGGCAGCGGCGCGCGGGCGCACGGAAGCCTCTGGATCGGCACCTTCCACTCGACCTCGCTCCGGATGCTGCGCCGATACGCCGACCGCCTCGGATATACGAAGTCGTTCGCCGTCTACGATACCTCCGACCAGCTCACGCTCGTCCGCCGCTGCATGCGCGAGCTGCAGATGAACGACGAAGCGTTTCCTCCGCGTTCGATCCTGACGCGGATCTCGAATGCAAAGAACGAGCTGATCGGGCCGGCTGAGTATGAGAAGGAGAACCTCGACTTCTTCGGATCGCGTGTTTCCGAGGTCTACCGGATGTATCAGCGCCGCCTCAAAGAGTACGACGCCATGGATTTCGATGACCTCATCGGCAACTACGTGGCGCTCATCGAGAAGAACGAGGACGTCGCCGAGGAGATCCACTCACGATTCCATCATCTCCTGATCGACGAATATCAGGACACCAACCGCGCGCAGTACATGCTCATCAAGGCGCTGGCCGGCAAGCGGCGGAACATCGTCGCCGTCGGCGATGAAGACCAGTCGATTTACCGCTTCCGCGGCGCGGACATCAACAACATCCTCAACTTCGAGCGGGACTTCCCGGGAGCGCGGATCATCAAGCTCGAACAGAACTATCGGTCGACCGGCAACATCCTCGACGCTGCCACCGGCGTCGTCGCAAACAACATCGCCCGCAAGGGAAAGACGCTCTTCACCGACTCGGGCAGCGGCGAGCCCGTGCGTGTCGTGACATGCAGCAACGAGCGCGAAGAAGCGACGTTCGTCATCGACAAGATCAACGGCGGACGCTCGCGATACAAGCTGTCGGACTACGCAGTCCTCTTTCGGACCAACGCCCAGTCGCGGCCGTTTGAAGAAGAGCTGCTGCGCGGCAACATCCCCTATTCGGTCGTCGGCGGCGTGAAGTTCTATGAGCGTGCGGAGATCAAGGACGTCCTGTCGTTCCTTCGGCTGGCCATCCGTCCCCACGACACTCCCTCGATCGAGCGCGTCATCAACGTGCCGTCGCGCGGCATCGGCGATACGACGACGAAGGCGCTGAACGATCAGGCCACGGCTCAGAACGTGACGCTCTGGACGGTCATCGAAGGCGATCTCCACTTCCTGCCGCCGCGAGCCTCGAAGGCGGTGAAAGAATTTCGGGAGATCGTTCACGACCTGCAGCGCGCGTCGAGCCATCCGCTGCCGGAGTTGTACGACTACCTGCTTCTGCGTACCGGCTACCGGCGGATGTTGCAGGAATCGCGCGACGTGCAGGACGAATCCCGTCTGCAGAACATCGACGAAATGATGAACTCCGCGCGCGAGTATTCAGAGCAGAACCCGGGGGCGACCCTCGGCGACTACCTCGACTCGCTGACGCTGATGTCGGATCTCGACAAGTACGAATCGCAGAAGGGCGTGACGCTGATGACCCTGCACGCCGCAAAAGGGCTGGAGTTCAAGGTCGTTTTCCTCACAGGGATGGAAGAGGGCATCCTTCCTCACTCGCAGTCGAAGGAGTCGAACGAAGATCTCGAGGAAGAGCGTCGCCTCTGCTACGTCGGCATGACCCGGGCTCGCGAGCAGCTCTGGTGCGTGCACTGCCTGGAACGCCGCCTTCACGGCCAGTTCCGCGAGCAGAGTCCCTCGCCATTCATCACCGAGATTCCGGAGGGCGTGCGTGAGGAAGTGCGCATGGCGCGCGCGCGATACGTGCCGGAGACGCCGTCGTGGCGTGAGCGTCCTGTCGGACAATACGACCGCTACTCCGGCGAGCCGCGCCGCCAGCCGTCGTACGCGCGTCCCTCCGCGCCGCCTCCTCGCGCGGCCGCTCCCCCGCCTCCGCCCCAGCCGCGGAAAAACGATTCCGTCAACGGGGTGCTGTCGTTCTTCAAGGAGTCGCCCGTACAACTAGATCCTGCCGCGCTGCGCCCGGCTACGCAACCGGGCGCACCGGCTGTGCTCAAACGAGGCCAGCGCGTCCGCCACGAACAGTTCGGCGATGGCACGATCCTGACGATGGAAGGCTCCGGCCCCGAGGCCAAACTGACGGTCTACTTCGACCGCCTCGGCTCGAAGAAGTTCATCGCCAAGTACGCGAAGTTGATGCGGATCTGACGTAGCATCGCCGGGCAATGCGCCGCAAATCGACGCTTCCTCTGGGCGGCATCCTGGTCGCCGACTTCTCACGCGTTCTGGCCGGCCCGCTGGCCACACAACTCCTCGGCGATTGGGGAGCGCGCGTGATCAAGGTCGAGGAGCCGGAGCGCGGCGACGAGACGCGGCGTTGGGGTCCTCCGTTCGTCGGCGATGTCAGCGCGTACTTTCTCTCGATCAATCGCAACAAAGAGTCGGTGACGCTGGACCTGAAGTCGGATGAAGGTGCCGAGGCCGCGAGACGGCTGATCGCACGGGCCGATGTCGTCGTCGACAACTTTCTACCGGCGCAGAAAAAGTCGCTGCATTTTGCTCCACGCACGATCAACCCCCGCATCATTCATTGCACGATCGCCGGCTTCGACAGCGATACAGACGACGCCGATACACCCGGCTACGACCTTCTGGCGCAAGCCGGATCGGGACTGATGTCGATCACGGGCGAAGCAGGCGGCGAACCGATGAAGATCGGCGTGGCGCTCGCCGACGTCCTGACGGCGCACTACGCCTTCGGCGCCATCTGCGCGGCCCTTCGAGGGCGCGAACAGACGGGCGAAGGGGCGGCGCTCGAGATCTCGCTCTTCAGCGCCGCGATCGCTTCACTCGTCAATGTCGCGCAGAACGTGCTCGTCACCGGCAAGGAGGCAGGGCGGTACGGCAATTCTCATCCGTCGATCGTCCCCTACCAGGTGTTTCACGCGAGCGATCGTTCCTTCGCGATCGGCGCCGGGACCGACCGGCACTTCGCGCAGCTATGCGAACGCGTGCTGCGACTGCCGGAGCTTGCGCGGGACAAACGTTTCACCACGAATTCGCAGCGGGTGAGACATCGGGGAGTGCTCGTGGCGATTCTGGAGGAAGAGTTCCGCAAGCGGACCGCGGCGCATTGGGTGAGACGTTGCCGGCGCGCGTCCGTTCCGGCGTCGCTCGTTCGCGGCGTACGCGAGGCGCTTCGCGCCTCCGCCGCGCGCGCGCTCGTCGAAACGGTGAGGCATGCCGGGATCGGCGCGTACGACGCGGTGCGCAACCCGGTGCGCATCGATGGTCAGCGGCGCGCGATCGGTTCGCCGCCGCCGTCGCTTGGAGAACATACCGCGGCGGTCCTCCAGGAACTGGGCATCACCGTCGCGAGTACGAAAAGATCAGCAGCACGAAGCACCCCACCATCACGACGGCGAGCACGGCGATGATGGCCACGACGGCGCGAAAGTCGCGTCCCTCCTTCGCCGAAGGGGCAAAGGCGCGAAAGGCGAAGTACAAACCCGTCGCCCCGATGGCGATGATCGTGCCGCCGACGAGCACGACCCGCAGAAGGATGTTGCGGAACTCGGGATCGATGCCGATCAACGCAGGGTCACCGTCCGCACGCTCAGCTCCGACACCAGCCGGATCATTCGCCGCCCTTCCTCGTCGGCTTTCTCGTAGGCAAGGCAGAGGACTTCGAGATCGGCTTCGTACTCGTACGCGGCGACCGTGAAACCGTCATCGGGCTGTCTCGGGTCGGTCGTCGACGAACGCCGCCACGTTCCATCCGGCCGCAGCCGATAGCTCACCAGCCCCCGAACGCGTGCGCGGCGTGCACCCCCGACTTCCGTCAGCGGCGGATTGTCGCCGACGTGACCAAGACCGTCGGCGTTTGCTTTCTGTGACGCGAGCAGGTTTCCGACGAATGTGGCCATCAGATCGTGCAGCCGGGCCTCGGAATCGCCGACGGGCTCGACGAAGCGCACGCCCGTATGCGAGAGGGCGTTCGTGGCCGACCGCCGGACTACCTGCGTTCGCGCCGCCTCGCACACGAACTCGATATCCTCCGTGTGCCAGCGAAATTGCAACCGTAACCGTGCGTTCTGCGTCGTAGTACCGTAATGCTCGACGAATGCGCCGGCCACCCCGAGATCGAGAATGAGCGCGTTCTGCCCATCGAGAAGCCCCAGAATCGGGCGGGCCAGGCGGAGGCGCTGGAAAATTCTGCGATCGTGTTTGAGCATGGGGTAAGAAGCGAAGGCAAGCATATTGCTGCATTTTGGGCCTGCGTCCAAGGAGGATCGTGAGCGAACGAATCCCTGAGCGGCGAAGCATCTGGCGCGTAGGTCCCGACAGCACGTGGACGACGGTCATCCCTGTTGTCTTCATCATCGTGTCGTTGCTGACGCTGGCCCTGCTGCCGGTCGTCTTCGGGTTGCACACGGCCCAGATGCGGCGCGAGATCATGCAGGTGGCCGAGCCTTCCCGTCTCGCGGCAACCAGGATCGAGCGGGATCTCTCGACGGAGCTCGACGCCGTGATCGCCTGGCAGGTCACCGAGCAGGGTCAGTATCGCGAAAAGTATGACGGTCTTGTTCAGAACCAGCACAGTGAATACGCCCGTCTGCGCGTGCTCGGGCCGGAGCTCGGCCCCGAGGTGAGAGACAAGTTGAGAGCGCTGAACAAGGAGACCAGCGAATGGCACGCGGACGTCGCCTCGAACGAGTTCCTTTCGCGGCACATGCCGGCGGAGGTCTTCCTGACCCGCCTGTTCGAAAAACATCCGTCGTACGACGAGGCACTGGTCGCGGCCTCCGAATTGGAAGTCTCGATCCAGCAAGCGATCGACGACCGCCGGACGAAGATCCGGGATGCGGAGAAGTTGAGCGCGTCGCTGGAGATCATCCTCACACTACTCGCTCTGACCTCGGCGCTGCTGGTAGCTGGTCTCGGCCGGCAGATGCGCCTTCTCGCCCGCGAGGCCATGTCACAACGACATGAGGCGGAGCACGATGCAGCGGATGCGCAGCGCGCACGCGCCGCGGCCGAGCGTGAGGAGCGCCGGGCGGCGTTTCTGGCGACGGCCGGGCAGGAGCTGGCGGCATCTCTCGATTACGAACAAGCCATCGCCACATTGGCGAGACTGATCGTGCCGAACATCGCCGAGATCTGCGTGATCGATCTCGCCGAATCGGATGGCTCGCTGCGCCGCGCCGCGGTCGGGCACCGCGACACGGAGCGGGAACGTGAAATGGCGGAACACATCGGTGAGGTCGTTCACGACGTTCCCGATCCGTTGCCGTGGGTGATTCAGAAGCGGGAGACCCGCATCATCGGCAATTCGCCATCGCTGATGGCGTACGCCGGCGTCCCAGCCGAGGAGCAGCGCTCGCTGCTGGCCGTAGCTCTCGTGAGCCGCGGTCAGACGCTGGGCGTCATTCTCGCGGCGGCCGCGGAGTCAAAGTCGTTCACGCAGGAGGACGCATCACTTCTCAGTGAGCTCTCCCGGCACGGCTCTCTCTCGATCGACAATGCCCGGCTCTACCTGGAGTCACAGCAGGCCGTTCAAGCCCGCGAGGAGGTGCTGGCCATCGTTTCGCACGACCTCCGCAGTCCACTCAACGCGGTGATGCTTGCGGCGTCACTGCTGCAGACCTCGGAGAGGATCGCGCCGGAGGATCGTGAGGAGCTGGAGATCATCGACATCTCGGCCAAGCGGATGCAGCGTCTGATCGAGGATCTGCTCGACGTCACCCGTCTCGAGGGTGGCAAGCGATTGCCGATCGAGCGGGGGCCGGTCGACGTCCGGAAACTATTCGTGGAGACGTATGAGCTGTTCAAGTCGCAGGCGGCCACGAGCGCCATCACGCTGCAGTATCACGTCGATGATGTGCCGCCGGTCTATGCGGACGGGCACCGCGTGATGCAGGTGTTGTCGAATCTCATCGGCAATGCCATGAAGTTCACGCCAGCCGGCGGCATGATCACCTTTCAAGCGGAGTCGAGAGGCTCCAGCGCTGTGATCAGCGTGGCCGATACCGGCCCCGGCATACCGAAGGAGAACCTCGGCGACATTTTCAATCCCTACTGGCAAGCCAAGCGCACGGCCCGCCTCGGGGCGGGACTCGGTCTGCCGATCGCAAAGGGAATCGTCGAGTCGCACGGCGGACAGATCTGGGTGCAGAGCGAGCCGGGAAAGGGGACGAAATTTTCGTTCACCCTCCCCGTGGCAATCGACACGCCGGCCACGGCCACGCCCGCGACTACCGCGCGATGATCGATGCCTGCATATGCATCGAGGCGACGTATCGTTTCTGGACGAGCTGCCGGTATTCGCGTGTACGTGTACTGACGCGCTGCAGGTAGTCAATCGTTTCGGGGTACTGCGGAATCCCTCCGCCGAGACGTTCGACCGTTCCTTCGCCGGCGTTGTAGGCCGCCAGGGCGGCGCGCTCGTCGCCGAAACGGTTCATCAGGTAGCGCAGGTACCTGGTTCCGGCAGCGACGTTCGCATGCGGATCGAATGGATCGTCACACCCCATGAGCCGTGCCGTCTCGGGGACGATCTGCATCAGACCGCGCGCGTCCTTGTTCGAGACCAGTCGTGGACGGAAGTCGGACTCGGATTCGACGACCGCCGCGATCAACTCCGGTGGCAGCTCGTTCTTCACCGCTTCGCGATAAATGATCGAGCCGTACGGTACTTGCGTCCTGAAGAACTCCTCTTTTGCCACGTCCAGCGTGAAGGCAGCGGGTGACTGCAGAGGCTTCAGAAACGCCTCGCGAACTTTCCGCGTCGTGAAAATCGGAAAAGGACGGCTTCCGCCACTGATCTCGATCGCCTTTTGCGCGAAGGCGGGAAACGAAACGTTCATCGCTTCCATGCCGATCGCACCGAAAGCCAGCGGCACGGTGACGAGCAGCGCCACACCCCGCCGTTTCGCACCGCGCAACGTACGGCGCCATAGAGTGCGTTCGCGGCGCGCGTGGACCTGGCAGGAACAGATCTCGCGAAAGTCCCGCGAGGGAGTCCAGGCGTAATCAGTGGCACGGATCTTCAGCTTCATAGGAGCGCCCAAGGGCAAAAGCCGGACCAGTTCTTTGCTCGTTGTGTTCAAGTTATTCATTCGCTGTGAGATAGACTTTCGGATATGTCGTTCGACGGAATCGATCGAAGACGTTTTCTTCTCCTCGCTGCTGCGCCGTTGCTCGTGGCGCAAAAGGCCGCGGCCCCTCACGCCCGTGAATCGATGCTGCAGATGAATGGGTATGCGGTGAATGCGGAGACACCGCTTGCGCTACTGACCGAGTATGTGACCCCGAACGAGCTTTTCTTCGTCCGCAGCCACTGGATCCCGCGCACGCCCGACCCGAAGAAATGGAGATTGACGATCGACGGCGAGGTCGACCGTTCAGGAGAGATTACGCTTTCCGAGCTGAAAAAACTCCCGCATGCGGAGGCGACGTGCGTTCTGCAGTGCGCCGGGAACGGGCGCGGACTCTATTCTCCACCCCTCCCGGGAGTGCAATGGCGCTACGGTGCCGTCGGCAATGCGCGCTGGACCGGCGTGCGCGTGCGCGACGTTCTCGAGCACGCGGGAGTGAAACCGTCAGCGAAGCATCTGCACGTATTCGGCAGCGACGATCCGCCGGGGAAGGTTCCCCCGTTTCATCGCAGCATCGAGCTGGAGAAGGTCCTTGCCGACGGCATCCTCGCCTTTGCCATGAACGGTGAGCCGCTGCCGGCCGCTCACGGAGCGCCGCTCCGTCTCATCGTCCCGGGCTGGGCCGGCGATCACTGGATGAAATGGATCGTTCGCCTCTCGCTGCAAGCCGAGGCGCAGAAGGGCTTTTACATGGAGACGGCGTATCGCTATCCGTTGACGCCCGGCGCACCCGGAGTGGCGTTCAAGCCGGAGGAGATGAAGCCGGTGACGGAGTTGTTCGTAAAGTCGAACATCACTACCGCGCCCGCGAAAGTAAGAGCGAAACATGCCAGCGAGATCCGAGGCTTCGCATTCTCGGGCGCGCCCGACATCGCCAAAGTCGAGATCAGCGACGATGACGGTGCGACGTGGCAGGAGGCATCGCTCGATCCGCGTCATGACCCGTACGCATGGCGACTGTGGTCGCATCGCTGGACTCCCTTGCGCGCCGGCACGGTGCGTCTGTGCGCGCGCGCAACGGACAGCCGCGGAAGCGTGCAGCCGCGCGAGGCGACGTGGAACCAGAGCGGATACCTGCAGAACTCCTGGCATTTCATCGACGTCGAGGTGACGGCGTGAAACGCGCCGCGGTCATCGTGCTGGCGCTGGCGGCTGCGTTTGCATCCGCGGCAACGAAGAGGAGCGTCTCCTTCGATCCTGAACTGCCGGTGCTCGGGACCAGGTTCCACTCGCTTCCGGCGGGCGCGGGCAAGCAACTGGTCGAGGCGAGCTGTTTTCCCTGCCACTCCGCGGACATGCTGGTGCAGCAGCGGCTGACGGAAAAACAGTGGACGGCGGAAGTCGACAAGATGGTCCGCTGGGGGGCGCTGATGAAAGAAAGCGATAAGGCGGCCGTGGTCGCCTACCTCGCCAGGAACTTCGGACCGGCCAACAAATTCACACCGGTACGAACGCGCCCGGCCGGCTACTGACGCTACACCGCGACCGCGACCTGTTGCTGCCCACGAAACAGCGCCTCGGTCTCCACATTGAGCAGAACCCAGAGCGTGTAAATGCCGAGGGCCGTGCCGAGCGGGAAGCTGAGGATGTGAAGCACCCCGACGATGATGGCGACGATGCGCCCCCATGGCCGCATCTTCAGCAGACCGATGCCCGCCAGCATCCCGGGGAGCGAGATGACGATGAGAAAGCAGGCAATGGCCGCTCCGACCGCGCTGGTAATGAATATCGCCTCATGATCGCCCGAGAGGGCGCCGCCGAACACGACGATGCTGCCGATCCCCAATCCGACCAGGACGATGATGGCGCTGTGGACGATGAAGCACCAACCGAGTATGCGAATGTGGTCTCTCATGATGATGAATTGTACGGAGAGGCCGGCCGGGAGTTGCGCGGTGCGGAACATGCTACGCTTTCGGCCGGTTCTCGAATCGAGTTCAAAAGGAGGCTTGCCACTCATGCGTCATTTCGTAGCCGCAACAGCCGTGGTTGGCTTTCTCGCAACGGGTCTGGCCAACGCACAGATGAAGTCGGCAGTGCCGCCGGGAATGCAGACGTCGCCGCAGGTCACGCAGGCGACCCCCATCCCGACTGCAACAGCGCCGCTCGAAGAAGCGCGCCGGATCACCCGCGAGGAAGCGATCAAGCTCGTCAAAGAGAAGAAAGCCGTTTACGTCGATGTACGAGCGAAGGATCAATACGACCAGGGACACATCAAGGGAGCGATCAGCATCCCTCTCGGTGACATCCTGACTCGGGTGCGGGAGATCCCGCCGAAGACGTTCATCATCACCTACTGTGCTTGACAGAGTGAGCACACAAGCGCCCGTGCGGTGCTGGACCTCAATGCTCACGGAATCAAGAACACGGCCGCTCTCCTCGGCGGCTGGAACGGCTGGACCCAAGCGCACCTGCCGACCGAAACTGCCGTGAAGAAATAGGCTCGTAGGGCTCAGCGGTGCTGAGCCCTGCGAAACTGCCGAATCCTCGTGGCGATACACTTCGAAAACCGATGTTCATCACGTTCGAAGGTATCGAAGGATCAGGTAAATCGACTCAACTGCGCCGTCTGGCGGCACGGATCACGGATGCCGTCGTCACCAAAGAGCCCGGCGGCACACCGCTGGCGGATCGGATCCGGGCCATCCTTCTCGACAGCAGCTCGCATCTCGATCCGGTCGCTGAGCTTTTTCTTTTTGCGGCGTCACGGAGACAGCATGTCGTCGAGATCATCCGGCCAGCGCTGAAACGGGGAGCGGCAGTTCTCTGCGACCGCTTTACCGACTCCACTCTCGCGTATCAGGGATTCGGCCGGCTCATCGACCTCGACAAGCTGCGGGCGCTCAACGCCTGGGCCACCGAATCGCTCACCCCGGACCTGACGTTGCTTTTCGATCTGCCCGAGGAAGTCGGCCTCTCTCGCGCGCGCTCACGCAACGCCGAGGCAGTGCATGACGAGGGGCGCTTCGAGGCGGAAGAGCTGCGGTTTCATCGGCGGGTACGCGAGGGATACCTCGCGTTAGCCGTCGCCGAACCGGCGCGCTTCGCGGTGATCGACGCCGAGGGCGACGTCGATGAGGTGTACGCCCGCGTCGAAGCGGAGCTCGCGCGGAGAAAGCCGGAGGTTCTGCGATGAGCGCCGCCGCGGAATTGCTGCTCGAGACCGCGAGGCGTGGGGAGTTGCATCACGCCATCCTCTGCCACGGCCCGTCAGCGGCCGCCTTACGGGAGGTCTCCGTGGGCATCGCGAAAACGCTCAACTGCCTGAACGGGACCGCCGGCGATGACTGCACGGCATGCCAGCGCATCGAACGCCGGATGCACCCCGACGTTCATTTCATCGAAGTGACCGGTGACCGGAAGATGATCAGCGTCGATCAGATCCGCGAGATCGTCGCGGCGGCGACTCTGCGGCCCTACGAAGGGCGCAACAAAGTCTTCATCATCGACCCGGCCAACGCCCTGAGCGTCGGCGGCTCGAACTCGCTCCTCAAGACGCTGGAGGAGCCGGCCAGCGACACCACCTTCATCCTGCTCACGCGCTCACCCGATCTCCTTCTGCCGACGATCCGATCGCGCTGCCAGATGATCTTCGTCGGCGGAGAGGTCGAGACGAACGACGCGCTGGCGGCGTCGATCGTGGCCGGCCTGACGCGCTTCTCCGATGAGCGCGACACCGCCGCTCTCCTCGGCATCGCCTCGCTGGTCGCCTCGCAGGAAGAGGTCAGCGATGCCGTCGCGCTGCTCGGGAAGGTTCTGTGCGACGCGGTGGCCGGTCGATTTCCGCTCTCGATCGAGAAAGCGAAACTGCTGGCCGCCGCCGATGCCACGACCGCCGCGATCCGATGGCTGAGCGTCAATGCTGATGCCCGCATGATGGTCGAACAGGCGCTGGCTGAGCTGGTTGTGTGAGGTTGCTGGGTTGCTGGAGTTGCGGGGTTGCTGGGTTGCTGGGTTTGCCAACCAGGTGAACCAGTAACCGAGCAACTCAGCAACCAAGGAACTCAGCAACTACCTCCGTAACCGGTTACAAAAAAAGCCGGCCCCGTCTTTCGACGGGGCCGGCAAAATCTACTGGATGGGGGTGGGTGCGAACGCTTGGGTGGAGTGAAGTTGCTGGATCGGTAAGATTCGAAGAAGAATTCAAGCGGTGTAACTAGAGGCGGGCTGTTGAAACAGAAAGCTAATCCGCCCCCACATCATCCAGTAAACCCTCAATTTCTAACGACTGGCTGCATTATCTCACGACCTTGTGAAACTTTTCTCATGGTAACAGCAACGTGACAACTTGCTGAACTGCTGAGAGATAACCATCACTTTGGGAACGCTGTAAATCTTACTACAGAACGACCGTTCGGTCAATTCTACGTTTCAGACACGCGTAAGGTTTCAGTCTCGGCAAGACCATATGCCGATACGGTGCCGTCCCGCCCCCTCGGGTACACTCCGGGACCCATGTCTCGAAAGAAGAGGGTAGTCGGAACGGCAGGACACATCGACCACGGCAAAACGGCGCTCGTTCGCGCGCTGACCGGGGTCGATACCGATCGCCTCCCCGAGGAGAAACGACGGGGAATCACGATCGACCTCGGATTCGCCAGTTGGTTCACCGATGACTACCAGATCGGATTCATTGACGTCCCCGGCCACGAACGTTTCGTCAAGAACATGCTGGCCGGCGTCGGAGGGATCGACAGCGCGCTCCTCGTCGTTGCCGCCGACGAGTCGATCAAGCCGCAGACGCGCGAACACTTTGCCATCTGCAGGCTGCTCGACATCCGAACGGGAGTGGTCGCCATCACGAAGCGCGATCTGGTCGAGGACGACATCCTCGATCTCGTCCGGCTGGAGATCGAGGAGCTGGTGGCGGGGAGTTTTCTGGCCGGAAAGCCGATCGTGCCGGTCAGCAGCATCACGGGAGCAGGACTGGATGATCTGCGCCGCGCCATCCTGGCCTCGGTCGCCGAAGTCGGAGACCGAGATGCCATGACGCGCATCTTCCGGCTGCCGATCGATCGCGTCTTCACCATGAAGGGCTTCGGTTCCGTGATCACAGGGACGACCTATGCGGGACGCCTGAACGTCGATACGGACGTCGAGGTGATGCCGGGCGGCAAACGCAGCCGCGCGCGCAACATTCAGGTCCACGGCGAAGCGCGCGACTACGCATCCGCCGGGGAGAGGACCTCGGTCAATCTGCCCGACATCGATCTCGATCAACTTCAACGCGGGCAGCAACTCGTTACGCCGAACACTCTCCGCCAGTCACAGGTCATCACGGCGCGTCTGGATCTGCTGGCGGACGCGAAACCGCTCAAGGAGCAGACGCGCATCCGTTTCCATCACCTCTCGGCCGAGCTCCTCGGCAGTATCCGATTCGTCGACCAGACCGCGGAGCTGAAACCGGGCTCGAGCGCATACATCCAAGTGCGCCTCGAATCGCCGGTGGTCGCTGTTGCCGGCGATCGTTTCGTCATCCGCCGCTACTCACCCGCGCTCACGGTCGGCGGAGGGGTGATCCTCGACGCGCACTTGCCGAAGCTGAGCCGCAACACGCGTGGCGAATTGCTCGATACGCTCGCCGGCGGAACATTGCCGGAGCGCGTCGAGCTGATGGCAAAGCTGGAAGGGCTGCGCGGATTGACGATTCACGAGGTCCAGGCGCGTACCGGCATTCGCGTCGAGACACTGGCGAAAGAGTTGAAGAACGTGCCGCATCTTGCCGACAGCGGCGAGCGCCGGTGGATTCATCAAGACGTGATCACCGACTTTCGCAGGCGGGCCATGGAGTTTCTGCGCGCCTACTTCGAAGAAAACCGGATGGCGATCAACGTGCCGAAGAGCGAGTTCGTGCAGAAACTGCTGCCGCGCGGTGCCGATGGCGCGATGATCAATTTCCTCCTGCAGGACCTGGCGCGCGAAAAAATCGTGGCCATCGCCGGCGACGCCCTCGACATCCCCGGCCGATCGAAGAGCCTGGGCGGCGCGGAAGGGGAGCTGGCGCGGATGATCGAGTCTCGTTTCGCCGAAGCGGGTCTGGCACCGCCGCCGGTCTCCGAGATCATCAACGAACGGACGCAGAAGGCGCGGGTGATCGAAGGGGTGATCGGTTTCCTCGTCAAACGAGGCACGCTCGTCCGCCTGGCGGAAGGGATCTACGTTCATCGCGACGCCCTCGTTGCCGCGCGCGAGCGCATGAGCGTACGCGCTGGCGACCTGATCGACGTCGGCCAGTTCAAGGAGTACTTCGGCCTCTCGCGCAAGATCGCCATCCCCCTGCTAGAGTGGATGGATCGGGAAGGGGTCACGAAGCGGGTTGGCGACTCGCGGAAGGTGCTGTAACTGCGCCTTCGGCGCGTTGTCGGTTGTCGGTTTGAGCGGCTGGAACTGGTTAGTCACTTCGATTGCGGCGGCTTTCCAGCCGCAGGGGCGGCCTTCAGTTCCTTGTAGTCCGCGCGTACATTCAGCCAGGAGGCCGGCACGTCGCGTTGATCGATCTTCACGATGATGTTGTCGACGACGAGCTTCTGGTTCTCGTACGGCAGCTCGGCGTGGTCGGCGATCGGAAATCCCTTGACACCCAACAGCGCCTCGTCGGCAGCGCGCATGACGCCGGCCAGCGGCGACGATACCGGCTCGCTGGCCTGCAGCATGGCGAAGAGTCCCTCGGGAATGAGCGGGTGGGAGGCAATCCACAGTTCTCGTTGATACGCGCCGAGCCGGATGATCGACTGCCTGGCCGCGACGCCCTGCAGCGTTTTCTGCGCACCGGTGACGGAGAACTGCGCGCGCGGCATTTCGTCCGGGACCGATCGCGCCATACCGGCGCGATGCGACGTCACGACCTCATCGAAGGGCTCATTGCGATAGGTTCCGGTCAGATCGTCGACGAACGTCACGCGCTTCCGCGCAAAATCGAACAGCCGCCACTCGTCGACCTCGTCACCGCTTCGGGCACGGTCGTTGGCAATGAAGAGGGTGTGCGTGTAGGTCTTGTTCGCCGGTTGAATGGACGTCTGGATCGTGACGACCGTCGCGTGGATTTTCGGCTCGTTTGACGATTGCGCGGGCTGACGGGCGGGCTGGGCGCAGGAGAAGAGCAGAAGGATCAGGCCTGCTCGGAATGACAGCGTCAATCGTTACTCCTTCGCGTCGTACCAGCTCCGGCCGTAGTGCGCATCGACCTTGAGCGGCACGGCCAGCGGGAAAATGTTCTCCATCGTCTCTTTCACGATTCCCGCCACGTCGGACGCGCGGCTCTCCGGCACCTCGATCACGATTTCGTCGTGAACGGTCAGCAGCATCGCCGCGGTCCCCTCGATATCCGCGTCTAACCGCTTGTCGAGCGCGATCATGGCCAGTTTGAGAATGTCGGCAGCCGTTCCCTGGATCGGCGCATTCGTGGCCATCCGCTCGGCATTGCCGCGCACGGTGAACGACTTGTTGTGAATCTCGGGGATGTAGCGCACGCGGCCGAAGAGCGTCGTCACTTTGCCGCTGCGGCGCGCCTCTTCCAGCGTGCGGTCGAGATACTCCTGAATCTTCGGGTAGCGCGCGAAGTACGCGTCGATGAAGTCCTTCGCCTGGCCGGTGGGGATATTGAGCTCGTTCGACAGCCGGAATGCCGACATGCCGTACAGCACGCCAAAGTTGATCGTCTTCGCGGCCCGCCGCTGATCGATCGTCAGCTCATCTTCCGGCACATTGAACATTTTCGAAGCGGTGGCTCGATGGATGTCCGCGCCGCGCTGGAAGGTCTCGATCAGATCGGCGTCCTGCGAAATGTGAGCGAGAATGCGCAGCTCGACCTGCGAGTAGTCCGCCGCGAGCAGGACGTTTCCTTCTTCGGCGATGAACGCCTTCCGGATCTCACGCCCCAACTCGGTCCTGATGGGGATGTTCTGCAGGTTCGGATCCGACGACGAAAGCCGGCCTGTCGCCGCCACGGCCTGATTGAAGGACGTGTGCACGCGGCCGTCCGCGGTCACCAGTTGCGGCAGAGCGTCGATGTAGGTCGATTTCAGCTTGTGCAGCTCGCGATGCGACAGAATCAAACGCGGTACCGCGAATCCGTGGCTGGCCAGCTCCTGCAGCACGTCCACCGACGTCGAGAATGCTTTCGTCCCCTTGGTTTTCCTGGAGACCGGGTACTGCAGCTTCTCGAAAAGGACGTGCCCGAGCTGCTGGGGCGAGTTGATATTGAAGTCGGTGCCGGCCTCGGCGTAGATCTCTTTCTCGAGTTGGGCCATCTGCAGCGCCATCTTCGCGGACATCTCGTGCAGAAGAGCAACGTCGATCTTGATGCCGCGCGCCTCCATCCGCTCCAGCACCGGGATGAGCGGAAGCTCGATACGGTCGTAGATGTCGACGAGCGCCGGATCGCGCCGCAGTTCGGGCGCCAGCATTTCCTTCAGCGCAACCGTGACGTCGGATTTCTCGCCGAGGTATTGCAGATACGGGGAAAGTGCGGTGGCGCCAATCTCGTGATCGAGCGCAAAGAGCGGCGCGGTCTTCGCGGCATCTTTCCGAGCAACCACATCCACCTTAAGCCAATCGCGCGCGATGTTGCTGAAGGCGTGGCTGGGCAGGCCGGGATTGATCACATACGACATGATCATCGTGTCGGAAAAGCGTTTCGGGAGCGGCCAGCCGTTCGCGGCCAGACGTCGAAGCTGCAGCTTGATGTCGTACGCGACGAAGAGACGGTCCGAGCGCAGCAGCGTCTCGAGCGCCTCGCGCAATTCCGGAGTACCGCCGACCGAGTCGGCGATCGGCACGATGAGCGACTCGGCCTGCTTCACCGACAGCGACGCGGCAAAAAGTTCGTCATGCGCTTCCGGCGTGGCCGACTCGAGCCAGATGGCCACCTCGGCCGCTGTCCCGACGAAGTCGCGCACCTCGGCCGCGGCGGCGGCAATGCGATAGTCGCGCTCGACCGGCGGCGCGGCCGGCAGGAACTCCTGCATCAGCGATGCGAACTCGAGACGCGAGAAGACGTCATGCAGCTTGGCGCGATCCGGCTCCTGGCGCTTCAGCTTCTCGAAATCGATGCTCTCGACAGACAGGTCGCACTTGATTCTGGCCAGCTCGCGCGAGATGAAGGCCTTCTCGCGATTCTCCTCGAGCTTTTTGCGTTGCGCCGGTTTGAGCTTGTCGAGGTTCTCGTACACCCCTTCGAGCGAGCCGTACTCGGTGATCAGCGCCTTGGCTCCCTTCTCGCCGATACCGGGGACGCCGGGGATGTTGTCGATGGCATCGCCCCAGATGGCCATGACGTCGACCACCTTTTCGGGAGGAAGTCCAAACGTCTCCTCCACTCCTTTCGCGTCGTAGAGAACCTCGCGGCCGGTGTGAAAGAGTTTGATGCCGTCACCGACGAGTTGAAAGAAGTCCTTGTCCGAGGTCGCCAGAACGACGTCGTAACCGCGGTCGCGGGCGACGCAGGCCAGCGTTCCCAGAAGATCGTCCGCTTCCCAGTCCTCGACACCGATGACCGGGATACCGAACCCTTCCAGCACTTCATTGACGAACGGCAACTGGATGGCCAGATCGTCCGGCATCGGACGGCGGTCTTTCTTGTAGTCGGCGAAGGCCTCGTGCCGCGTGGTGGCGCGGCTGATATCGAACGCCACGGCGATGCAGTCAGGCTCGAAGTCCTTCAGCAACTTCTTCAACGTCTGCGTGAACCCGTAGACGGCATTCGTAGCCAGCCCCGAGGAGTTGGTCAGATTGCGGATCGCAAAATACGAACGGTAGACGTTGTTCGATCCGTCGATGAGGAAGAGCGTGGAACGTTTCTGCGGCATCAGCGGGCGCGATTCTATGACGGCGCGACCGGCTCTCCCAGAACCTCGGCGCGGGCTTCTTCGACGGCGAGCAGGATCTCCTGGTAAACATGGAACGCCAGATCTTTGTCCAGCGGCTCGGCGGCTCCGCGATTGACGATCTCCGCAATCTGCGCGGCGTAGTACGACGCCAGCGGCAAGCGCTCGCCCGTTTGATGGATCTGGCGGAATCCGAAGAGCAGCTCTTCGCGTAGCGACTCGCGAAACACGCCGTTGGCCACGTCGTTCTCCAGATTCTCGTAATCGACATTCATCGGAGAAACGACTCCATCATCTTCGCGTCGGCGCCATACGCGGCCCGCACGCGCGTGCCGTCGATGGCCACACGCGCGTCTACGCCGCGGCCACGAAGAAAGTCGGCATAGGCATCGCGGAAGGCTCGGGCGCGGACGGCGTTCTCCCATCGTGTTTCGACGAGCACGGTCGGATCGCACTGCAGATTCTGCGTGACGGTGACTCGATCGTCGACCCAGCCCGCGCCGGCGTCACCGACCAGAAAACGCCAGTGGAACTCGCCGAGGTGCTCGACGGTCAGCGCGCCCGGGAGTCGGGATTGATCGTCGAACGGGGCCGGGGAAGCGCCGGCCTTGCCGAGCCGGTCGAAATACTCGGAAGGGTGAAGGATCTCGCGCGTCGAGCGCGGCGGATTCTCATCCATCCGGTCGACCATCTTCCAGCCGCCGCGGCGGTAGCCGTCGATCACGAGCTTCAACCCATCGGCATAGGGGAACTTCAACGACTCGGCGAAATACTTCGGCGTCGACGGATCAAGCGTCTTGTCGGAGCCGCTGAGCGATGACGTCAGAAGCGACATCAACTCCGGATTGCCCAGCATGGCATCCATCTTCTGGCCGGCGCGATCGAGAACGTAATCGATCATGACCAGGGTGGCTTCCCCCTCCATCAGCGCGTGCAGGGCAAGGCTGCCGTCCGTGTCCTTCTGCAGCGCCAGATCGCGCACGCCGAGGTGAAACCGCTGATCCTGCAGCGCGTGCGTCAGCTCATGGACCGCCACCGACTCCCGGAGCATGTCCGCGTCCATGATTCCAGCGGCCGCCGGCGGGGGAGTATCGATCGCGTAATACGTGTGCGTCAGCGGGTCGTAAAAGGCCAGCACCTGCGCCTGATAGAGATCGAGCATGCTGCCGACGAGGTCACTCGTACCGCCGTCGACGAGCTGAAGCGCGCGCAGAATCAACGCGTAGTCGTCCGGCGAGTAGGGGAGCGATTTCTCCATCTGCGCGCGGAGGATCTTCGGGAGATCGGCCCGGGTGATGGTCTGCTGCACGACCGGCCGTTCGAAGGTGAGGCCGCGCAGCTTCTCGACCGTTTTCATCTCCGCTTCGAGCGACGCGCCGCGCGCTCCCGCGGAAACGAGCATCAGTGCGGCGATCAGGTTCGGGAGCCGTCGGGACATGCGCCTTGGAACGGGGAGCGGCGCAGCCGTCTTCCCTCTTCCCTTGTCCCTCGCCTCCGCCTCCCCTACAATGCCGCCCGGTTCAAAACCGATGGAACGTGACGGCGAGCGGATCGAGATCACCATCAGCAGTCGGTTCGAGAACATCGAGCTCGTGCAGGTGATCGCGGAACATCTCTGTGAAAACGCGGGGATGGATGAGGACGGTTCGCATTGGATCGGCATGGCCGTCCGCGAGGCGGTAGCCAATGCCATCAAGCACGGCAACAAGCTCGACGTCAAAAAAAAGGTCAATGCCACGTTCGAGTTGAATGGTCACGACCTTTCCATCACCATCTCCGACGAGGGAACCGGATTCGATCCGGAGAAGGTCAGCGACCCGCTCAATCCGCAGAATCTGATGAAAACGAGCGGACGCGGAATCTTCTATATGCGCACATTCATGGATCAGATCCGTTACAGCTTTGAGGCCGGCAGCGGCACGTCGCTGGTCATGACCAAGAATCTCGCCAAAGGAACCGGCATCGCCAGCGGCAAAGCCTGATATCTTCCGCGTCCGGCAGCTCGCGTGCCGCGGATACAAGCAAAGGAGAAGAGAGATGAAAGCCACCACTCGCGACGTAAACGGCATCGCGATCATCAAGGTCGATGGCAAGATCACGATCGGCGCGGGCGACCAGCAGCTTCGCGATGTCATCGCCAACGCAAACAGCCAGAAGATTCTGCTCGACCTCTCCGGCGTCACGACGATCGATTCGTCGGGCATCGGCGAACTGGTCGGGTCTTACACGACCGTGACGAACAAAGGCGGCAAGCTCAAGCTGCTGCACCTTCCGGCCAAGCTGAATGAGTTGCTGCACGTCACCCAGCTCATCACCGTTTTCGAAGTCTACGAAAACGAGCAGGAAGCACTGGGCAGCTTCTAAACCTGAGTCTCGTGCTGCCGGCGCCGTCTATCCGGGACGGCGCCGGCGCGAAGGCGGCGCCGCCGGCGCATCCTCGATCCCCGAGGGCCGCGGCCCCTGCCAGCGCATCGGCAGCGCATTGGTCGTCACCGTCTCGTTGCGATCGACCCACTTCGGAAAGAGCTCGGCAGCGAGCTCGCGGTCGTGCACCGCTTTTTCCGGGATGTCGATCAGCTTCACGAAAGGCGCCGAATCCCCGAGGAAATTGACGCGAAGCTGCAAGCCCCTCGGCCGAGGCGACGAGGGGGCGTTGAGCGGCATGTGGATGTTGATATGGGCGCCGGCATGGAACGAGCGCCGGCCACCCGAGGGAATGGAGATCAGCCGAGGCAGAAACTCCTCGCCGGGAATCTCCGAACCGATGTTGACGGTGACCATGCGCGTATCCGGGTCGTAGGTCGTCTCCGGCAGGAGATCGGCGATGAGGATCGGCGACGAACGCTGATTCGTGACGTCATACTTGATGGAGAGACTCGAGCCCTGCACCATGTCCTCGCCGTAGATCTCCGCGTCGACACGGACGTTGTTCTCGGTGCCGACCATCCGGCGCGGCTCTTTCATGTCGATGTTGCCGGGCTTCGAGGCCGCTACCGGTGGCGCCGTGGAGCTGCAGGCCGCCGTGAACAGCAACGCCAGAACACAGGCAATTCGTCTCATGATTCACCCCCAGGCTGGCAAAACTACTACCGTTCGCTTGCGGAAGTGAAAAACAAACGTACAAATGAAAAGGCCTCCCGTGAGGGAGGCCAGGTTGTCGTGATCGATCAGAGGCCGCGTTTCTTCGCGCGGATGTTGCGCCGGCTGCCCTTCGATCACGACAACCTG
>Ga0247679_1000028_pt1 | contig 75103 bp, 57 predicted proteins | sample CNK20_metaG_FD_182797 | JGI IMG/M metagenome (GOLD analysis project Ga0247679, IMG submission 182797) | Soil microbial communities from Purdue University Martell Research Forest, Indiana, United States - CNK20 | ecosystem: Environmental > Terrestrial > Soil > Temperate forest > Bulk soil...
CACAATCGCCATACACCGTGGTGATCGCGCCGGCAAACGGCGGACCGGCGACGACGACGTTTCCAATGGTGCCCGGAATGGGAATGGCGCCGCCACAATTTGCGCCAGACGGGCACGGGCTTTACTTCAACTTGATGCGGCAGGGCGCCTCGAATATCTGGAAGATGGATAAACCGAGCGGCACATTGAAACAAGTTACGAATTTTCCCTCAGGATTGATCGCGTCGTATGTTTGGTCGGAAGATGGCAAAACTTTGTTCGTGGCACGTGGAACGCGCAGCAGCGACGTTGTGGAGCTGAAGGCGCCGTAGTCGTTTCAGGTTTGCCCCGGCGCGGCTGCGGCTCGACCGGTAGCTTCCGTCAAATCACGTAGACCTTCCAAACGTGCGGGCGAAAGCTGGCCGCGTTCGAATCGCCACAACCAGTTCCCTTTTTCACGGCCGGGAAGATTCATGCGCGCTTCGCCGCCGAGGCCAAGTACATCCTGGAGCGGGAAGATGGCGAGATCGGCGCGCGATTCCATGACGGATTTAATGCAAGGCCAATGAATCTCCTCGGCATCGGTTCGCAGGAACGATTTGACGCGGGCAAGCGTTTCGCGATCGCCTGCTGAATCGCCACGTTCCGCGTTCTTTCGCAGTTCGCTCCACCAGCCATTCGTCGTGTTGTTGTCGTGAGTGCCGGTGAAAGCGACCGTATTTTGCGAGTAGTTCGTGGGCAGATGCGTTCCGTCGTCGCCAAATCCGAATTGCATGACCGCAAGGCCCGGAAAGCCGAACTGATTTCGAAGCGCTTCGACTTCCGGACTGATCACTCCGAGATTTTCCGCGACGATGGGTGCGTCGCCGAGTTGTTGCTTGACCGCCTCAAATAACGCAGCGCCGGGACCTGCCACCCAATGCCCGTTGCGCGCAGTTTTGTCTCGTGCGGGAACGGACCAAAACGCTTCGAAGCCGCGGAAGTGGTCCACGCGAAGAAAGTCCAGATGTTCGAAAGCGAAACGGAAACGGTCAATCCACCAACGGAAATTGTTTTGCGCGATGCACTCCCAACGATAGGTTGGGCTGCCCCAGCGTTGGCCGTCGACGCTGAAATAATCGGGCGGAACGCCGCCGACCGAACGCATGTGGTGATTCTCGTCCAAATCGAAAAGTGCAGGATGGCTCCAGACGTCGGCGCTGTTGTATTCGACGTAGAACGGGAGATCACCGAGGATCGAAATATGTCGCTCGCGGCAATATTTCCGAAGTTGCGTCCACTGACGAAAAAATTCAAATTGCAAAAACGAATGATAACGCGCTGCTTGCGCAGGGGGTTTTCGCCGCGGGTCGAACGTGTTCCATGGCCTGTGGTGATTTGCGTGACGCAAAGCCATGAAGTTCACGTACGGCTCCAGCCACCAGGAGTTGTGCGCGACAAAATCCTGATATTCCCTCGATTCGGAAAAGGCCAGGAATGCCCGGCGCAACAATCCCTCTTTGTAGCGCGTGACCGCAGGATAAGCGACTCGCGTCGCGGGAAAGCGCGGTACGCTACGCAAGTCTTTTGACGACAGATAACCTTGTGCGACCAGTTCGTCCGGACTAATCAATAAAGGGCTGCCGGCGAACGCCGAGCAAGATTGATAGGGCGAACTAAACGGTCCAGGTGGGCCAAACGGCAGGACGCACCACACGCGCTGCTGGGCATCCGCAAGCCAATCGGCAAAATGACGGCTCTCCGCTCCAAGATCGCCGACGCCGAAGCGACCCGGAAGCGACGTTAGGTGCAGCAGAACCCCGCTGGAGCGCTGAAGTTTCACGGCAACAGGTTCGCGGAAGCCGGCATGTTGATGTTGGCTGCATCGCAGGCTCGCGGCCACTGTAGAGGCGTTTTCATGGGAGCTACTAGGATAACGTCAGATGTTACATTCGACGAAGCTGGCGCCAACATGCGTGCCGGACAGTCACCTCCGGCGATGGCTTGTAAGAATCTGAATGGGGCTTGCGCCAGAAATTGATTCTCTTTGACCGTTCGCACATATATCCCTGATTCGGACTCGCAGATCGCGTCCGAAGTGACCATTGAATATGGGGCGTCGGTCTGAACCCAGTTCGACGGACGAGGAAGGCGTTCGGACGTGGAAACTTGCTGACCTTGTGATGGCGGTACGAGACTAACCAAAAGCGCAACCAAAGAAGCGAGACGTATGGCGGGCTTCATCCATGAAAATATACAGAGATTGTCTTGACGACGAGTGTAAAGTCTTTGACTCACGCAAGCCGAGACAGCAGCATGATTGTGACAGCCTGACGAGGAAGGGCACTTTTACAAAAAGTCTCGTTTCACCGATGCCCCACGGTATTCTGAGAATGAACGCTTTGCCGTTGGCTCCGACTAACAACAAACAAGACCAGCAACCCAATACAACAGCAATCAGAACCGCGTTGGACTTCTACTTTGATCGTCGGCGCGATCACTTTCGCTCACAGTGACGGTTGTTCGGCGTCTTGCCATATCGTACCTCCGACCAAGCTCAGTTTCTGCTGTTACGGTCGTGAGCGCCACCAGAACGAGGTACAGGTATGTCGAAATAAGCAGTTCACTAAAGACTTCGCCCAACCCCAATCGCAGGTCTTTCTCGCGCGGGGTATTTCTCTCGTGCCTTCTCAGCCTCCTGCCTCGTTTTGAACTTCTTCTTCTTTGACACGACGACAAGCGTCCTGCCGTCGTGCGTGTAAAGTACCCATTGGTGTCTCGGTTTCATTCCGAGATTCTACTTCAGGTGGCCGGAAGTTGGAGAGGAATGGCGACCATCAGCCTACTTTGATGAGCCGTTTTGAAGGTATTTGCACAGGTATTTGCACAGGTCTTTGACCGCGCTCTTTTCCTTAATTGGTGTGGTTCCGAAAACCGCCACATCGTTCTTGTAAAGGGTGGTACCGAGCCTCGGGTCTTGGAGCACGCGGCGGGTGCGGACCTTCGGAACCATGAGGGCCTTCAAAATCTCCGCCTTGGGCTTCCAGAACGTAGTCCGCTTCTGGTTTGTCGAGAACTATCGAGAACAGAGTACCCGCGGAAATACATCGGCGGTAGCACGGGATTGTTGTTCAAGACCCGGAACGACGCTCCGTACCTGCATAACGCAATCGAAGCGCGTTGGCTGACCCCACGGCTAAAGACAATGGGATTGGATGAGAAAGGCATGGGCTTCCATGCGTTCCGTCGGTTCCGTAAGACATGGCTACGGGGAAAGCGGTGTCGGGAAGACATCAACAACTTCTGGATGGGGCATAAGCCACAAACAATGTCTGGCCTGTATTCACGGATGGACCATGAACTCGAACTCAGGCTCCAAGAAGCGGACACAGTCGGCGTTGGATTCACGGTTCTGGCTTATGTGTTGCTCCAGAGTACTCCAAAATTTCAGTAAGAAGAGAAATTGCAATTGCAGCGTAGTAGTATGAAATAATTGGACTTGCCAAGGATGCGCCCGTAGCTCAGTTGGATAGAGCATCTGCCTTCTAAGCAGAGGGTCGCCCGTTCGAGTCGGGCCGGGCGCGCCATATTTTTCTATCACTTACAAACAATCAGGCTGCGATCATCCGCGCAGTGTAGCGGGTAACCGTCCGTTCCCGGTGTCGCTATCATCTGGGTAAGCCGCTCCAATCACGCTCAACCACGTAGAATCGTTAAATGAAATCAGCCAAACGTTGGGTGCTTTACGAATACAAGGTCGCGAGCTCGTGATCACGGCAATCGCAGTTTTCTTTTTGGTGAGCGCAATGGCCTTGCCTGCATTTGTTCTCTTGTCCCCCGGAAGGACAGTCCCTGCGTTTGCCAAATTTTTTCTGATTCTGGTGTCTCTGTCTCTCATTGAATTTGCGCTTGCGGTGGGGCTCTGGAAGATGAAGAACTGGGCGCGAATGTCCACTTTAGTTCTAGTCACCGTTGGGTTCATTAGCGCAGCGGCGTCTCTCCGCCATATTCCCGTCTTGCCGGGATTGATCCTCTGGTTGTGGTGGACGAAATACGTGCTCGTGTTCGGTATCGACTTGTCGATACTCATCTATCTCATGAGTCCGAAGGTTCGACACGCGTTTCTAAAAATCGAACTTACCTGATTAGCTAAATCCGGACAAGTCCCGGTCGGCTTTCCCGCTCGATCCCACTTCGACGATTAGGGCTTTGCGCTTACTTCGTGCCGAGGAGAATTGGGTCGGTTTCGATGAGCTTCAGGGACTTCACCATGTTCGCCGTTTCGGTCTTGTATTTTTTGAAGTGTGGAGTTTGCAAATGCGACTCGTACGCGGCGCGGTCTGCATACGTCTCGAAGATTCGAATCTGTGTCGGATGGTCTTTCACCGCCACCGCACACAGCGTGAGTACGCCCGGCTCGACCCGGACTGATGTGCTGATTTCTTCCTTGAGCGCCGCCGTGTACGCGGCAAGCTGACCCGCATCAATCTCCAATTCAGCGATGCGAACGATTCGTTGCTCGGTAGGTTTGCCGATGGCCTTCTTCGTTGTCCCGAGAATTATTGTCATCACCAAAACTCCACAAACAACTGCGATGTTTTTTGCCACACAACACCTCCTTAGTGTCCAAGCCTATCGCCGGATAAGCAGCTTAACCGAAGCCCGCCGGTGGAGTGCGAGACCTTAACCTGCGCGGCGACGGCCCCAATCACCCGCCAAGGTGTTGCCAAGTCCTTCCATGAGAAGGCCGGTTGATGTCAAGACACACTTTTTCTTTCTTCTTTCTTTCAGTCTGTTCCCATTCAGCTAAGCCGCCCCTGTCGCCATCCTTCCATCCGCACTCTTTGGTGAGCGATATTCGCTCGGTGCTAGGTGGGTGTTCTCGTTTCAGTAGGTGCTGCTACCTGATTATCGTCCTCTCTTCCCACCGTTGCTGTGGGAGTCGGGCGCCAGGACTTAGTCGCAGTCACCTGGACTCGGCGGTGAGCTCAGCTGTCGGACCGAAATTCTCTCTAGGCCACAGCGCGCACCGCTTTCTGGCTATTGCGCAGTGGTTCGTACACCTCTCCGCTCACCCACAACCGATGCAGCAGTACCGCCAACTTTCGCGCCACGGCAACCACCGCTCGTTTCTTGGCATTCTTTCCTCCTCGCTCTGCAAGTTTTAGTCCCCATCTCCGCAGATCACTGTCTTCTCCAAACGGTCCCAGAATGTAATGCGCGCCTTGAGTTTCACTGGGCCATGTTTGACTGAAGAAAAACTAAGCCATTTCTTATTTTCCCAGCTCGGAGTCGATTCTTACGGTTGACTCATCAATCGCCGAACCGTCGTACAGCTGAGTAGATTGCATTCCAGAATTTTTTTTCGATCACCCAGATTTCTTTTTTCCAATCGCCGTCCGGAGGAATATGGTCTGTCCGACCGTTAGCCGACCGATGCGAATGACAGCTCCGTAGATTCCCGCGTTGTTCTGGTTCGCGCGAACGACCGCCTTCAACACTTCCGGCGTTGAACTTGCTGAATCGGGATCAAGGTTCACCATCGAGCAGCGTTCGTCGCGCAACGTTACTGCAATGGCCGGAGAGTCCTCTCCTTCACCGAACGAGAGCACACTGCCCAACCACTCGTCCTCCTGAAATGGAACCGGTCGCAGTAAACGAACCACAACATTCGGGCGAAATCGGCGCACGTCCAGGTTCCGGCCTGCGAGTCGTCCGATCTCGCGCACCGTATCGGAGGCGATCGCAGAGATGCTCCCTTCATCGAAGATGCCGTGTTTCAACTGCATCATGTGCACGGGAGCCCCGTGCCGCCGCTCAATCTCCGTAGCCAAATCCTTTCCGAAGATAGGCAGTGCTTCGTTATCCGGTGTTCGAACATGTGTAGGAAGATCGCTTTGCGCACCATCATCCCGGCGGTGCGGAGAAAACAGGACCAGGTCGGCAAGCTTGCTTGCCGTTAGCCACGGAAACCCGCTGCGATCATTCATCCGCCGGAACGCCATGCGTCTGTCACCATTAAGGCCGTGCCAGCCGAGGTTGGCCACCTCAAGTCGTTCGCCACCCATGGACTTCACGGGATACCGGAAGATCGCCTCTACATATCCGATTTTTATTAGCATGCTCAGTCCCGAGTCCGCCCAGCACTCAATCAACTCACCTGCCAAGTCGCTATTCTTGTCCAGGAGCCAAAAGCTCTATTCGTTATTGCCAGTTAGAGCTTGAGACCAATGCCTTGAATCGCTGAATCGATGCCGCGCTGCAACAGAGACCAATCAAACCCTAAAACGAGTGCGCGATAACCCCGTGCGATCATGTCGTTGGCGTTATCGAGTGTTGTTGCCATGCCTCCGAGAACTACGGGGCTCTTGCGAATCGGCTTTTCGAGTGTCTCGATTGCTGCGACTACCTCAGGATGGTCCGTCTGACCTCTGAGACCCATTGAGGTTGCCAGGTCTCCCGGTCCAATGAAAAGGAGATCGAGCCCCGGAACGCAAACAATCTCTCCAACAGACTTGACCGCATCGATGTGTTCAATAGTTCCGATGGCGAGCACTTCTTCATCGGCGCAATCGAGATACTCTCGGACTGATAGTCCCCAGCGCGGCGCGGCATAAAAAGGACCGCAACAACGCTCTCCAGTCGGTGGATAACGAACCGCTCGTACGGCCGATTCGGCAGCGGCTCGCGTTGTTGTCATCGGAAAGCAAATACCCATCGCGCCGAGGTCGAGCGGCAGCTTCGCCTCCGTGGGCGTCACAGTGGGAACGCGCACCAATGGCACGCAAGGAGTACCTGAGGTGGCAGCGATCATCGCACTTGCGGCTCCCGGATCAATCGCACCGTGTTCCATGTCGACTAAGATCCAGTCGAGGCCCGACCGCGCCATGATTTGCACTGTTTGAACGGAGGGCATTGTTGCGATTGCTCCAAGCGCCGTGCGGCCCTCACTCCAGAGGGATTTCAATCTGTTCAGCTTTCCGCCACTCTGCAGAGCATTCTTCGTAGTGCGCATCTCCATTTATTCCTTGCCGGATGGTTCGGCACACAGAGCCCACATGCACCAAGTCAACCCTGCGCCTTCGATCAAAGCGAGAAGCCCGGCTGTGGCCTGAAACACAGAACCCCAATGGGAGTGGTAGTGTCCAAGTGCGTTGTCTGGACCTGCGATCAAGAAATGATAGCTCCCTCCGAAGACCAAGGAACCCGCCAACGACAGACCAAGCAGAGTGACACCAATCTTTTGCACCCGCGTCCACAGCATTATCGTCGAGACGAGCGGAACCATAAAGATGACGATGGCGATGAACGCTTCCTGCCATGCAGTTACGCCGATGTTCAAGTGAGAATGCGCACTACCATGCGCAATCAAAACTGCGAAGCGCACTAATACCAGGAGTGCGGCTGCACCATTTCTCAAGTTGCTTTCTCCATGCTTTCTTCAGCGCGTGGCAAAGGTCTGCGCTGTTGAAGGAATTTCGCGCCTTGCGGAGAGATTCGAACGAGCAATGATCCGTTTCCCAGCCCTCTCTCCACCAGCCCTCGATCGATCGCCTCCTCCCACACCGGCAATTTGGGGCACGACGTGCGCCATGCGTTCATTGCGTCTTCATACGTTCTCGTCCTTGTTGCCAACCACTCGAGAAAATCTAGGACGAGATCCTGCAAGACCGCATCGACCATAGCTACGCGGCCTCCGAAGAGCGCTCGTTCCAATCCTCTTTTTCTGCACCAGCCTGCTCACGGGACGCAATGGCCCTGACGATATGTTCCGCATCTCTGGCCACACCGTTGACGGTCGCCGATGTCATCGAGTAGAGAAACTGCAATCCAATAAAGTAAACTCCAGGTGCAGAGGCAACGACTCCCCGGTCATGCACTGGATCGCCTAAATGATCAAAAATGGGCAGATCAATCCACGAAAAACCGGAATCAAATCCTGTACACCAGATAATATTTCTGACGTCGAGTGTGCGATTGTCTTCCAGCAAGGGTAGTCCGTTCCGCACGCCAATCACCTTTGGGACTCGTTCAATCCCTGCATCGCTCAAATCCTTTGGCTTGATCCGGATCAACGGAGTCGTACGGTGCAGAAAGTTCGGACGCGCTTTTCGACCAACGGGTGTGCTCATACAAAGAATGTGATGGCCGATGAACCGTATCAAACGGAGCATGAGAAACCGTCCCATAAAGCCTTCGATACGATAGGGAACGAATCCGCTTTCTTTTCCGGATAACCACGTTGTATGGCTTGTCGCAATATCCATGCTAATGTCAGCCCCTGAATTCCCTACTCCGACAACAAGAACTCCTCCCTTTTGTAGCTGCGAAGGATTCCGATACTCGAAAGAATGTACTTGCTTGACCGCAGGGTCGATGTCTTTCGCAAAAGCCGGCAATCGCGGCGCTTGATAGTTCGACATTGCCACAACGACATTGTTAGACTCGAATCGCTGTTCACCTGCTGTCATCAGAAAGCGGTCTCCGTCCTTCCACAACCGATTCACTCGTGTGCCTGTTTGAATAGGTAGACGCAAACGCTGGGCGTAAGACTCCAGATAGTCCGCCATTTCATCTTTCGTGGGAAACTCGTCGCCGCGAGCTGGAAACCGAAGTCCAGGCAGAGAGTCATACCGGGCCGGCGTAAAGAGCCGGAGCGAGTCCCATCGATTCCTCCACGCGTCGCCGATTCGCCGGTTGGCATCAAGAATGAAGAACGGAAGCCCTTGCTGCGCCAAAAGGTAGCCGACACAAAGCCCCGCCTGCCCCCCACCGATCACAATTGTTTCGACATACTGTGAACCTTGATTCCTTTTCATTACATCCTTTCGTAGTTCTAGAATTTGTGCAGAGCTTTCAGCCTATTCACTTGTCGACCTCAGGACGTTAGTTGAGATCTTTCCGGGAGGTTGCGAGAGAGAGAGCAGCCACTTCAAGAACGAAAGCACTTACCCAAAGCATCGTGCGCATGGTATGAGCCTTCTCCCACGTGCTCCAAATCTGCCTCAAGTTGTCCGGTGGCGCTGTTGCATTCCATGTCATCAGTTGATCGTTGATCGGAAAATTCACATGTATCGTAACGGCCGCCGCTGCTGTGATGGCGGCCACGGCAAACGCGAGCAACCAGAATTGGATACTGCTTCGCTGCGCGCGGATCAGGATCAGCCACAAAAGTCCCCCGGCGAGTGCACCTACCGTGAATTTCGGTAGTACCTTGCCGTAGTGGACGTGGGTGACTTGCTGAACCGTAATAAAACTCGATGGCGTCAGCGCTGCCCGCGCATAGGTAGGGCCCAGTCTGTCCCCGAGCAAAACGCCAGTCATCAATCCGCAAAACACAAGCGCGATAGTTTGGGCAAACGGCAAGATACGCATAGGAGTGTTCCTTTTACCTGTAGTCGGAGCCCGAGAGCTCCTCAATCGGGAAATTGAATTTTCTTCCCCCTTCTTGGGCTTTATAAAAACTTTCTTCTTCCATCAGAGCTTACGCACGTAGTAGTGAACGCCATTTCGGCCAGGCATCCGGATGGTTCGAAAACCCGATCCGAAAAGTTGTGCTGTTATGGTTGTGTGTTCCTGCCTGAATGATCTGAGGCCCATTGCGTTCGAGGGACTCGGATGATTTCTCGGACAGCCGCACAATCGCGACATGTCCGGGCTCATGCGGATTTGGATTCGCAAAAACGACGAACACAAGAGCGCCTTGATTGGCATGTATCTGGGCACTCTCCGCATCGGGGAGTTCCCGCCAACCCGCGGCACTTGCCGCCGCTCCGGACAGCCATTCAGCCTGGGCATTCGCGAGCAATTGTTGGCTATGTTCAGGTGGTCGTAGTACGTAGATGCCCAGACGTTTTGCGGTCGCCGCCACAAATGCACTACAGTGCGTGTGCTTGTCCGGACCCTCGTATTCACCACCGCGGTCTGGTTCTCCTGTTTCCCAATTCACATGTTCGTGCGCCAGCCAAAGCGATTCCACATTCATGCCGTCGAGTACTTGCACAAGTCTGTGCCCCGCCGCGGCAATTTCACCGCAGCAGGGTTTGTGACGACTCGCGCCGGACGGGGATGGCACAAGAAAGGCAGCGCAAAACGGCAAAACGCCATGCGAAGCACAAACAAACAGCTTCCGCACCTCAGCGTCTGTCTGGAACCGAACGTTCATTGTTTCACCGCAATAATTGCGGTCTGCGGGGTTGGCGGAAGCGCGTGAACTTCAGCGTCAGAAAACCCGGCGGTGCGTAGCATCTCCAGGTGTTCCGATACGGTGTAGGCGTCTCCACCCGGCGTATTCGCAAACATGTTCAAAACGAAGGATGCCGATGGCGGCGGGGTGACGCGATCGTCGTTCGGAGCAAACTCGACGATCACGACTCTTCCGCCAGGCACCAGGGCTTCGCGAACTTTTCTCAGAAAAAAATGGATCGTCGTGCGATCCCAGTGATGCAGGAGATTCGTGACAAGCGCAACGTCGTATCCCTCTCCGAAGGAAACCTCGAGAGCGTTGCCTGCCAGCAGAGCATGCCTTTCGGATACGCCGAATTTCATAGCATTTTCGTGCGCGACGGTAAGCACGGAAGGCCAGTCCAGCGCGACTACCTTCGCTTTCGGATTTTTCTTGGCAACCATGATGCCGAATAGGCCGTGTCCGGCAGCCAGATCCAGCACCTTGGCCGGGGACTCAGAACGAATGAGCTTTTCCGTTTGCTCCGCGACGATGTGCATCAGTGGGGCCATGCCGCGGGCAAAATCTGCCCACATCGGAAGCTCCTGGTCCACTCCGGGATTGCTCTTTACGGGGCCTCCTGCACGAACTACGGCAGCGAGGTCCCTGAAGGGCTCCGTTACAGATTCATTGGCGAGAAAAATGGTAGCCGAGCCCAAATATGCAGCAGATTTCTTGCTCAGGAACATCGCTGAGTCAGGCGTCAGAGTGTATCGAGCATCTGGCTTGTCCAACTTCTTGTCCAGAAAGCCGCAGATAACCAGAAAATCACAAATCGCTCGGACGCCCCGCTCTGGGGCACCGATTCGCTGCGCTACGTCGGCAACGGTACCGGTTCCTGCTTCGATTTCGGTAAACAATTCCAGTTCAATCGCGGCCTTGAGCGCCGCCGTCTGCTGGTACGCGTGCATCGTTTCGAAAAACTTCACAGGCGATACGGACGCCTGCATGTTTACCTCACCTGTAGTTAGCTGCTGTGTTCCAACCTTATTCATGTTCTGTCTCCTTGCATGATTTAACGAATTCGTTCGACCACTACCTGGCGTGGCTTTTTTTTCCGAGCCGCTTGGCAAACCTTTCGGGGTCCACGAACCGCACTGCGGAACACCAAGACCGTAGTACAAAAAGAGTCGGAGCAATCGATCGCGCCATCGCTCTTTGTTGGTCGCCCTTGAACGGCTTAGTCGCGGACATCGAGCACCGAATGACTCACTCATTCGCGAGGTCCTTGCAAAGCTTCGTACCTGGCGGATCTATTTTCGTGAGCTGCTTCTTGAAGATTTCCTTATGCGATTCGCCTACGGATTCCCCAAACGCCTGCGCCGACGCACCGACGACTCCCAGCAGCGTGATGTCCTGCCTCGAACAGGGCGTAAGCACCGACATTCCCGAGTAGCTCATTCCTGAGCTGGTCACCATTTCGAAATAGGCCGCGGCGTCACTTTGCAAGGCGTTTTCGGCTGCCTTGGCGAGCTGAAAGCGTCCCATTGGACCGTTCTTGAATGCTTCATATTGGTCTGAGTCCAGAAGCTTTTTTGCAACCTGGTCGGCAAGAGCGTCCACCTTCTCGGCAGCCTCTTTAATGCCATCCATTTTGAAAACTTTTGAAACACCAAACGAAAGCTCGATGCGTGGAGCGGCAAAGGCTACGACGAGCCCCATGGGAGCAGCGGGTGCGATGTTGATCGGCTCGGAGAATTCAATGTTTCCCGTGATGTTTCCGTTTCCGTCAATGTTTCCCTCTTTTGCCTGAAAGCCCTGGTATCCGTTGTACACAATGCGAAAAGAACCCTTGCTCAGTTCCGCTCCTGCGATTTCCGGCTTGATGATGATTGCCGAACTGATTTCCAGGAACAGAGGCATGCCACCAAGGTATTGAGCCAACGGAATCGTAACAGCGGCCGGCAATTTGATTCGATCGTCTTCGCTGTGAGGGCCCGGAGACTTCTTCGCAACTTCCCACTGAAAGTTCATCACGCCATTTATGTTTTTTACTTCCGCTTCGAGTTTTTGCATCGTGCTTTGTTGCACGCCGATGCCGGAACGAAACTGGAAATTGGCGATGTAGCCCTGTCCGGTGATTTTCGCGGCAAAATCGCCAACGTTCTTCGTCAGGGTAAGGTCGAGGTTCAGCTTTCCATCGGCGGGCGTCGCTTTAAAAGTCGTGTCCCATCCTTCAAACACACTGCTGACAGCTCCTTTGACCATGTTTCCGTACGCGTCCTTGGAGCCGTTAGCTTCAGACTTGTTTAAGCTCGCGGCATCTCCGATCTGCGCATGAACCGAGGCGGGCCGGATCCATTGATACGGTTGAGAGAAAACTGGAGGACCAGTTGTATCGCGCTCTTCGCTGAGGGAGCCGAAGCGGACAGGAGCCGTCACGTCAATCGTGCCTTCCTCGATGACTTCGGGAATCGTCGCCTGCTGCGTCAGCACCAGTGTGCGTTCCGACTCGGTTTCAACCGCGAGCACCTTTCTGGCAAGCAAGCCCTTGACCAACAACACGTCACCAGCCCGAAGTTGCCTCGTCTGGGTGTTTGCGCCGTTGAAAAGCAGAGCGGCCCCATTCGAACTTTGGCCGATAATCGCGGCCTCGCCTTCCGATTGCTCCATGACCTTCACGTTCGATTGATATTGAACGTGAGCGGATCCTGTACCAGCAGGCCAGCTATCCGAGACCTGCAATTGCTGTGGAGCGCCGGCAGCTCCTTCTGCTTTCTTCTTGCATCCGACAAAAAGAAAAGCGGCGACGGAGATTACGCAACACTTCAACAACGTCTTTCTGGTCTTCATTCGCCTATCCTTTGAAATCGTTGGTTACGCGCTTTCAGATTCGGCCCGCAATGATTTGCGCGATTTTCTTTTGAATGTCCGCTTTGTTCTCCGCCATCGTTGCCGTGACGACGACCCAAACGTCTCCCTTCCGGAACACAAGTGGTCCAGTCGCGAAGCTGGAGAAGCCTTTCAACGCCTGTGAAGCCTTGTCCAAGCTCTGCTGCGTTTCTTCATCGACGCTGAGCAGATAAGCTTCATCGCCGATGCCCTGCACCCGATGCCGAATGTCCTCCTGCCCGGGTTGCGCAGTGAATCCGGGTAGAGCCCGCATTGCCATATTCCCGTCGCGCCATTTGGCGTCGACTACGACAGTCACCTCACTGTCGTCGCCGGGTTCGTAGGTACAGACATTTCGGTCGTCACTGAGTGTTGTGGCGGAAAACGTTGTGCCAGCAGCCGAAGCAACCTCTTCTTTGCTGGCCAGGCTGCAAGCGTCGCGTGGGCCCGGCATGTGCTTTTCCCCGTCAGTTCCTGACGTCTCATTTGCCTCTTGGGCTTCTTCGCGTACTAAAGAGCCGAGACTGCCTTTCTCTCTGACTTGACTTGCTTTGGTTGCAGCGCGATATCCCACATAAATCATTCCGCCGACAGCAACGCCTGCAAGCACGAGAACTCCACTCAGAGCGGCGAGAATCACTTTCTTATTGTTATTTTTCTGAATCGCCCTTGCCGTAGCGCAATCGGCGGTATTCGCAGGAGGAACTGCTTGCTGCGACAGTCTTTGCTCTGGGGAATTGGCGGAATCCGACTTTGTTCCACAGCCCGTACAAAAGCTCGCACCCTGCCAAATCGGTGTTCCACATTGCACACAAAACTCCGACATCGTTCGCTCCTCAACCAATAAATAAATAGGCGACATCCACCTACCGCGACTACTTTTTGTTCGCTTGCCGCTCGGCCAGCCAGCCGAGAATTGGAACCTTATATGGGTCGCCCGCGTAGGCTCGATACATTAGAGAAACCCAGTACCCAATTCCGGCGAGCGTAAGCAGGCAATCGATAGGGATGATCAGCGTGATCAGAAATCCTCCGGTGATTGCCTCAAATACTTCCGTCGCGACCGTCCACATGATTGTGAAAATGACCCATGCCACCATGAAGAAGATGGACTGCAAAGCGTGGAACCTCACGAACGCATTGGAACGGAACGGCTCCACGAACAGAAAGATCACTCCACTCACCGCGCCAAACGCGTAGCTGAGAGCTGCGGCTACATTCGGTGCGAGTCCCGCACTAGAAGCTGCGGCTTTCCAGCCATCGCTTGTTTTTGTATTCTGTGGCGCCGCGACGTCGGCTGCTGTTACCACACTGGGAATTTGCGAGGCTTTGCACTTTCCGCAAAATGCACTGACGTTCGCCAAAACTGCGCCACAATTCGTACAAGCTGACATTCCGATTTCCCTTGACTCAGCAACCAGGGCTGAGCGTTCCCTATCACCGCTCACACAGGCCTACTTTTCCTTTATCTGCCGGTAGCCCGCCGGAATTTCAAAGAGTGAAGAATCCAGGGAAGAATTCGAGAACGCTGTGACTTCCGTGGTCGCGGTCATCAGTACGTTTTCGCCGGATTCCGAGGATTCGCCGCTCGCAGAGTTCTCATCTTTGGCATCCTGTTTTCGCTTGCGCAGACTTAGCAGTCCACCGAGCGCTTCGTTGACAGCGTCGCTTTTGCTGGTAGGAACACTCGCCCGTATGTCTGCACTGGATGAATCGGGATTGTCATGAGAACGGTGGGCGGCAGGAAGGCTCCCCGTCATCTTGATGGAACTCAGAAGCGGGAAACCGCTTAGAAGTGGAGAGCTCTTTCGCACCGCTTCCACGGCTTCCTTCATGCGTGGATCGGCAGCGATTCCGCCTGGGGCCCAGTTGAGCTCACGTGCAATACGCTCGTGAAAGTTCCGAACCTCCTCATAGCCTGGAACGGTCGAGGCGACCCACGAGTCATTCAGAATTACCGTCGCAACGCTGCCGCTGGACTTGCCACCACTGGCCTGCAACTCTACTCTGGCCTGTACTTCACGCGCCTTGTGCCCCAGCAATACGCGCGTATTCTGTGTCGACGTGATCTGCACTTTGGGTGAGACTGTTGTCTGGCCTTTTTGGCCTCGGAGTTGCCGTAGTTGCTCCATTTGCTCTCGCATCTCCGCAAACGTGATGATTCCATACATTCTTCTTTTGGAATCAAGAGTGACGATTTGCCGTGCATCGAGATCGATGATCTGAACTTCTCCGTCGCCGTCCTCGACCCGCATTCGGTTGCCTTTGACGTAATAAGTGGAACCGTTGGCCCCGTTTCCCTTTCCTCCAACGTGAGCCGCAAATTTCATAAGCCCGGCCATCGCGCCGCCGGTGAATTTCGTGCTCTCGACATACTTGAAATCCGCCCAGCCGGCAGATGGCAACAGCAGCATGCCAGTCGCAGCCACATACAAAAGTTTTCCGTTCACAACATTTCTCCGTATTAGATTTTGTCCGGCAATCTCAAAGAAACGGCCAGTCACTTCGAGTCCGCTCGTGGCGCCACAGCGCCGAAGGCGATGTGCCCTTCGTGCTGACATGCCTGGAATTCTTCCCGACTGAGCGGCAGAGCGGGGCTGCCAGCCGGTACCGAAATACAGCGCTGAAATTCTTCGAAGCCGGGTGCAGAGAAAACGAAAGTAAGGCTGATATTTTCGTTGCCGTTGTTCTTCAATCCGATCCACGTATCTGAAGGGATGAAGACAACAGCTCCTGCGTGAACGTCTCGCTCTTCACTTCCGAGCCACACACGAGCCGACCCCGTTTCGACCAGCACAATCTCGTCCTGTCCGAGGTGTTTGTGCCGCGCAATCTGTCCTCCGGGAGGAATAGTCTCTGTCCCCAGAACTAAGTGCTGAGATCCGCCGTTTTGCGGGTCGACTTTTATCGTGAACGCCGCGGTCGGCATTGCCGTTTCGCGCGGCCTTCGGACGCGATGTTCCCCATCGTTCTTTTCGAGAATCAGCGGCTTCGTCGTAGCAGTCGTCGCAGACTGCGCCTCTTCCATCCACGAAATGCCGTACACTCCAACGGTCACTGCCGCGCACAATACGAAAACAATCCAGCGCATACTTTTCTCTCCCCTGTTCTTTTGCTGTCTGGCTTTGGTTTGGCGTGTGCGACGATGCGCCGCACACGCCAAGGGCGCTGATTACCTCAAGGAAGAACAATCACCTGGCCCACCATGCCGAGTTCATCGTGAAGTGCGCAAATGTAGTAGAAGACTCCTGGATGTGTGAAGGTGACCCGGAAGCGTGTGACGCCGAGCGGCGCTTGCGCCAAACCGATTCGGTCCTCAGGCGCCGGAGCAATGAACCCAGAGTGGACGCTGTCGGTCTGCGAATAGATCACGGCGTGTCGGGCCCCGTCTGCATCGACCTTCACGTTCGCCGATGGCGGCATAGGATTCGCCGGTTCAGTCCCAAATGTGATCGTGTGCGGTGAAGTTGGGTTCGAATTGCTCCATTCCACCGTGTCCCCAACATGGATGAAGGTCGGAGAGTGCAGGAAGCGAACGACCGATATCGTTGCTGACCCTCCGGGCGTCGCAACAATCTCTCCGGCGCCAGCAATCACTTCGTGCTCATGAAAATGTTCATGACGTTCGTGATCGGCGTCGTGGTCGTGGTCTTGGTCTGTGTCCCGTAGCAGGTCGCGTCGCTGTTCCGCTGCCCGTCCGTCGTAGAACTCTTGATCGTGAGGCAGAGGCTCCTCCGGATCTAGAACGTGCACCACACCCGTCATGTTTGCGTGCACCAAACAAACGAGCTTGAAGTTGCCAGCGGTCGAAAAGCGGACCGTGAAGGACTGCCCTTTTACTTGGGGACCTCCATTTACGCACGACGAGCCGTCAAAGTTGGAGTCGTCCGGTGTAGCTCCTGGACATCCCACCGTGAACGGCGGGCGAGCCTCTCCCGAAACCAGGAACGTAACGGTATGTGTCTCGTCCGTCTCAACGTTCCATGTAACGCTGTCGCCGGCGTGAATCCAAATCTCGCTGGGAAGAAACGCGAGAATCTGCCTTCCCTTGTCGTGACTCTGCGCGCCAACCGCGGCTTGCCATTGTGCCTTGCTCAACTGCGGAACCACGAAAATCACTAAAAGCGGCATCCAGCGGAACACCGCTAGAGCTCGAATGCGGATGAAAAGTTTCACTACTCCTCCTTGACCTTACGTTTCCTAGAATTTGTGTGTCGAACCGGGACTGGGCCGGCCTACGACATTCACGTCTCTGGCGGGATTCGTGCTAAATTGAATTCTTCCAGCACGTCGCTTGGATCCCGCACAGCAGGAATGGAAATACCTGAAGTGCTCCCAGAATGTCTTTGGGTTGGGTTTGGATTTTGCTTAAAGAAGCTCTTTAGACTCCAATGTCGCTGATACAAAAGGAGATATACGTATTCGGTCCGTTCACCGTGGACCCGGTGGAGCGCGTTGCCCTTCGCGATGGCAAGCCGCTTATCCTCACTCCTAAGGTCTTTGACACACTCCTATGCCTTGTGCGAAACCGTGGGCGCGTTCTAACAAAGGACGAAATTCTTCAGGAAGTGTGGCCGGACACTTTTGTCGAAGAGGTCAATCTCGCGGTCAATATTTCCACCCTACGCAAGGCGCTCGGCGAGAGTCCCCAGGAAGGCCGCTATATCGCGACGGTCCCGGGGCGTGGTTACCGTTTTGTTGCCGAAGTGAGTGCATCCGTCAGCGAACAAGTATCAGTTGATTCCCACCGTACAAATCCAGCCAACTCATCTTCTGGTGTTTCGATTGGACATTTAGATCAAACTGAACGTATTGCAGCGGCAGTTTCGCCAACTCCAATCTCGAGCGGCGACCTTCGCAACAAGTATTTCTGGATTGCTGCAACAACAATCGCTGCCGTTCTGATTGCGGCTGGTCTATCGTTAAAATTCCCTCCGCGTCCGTCGTCCGGATTGACAGTGCAGGATTCCATTCTTCTGGCTGATTTTGAAAACGCCACAGGTGACGCACTCCTCGATGACACGCTGAAAGAAGGCGCGGCCGTCAGTCTGGCCCAATCTCCATTCTTGAATCTCATCGCCAATGATCGCATGCGTGAAACGTTGCGCTTTATGGGACGTCCACCGGAGGAGCGCGTGAAATTGCCGCTCGCGCGGGAGATTTGTCAGCGCGCGGGCGCGAAAGCTGTAGTCTCGGGAGCAGTATCCCGCCTCGGGACCGAGTATGTGATTGCTCTAGAAGCGACGAGTTGCGTCGATGGGACCGCCATTGCGCGCGAACAGTTGGAAGCCAAAAACAAAGAAGCAATTTTACCAGCGCTGAGCCAGGCAGCGGCACAGTTGCGTGGCAAACTCGGCGAATCGTTGAGTTCAATTCAGAAATTTGACGTTCCGATCGAGCAAGCCACGACTTCTTCACTGGAAGCTTTGAAGGCATATTCCATCGGCGCCGAGCAAAGAACTCGCGGCACGGAAAAAGAAGCGATCCCTTTTTTCGATCATGCCATCGAACTTGATCCCAGCTTCGCAATGGCGTACGCGCGGCGCGGCGCGATTTTCAACAATCTCGGAGAGACAAACCGCGCGAGCGAAGATTTCAAGAAAGCCTATTCGCTCCGATCAAACTTGAGTGAACGTGAAAAACTCTACGTCACGATTCGATTTCATGACGCGATCGCCGGTGACACGGGAAAATCCATTGAAACATACGAAATGTGGAGCCGGCTTTACCCACGCGATTTGCAGCCACTTGATGGCTTGGCCGCACGTTATCAAATTGTCGGCCAATACGAAAAGGCTGCCGCTGCCGCGCGCGAAGCGTTAAAACTTCGGCCAGACAATTATGTTCCCTATGCGAATCTCGCCACTTCCTATGAAGCGCTAAATCATTTTGACGAAGCGAAACAAATCTGCAATCAAGCGGCTAACGCCAAACGGGATAGTTCTTATACCCACCGCGTGCTTTTCGAACTTGCGTTTCTCAGGCGCGATGATACGACAATGCAAAACGAAGTGGAGCTCGCCAGGGGCACGGACCGCGAACAAGAAATGCTCGTGGACCAGGCCTTTGCTTTGGCGGCAATCGGCAAATTAAAGCAGGCCAGAGAGCTGTTCAAGCGCGCTTGGACTAACTACGAACGCGATGGCTTGCAGGACCATGCGGCTTATTCAATGGCACAAGAAGCACTTATTGAAGCAGACTTCGGGAATATTTCAGAAGCGCGGAGGCGAGCAGCGGAAGCTCTCCGGTTGGGCCATGGTATCGACGCGCGCGAAACAACCGCAGAAGTGCTCTCACTTTCTGGCGAGGAAGCAAAGGCTCGGACCATCGCTCAAGAATTGCGCGCGCGCTTTCCCCAGCACGCGCCTCTCAATGCGGCCTCTCTGCCGACAATCCTGGCCGCAATAGAACTTCAGCGTGGGAATGCCTCGAAAGCAGTCGATTTGCTTAAGGAAGCTGAACCGTACGATTTGAGTGAATTCTCGAATCTTTCGCCAATCTACATTCGTGGCCAAGCGTATCTTCGTTCACACTCCTCTAAGGAAGCTGAAACAGAATTTCAAAAACTATTGCACCATGCTGGAATCAATGCCTTGTCCCCCCGCCACGCTTTGGCGCGATTGGGCTTCGCACGGGCTCTTTCTCTAGAAGGCAACTCTCAGCAAGCTCGCAAGGCTTACGAAGATTTCTTGGCGTACTGGAAGGATGCGGATCCTGTACTGCCGGTGTTGCGTCAAGCAAGAATTGAGCTCAGCAAATTGAAGTAGGGCTCAAGCGAAAGAGGCAGACAACGCTCCGTTCTAATTCGCCGGGCAGAGATATCAGAATTCGTTCCAACTTCGGTCCAATTCAAGGGCGAGATAAATGACGCGCTTCCTCCTAAGCGACACCAGAAGCGGCACTTAGAATTTGCTCTGCCTAGCTTCTGAGCAGAGGGTCGCCCGTTCGAGTCGGGCCGGACGCGCCATATTTTTCTGGTCTCAGGTCGCTCATCTGGGGTTCCTTACATATCGTCTTCGGCGCTGTGGTCTCTTCCAGGGAGACGTCAAACTCGAGCGCCATCTACAAGCACCGGCAGTTTGGCCAACTCCCACGCCGCAAGACCGCCGGCGATTTCGTTTACGTTGGCAAAGCCGGCCTGCTGCAAGAGGCTGGCCGCGATCGATGAACGGTAGCCGCCGGCACAATAGACCAGCACGGGCTGTTTCTTATCCAATTCGTTCGAGCGCTCCAGCAAATGATTAAGCGGCATTCCAACGCTGCCCGCGATGAATTTCTGTTCGCGTTCACGAGACGTGCGCACGTCGACAAGTTGCGGCGCGCGCTGCGATGCAAGCACTTCGGCCGCCAGCGGTGGACTGAAACGTTTTGAAGTTTTCGTCAAATCCGGCCGCGAGGCGAGGCTCTGCATCCCGTCCTTCAAATAACCGGCAACATTGTCAAATCCGATGCGGCCCAGGCGCACCGCCGACTCCGTTTCACGTCCTGGATTCGCAATGATGACGATCGGTTTCTCGCGGTTCAAAATTGTTCCCACCCATGTCGCATATTGTCCGCTCAATCCGATGTTTGTGCTTCCGGCGAGATGCACGGAAGCAAATTCCTCCGGTTCGCGTGTATCCAGAATTTGCGCCCCGGCTGCCTGCAGCTCCAGCACGCGGCCCAATTCGAGCGGCTTCAGTTCGCGCTGCAGCGCCTCGTCGAGCGTCGCGCGTTCTTTGCTGTTCAGCACCGCGTCGTAAACAAAATATGGCGGCGCTTCCGGTTGATCGGCCGTGACCAGCTCGATGAACGCCTGCTTGCTCATCGGCTGGAGCGCGTAGTTCAGTTTTCGTTGTTCACCAATCGTGGAAACCGTTTCCTTGCTGATCGCTTTCCCGCACAACGAACCTGCGCCATGAGCCGGATACACAAGACTCGAGTCAGGCAACGGCAGGATTTTGTTCTGCAGAGAATCGAAAAGCAGCGCGCCCAAATCCGTTGCCGACCAGCCGAGCGCCGCGCGCAAATCCGGCCGGCCCACGTCTCCGACAAACAATGTATCGCCGGTCAGAACCGCGTGCGGGTCCGTTTCGCTTTTCGCAAGATCATAAACCGCAATCGAAATCGACTCCGGCGTGTGCCCCGGCGTTTCGATCGCTTTCATTCGCACTCGGCCGAACTCCACCGCTGCGCCATCGGCAAGAGGCGTGAATTTGTATTCCGCCTGCGCCTTCGCGCCCAAATAAATCGTCGCGCCAAATTGATCGCGCAGCTCAAGATGCCCCGCAACAAAATCCGCATGCAGGTGCGTCAGAAAAACGTGTTTGATTTGAAGTTTGTGTTCTGCTGCGAAGGAAAGATAAATCCCAATATCGCGCTGAGGGTCAACCACCGCCGCCGTCCCTGTCGTCTCGTCGCCGATTAAATACGACGCGTGCGCCAGGCACGACAGATAAAACTGCTTGAGGATCATGGCTGACCCCCCTCTCGCGCGTTAACTTTTACTTTGGCTGCCTGACAGTGCGAAGGTATGGTTTGAGCGTTTTAAACCCTTCCGGGTATTTTTGCTTCGCCTGCTCGTCCGAAACCGAAGTGGGAATAATCACGTCGTCGCCCGGTTTCCAGTTCACAGGAGTCGCCACGCTGTGTTTTGCCGTCAACTGCATCGAATCCACGACGCGCAAGACTTCGTCAAAGTTGCGTCCCGTGCTCATCGGATAGCTAAGCATCAATTTGATCTTCTTGTCCGGTCCGATGATGAAAACCGTACGAACCGCTGCATTGTCCGCCGCTGTACGTCCTTCGCACGATTCGCCAGCTTCGGCCGGAAGCATGTTGTAAAGCTTCGCGACCTTGAGTTGCGGGTCGCCAATCATCGGGTAGTTCACTTTGTGCCCTTGCGTCTCTTCGATGTCCGCAGCCCATTTCGAGTGGCTGCTCACTGGATCAACGCTGAGCCCGAGGATTTTCACGTTGCGCTTCTTGAATTCCGGCTCCAGCCCGGCCATGTAGCCGAGTTCGGTCGTACAGACAGGCGTAAAATCTTTCGGGTGCGAAAATAGAATCGCCCAGCTATCCCCGATCCATTCGTGGAAGTTGATAACGCCCTGCGACGTTTCCGCAGTAAAGTTCGGTGCTGTGTCGTTGATGCGTAACATGGTGGGTTGTCCCGCTAGCGCGGCTCCTTCTCCTGCTGTCATGGCTTTCCTCCTGCGAAATTACAATCCGTCTTCATCCGACCATTTGGTTCGTCAGCATTTGATGCCAAGGCGGGCAAAATGGTCATCGGCATTTGTGGAGGAAAAATCGTACTCTCTCGCCCCACCCATGGTCAAACCAGCCCGCCTCGCTGGTGGGTCAGTTTGAACTTCTTTTTTCTCCCGGCGTTCTTCGCGAGGAGAATTTCTTTGCTTCGTGACACAAAAACTCAAGAGATTCGGTCGGCGGCCAGTTTCCATAACGCGACTCTGGAATGGGCCGAGTTAACGCTTAGCGGAAACTGGCGCACTACCAGAAATTCAAATGGACCCACGCCATGCACCGCGCGAAAATGGCAGCTGGCCCTATCGCCGCTACCAACTGTGCATCGTCCCGTCGACTTTGCGATTCACCGGCAAGTACGCACGATGATATGGATATTTAGATGCCAGCGCCTCGTCAATATCTACGCCCAGCCCCGGCTTCTCGCCCGGATGCATCACACCATCCTGGAAAGAATATGCATGCGGAAAAACTTGATCCGTCTCCGGCGTGTGCCGCATGAATTCCTGAATCCCAAAATTGTGCACGCTCAAGTCGAAGTGCAGCGCAGCCGCCATGCACACGGGACTCATGTCCGTCGCTCCATGGCATCCCGTCCGCACGTGATAAAGTTCGGCCAAGCTGGCAATCTTTCGCAGATGGGAAATCCCCCCGGCGTGAACCACGGCCGTCCGGATGTAATCGATCAACTGTTCCTGAATCAGTTGCTGGCAGTCGTAAATCGAATTGAACACTTCGCCGACGGCAATCGGCGTCGTCGTATGTTTCCGGATCAATCGAAAACCTTCCTGCAATTCCGCCGGAGTCGGATCTTCCAGCCAAAATAAATGATACGGCTCCAAACTCTTCCCCACGCGCGCTGCCTCGATCGGCGTCAGCCGGTGATGCACATCATGCAACAGCGGAATGTCCTCCCCAAATTCCTTTCGCAGCCGCGCAAAAAGCTGCGGCACAAAATTCATATACAACTCGGAGCTCCATGCGTCTTCCTGCGGCGCGTCTTTCACCGCCGGCTCGTAATACATCTTCCCCTTCCCGACGCCGTACGTGCTTGCAAGCCCCGGTATTCCGCTCTGCGCCCGAATCGCTTTGTAACCGAGCGATTTGTAATGCGCCACGGCTTTCACCGTGTCTTCAATGTCCGCGCCGCTTGCGTGCCCGTACACCAGCACCGATTCGCGCGATGCTCCACCCAGCAACTGATACACCGGCACGTTCAGCGCTTTCCCTTTGATGTCCCACAGCGCCGTGTCCACCGCGGCGATCGCGCACATCGTCACCGGCCCGCGCCGCCAATACGCGCCCTTGTAAAGGTATTGCCAGATGTCCTCAATCCTCCGCGCGTCTCGCCCGATCAGCAGCGGAACCACGTGGTCGGCCAAATAGCTCGCCACCGCAAGTTCGCGGCCATTCACTGTCGCGTCGCCCAGCCCGTAAATTCCGTCTTCCGTCGTGATCTTCAGCGTCACGAAATTTCTTCCCGGACTGCACACGATCACTTTCGCGTCGGTGATTCGCATTACGCTATTGCTCCTTCGTTGCTATAGAATCGGAACGCTTTTGAAGCTTCCGTCAGGAGAAACAACACTTGGGCCATCCTCGCCTGGAACTGCACAAAAAAACTGCTCTCGTCATCGGCGGCACGAGCGGCATCGGACTCGAAATCGCCAAAGGGCTCGCGCAAGCCGGCGCGGACGTTATCGCCACCGGACGCCGCGTGGACCTGGTGCGCGCCGCTGCAAAAGAAATTCGCGCCATCGGCAGACGCTCGCTCGAAATTCCGTGCGATGTCACCGACGAGGCCACCATCAAAACCGTGTTGGACGCGGCCTCCAAGGAATTCGGCGGCGTACAAATTCTCGTCAATTCCGCCGGTCGCACCAAACGCACACCGACCGTGGATGTGCCCGACGCCGAGTGGAACGGCATCCTCGAAACGAATCTCACCGGCACACTGCGCGCCTGCCGTGTCGTCGGCCGCCACATGATCGAACGCGGCTACGGTCGCATCATTAATATTGCATCGCTGGCTTCGTTCGTCGCCCTCTTTGAAGTTGCCGCCTACTGCGCCAGCAAAGCCGCAGTCGCTTCTCTCACCAAATCGCTCGCCATCGAATGGGCCGGCAAAGGCGTTTGCGTCAATGCCATCGCACCCGGTGTCTTTCGCACAGAACTGAATGCCGGATTGCTCGACGGCACCGAGCGCGGCAAGGAATTTCTCACGCGCACGCCGATGGGACGTTTTGGAAAACTCGACGAACTCGCCGGCGCTGCCGTCTTTCTCGCGTCCGACGCCGCAAGCTACGTCACCGGCCATGTGCTTGCCGTCGACGGTGGCTTTCTCGCAAGCGGCGTGAATCACTAATCTCTCCGTGAATTTCAAGGTGCAGATATTGCCGGTGCGCGGCGCAAAATTGCGTTCGCGCTATGCGAATGTTATCACCAGCTGCTTCTCGAATAACTTCAAGTCCCCTAGGGTTCGCGATTTTACTAAAAACTTCGAACAAATAGAGGAATGAAAGCAGGACAATATGAAAATGGTTCCGAATCGACGAGCGTTGAGAATTACCCGCCTGTTGCTCGTCGCTGCAACGATCTGCGTGGTGTTCTCTTTTCAGAGCCGATTTGCGCGCGCTGCTGAAACGCAAAAACCACTGGTCGTTTATTTTGTCGACGTCGAAGGCGGCCAAGCCACACTCTTCGTCACTCCTGTCGGCGAATCATTGCTGATCGATACGGGCTGGGATGGATTTGGCGGTCGTGACGCGGATCGAATTGTGGCCGCGGCCAAAGAGGCCGGCCTGTCCAGGATCGATTTCGTTTTGATCACTCACTACCACAGCGATCACGTCGGCGGCGTCACACAACTCGCGGCGCGCATTCCGATCGGCGCGTTCATCGACCACGGCGAAAATTCTGACCCGAAAGACGCTGCAACTTTAACCGGCTGGAACGCGTATCAAAAACTTCTCACTGAAAAAACATTTCGGCGAATTTCCGTAAAACCCGGTGACGTACTTCCCTTTCGCGCCGCACAATTTGTGATTGTGAACGGCGGCGGAAAAGTTCTCGAAAAGCCACTGCCGGGCGCGGGCGCCGCGAATCGAAATTGTGCGGCCACTCCGCTTCCCCCTGCCGACCATACCGAAAATGAATACTCACTCGGGATCGTGATGGATTTCGGAAAAATGCGGCTTGTGGATCTCGGCGATTTGCCTTGGGCAAAAGAACTGGAACTCATGTGTCCCGTGAACAAACTCGGCAAAGCGGATATTTATGTGGCCACGCACCACGGATTATTTTTCAGCGGCAGTTCCGCGCTGGTTCACGGAATCGCACCGCACGTGGCCATTGTGGAAAATAGTTCGAAAAAGGGCGGCAGCCCCTCCGCGTGGAACATCATCCATTCGTCGCCGGGTCTCGCTGCAATTTATCAACTCCATTGGTCCGATGAAGGTGGCAAGGATCACAATTCGGCACCCGAAATCCTCGCAAATCTCGCGGGACCGGACACTGGCTACTACCTGAAGCTGACGGCCTATCCGAACGGCGATTTTGAGATTTTCAACGCCAGAACGAGCAAAACCGCTCACTATTCGCCGCAAATGTAAAAACTTTGTCTCTCCGATAATTCTCCTTGCAACCTTTCGGCACGCTTTTCAATCTATTCAGTACACACCAGACGGAGACGAAAAGCCCTGCCGCACCGGGCCACTGCATGAATCGGTCAGAACACGCGTTTGTAATTGGAGGAGGTCCCGCCGGCCTTGTTGCAGCGATTGCGCTGCGCGGCAAGGGCCTGCGGGTAACCGTTGCCGACGGTGGAGAAGCGCCGAGCGACAAAGCATGCGGCGAAGGGATTTTGCCGGAAGGACTAGCTGCGCTGGAGCGGCTCGGCGTCGCGTTGGATTGGTCCGCCGGCCGAACGTTTCGAGGAATACGTTTCGTAAAAGGCGAGTCCGTGGCGCAAGCGGAGTTTGACGGATCCGCAGGCCTCGGCATGCGGCGCATCGAATTGCATCGCCAGTTGATTCGCGCCGCGCAAGATTCTGGCGTCGCGATTTTGTGGCGAACCGTAGTGACCGGGATTGCGGAGAATCTCGTCAGCGCCAGCAGCGGGAATTTCGCGGCGGACTGGATCATCGGCGCGGACGGCTTCCGTTCGCTGGCGCGCGACTGGGCGGGACTCGAATCCAAAACATCTCCGAGCGTGCGTTTTGCGTTTCGGCAGCACTTTGCTTGTGCGCCGTGGGCGGATTGTGTCGAAGTCCACTGGGCGGAAAAAGCGCAACTGTATGTGACACCCGTTTCCGCAAACGAAGTCGGCGTTGTGGCGCTTTCGCGGAATCCGAAATTTCGGCTGCGTGGGGCGTTGTCGTTTTTCCCCAGTGTCTCCGCAAGACTTGTGCACTGCGAAGCGACGACGGCCGAGCGCGGCGCGGTGACTGGAAATCTTGTTCTGCCGCGAGTGACACGCGGACGCCTAGCGTTGATCGGCGACGCGTCCGGAACCGTGGATGCCATCACGGGCGAAGGCATGAGTTTGGCGTTTCAGCAGGCAGAAGCGCTGGCCGAAGCGATCGCTCACCAAAACCTTGCACAGTACGAGGCGGCTCATGCACGATTGCGTCGGCGGCCGATTCTGATGGCGCGCGCGCTTCTCGCGATGGAGAATCGAAGCTGGGCGCAGGAACGCGTGGTGCGAATTTTTGCTTCGGAGCCGCAGCTTTTTCAGAAGATGCTTTCGGGTCATACCGGCGAGAGTTCGACATTTTCGCTGGCGTCGGCCGGCGCGCGGCTCGGCTGGCGATTGTTGGCGGCATAGACGGCTACTTTTCCAAGAATTCCCGCAACAACATGTGAAAGTGATGGACGCCGTTTTCGCGTTTGACGGAATAGCGGCCGCGGTCGTACGTCGATGACTTCAAGCCTTTTTGCACGTTGGTGCAGAGCATGATGTCTTCCTGCTGGACTTCGTCGCTGAAGGCGACTGCTTTTTCAATTCGCTCGTTGCTTTTCGGCGATTCGGTCTCGTGGAAAAACCACTCGAAGATCGTGAGCGTTTTATCGTGCGAAAGCGGAACGATTAAATTTGTGGAGAGATTGTCGGGATAAATGTTCAGCATGAGATTGGGAAAAATCCAAAAGTAGAGCGCTTCTTTCAAATTGCCAGTGCCCGGAGCATAAGCGCGTTCCGTATCGTCGTTGGGCTTCATGGCGCGGATGGGCGCGAACTGCTGCGAATAATAACGATAGGTGTCGGTACGATATTGCGCGTAGTCGATTTCCTTCATCAGGCCGGGATGGGCGATGGGAATGTGATAGCCCTCGAGATAGTTGTCGACGTAGACCTTCCAGTTGCAGTCGATGACGTAGTCGCGTCGCTCGGCGAGTTTTAGTCCCTCGAAATCGAAGCCGCGGGCTTGATTGGGAATTTCACCGAGAACTTTTTCAAGCGGTTCTGCGTTGGAGTCGAAATTGACGAAGATGAGGTCGCCCCAGGTGTCGAGGCGAAGTGGAACCATACCCATCGTGCTGCGGTCAAAAAATTCCACGCCTTCGACATCGGGCGTGCCGATGAGTTTTCCTTCGAGGGTGTATGTCCAGCCGTGATATTGGCAGCGCATGACATTCTTGCAGCCGCTGCCGAGCGCGATGGGTCCAGCGCGATGGCGGCAGACGTTGCTGAATGCGCGCAGAGTCCCCAGTTTGTCGCGGATGACGAGAATCGGTTCACCGGCGATTTCGGCGGTGAAATAGGTTTCGGGATCGGCGATAGTCTTCTTTGCGCCGGTGGCGTCTCCACAAGGCTGCATGGTGGTGCCGACGAGTTGCCAGGTGCGCCGAAAGATCTTTTCCTTTTCGATTTCAAGGACGGACGGGTCGGTGTAAAAGCGCGAGGCCAAGGTGTAGGCGCACTCGATCTGCTCATGCATGTCGAGGTGGAGAGGTTTCGTATTCATGGGCAGATACTCTAGCGCAGAGGGCAGTTGGTTAACCATAATCACCCCACCCCCTCCCCCTGTTTTTTGTAAGTGTTGAAAACAAAGGGACTTTCAGTCCTTTGTGCCAGAAGTGTTCATTTCAGAGGGGTTACGGGATTTTGGCGGGAAACCGAGAGGGTGGGTGTTCGCCGCGAGGCAGGAAATCACTGATTATCATATCCAAGACCGGTTCTAACGTTGAAGGTCAACGAGTTCAAAACCGGTTGCAAGCAGTGCAAAAAGAAAATAAGGCAGAGCGAGCAAACTGCCCCATATACAGAGCCTTCGTGCGCGGCTAGGCTCCGAAAATAAGGCCACAACGAAAGCCGCGAAAAGGATGCCAAGGCCCAGAAAACAACTGCGCAGCATTACCTCGAGTTCCGCATGTAGTCCGACCGCGAAACGAAGCCACGGGGTCAATTCGAGGCTCAACAGGATCCAGCCTAGCGTCATGCCGAGAGAAAAAATGGATGCCGACGCGATCAGCGCGCGGCGTTTCTTACTAGATTGAGTCGGAAGTTTTCTGATTTCCCGCCACGTGGAAACGCAAAAGGCCGTCGAAAAAGCAAATGTAACCACTGTTATGAAACTGAGAATGACCATCTAGCTATGAAATCACGCCGACGGCTTCGATTTCAATTTGGGCTTCTTCGGAAGAGAGATCGGCCCACGGCCGGTGGCCCGACTCTCATGGTGCGGCCAGTCAGTTACCCAATGCCCAGGCACGGGCACCGTCGAACGCCTCCTGTCCGCGCCATATGTTGGGATCGGGTGAGTCCCCAATAAGTGTAAACGCGTGGGCGGCGGCAGATTTATCGCCAGCAGCGTAAGCCAAGTACGCGTAACGATTGTTTTTCAGATTCGTTACTCCGTAGATCCGTTCAAGATTCGCGTATCCCTCGTTGACCCGCGGCCAAGAGATACCGTCGAGCGAATCTTCCACCTTGCCACATCCGCAAGCGAGCGGCTTAGTAAGCTCGAAATAGAGGATCGAGCCGTCTGGCTCTGGAAGGTTGGTTGTTGCTTGATTTAGGAAGTCTTGCGCCTCGCCTTCAAGGCCATACCACTTCGGCAGGAGAAATTCGATGTGATTCTGATAGTAATAGTAAAAACCCGGCTCGAAGGAAGTAGCTCGCTCGAAGAGTACCGTTTCATCCTGTCTGGACCAGCCCTCTGCCTGTGCAACACCCTGCATCACGTAGTACCAAAAGGGACATTTTTCCTCGAGTGTCACAGCTTCAACTAGAGAATTCTCCGCCATTTTGATGCGCTGATTGAAGAGTGCCCAGCCAACGTCTGTAACGGTGTCCGCAGATCCATTTCCACGCGCCATCCAAGCCCAGCCCAGATAGGAGCAGGCGAGCGCGACTCTTGCGGAGGCTGACCGGGGCGACTTGCCTTTCCAGTCTCGAATTTTGTTTAGATGCGTTTTCCAGTCGGTATCAGTGAGCTCAGACGGAGACGACCCGGGATGGCACAAGGGTACGTAATATTCATTCAACTTCCAACCGCCGCCTCGCACTCTCGCTTTTTCAGCGCGTATCTTGCGACCTTCCTTATCCAGTTGATCAAAATCGCGTTGCTCAAAGAGCTGGGCAATTCTCGCGTCGTACACCTCGTACGACTCTAAGTCGCCCGGTGTAGCTGGGGTAGAGGCGTTGCTGGCGTGAACCACTGACGGGCTGTGCTCCCGGTTGTAGTCGCGGACAGCCTGCATCACTTCGCCGTGACTGAATTCGGCGCGACGGCATCCGGAGATCGCGACGGTAATCGCCGCGAGCGCAAACAATTTGAGTAATTTTGAAGATGCGAGCCGATTGAGTCCGAAGGTATTGGTCATGAGAGAATTTTACGGATGCTCAGGAGACGACGAAACTGTACGAAAGGGCAATTGCGATCCAAGAAGTTAACATTCGTCTTGTCAGGGACTGCCGTTAACGAGGACATCAGTAGGCGCGATTACTGGCGGCGCTAACCTGAACCTTGCGAGGTGGATTCGTGGGGCGGCGGTGCTTACATCGAAGAGCAGAGAGATTTCTCTCTCCATAAGCCAACAGATTCATCGGAATGAATCGGGAAGAAAAAAGCGTTGGCTTATTCCGTTCGAAATGACGGGTGGAGGGTTAGCTGACGCCAGATTTCAAAGGCCGAACAAAAGCAGATTCCGAACCCGTCAAAACACGAAGGGTTCGGAATGGCACGGGTTAAAGGCTCGGTCGAGCGAGATCGTTTTGCGGCGAACGGAGCGTGCGCCAGGCGAGCCAAACCGCGGTGGAAAGCATGCCGAGCCAGCCGAGGGCGCGGGCGGTGTGGCCGATATGGACGTCTTCATTGAGGATGTTCCATCGGGTGAAGAGGATTTCCCAATCGTGGTCGCCTGAGCCGACGAGGGGTAGGGCGAGTGTGCGGGCGTCTGCCATGTAGGCGCCGATGTAGAGAAAATTTTCGAAGAACCAGAAGGCGCTGAAGGCGACGCCGGTGGTTTCGCGTTTGACGAAGAAATAAGAAAAACAGGCGAGCGGGGCGATGAGTTCAGCGAGGGTGCCGCCGAGAATGTTCATGGTGTAGCCGAAGGGGCTGAAGAGCGGATGGCCGGCTTCGTGAATGGCGAGATTGGCGAAGTCAATGAGAAGGAAATTCGGAGCGTTGAGCGCGGCGTAGAGGAGGAAGAGAACGTAGAAGACAAGCCAGCCGATGCCGGCGGGTTTGGAGACGGGGTTCCATTCGCCGAGATAGTCGGAGGAGAAATATTCGAGGGGCGAGGGCACGAAGGAAGGTTAGCAATGGCGGGGTGGCGGCGGAAGATGTGGGACGTGGGGTGTTTCCTGAGGAGCGATTGGCACTGGTCGCGCCGGTTGGCGTTTGGGTTGCAATTGAAGAGAGGTCGCGCCGGTTGGCGTTTGGGTTGCAATTGAAGAGAGGTCCCTCCGCTCAGTGACCCTGCGTGCAAAGACCGCATGCAGGAGAAATGCCGGGTCACTTCGGTCGGGATGACAGAAAAAAAAGGGCCGGCTCGCGCACGCCGCCTGCAAGAAGAATAACCAGGTTACTCCGGTCGGAGTAACAATCGGCATATTGGGTGCGCGACGTAAGGATCGAGACATGGGCTCGATTGAAGAGGCCGGCTTCGGAAAGCCGGCCCTACAACTGCCGTAATTTTAAAAGAGCTAGGGAGTGCAGGCGGCGCCGGGGGAAATGGAGAGAACCGGGAACGCGGGGAGCGGCGCTAGTTTCTGTTGTGTGAGGAAGGCGTTGACCTGAGGCAGAGATTTCGCGAGGCTGCCCCATTTTTCGATTGCGGCGGAGAGACCCGAGCAGGACTCTTCGAGCGAGGCGAGGAGCGGCGAGGACGGCGCAGCGTCGCCGCTCTGCACCATGAAGGAAAGGCGGGCGAGGTCGCGATTGACGGCGCCGAATCCGGGAGAGTCGGTGCTGCCGGAAAAAATGTCACCGACCTTTTCCTGAAATTCTTCCAGCGGCGAGGCGGGCTGGCGCTGCTCAGCTTTTTCCTTCTTCTCTTCCCTGTCGCGGTCTGATCCTTTTTCGCCGGATTTTTTTTCGAGCGACTTCACGCGATCCGCAATGGCAGCAACGAACGGCGCAGCGGCTTCGGAAGCGGCGTAGCTGCTTTTGAGACCAGCGCCCATTTTGCGGCTGGCGGCGAACTGCGCAATATAGTCGGCTGGAGAAAGATGGACGCGCGGATCGGGTAGAACGACGAGCGGTTGCGCGGAGCGGCCGGAGCCATCGATCAAAGTGAGCTCGTACTTCCCCGGGACGGCGAGAGGGCCGAGCATCTGCTTCAACGGCGTTTGGCCGGGGATGGAATTGATGGTGAGCGTGTATTCGACGTATTGAATTGGCTCGCCGTAGTAGCTGTAGGCGAGGATGGGCGGAGCGTCATAACGTAAATCCCAAACGAAACGGTTGAGACCGGGATTTTTCGGCAGCGAAGCGGGCGGTGCGAACCAATAGTCCGGGGCGTTTTTCAGCGAAGTGTCCGGAGGCGGAGCGGCGCTGGTGAAACGGCGCACCAAGTACCTATTTTCGTCGCGAATTTCGAGCGTGAGTTCTCCGGCGGAAGCCGACGGTAGATAGTAATAAAGGATGGCGCCATCGGGCGGGTTCTGGCCGGCGGGAACTTCGGGCGGGCGCGGCGTTTCGGCGTCATTGTCCCAACGCACGCGGATGGCGTCGGCGGGGCGCAGGAGCGCGGGCTCGCTGGCATGCAGATCCGGGCGCGCCTGCCGCAACGGAGAGACGTCATCGAGAATCCATAGCGCGCGGCCGTAAGTGGCGACGACGAGGTCGTTTCCATGCACGGCGAGATCGCGCATGTCCGAGACGGGCAGGTTCAACTGAAGCGATTGCCAATCATCGCCGTCGTTAAACGAGACGTAGACGGCGTTTTCGGTTGCAGCGTAGAGCAGGCCTTTGCGGACGGAATCTTCGCGAACGGCTCGTGCAACCCAGTTTGCTTCGAGCCCACGGGTGATTTTCTGCCAGGATTTTCCGGCATCGCGCGTGCGGTAGGCGTAGGGCGTGGAATCCTTGCGGATTTCGGCGACGAGGTACGCGGTGGCGGCGTCGAACCGGGAAGCTTCCATGGAAATGATTTGCGTTTCCGCAGTAAATTCGGCGGGCGAGACGTTGGTCCAGTTGGCGGAGTCTTCCGTGCGATAGACCAAACCGTTTGTCGTTCCCGCCCAGAGCACGCCGCTTTGCACGGGTGACGGAACGAGCGCGGTGATGGCAGGCGGGCGTTTTGCGGCGGGATCTTCGTCTTCGTCGTCGCCATATTCGGTGTCGGCGGAGTTCGATTCGACGTTAGCGGCGGGACCGTGCGAGCCCGGAGCGCGGGGAATATTCGGCAGGTGCGCTTGCAACTGAGATTCGCGCAAGTTGCGCAGCGCGCTTTTTGCCGGCGGTTCGGGGCGCGCGGTGAGATCCGGGCTGATTTCCTGCCAGGTTTTTCCTTCGTCGACTGTTTTTAAAACGAATTGCGTAGCGAAGTAAAGCGTGTGCGGATCTTGCGGGGAAAAAACGACTGGCGGCATTTGCGAGGCATGATGTTTTTTGCCGCGCGCGAAAACATGAACAAATTGCCCGGTGCTTTTATCCGAGCGGACGACGCTGCCATACCAGCCGCCGGAATAAACAATGCCCGGATGAAGCGGATCTGGCGCGATGTAGCTGTATTCGAAGCCGGCGATGGACCACCAGTCGCGAAAGGTGATTTCGCCGTAATCGCTGCGGCTGGGGACGGCGGCGGTGCCGCTATCCTGTTGGGCTGCGTAGGCAATGTACGGAAACTGATTGTCGGTGATGACGTGATAGAACTGGCCGGTGGGCTGATTGAACCAGGACGTCCAGGATTGTCCGCCGTTATAGCTCACTACCGCGCCTTGATCCACGCCGAAAACAATGTGGGAGGAATTTTGCGGATCGATCCACATTGCATGGTAATCGTCGCCGCCGGGAGCGCCTTTAAAGGAAACAAAAGTTTTGCCGCCGTCGGTGGAGCGATAGGCGGAAGTTTGCATCACGTAGACGACGTCGGCGTTGCGGGGATCAATGAAGACGCGGCTGAAATAAAGGGAGCCGAGGATGCGCGGGTCCTTGGTGATTTGGCGCCACGTGAGGCCGCCGTCGTCCGAGCGGAAGAGGCCGGCGTTGAGAATGGCGAAAAGGCGACGGCCACGATCGCCGGGAGCGACAGCGATGCCGACACGGCCCCAACCGCCTGCGGGCAAACCTTTGTCGGGAAGCGGCGACCACGTGGTGCCCTCGTCGGTTGATTTGAAGAGCCAGGCGTCGCGCGACTTTGACTCGTCTTCTCCGGCGCGCCAATCGGCAGGATGCCAAATGGCAGCGTAGAGATTGCGCGGATTTTCCGGGTCGGCACAAAGATCGGAGACGCCGGCAAAATCGTCTTTGTAGAGAGTCTGTTTCCAGGTCTTGCCGCCATCAATGGTTTTGTAAACGCCGCGCGTTGTACCCGGGACAGCGACAGTGAGAATTGGATGGCCGATGACGCCGACGACGACAACGTCTGGATTGCGCGGATCGATGAAGATGGAAGAGATGTAGCGCGTATCAGCGAGGCCGATGTTGGTCCAGGTGGTGCCGGCATCGGTGGATTTGTAGATGCCATCGCCGGGCGTTTGCTCGCCGGTGCCGACGTAAACGATGCTGGGATTCGAAGGTGAAACCGCGACGGCGCCGATGGACGCGACGCGCTGGCTATCGAAAATCGGTTTCCAGACTTGGCCACCGTCTGTGGTCTTCCAGACGCCGCCGCCCGGCGTTCCCATATAAAACGTGGCAGGATCGCCGGGGATTCCGGCGACGGACGTGACGCGGCCCGCGCGGTGCGGTCCGATGAGGCGCCAGCGCATGGCGGAATAGAGCGACGGATCGACGGAGAAAGATTGATGCGCGTCGGCGGGCGTGGAAGAAAAAGGGGTGAGCAACGCGGCAAGCGCAACGATTCGAAAGATTCTGACTCTGAGGCGAGCGTTACCGTTCATGCAGCAATTCCTCCGGACGGGGAACGCTGAGTGTACCACCGGGCGCGATTGGCCATCGAGGCGGGCGCAGCTTACTTTTTGGGACGCAGAAGTCTGCGAGCGGGTTCTTCGACGAGGCGATACGCCGCGACGGAAATGGCGATTGCGGCGGCGAGAGAGAATGTGACGCGGAGTGGCCACGACAGGTTAGGGACGGAATCGAAGACGCGGGTAATCGCGAGCGAATGCAGGAGATACAGGCTGTAACTGGCGTCGCCGAGCAGAACCAGAAAGGGCGCGGCAAGAAGCGAAGTCCATTTCGGTTGGCGTGCGACGCCGTAAATGATGGCGGCAAACGCCGGTGAAAGAAGGCCCGCGGAAAGTGTTGGGTTGGGAATCTTGGGAGCCAGAAGCACGACGGCGGCCAATCCAAACAAACCGGCACAGACAAGCGGGGTGGCGAATTTTGCGCTGCCCGGGCGCGAGAGAAAAAGCTTGCCGGTGAACATTCCGACCAAAAATTCAGGCAGGCGAACCAGCGGATTGAAGCTGAGGACATTTTTCCAAAACAGGTTGGTCTCCCCGGAATTGATTTTGTCGAGGCCGTCGGGATGAAAATGAATATAGGCGGAAGAGAGGGAGATGCTGATCAACCAGAATGTGGCCAGCCAGAAGAGCAGGCTTTTTGCGGAAAGTTTCCCGCTGTGGAGCAGGAAAAATGGAAAGACGAAGTAGAAGAAAGCTTCGACGCTCAGACTCCAACATACTGAGTTCCACGTAAGGGCCGCATGCGGAACCCAGGATTGAAGCAGCGCAAGTGTGAGTACGCAAGCCGGGATGAAGTGCGCTTTGCTCCAGGCAAAAAACGGCAGGTCGAGGTTGCGAACCGCGAACATGAAAAAGGGTGCGGCGACGACGAGCGAAAGGGCGTAAGCGGGATAAATGCGGGCGAAACGCGCGCGCCAAAATTTTATAGCGTTGAGCTGCTGGCCATCGTACGTGTAAACGAGGATGAAACCTGAAAGGACGAAAAAGAAATTCACGCCAACGAAACCGATGCTGGCGAAGTTTTGATACCACCACGGGCCGCCGGGGAGAATGCCGACGACACGCATATGGAAAAGGACCACGTGAAGCGCGGCAAAGAAACGAAGCGTGGTCAGCGCGTTCAGCCGTGGTCGCATAGGATTACGGTTTTGACGCCGCCGCCACGCAAAAGGTCACGCGGATTCTGATCAGCTTTTGATGAGGCGGAGGGCTTCGTAGGCAGCGCCAAGCTGGGGCGCGTTTTCATCCGTGATGACGGATACGGGCATGTTCTTCAGCAGGTTTTCGAAGTGCCATTTGTCTTTGAAGGATTGAAAGAAACGGCCGTCTTTCATTTTTTCGAGAATCTTTACGGCGATACCGCCGGCGACGTAAACACCGCCGAGCGCGAGCACTTTTAGGGCGAGATTGCCGGCTTCGGCCCCGTAGATGTCGGTCCAGAGGTCGAGCGTCTCAACACAGACAGGGCAAGTTTTAGCGAGCGCGTTTTTCGTAATTTCCGGGGCGGGATCGGCGTCGGGATCGTCGAACGTGGCGTGCTTAACGGTCGTGGAGAGAAACTCGTGGAGGGTGCGGAAGCCACGGCCGGAAAGGATTAATTCCCAACTAACTTGAGGATAGCGGCGCTTCATGAAGCGGAGGAGCTCGATTTGCTGTTCGGTGTGCGGGGCAAAATCAGAGTGGCCGCCTTCGGAGGGCACGACTTGATAGCGTTTTCCATCCCAAACGAGGAGCGATTCGCCGAGGCCGGTGCCCGCGGCGAGGAGAGCGCGTGTGCCGCCAGGTTCGGGTTTGCCTTCGTTGAGAACGAGGAATTGTTTTGGATCGAGATACTCGATGCTGTGTCCCCAGGCGCCGAGGTCGTTGAGCAGAACAATATGAGAAACGTTCAACTCTTGCGAAAGAACCGCGGCGTCGATGGTCCAAGGCAGATTTGTGGCACGGACACGATTGTTGATGACCGGGCCGGCGATGCCGAATCCCGCAGCGAGAATTTTTTCACCGGCGAGATGCGTTGCGGCCTGGCGCGCAAATTCTTTGGCGATTAAATCGAATTGAGCGAAATCCTTGCTGCGAAAGCGCTGCTTGAAGACGGGCGTGAGCTTGCCGTCTTTTTCACAGAACAGTGCGAGATTACATTTTGTACCGCCAACATCGCCCGCAAGGATCAACGTGGTCTCCTAAAGACGCTGAATCGAATTAAACCTGCAAAAGTTGCACTATGGGTTGTACCACGATCGGCCGTCGCGTTCGAGCAGGTTGTCGGATTCCTTGGGTCCCCAGCTGCCAGCGGCGTATTCGGGAACCTTGGCGCTCTTGGCGGCGCTCCAGACGTCGAGGATGGGATCGACGAGCGACCAAGCCGCTTCGACGCTGTCGGCGCGATCGAACAACGTGGCGTCACCGCGGACGCAATCGTTGACCAGCGTGGCGTACGCGCTGCGCGTGGCTTCGCCGAACCCCTCGCGATAACTGAAATTCATCGTGACGTTGCCAATGCTCATCTCGGTGCCCGGACGCTTCGCGCCGAAAGAAACGGAGATGCCTTCGTCGGGCTGAATATTCAGGACGAGACGATTCGGTTCGACTTCCTTGCCACGAAAGACGACGTGCGGCGCGCGCTTGAACTGAATCATGATTTCGGTGGTGCGCTTGGCGAGGCGTTTTCCGGTACGGAGGTAGAACGGGACGCCGGCCCAGCGCCAATTGTCGATCAGTACGCGCATGGCGACGAAAGTTTCGGTGCGCGATGCAGGGCTGACGCCGGGCTCCTGGCGATAACCAGGAAGTTTTTTGCCGTCGAACTGGCCGGGCGCGTACTGGCCACGGATGACGGCCTGCGCGACGCCTTCGAGATCGTACGGACGGATGGACTGAAGCACTTTTAATTTTTCGTTGCGAACAGCTGTGGCATCGAAGGAAGCCGGAGGTTCGACAGAGCACAGCGAAGTCAGTTGCAGCACGTGACTTTGAATCATGTCGCGAAGAGCACCGGCCGTTTCGTAAAAACCACCGCGACGCTCAACGCCGAGTGTCTCGCCGGCTGTAATTTGGACATGATCAACATAATTGCGATTCCAGAGTGGTTCGAAGATGCCGTTGCCGAAGCGGAGGACGAGAAGATTCTGAACGGTGTCTTTGCCGAGGTAGTGATCGATGCGGTAGACCTGGCGCTCTTCAAACACACATTGCACTTTTTTGTTCAACTCTTTGGCGGTGGCAAGGTCCCGGCCAAAGGGTTTTTCGACGATGACGCGCACCCAGGAGTTCTCGTTCGCAGGCTTGGAGAGCCCTGCTTTGCCAAGTTGTTCGATGATGTCCGGATAAACTTCAGGCGGCGTGGAAAGATAGAACAACCGGTTGCCGCCGAGATTTTGTTCGGCTTCGAGTTCGGTCAGGCGTTTTGCAAGGTTCGCGTAAGCTTGCGCATCGGAATAGTCGCCTGCATGGTAGTGCAAGTTTGAGGCAAAGGCGTCCCACTTGACCGGGTCGATTGGACCAACTTCGGAAATTCCCTTTGCGGCTTCTCCGACGGTAGTGCGGAAGCTGTCGTCGCTCATTGCAGTGCGGGCGAAGCCGATAATAGCGTAGCGTTCGCCCAAAGAGTCATGCACGGCCAGATCGTACATTGCCGGGATAACTTTGCGCTTAGCGAGGTCGCCCGAGGCGCCAAACAAGATGACAGTGCAGGGATCAGTGGCACCGCCGTAAGACACTCCGGAACGCATAGATTCGGCAGGCATGCTATCTCCTTGGCAAAAACGCGAAGCACCGGGCCGGTACAACCGGCCCGAAAACTATACCTCAACCCCGAGGTTGCGCAGGTCGCTCTTCAATTGCTCTGGGTTCTGAAAGTGAACGGTGTGGAAGCCGAGCTTTCGAGGACTCTCCAGGTTCAAGGGCCGATCATCTATGAAGATGCATTTTTCGGCGTTTCGTTGCGTAACTTCAAGCGCGACGCGAAAAATGGTGGGTTCCGGCTTGCGGGAATGGACGTAGCACGAACTGAAGAAGACCAGAAAATTCTTGCGAAGATTAAATGCTTCGATTCGATATTGATTGAGTTCGAGCGGCTCGTTGTTGATGGCGCCGACGAAATATTTTCCCGCTGCCGTGACGGCATCGAGGATTTCACGCGAGCCAGGGAGAGCGCGCGATTGCGCAAACATAAACGCTGTGAATTCCTCGCGAGTGAACGAACGAGGACGATAGAAGAGGGTGCGATTCAGATATTCTTCAAGCGTGATCTGGCCACAGTCGAAGGCGGGAAAGGAAAGGTCGTGGCGGTCGGAAAAATCCTCCCAATCGAGATGGAATGTTTCTGCTGCAGCCTTGCGCGAGCCGCGGTCCCATCCGTTGGTTAGTACCACGCCCCCAATATCCCAGAAGAGTGTGTCGATATCGGGCATGGGCGCCTCCGGGTCGCGGGCGATTTAGGCTAGTTACTGAATTGCGTCCATGAAAATACACGAAATCGAAAAAGTTTGCTGAGGCTAGATCACCTGCCTAGGCAATTCGCCGGAGTTGCAGTAAGGTGGATGTTTGGAGAACTTCGGAGGACTTTGATGGCGGACGATAGTTGCAGTCCAGCACCCTCGGCAGCGCCGGTTGCGCCGGGCACGCGAATGGTGAAGTGCGTGAAATTCGGGAAAGAGTTGCCGGGACTGGATCGTGTGCCCTGGAGGGGTGAAATTGGGAAGCGCATCTACGAAAATGTTTCGAAAGAAGCGTGGAAGCTCTGGATTGAACATTCGAAGATGATCATGAATGAGTACCGGCTGAACCCGCTGGATCCCAATTCACAGAAAATCATGGAAGAGCAGCTGGAACAATTTTTCTTTGGGGCGGGCGCGCAGCTGCCAGAAGGGTATGTTCCACCGAAAGCGAAGGGCTGAGTCAGGAAGAGCTCTACGACTCGGCCGGCCGCATTTGGCCCGTTACAGGATGTTCCACCGCAAGCGTTGGGCTGATTCTGAATTGCAGCGCAGCATGTGCTTTGCGAAGCGCCTCCTCAACCTGACCGGGTTGCTCGGCGCGAGCGAAAATAAATCCCAGATAACTTGAACCATCCGGCCACGCGGCGATTGAGTCGTGTTCACGGGCTGTGATGACGATGTCTTCGGTTCCGCTCATACCTCGCGCTGTGTCCAGTCCACTTACACCTTCGTAGATTCCGCTGCGCGGCACGGGAATCATCATCACGCCCGACGCGTGCGTTTCGCGCGGGAGATCGTCCACGGGAAGCTCAGCTGCATGGCGAAGGAGCATTTCTTCCAGTCCGATCAGTTCCCCACCGCCCTGCGATTCGAATCGCAGAGCCCGGGCGCAGAGTCCGCCAATCGGCCGCGGAGCAATTTCGAGCGGCCAGACGCCGGCTTCATTCAAGCGAAACTCGGCATGCACCGGTCCATGGGAAAGCCCCATCGCAGCCACCGAGCTGCGCATGCAGCTTTCAATCTCTGCTTGTATCGATGGCGAATGACGCGAAGGCGTGACGTAAATGGTTTCTTCAAAGTACGGGCCGGTCAGCGGGTCCGGTTTGTCGAAGACGGCCAGCACGCGGAGCGTTCCATTGGTGAGCACGCCTTCAACGGCAACTTCATCGCCGGGAATGTAACCTTCGACAATCACGTGCCCGAGATTCGGCTCGCGCGACGCTTGTAAATCCACGGACACGAACAATTTTCGAATTCGCGACACCGCGGCGCGAAACTCTTGGCGATTGTTTGCCCGGATGACCCCCTGGCTCGCCGAAAGCGATAAAGGCTTGAGCACGCATGGGTAGGTGATCCCAAGCAATGCAGGCTCCGGCGCGGGATGAACCGGCACCTTTCGAAACCACGGAGTAAGCAGGCCCGCGTCGCGAAAAATTTCTCGCATTCGCAGCTTGTTGCGACACGCTTCCACCGCCAGCGGATGATTGTAGGTAATCCCCATACCGCGCGCGGCGTAGGCCGCAGCTAAGACGGGGCGATCGCCAATCGCCAAAATTCCATCAACCTGTGTCTGACGCATTTGTTCCATTACGCGGTGCGCCGCCAATTCCGGCGATTCGAATTTCACGGCAAGCGCCCGGTCGCCCCAAGGGTCTTCCAATTGGTGGCAGCGATCCGTGACGTAAATCAGCTCGACGCCGAGTTTTTTCGCGGCTTCATCGAAGCTCCGCGTCTGGTAACCAAGTTTAGCGGCGAAAAGCAGGATTCGTTTCTGCGGCATGGCGGCGAGAGAATTCATGTCAGACAAAACTTTCCGCGGTCAGCGCAGCGGGTTGCTGCTTCTTCACGGGGCCTACGCCGAGAGATACAAGTTGGTCTTTCGTCGGCTCGGCGCAGCAATACCAGGGCTCGCTTAGGAATGGGACGCCTTTCGTCGGGGCCGGCGCCAGTTCAGGAATTTGCAGTCCCGTCGCTTCGTGAGCCGCCGCCCAAATCGCTGCAAACGTTTTGCTTCGCGGCCATTTCGCAGCGTCGGCGCGGGCGGCGATATCCTGCACTCTGGTGCTGAGGGCGTCGAGTCTCGTATCGGCGTTGCTCCACGGATATACGAGCGACTCAGCGTCAAATGGCCCGACACCTGTTCGGATGTCGTTGAGTTCCAGCATGCGGGAGCCTTCCGGAATCAATAGCCTGATGCCAAGCTGAACCGGTGCGACATTTTCAATGAGCGCTTCTTGCCGCAGGACTCGAAGCAAGTCCAGGAAACTTTCGTGCGTAGTCCACGGCGTAAATGGAACAAAGGTCGGATGGAGCGTGAGGCCAATTTCGCGGAATCTTGCTGCTACGTGCAGAAAATCCGCGCGGGTGTGCCCTTTTTCCAGCTTTTCCAAAACCGTGTCATCCACGGACTCGACTGCGCTGATTACAAAGACGCAGCCTGTGTCGCGAAGTTTCGCAAGCAGGTCCTCATGTTTTCGGAGATGCTCGATCTTTATGGTGACGTCGTAAGACGTGCACGGAAATTCCTGGTGAAACTCTTCCATCAGTTTTACGGCGTGGCCGATCCCGTTGAAAAAATCCGGATCGCCAAACGAAATGTGCTGCGCGCCGGCGGCCACCTGGCGCCGCACGTCCTCCATCACGACGTCACGCGCAACGATTCGAAACACACCTTTATAAACGGGCACGATCGGGCAATGCCGGCACAAGTGTTTGCAGCCACGACTCGCTTCCGTCGAACCGACAACTCGGTAACCGCCTTCCGGCAGAACAAGATGTGCGTAGTTTTCGATGGCGGGCAGGCCAGTGCGGTCCGGAACGCGAAACGCGAGGCGTTCCATTGATGTGACGCTGGTTTCTTGTGCGCGGTGGTCGGATTCACCTGCCCAGGCAACCAGTTCCGCCTCAAATTCTCCGCCGACCAATTTTTCAACGCCGAGCGAACGCAAATAGTCCGCGTTCATCGGCGCATATAAGCCGTAACAGCAAATCCGCGCTTGGGAGTTTTTTCCGCGCAACACAGGAATCAGCCGCACTGCCAGCCGCGTGGCTGTGTGCATGGGGAGATAGATCGCGATTCGTTCGGCCGCGAGAATCGCAGCCTCATCGAGTTCCTGGCGCGTCAAATCGAGGCAAACGACTTCATGCCCCGCCGCGCGGAGCCAGGAAGCCGGGGAAACCAGGCCGAACGGCTGCCGGCCCAGCTCATACGTCGAAATCAGGACGATTTTCACGATGGCTCAAGTATAGCGTCAGTGCGTGCGGCATTCGAATCCGGCGTCAGCCTGCGCGCCGTCAATTCGGTTATCATAGATGGTTCCACCTTCCCCGAAAGGACGACGAGATGACCATCTCGGTAACAAACTCCTTCAAGACGCGAGACAAGTTGAACGTTGGCGCGCAGGCGTTCGATATCCAACGGCTGGAAATTCTCGAAACGCAGGGTGTAGGCACAATTGCCAAGCTCCCCTTTTCCTTGCGCATACTTTTGGAAAATCTCTTGCGCTGCGAAGACGGGCGGTTTGTGCGCGCCGATGACATAAGAGCCCTCGCCACGTGGACGCCGGGCGCGAAAGACAAAGAAATTGCGTTCATGCCCGCGCGCGTGCTTTTGCAGGATTTCACTGGTGTTCCCGCGATCGTCGATCTTGCCGCGATGCGCGAGGCTGTCAACAAAATCGGCGGCAATCCAAAGCGCATCAATCCGCTGTTTCCCGTGGAACTGGTCATCGACCACTCGGTGCAGGTAGACAGTTTCGGCAGCAGCAATTCCTTCGCGCTGAACGCCGAACTTGAATTTCAACGCAATGTGGAGCGTTACGCCTTTCTACGTTGGGGCCAGACCTCGTTTCAAAATTTTAAAGCTGTTCCTCCAGGCACCGGCATCTGCCATCAGGTCAATCTGGAATATCTGGCGCGCGTCGTTTGTGCGATGCCTTCCGGGAATCGCGTCGAAGCGTATCCCGATTCGCTTGTCGGCACGGATTCCCACACGACAATGGTCAACGCGCTCGGCGTTTTCGGATGGGGCGTCGGCGGAATTGAAGCGGAAGCGGCGATGCTCGGCCAGCCTTCATCAATGCTGATTCCAGAAGTCGTCGGCTTCAAACTGAAGGGCCGCTTGAGCGACGGCGCCACGGCAACCGACCTCGTTCTGACGGTAACGGAAATGCTGCGTAAGAAAGGCGTCGTCGGAAAATTTGTCGAATTCTACGGCAGCGGCCTTTCCAGCCTGAGCGTTCCCGACCGCGCCACGATCGCCAACATGGCACCCGAGTACGGCGCGACGATGGGCTTCTTCCCTGTTGACGCAGAGACACTCGCGTATTTGCACTTCACCGCCCGCTCGCACGAACAAATCGCTCTGGTGGAAGCATATTGCAAAGAGCAGGCGCTCTTCCGCACGGACTCGACGCCCGATCCGCTTTTCTCGGACACGCTCGAACTCGATCTCAGCATAGTGGAGCCAACTGTCGCGGGGCCGAAGCGCCCGCAGGATCGCGTGCCACTGACAAAAGCCAAGGCATCTTTTACAAAGGTCGTGGAAGGCTTGCCGACAAAACAGGCGCACGTGAAAAACAATGGCGACACGTTCGATCTTTCGAGTGGCGCAGTTGTGATTGCGGCGATTACCAGCTGCACCAACACTTCAAATCCGTCACTGATGCTCGGGGCGGGCTTGCTGGCGAAAAAAGCCGTCGAGCGTGGCTTAGAAGTGAAGCCATGGGTGAAGACGTCGCTCGCGCCCGGTTCGAAAGTCGTTACCGACTACCTCGCTGCGTCCGGCTTGAACGTCTACCTCGACAAGCTGAAATTCAATCTTGTCGGATACGGCTGCACGACGTGCATCGGCAACAGCGGGCCATTGCCTGAAGCGATTGGCGCGGCCATCAAGGAGAACAGTCTCGTCGCCGTGGCGGTATTGAGCGGCAATCGCAATTTCGAAGGACGCATTCATCCTCTCGTTCGCGCGAATTATCTTGCATCGCCGCCGCTCGTCGTCGCGTATGCGCTCGCGGGACGCATGGACGTCGATCTGACTACCGAACCGTTAGGCAATGGTTCCGACGGCAAGCCGGTTTATCTGCGCGACATTTGGCCGACGCCGCAGGAGGTTGAAGCGACGGTTCGCTCTTCGGTCACGAGCGAGCAGTACCGCAAGGAATACAGCGCCGTCTACGAAGGCGACGCGATGTGGAAATCGATGCCCGTGCCGAAGGGCGATCTTTATCAATGGGACGCGAAGTCCACATACATCAAGCTGCCGCCGTACTTTGAAAATATGTCGAAAATGGCCGCGCCGCTTGCCGATTTGCACGCCGCACGCGTTCTGGCCGTGCTTGGCGATAGCATTACGACCGATCACATTTCGCCTGCCGGCTCCATCGCGGCGGATTCGCCGGCCGGGAAATATCTCATTGCTAACGGCGTCAAGCCGCACGATTTCAACTCCTACGGCGCGCGGCGCGGCAATCACGAAGTGATGATGCGCGGTACATTCGCCAACATTCGTTTGAAGAATCAACTCGCGCCCGGCACCGAAGGCGGATGGACAACGTATCAGCCCGGCGGCGAGCAACTGACGATCTATGACGCCGCGGTGAAATACCGCGAAGCCGGCGTGCCGCTTGTCGTGATCGCCGGAAAGGAATACGGCTCCGGCTCTTCGCGCGACTGGGCCGCGAAGGGTCCGCGCTTGCTCGGCATCCGGGCCGCGATTGCGGAGAGTTTCGAACGCATTCACCGCAGCAATCTAGTCGGAATGGGAATTCTTCCCTGCCAGTTCATGAACGGCGAAACGTTGCAGTCGCTCGGCTTGACAGGCCAGGAAACGTATTCGATCGAGGGCGTTTCCACGCTGACGCCCCGAAAAACGCTCACGGTCCACGCGAAATCCGACGACGGAAAAGAAAAGCAGTTTGGCGTGTTGGCAAGAGTCGACACGCCGGAAGAAATTCTCTACTACCAGAACGGTGGAATTCTTCAATACGTGCTTCGCCAAATGATTTAGAACTGGCACGGAAGTGGTTCGATCTTCAAGTTTGACGCTTATTTCTCACGCTCAGCAGTAACACCAATCCGAGAAATACGGACGCGACGCTTGCCGTTTGCGCGTTGGACATCCCGAAAAATGAGCGAGGATTGATGCGGATCAACTCAACCAGGAATCGCGCGGCTCCGGTCAGAATGAGATAGTAAAAGAAAATCCTGCCGCCGGTTTTTTCACTTTTTTGAATCGCGCTGCTGCCGAGTTTCCACAAGATCAGCGCAATCAACAACCAAATCAGAAACTCATAGATCGGAGTGGGATGAACTTTGCAGTCGGCGGGAAGTCCCCATTCCAGGCACTTCCCGGCCGTGGACTCGACGCCGTTGGGAAAACTCATTCCCCAGGGAAGCGACGTCGCTCGGCCGTAGTCGCCATCACCGGACAACAAACAACCGATGCGCCCGATCGCATAACCCACGCACGCCGCCGGTGCACAGGCATCGAGAAATTCCAGCATGGGAATCTTCTCTTGCCGCGCCATCAAAATCAGTGCGATGAAGCCGCCAATCAATCCGCCGAACCAGGCAAATCCATACCGGCTGAAGATCATCGGCCAGGGATGCGTAAAAAATTCCTGAGGCGATTCGAGGACGTGATAGAGCCGCGCTCCCACAATTCCCGCAAGGCCCGCGATGCCGATGATCAGAAATGCGTCGGCCTTCGAATTCCTTCGCGTAAAATCCGCCTGCAAAACGTAGGCTGCAACAAAGAGGCCGGTGGCGACCATCAACCCGAACGTCGGAATCGACAGCGGCCCAAAATGTAAAAATGGAATCATGTTTTTGAAATCGTCTTGAAGCCTTCAGCAGTATACATGTGCTGTTATTTCTTTCTGGCAGCGATCAAGTAGAAAGCAAGACCGAGCGCCAGCCAAATCGTAAGGGCAACCCACTCCGCGCTCGAAAAATGGCCGGGGAAAGCGGGCACCAGCTTCATTAGCAGCAGCAGAAGCGACACAGCGGCGCCGGCGGCGGCGATGATCCGGGCGCGAAGATCCTTCTCGATCACCAAAAAGGAAACGCAGGTCGCAAGCCAGCCGAAAGCGGACGCCATCGAACCAACTTCCGTCACCGGGATGAGCAAAGAATCGCCGAGCAACAATCCGACCACGGTCATGATGGCGATTGCAGTGAGTGCGATGTAGGGAGTCTGGTATGCCGGATGAACGGAGCCGAACAGCCGCGGAATTGTTCCGCGCCGCCCAAAGGAAAACAGCATTCGGCTCGCGGCGACAAAATTCCCGTTGAAGCACTGGAACAATCCAAGAAACGCCATCGCCAGAATCACGCGCACCGGCCACTGCGCTCCCAAAGCTCGTTCGAACGCAACGGCCGTTGCAAATTTCTGCCCGAGCAAACCCTGCCACGGCGTCGCAAAAGCCACCGCGCCGATCGCAAGCACATAAAACGCCGCGCCAACAAACAGCGCCGTCGCGATCGCGCGAAAAAATCGCCGCCCGCCAAATCCCGGCGCCGCTTCTTCGGCGGCCTTCGGCACGCTCTCAAATCCCGTCATGAAATACGGAACGATCTGCAGGGTCAGCATTACGGAGGCTAGCGGCGCCACCGGAAACACCGGCCTGAAATTTGTGAACGAGCCGTGCGCGGCGCTTGTCGCGACGATAACGCAAAACAGCAGCAACACCGCAGTGGTAATCCATTTCTGAAACGACGCGCTGGCGCGAATTCCTTTGTAGTTCAGAAATGCCAGGAACACTGTCATGCCAATTCCCAGCACGAGCCGCGGCAAAAAAACCGCGTGCCCTCCGACGCTATACAACTCGTAGCGATCCAGCCCGGGATACAAATACGCGGCCAATTTTCCAATCGCCACCGCTTCCCACGGGCAGACGATGAAATACGCGAGCAACATGATCCAGCCGGTCGCATAACTGAAGACGGCCGGGAATACTTGCGCGGTATAAGCGGCTTCGCCCGAGGCGTCGGGCAAACGTTCCACCCACTTGCCGTACACCCAGCCAACTGGCAGCAGCAAGATTCCGCCAATGCCGAACGCCAGCATCGCTCCCGCGGGGCCGCTGCGGCCGAGCCAGTCATCCATTACGACGAGCCACCCCGCTCCGATCATCGTGCCGAACGCCAGCGCGAAGTAATCGCGTGCAGACAGTTTGCGGGCAAGCGTGGTCATGTAATTGGCAGGGCAGATTCTATACGTCTTGCGCGCCCGGCCAAAATGCTCGTCTGACACGTGCGCTTCTGTACTAAACTTTCGCACGCCATGAATAATCAAAAACTTGCCAAAACGTCAGGGAAACTTGCCGAGCCGTATCGAATCACGGACGGAGAGCGCTTTCGTCTGAAGGACTTCGATCCGGCCGACACCGGCAAGCTGCATTCGAAGGAAGCCGCGACGGAAACGCTCGACGATGGCGTGAAACTGTTGAGCCGTATGCAGGAAAAACTCTACGCACAGGACCGCTGGTCTTTGCTCATCGTGATGCAAGCCATGGACGCCGCCGGAAAAGATGGCGCGATCAAGCACGTCATGTCCGGTGTAAACCCGCAAGGCTGCGACGTTCATTCCTTCAAGGCGCCAAGCCCCGAGGAGCTCGATCACGATTTTCTCTGGCGTGCGCACAAGGCTGTGCCAGAGCGCGGCAAAATCGGCATCTTCAATCGCTCTTATTACGAGGAAGTGCTTGTCGTGCGCGTGCATGAACATCTGCTCGCCGCGCAGAAAATTCCGGAATCTATCATCACGAAAAATATCTGGGAAGAGCGGTTCGAAGATATCCGTCGTTTTGAACGCTATCTCACGCGCAACGGCGTGGTCGTCGTCAAGTTCTTCCTGCACCTTTCGAAAAAGGAACAAAAGAAGCGCTTCCTCGAGCGGCTCGACGATTCCAAGAAAAATTGGAAATTTTCGATGGCAGACGTCAAGGAGCGGGGATTTTGGAAGGACTATCAAGCCGCTTACGACGAAATGATTCGCAACACGGCCACCAAGAACGCGCCGTGGTACGTCGTGCCGGCGGACAACAAGTGGTACACGCGCCTCGTCGTAGCGTCCGCCATCATCGACACGCTCGACGGCCTGAATCTGCGTTTCCCCGACGCCGACGCGGAAGTGAAAAAGGAACTCCAGAAAGTCCGGGCTGGACTGCTCGCCGAGAAATAAGATCGGCAACTCAGCACGGGCCCGTCCACGTTGTGTTATTCGCGTGACGATTTTTCGTATCTCGGCGTAAAATGCCTGTTCATTTCGCTGGCAACTTCGCCCTCGGGGAGCCGTTCTCATGAAACATTGCGTCGCGATCATCGGTCTCGGCTTTGTCGGCAGGGCTCACCTCGAATCGCTCCGCCGCCTCGGAATTCCCGTCAAAGGTGGCATGCTCAGCACTGCGGAACGCGGCAGCTCCGCTGCAAAATCGCTCAGCCTGGAAAAATCCTACGCTGGCCTTGCTGAACTCGCCGCCGACAAGGAGATCACCTGCGTTCACATCTGCTCGCCGAACCACGTTCATTTCGAACAGGCCAGCGCGCTGCTGCGCGCGGGCAAACATGTGCTTTGCGAGAAGCCGCTCGCGATGGACTCGCGCGAATCGCAAACACTGAAAGCGATCGAAAAGGAAACCGGTTTCGTCGGCGGCGTCGCGCACAATCTTCGCTATTACCCGCTCTGCCAGGAAGCGCGCGCGATGGTCGAATCCGGCGCCATCGGCAAACCGCTACTCGTTCACGGAAAATTTCATCAAGACTGGCTGCTCTTTCCTTCCGATTGGAACTGGCGACTCGAATCGAAGCTCGGCGGCGACCTCCGCGCCGTTTCGGACATCGGCACGCACTGGATGGACCTCGCCATGTTTGTCACTGGCTCCCGCATCACGGAAATCTGTGCCGACCTCGCCACGATTCATCACACCCGCCGCAAACCGCGCGGCCACGTTGAATCGTTCGCCAAAGCCGGCACTGGCGCCTACGACGAAGTTCCCATCTCCACCGACGACTACGCCAGCGTCCTGGTCCATTTCGAAAACGAACTGCGCGGTTTCTACAGCGTTTCGCAGGTCAGCGCCGGCCGCAAATGCAGCCTCGGCTTTGAAGTGAATGGCAGCGAAGGTTCGCTCGCCTGGAACGCCGAAGATCCCAACACGCTCTGGATTGGCCGCCGCGAAAAAGCGAACGAATCGTTAATCAAAGATCCGTCGTTGCTGAGCCCCGCCGCCCGTGGCTACGCCGCTTATCCTGGCGGCCACACCGAAGGCTATCCCGACACGTTCGTTCAACTCTTTAAGGACTACTACGCCTATCTCGATGCTGGCGATTTCAAAGCGCCGCGCTCGTTCCCGACTTTCTCCACCGGTCACGACGAGCTCATCCTCTGCGAAACCATTGCGCAGAGCGCGGAAAAGCGCGCCTGGCTCGAAATTCCGTGGGACTAGGCGCCATGGCGCGCCGCGGTTCGCTGCTGATAGCCGTCGTCGCCGCTTTTCTCGCGACATTTTTCTTATGCGGGCCGCTCATCGCTCAAACGAACCCGCCCGCAGTTCCTCTTGCACTCACTCACGTCACTACCATCGACGTACGAACTGGCACGCTCCATAGCGATCAAACCGTAGTTATCGAAGGCAATGTTATTCGATCGGTTGGCTCGAGCGCTTCGACAAAACCACCACAAGACGCGCGCAGCATTGATTGCACTGGACTGTTCCTGATTCCCGGCCTGTGGGACATGCACGTTCATCTCGAATTCGGCAATTGGTTTCCCCACGCGAAGGAAATCTCTCTTCCGCTCTTTATCGCCAATGGCGTCACCGGCGTCCGCGACATGGGCAGCGAACTCGAAACGGTTCAGGCCTGGCGCAAAGAAATTGCAGCCGGTCAGCTGGTCGGTCCGCGCATCTTCACCTCAGGCCCGATGCTTGACGGCCCCAAACCGCGTTTCCCAAGTTCCATAGCCATCTCCACACCCGACGACGCGCGCCGCGCCGTTGCCGATTTGAAAAGGCGCGGAGCCGATTTCATCAAGCTGCAATCGCTTATCCCACGCGACGCGGTCTTTGCCATCGCCGACGAAACCAAAAAACAGCACATCGCGTTCGCAGGCCATGTCCCCGATTCCGTCCGCGCCCAGGAAATGTCCGAAGCCGGAATGAAAAGTTTCGAGCATCTCATCGGGTTGTTCGAAGGCAGCTCGCCTGCCGAAGACGATTTCCTGAAAGGAAACAAGACCGAAGCGCGATTCCTCGAAACATACGATCCGGAACGCGCCGAAAAACTCGCAGCCGCGCTTGCGACAAATCACACGTGGCAGTGTCCTACGCTCGTTTGGGAACGCGGCGGAAACCTGATCGACGTCGCCGACTTCTCAAAAGACACGCGCGCCAAATACGTTCCCGCCGCTTGGAAAACAAAAACGTGGAAACGCTTCACCGACGAAATCGCGCAAGGCTACGGCGACGACAATCTCGCCGTACGCAAGAAATTCTTGGAGAAGGAACTCGAAGTCGTCCACCTGCTGCATCAGAAAGGCGTGCGGTTCCTCGCAGGAACCGACACTCCGCCAGGCGTCTACATCTTCCCCGGCTTCAGCCTCCACGAAGAATTGCAACGCTTCGTCGTCGCCGGATTCACTTCACTCGAAGCTCTGCAAACGGCCACCATCAATCCCGCCGAGTTTTTCGGTATGGAAGCTCGAGTGGGTTCCGTCGAACCAGGCAAACTTGCCGACCTCGTCCTGCTAAACGCAAATCCCCTCACCGACATCGCCAACACGCAAAAAATCGCCGCCGTCATCGCCAACGGCCGCTACTACTCCAAACAGGATTTGCAGAACTTGCTCGCACTAGTCGAAGCCGCCGCTAAATAAAAACATCTCGGAATCGGCTGATCGCTACTTTTTCGGATAGTGATACTGCAGATCCGCCGGCAACTGCCCCGATCGCTCGCGCGTGTTGTACTCGAGCTGATATTTTTGATGCTCCGCGTCCTGCGGATACGCTTCCCCATCCGCATACGGATACGGCTTCATCCCATGCTTGGGCAGCGGCTCCACCGTAAATGCATGCGCCGCGTAAAAATCCATGTCCTTTTCAAATCCATCCGAATAAAAGAAATAGTCGCGCACCCAACCCGCGGGCAGCGCCTTCAATCCACTCGGATCAAAATCCAATTTCAGTCCCTCACCCGAACTGAAAATCACGAACCGGTCGTCTGCATTCTTCAGCAAGCTTTTCACGTCGCCGTATCGCGTATAATTCCCCGCCGCACGCGCATAAGGCCCCGTCATGCTCCGCGTCGACCACGAGTACTTCGTGTCGCTCGCCGGAGTCAACCGCGCCTCTTTCGGGTATCCCAGAAACGCCAGGCTCGCATTCGCCAGTGGTACGTTCTGCACTCGCGCATCGCGTGCATCGCCCGTCTGGTCAACCCGCATCGCATCCCAATAAATCTTCAAATTCGTCACGATGCGAATCCGTCGCGTCCCTGCCGGCAATTTTCCCGTCAGGTCCGCCACCATCGTCCGGTGCAATCCCGCGGGAAATCCCATGTCTTCGATCACGCGCTTCCAGTTTCCGGCCCCATCCTGCGCTTCCACGTACGGCGCAATCACTTTGATCCCTGCCTGATCCGCTGCGTACATCGAAGTCGCTGTGAAATAATCCGTATAGCCATCCGCGATCAATCGCAGCGGCTTTGTCGAATCCCAATTCCCCATATCCAGTTCCACCCAATGCAGCTTCGTAAATCCCGCAAACGGCAACTCCTCAAAACTCGTAACGTATTTTCTGTCCGCCGCCGAAAGCAATTTTAAAACGTCATTTCCCTTGTCGTCCCAAGCGCCCACTGGCGGACTCGCGTTGCGGCTCGCCACTACGCGAAATTCCGGGAATGGCGGATTGCTCGCAAACCTCTCATTCGGAAACACGTCATACGTCGCCGGATGATCAATCGCCAGCAGCTTCACCTGGTCGAGGTAAACCGTCTCTTCCATCGGTTCCATAAACCGAAAACTTAGTTTCCCGTCGCGCTCCTTTACACTTTTCCCCGGAACTTTCAGATACTCCGTCGGGTCCGGCACATCTCGCTCGCCGGGCGCGATCCAATGTCCAACGACTCCCGGCCCAATCATGTCCGCGATAAATTCGTACTCTTTCCCGTTCCACGAAAACAGTACAGGGCATGAACTGCCCCTGCGATCGAGTTCCGCGACGACCTGCGTTTTCTTCGCCGTCAATTTAATTTCGTCTTGCGGCACGCCCGTCGGCCATAGCAGCCTCACCACGTCCGCCTCTTTCTGATTCCCCAGTCCCACGCGCAGAATCGGTGCGCTCTGCCCCAAATATCCCGACGCTCCCGGCACTTCCCATTTCTGATACATCGGCCCGGCAAACACTTCCACTTTCGTTCCAATTCCGCTCTTGTTGTCGTTCAGCGCCTTCAAGTCGAGCGCCATCCAGTTATTCGCCGCCGCTCCCTCGCTCTTCAACAAAACCGGCGGCCCGTCAGCTTGCGTAATCACCAAATCCGTTTCGCCGTTTCCGCGCAAATCCGCCGCAACAATCGCGCGCGGCTCGGCCAATTTCGCTTTGTCCAGTCCAACTTCCTTGGTCACATCGGCAAACTTTCCCGCGCCCAAATTCCGCAGCAGTCGCGCCTCACCACCATTCGCGCCCGCTCCGACCGCAACCAAGTCCAACCAGCCATCATTGTCATAGTCAATCGCGGCGATTCCCCAACCCTTCGTCCATCCAACATCCGGCAACGCGACGCGCTCCAGATGCTTTCCATCCACGTTTCGCCACAAACTAATTCCCGGCGCGCCGGTGTGCGTAAACGCCAGGTCCATCCATCCGTCTTTGTCGAAATCAAACGACACTACGCCCACCGCCGCCGGCAATCCCATCTTCGTAAAATCAATATCCATAAGCGGATGAAACGCGCCCTCTCGTGGATTCAGCAGCACCAGTTCGCCCGCCGTCCCTCCCGCCAATACAAAGTCGATCGCGCGGTCATTATTAAAATCGCTCGTCGCAACTCCCGCGCCCGTTGCCTCCGCGCCTAGCCGCGTCTCGCCCGAAACATCGGTAAACGTCCCGTTGCTGTTGTTCCGCCACAAAACATTTCCGCCTGCTACGGGCGCCATCGTTACGTACAAATCCAAATCGCCGTCGTGGTCATAATCGACAAACGTCAGCGCGACGCAGCCCTTCTCGCGTTTGATTCCCGCCGACTGCGTTACATCCACAAATTTCCCGTCGCCCGCATTGCGAAACAGCCTCACGCCATCCGCAAAACAAACCGCCAAATCTGTCTTCCCGTCGTTATCAAAATCGCCCGCGGCACATCCCATTCCTTTGCCAACAACTTGCAACCCGGCCTGCTGCGTCACATCCGCCAATTTTCCATCACCCAGATTCCGCAACAACCGGCTCGTCCCATCTTCCGTTGCACTCACCAAAAACAAATCCGGCTTCCCGTCGCCGTCAAAATCAAAAAAGCATGCCCCTGTACTCGGCCCAAACGCCGCTCCGCCGCTCGCCGCAACCGGACCTTGCGTAAATTTCACCGGAATCGCCGCCGGCGCCGTCAAAACGCCGTTCTGCGCATACTCCGCCAGCGAGAATTTCCCTTGATCCCCGTATCCCGCGCCGAACGGCGTTCCCAGATGATTCGTCGTAATCTTCGAAAACTTCTGCAAATGCTCCCTCGCCGAATCTCCGTCGCCTTTTCTTTGATACGCTCGCGCAACTCCAAACTCCGCCGAAGCATGAAACGGAAATATCGCAATCGCCTTCTGATACGCCAAAATTGCCGCATCGTACTTCTGCAGTTGCGTATTCAGATAGCCGATAAAGTAAAACGCGTCCGGCTCAGCGGGCGCGATCTTCGTCACGCGTTCGAACGCCGCAATCGATTTCTCCAGCTCGCCCGTATCCTTCAGCGCCAGCCCAAGGTTGTACCAGGCAAACGGATCGTTCGGCCGCTTCTCCGTCGCCTGCGTCAACGCCGCGAGCGCCGCTTCCGATTTCTGCTGCGCCATCAGCGAAATTCCCAGATTCAATGTCGCCAGCGCGTAATTCCCGTCCGCCGCCAGCGCCGCATCGAACTCCTTCTGCGCGTCGCCAAACCGCTGTTGCCCCATGTACGCCACGCCCACGCTGTTTCGCTTCGCCGCCGCGTTGTGATCAACGGGCTCTGTCGCGGCGAGCATCGCTTTCGCCGGCCGCCCGCCATTCTCCGCGCGCAATCTCGCACTCTTTACGCACACCACCGCCAATGCTGCCCCAGCCAAAATCACGCCGGCACGGCGAAGCTTCATCCCCATCATTCTGTGTTTCCTTGTCTGCGCGGAGTTCGCCCCGCGCTCTCACCCTCGCGCGGAACTCTCCGATTGTGTCACAGCCTCATCCGCGCCCGCCACTCAATCACTCCAACTTGACGCCCGTCTCCTCCACCACTTACTCTCGAAAATTCACATGTCTTCTCTCCATTACGCGTCAATCGCCGAAGTTTCTGCTCTGATCAGCACCAAACAAATCTCACCTCTCGAACTTCTCGACTCCCATCTCTCCCGCATAGAATCGCTCCAACCCGAGCTGAACGCCTTCGTTCACATCGACCCCGAGGCTGCGCGCGCCGCCGCCCTTTCCGCCACCGAACAACTCGCGCGGAACGCGTCACCCGGTCCGTTTTGCGGCATTCCACTTACGGTGAAAAGTTGCTTCGACGTCGCCGGTTGGCCCAACGCCGCAGGCTCGCTCCTGCGCGCCAATGAAATCCCCTGTCGCTCCGCAACCATCGTCGATCGTCTTCGCGCCGCAGGAGCAATTCTCGTCGGTACCACCAATACTCCCGAATTCTTGATGGCCTACGAAACCGACAATCGCCTCACCGGTCGCACCAGCAACCCCTGGAATCTGGCGCATTCGAGCGGCGGCTCCAGCGGCGGGGAAGCTGCCGCAATCGCCTCCGGTTGTTCTTTCGGCGGGGTCGGCAGCGACGGCGGCGGCTCCATTCGCGTCCCCGCCCACTTCTGTGGCGTCTGTGGACTCAAACCCACTCCAGGCCGCATCCCCAGCACAGGACACTTTCCGCCAGGCAATAATTCTTACGGCTGGATCGGCGTCGTCGGCCCCATGGCCCGCACCGTCGCTGACCTTCGCTTGCTGTTCAACATTCTTGCCGGCCCCGATCCAAACGACGCGCTCACTGTCAGAGCACCGCTCCAGGAAATCTCTGCTGAATTCGCACGCTCCACGCGTATCGGTATTCTCGATACCTCCTCCGTCAGCCCAGTCACTTCCGAATCCCTCGCCGCCGTCTCCCGCGCCGCAAAACTCCTCGAACAGTCCGGCTTCCAGGTCGAGCCATTTCAAATGCACAGCCTCGATCGTGCCCTCGACCTCTGGTGGTTTTTCTTCGGAACGTTAATCGGCCAGCTTTTTGAGCAGGCCATCGTCGGAAACGAATCGCAGCTCAGCCCAATTTTTCTGGATTACATAAACGCCGCGCGTTTCGAGTCACCAACTCCGTTGCTTGACTTCATCGCGAAATCCACGGCGCGCGATTTCGAACGCGCCCGCATCCTCAAGGCGATGGAAAACGTTCCCGTTCTCTTGTCGCCCGTCTCCTTCACGCCCGCTTTTCACCACGGCGAAGGTACTTGGAAATCTCCCAACGGCTATCGCGAAACCATGCGCCACTCGCAATGGCTCAATCTTGCCGGACTTCCCGGCCTCACCATCCCCATCTCGACATCCTCCGACGGTCTCCCCATCGGCATCCAGCTCATCGGCCGCCCCTTCTCCGAAGAACTTTTGCTCTCCGTAGCCGAATCCCTAGAACTCGCCCGTGGCCTCTGGCAACCACCGCCCCTCACCTAACTCCGACCCTGTTCGCCGAACACGTAGAGCCTGTCATTCCGACCGGAGTAGCCCGGCTTTTCCTTGCGTGCGCCCACTTCCCAAAAGAAGGCGCACGCCGGGCTACGGAGTGAAGGAACCTCTCTTCGCTATCAACCGTCCACGCCGTTCTTAAAGTTCTCTTCCAACCTACTCCACCTTCCCTACCTCCGGATTTGGCACCCGCTGCTCATCAATCCTCGCTTTATCTTTGTCCAAAACCTGATCAAACAATCTCTTCGATTCCGCCAATTCCGCTCGCCCCTCCGCCGTCCTCCCCAATTTCAACAAAACCTGCCCGCGCAACAACCGCACCTTATGACTGTTCGGCGCATACTTCTCCGCCACATCCAAATCCTTCAACGCTTCCGCCTCTTTCCCATCTCTATGTAGCAACCGCGCCAATTCCAGCCGCGACTCCGGCAGTCGCGGATCGATCGCCAGCGCCGCCCGAAATTCATCTACCGCTCGCGCATCCTGCCCCGAATTCAAATAAAGTTTCCCAAGCTGTTCATGGCTGTACGGCAAATCCGGAGCCGCGGCAATGTCCTTTCGAAACTCCCTTTCCGCCCGCTCCTTGTCCTGCAAATGCAGATACGCAAATCCGAAATTGAAATGCAAAAACGGCAAATTCGCATCGCCCTTTTCCGCCTTCTCCAGTTCGTCCAGCGCTTTCTTGTCGTCGCTCCGCGCGAGCAGCGCCTTCCCCATCAACAAATGAAACTGCGGCGTATCGCCGCCCACTTCAATCAGCCGCGCCAGCGCCTTCTCATCCGTCGCTTCATCCTTTGCATAAAACGCTGAATTGCCCAGCACGTACAAATAGACAAACTGATTCGAGAACTGCGGCCACAGCGGCTCCAGCGTCCTTACCGCGTCCGCATGCCGCTCCACAAACGAATAGCTCAGCCCCAGCAGATAGCGCGCTTGCGCCGAATCCGCCCGCTCCTTCAACACGCTCTCCAGCGGCCCGATCGCATCCGGATAATTTCCCCTGTTATACTCGACAAGCCCGATGTTCAAGCGGATGCCTGCTTCATTCGGCTGCAATCGCTCCGCCTTTCTTAGCAGGCGCACCGCTTCGTCCCACTTCTTCCGCCGCATCGCAATCACGCCGAGGTTCGTATACGCGGGCCCGGCCTTCGGGTCGGCGGCAAGCACGGCCTTGAAGTCGCGCTCGGCTGCATCCAGATCCCCTCGCTGCAACTCGGCCTGCCCCGCCGCAAACACTTTCGGCAAATCTTTGCCCTGGCCTGCCGCACTGAACGCAGACAGAAGCGCCGCCATCACGATCGCCAGCCACAATACGCAACGCCTTGTCGCGCAATTCGTCACGAACTCACCTTCGCCGCAGTCGAAAAATCATCGTCAGTTTCTGGCACGCTTCTCCCAATTGCAAGACATCTCGCTCCACCGTTAACGTTTCCGATTCCGGCACATCGCTAAATATGGATATGGTCACACCCGGCCCCCGGCTATAAAATGACGGCAACTTGAAATTCTTGCTTGACACAAGCACGAATCTGCTTTATTAACTCGTTTTAATAGCCGGGGGTTCGGGGTTTGTACTTACAAACCCTGGGCTAAAAAAGTCGGGTGCGTTTCAGTCGAGTGGCAGGGGGGTTCGGGGTTTGTACTTACAAACCCTGACCTAACGGGGTGGTCTGTGGCGAGCATTCAGTCATCTGCTGTCTGCACTCTCATTTCTCCGCCTTCTTGCCTTCAGTCACGTTCGACAAAGAATTCAATCTTTTTGGAGGTTGCATCGTGAAAGCATCTCGTTCGCGCTCGATCCGTTCCCATGTTGTGAAGTTCGCCTGGCGCCCGGCCCTGTTCGCGCTCCTGGCGATCCTCTGCTTCCCGCTTCTCTCGCACGCCCAGGATACCGGCTACATAGGCGGTACTGTCATCGACAAAACCGGAGCCGCCATCGCCGGCGCCGAAGTCAGCCTCAAAAATCTCGCGGGCAGCCTTACCCGCACCACCGTCTCCAACGGCGACGGCGCGTACGTCATCCCCGGCCTTCCGGGCGATTCGTACGACATGACCGTCACCGCAAAAGGATTCCAGAAATTCACCGCCAAGAAAATCGTTCTCACCGTCGGCGAAAAAGCCCGCATTGACGTCACCTTGAACGTCGGCGCCATCACCGAAGAAGTCGTCGTCACCGGCGAGAGCGTAGCCCAGGTCGAAACAACCTCGTCCGATCTGACCAGCACCATCACCGGCAAGCAGATTGACAACCTCGTTCTCAACGGCCGCAACTTTACGCAACTCGTCAATCTCGCCCCCGGCGTCGTCAGCCAGACCGGGCAGGATGACGCCAAAGTCGGCGTCTACGGCAACGTTGCCTATTCCATGAACGGCGGCCGCACGGAGTACAACAACTGGGAACTCGATGGCGGCGACAACATGGACAACGGCTCGAATTCCACGCTCAACGTCTACCCGAATCCCGAAGCCATCGCCGAATTCAAAGTTCTTACTTCCAACTACGGCGCGCAGTACGGTCGCAACGGTTCCGGCACCGTCGAGGTCGAAACCAAATCCGGCAGCAGTTCCTTCCACGGCAGCGCGTTCGAATACCTCCGCAACGAAGTCTTCAACGCCAAGTCTTGGGAAGAAGGCGCCGACCCGACCGTAAAGAAAGCACCTTACAAAAAGCACGACTTCGGCTATACCATCGGCGGGCCTGTTTACATTCCAGACCACTACAACTCCAGCAAAAAGAAAACCTTCTTCTTCTTCTCCGAAGAATGGCGCCGCGAAAAGAATCCGCACACCACTGGCGCCGTAAACGTGCCGTCCGACGCGGAGCGCAACGGGGATTTCTCCACTCTTTGTATCCACGACCCGGTAGATTGTCCGAATGTTGCCGATCCATCCGCGGTTACGATCGATCCAGTCGGTCAGGCTTTGCTTGCCTTAATCCCTCACGCGAACACCACCAACGGAACATTTGACTGCCCGACTTGTGACGGCAGTCCAATCCCCGCTGTCGTGCAGACCGTCTCCTTGCCCGAAACATGGCGCGAAGAATTGATCCGCGTGGATCACAACATCAATGACAATCACAGACTGACCTTCCGCTACATTCACGATTCATGGCAGACGCAAACGGAAAACCCGCTGTGGGGCAACGGCACCAGCTTCGAAGATATCAACACCAACTTCGTCGGCCCAGGCAGCAGCTTTGTGGCCCGCCTGAATTCCAATATCACTCCTACCTTGCTCAACGAATTCGTCGCCAGCTACACCGCGGACCACATCTTCCTGACGGCGCTTCACAACCCACCGCTTCCTTCGTCGTTCCCGATGGGACTCCTCTTTGATAATGGCCAAGGCGGAAAACTTCCTGCTATCTCTTTGGGGAATAATTTGGCCTACGGCGGCGGGTTCAGCGCCGACACCGGCTACTTCCCCTGGAACAACGCGAATCCCGTATACACCTATCGCGATGCCGTCACCAAAATCATCCGCAACCACACACTGCAATTCGGCTTCTATGCAGCCTTCGCCCAAAAGAACGAGCAAAACTCTCCCTACATCCAGGGGATTCTAACGTTCGACTCGAGCAACAACAACGTCAGCACAGGAAATGGTTTTGCAGACCTACTCATGGGAAACATTGCGGAGTTCTCGCAGGTCAATCTGCAAGCCAAATACTACAATCGCTACCGCATCGTCGAACCCTACTTCCAGGACGACTGGCGCGTAACCAAGAAACTCACTCTAAACCTCGGCTTGCGTTTGAGCCTCTATGGCACTTATCGCGAACGCTACAAGCACGCCTTCAGCTTCGATCCAAACGCATTCCAGAACGGTGCGTCGCCCGCTATCGATGACGGCTCCGTCACCGGCCAGGAGGGCGCCTTCGTTCCTGGCGCCGGCAACCCCTTCAACGGCATCGTCCAATGCGGCGGCGCTGGCGGCGCGACTCTCGTCCCGAGCCTCGTCACCGGCCAGTTCTCCGGCGCAACGGTCGGCTCCAACAGCCTAGCAGGCTGCATGAAGGGCCATCTCTTCAACCCCGCTCCGCGCATCGGTTTCGCCTGGGATCCAAAGGGTGACGGCAAGATGGCCATCCGCGGCGGTTACGGCGTCTTCTTCGAACATACCAACGGCAACGAGGCCAACACTGAATCGCTCGAGGGCTCTGCGCCGTTCTCGCTCAACGCCTCTCAGTTCAACATCAACGGTTATAGCAACATCGGCGGCGGCGTCCTGTTCCCACTTTCCGTTACGTCCATTCCGGACAAAGTCATTTGGCCATACGTCCAACAGTGGCACCTCGACGTTCAGAAGGAACTGCCTGGCAACATCGTTGCCACAGTTTCCTACGTCGGTAGCAAGGGCACGCACCTCTCTCAGCAACGCAACTTCAACCAGGTTTTGCCCCTCGCTGCCGCAGGCAACCCGTACATCGCTGCCGGAGCGCCAATCACGCCGGAAATCGACAATCCCGACGGCAGCGTACAGTACGTTGGAGACTGCGCCTCTCACACAGTTGGACAGGGCGGGACCGCCATCACCGGCACGGCTCTCACCAACCTTGGTATCGCCTGCGGTGACGACCCGAACCCGTCCCGTCCGCTCGTCGGCTTCGGCAATATCACTCGCCTCGAAGACCAGGCGAACTCCATCTACCACGCGTTGCAAACCTCCGTGCATCGCACCGTTGGCGACCTCACACTCAGCGTCGCCTACACCTACAGCCACTCCATCGACAGCTCCTCCGATCGCTTCGACGGCGCCTTCGTCGACTCCTACGACCTGGCTCGGAACCGCGCCAGCTCCAACTTCGACGTTCGCCACAACCTCGCCATCAGCTACGTTTACGGTCTGCCCTTCTTCAAAGCGGCTGGCCTGACCCACACGCTGCTCGGCGGCTGGCAACTCTCCGGCATCACCATCGCCCAGACTGGCACACCATTCAGCGTTACCAACGGCACCGACTTCGGCGATTCCGCTGGCGTGGCCAACGGCGTCGGCACGGGTTCTCGTCCAGACCTCGTCGGCGACCCGCACGGCTCCCATCCATCCAATGTCCCAGGCACCCGCGGGCCGCTTCTCTTCAACCCGGACGCCTATGCGATCCCTGTCGGCCTGACGTTCGGAAACGTTGGTCGCAACACGCTCTATGGTCCTGGCCGTATCAACTTCGACTTCGGCCTCTTCAAGCGCTTCTCCTTCGGAGAAACCCGTGCTCTTGATTTCCGCTGGGAGAATTTCAACATCTTCAACCACACGCAATACAACGGCGTGAATTCCGGAATGGATGGAACCGCAGACTTCCTGCATGCTAGCGGCGCTCACCTCGCCCGCCGCATGCAGTTCGGCCTCCGCTTCCAATTCTGATTTCTCCCTGACCACCCCGGGGCGGCGCACTTCTTTCCATGCGTCGCCCCATTTTTTTGCCTGCCCCGAAGCATTTTGAGGGGTATACTCGCTCCGCTCGCTCTTCAATCGTTTTACTGCTGGTCATAAAGCGAGCCACCGCTGCTAACTGTCGAGGAGATCTCCCATGAAACGCCGCACCTTTATCGGTACATCCGTCGCTGCAACGCTGGCCGCAAAAACTTCTTTTGCCGGAGGCATTCCAAAAATGGTTCGCCCGATCGGCGTTCAGCTGTACACCGTTCGCGACGCCATGAAGTCCGATTTCGAAGGCACCGTAGCAAAAGTCGCCGCCACCGGTTACAAGGAAGTCGAATTTGCCGGCTACTTCGATAAATCTCCGAAAGATATTCGCGCCATCCTCGACAAAAACGGCCTCGTCGCTCCCTCCTGCCACGTCCCTTACACCACTCTCGAAAAAACCTGGCCCGAAGCCCTCGACGCCGCTCACACTATCGGCCACAAACTCATCGTCAATCCATGGATCGAGCCTTCTCAGCGCGACTCCGACGACGGTTGGAAGCGCGCCGCCGATCTCTTCAACAAGTGCGGCGAATCCGCCAAGAAGGCCGGCATCCAGTTCGCCTATCACAACCATACGTTCGAATTTCAGGCCGCGAAATCTCTCAATGGCGGACTTCCCTACGACTACCTTCTGAAAAACTGCGACAAGAATCTCGTCAAAATGGAACTCGACCTCTGCTGGATCACCGTCGCAGGCAAGAATCCCATCGATTATTTCAATCAGAATCCCGGCCGCTTCCCGGCCGTCCACGTCAAGGACATCAAGCAGCTTCCCAAGCCCGAAGATGCGCCGACCACCGGTCCAGACAGGCAAATGGAGTTCCTCACCGACGTCGGCTCCGGCGTCATTCCCTGGAAAGATCTTTTCGCGAGCGCCGGAAAAGCTGGCATCCAGCACTACTTCGTCGAGCAGGACAATCCGAAGGACGCCTTCGCCAGCATCAAGGCCAGCTACGATTTTCTCAGCAAGCTGAATTACTAACCCGGTAGCGTAGGTTTCAGCCTGCGTGCTGTTGTTGGGCCGGCTTTCCGAAGCCGGCCGCTTTGATAGCACAGCCACTCTTGGCTGTGCTCTTACGAAGGAGGCTCCACCAGTATGCGCAAAACTATCTCGGCACTCGTAGTGATGTCGTTCCTAGCTCTGCTTCACGCCTTCGCCGCTCCAGCCCAGAACTCCGAATGGAAACAGCTCTTCAACGGCAAAGACCTCACCGGCTGGAAACACGTCGGCCCCGGCGGCATGACCGTCGAAGAGGGCCTCATGAAAACTCACGGCGGCATGGGCCTCACCTACTGGACCGGCGGCAAAATCGGCAAATGCAAGCTCCGCGTCGTTTACAAAATGCGCGACTTCAACGACAACTCCGGCGTGTACATCCGCATTCCCATCGAACCGCGCGAACCCTGGATGCCCGTCCACTACGGTTACGAAGTTCAGATCGACAATCATCCGGAAACTTCCAACGAAGACGAATATCACGTCACCGGAACGCTCTATTCCCTCACCAAGCCGCTCGCCAAACCCGGCAAGCCCGGTCCCGAATGGAACACCATGGAAATCACGCTCGACGGCCCGCACACCGTTGTCGTCCTCAACGGCGTGAAAGTCACCGACTACACCGAAGGCCAGCCCGTTCCTGAAAAGAAATTCGATTTCGAACCCGAGCACGGCCCGCGCCCCGACGAAGGCTGGTTCGGCCTCCAGAATCACAGCGACAACGACATCGTCATGTTCAAAGAAGTCGCCATTCAACCTCTGAAGTAGTTGTAGGGCCGCTTTCTGAAGCGGCCCGTTTCGACCTCGATTTTGGCTTCAAGCAGAAATTCGTCTTTGGTTTTTCTCGACATCTCGTTCTTCGGAGGGAAAAATGAAATCTGATTTCACTCGCCGTCAATTCCTAAAGCGCTCCGCCGGTTTCGCCGGCGCCGCCACCATCGCTCCAAAATTCCTCACCGATCCCAATCCTATTCCGCCTCGCTCCACGTACGTCCCGCCGAGTGACCAAGTGCGCTTCGGAATCATTGGCATCGGCATGCAAGGTTCCGGCCTGCTCGCCGCCACCACCACGCTTCCCGGCATCGAGTGTGTCGGCGCCGCCGACCTCTGGGATGGCCGCCATCAGCTGGCCCGCGAAATCACCGGTAAGCCCAATCTCCCCGTCACCCGCAAATACCAGGAACTCCTCGATCGCAAGGACATCGACTGCATCATCGCCGCCGTTCCCGATCACTGGCACAAGCGCGTCGTCGTTGACGCCACTGCCGCAGGAAAGGACATCTATTGCGAAAAGCCCATGTCGCACACCGCTGCCGAAGGCGTGGCCATGGTCGAAGCGCAAAAGAAGACGGGCCGCATCGTGCAAATCGGTTCGCAGCGCGTCAGCTCGGTCATCTGCGCCAAAGCGAAAGAAATGATCGCCGCCGGTGCCATCGGCAAGCTCACCCTCGTCGAAGGCTGGCTTGGCCGCAACGATCCCACCGGCGCGTGGGAGTATCCGCCGCCTCCGGGCCTCTCTCCCGCAAATTTCGATTGGGACACCTGGCAAAGCGGCGCCACCACTCGCCCCTGGGATCCGGACATGTCTCCCAAATGGTTCGCGCGCTGGCGCTGCTGGAAGGAATACGGCACCGGCGTTGCCGGCGACCTTCTCGTCCACCTCGTTTCCGGCATGAACTACATGATGGGCTGGAACGAGCCGCCCAAGAAAGTTATGGCCCTCGGCGCCATCATTCGCTTCCCCGATGGCCGCAACATGCCCGACGTCCAGGCCGCCCTCTATGAATACGCTGCAGCGGCAGGCGCGCCCGTCTACCTGCGCCTCAATCTCGGCTGCGAAGGTCCAGAAACCTATCGCTTCCAGGGCTCCAAAGGAGTCCTCGAAGTCACCGAGTTCGGCCTCGCCCACTATCCGCAATCTGGCGATGATTCCGGACCGAGCTACTACACCAGCGGCTATCCGCAAGCCTTGCGCGACGCGTATCTAAAACAGTGGCACAAGGAACATGACCCCGAAATCGGCAAAGAGCCTATGTTCGAAAACTACGTTTTTAGGGGCAACGACTTCGACGACGTTCGTCCTCACCTCTGGACCTACTTCTCGTCCGTCAAGTCGCGCAAGCCCCTCACCGAAGACGCCGTCTTCGGCCACAACGCCGCGCTCGCGTGTCACATGGTCAACGAGTCCTGCTTCCGCGGCAACGTCGCCGTCACCTGGGACGCCGCCTCCAGCACCATCAAGTCTTCGTAGCGCAGGCTTCAGCCTGCGATCATCGTAAGGGCCGCCTTCCCAGGCGGCCTTCTTCTAGTAGCACAGACTTCAGTCTGTGCTCTTACGACGTCGATTCGTCCTCTGGCAAGATCGCTCGCGTCGTAAAAAACCTTGTCATCCTGAGCGCATCCACGAAGATGTGCGAAGGACCTCAACTTCAACATCGCCGCCCAATCTAACCTACCGCCTCTTCAGCGACCCCAACGCCGCCTTCTTCGCTTCTTCCACCCCGCTCGTCATCTGTCCCAACGACACTCGCGCCACAAACGCACTCAACAAATATGTATCATTCTCAAATCTCCGTAACCCATCTATCTTCGGCGGACTCTCCCTCCAAATCGAAAAATCCGCCTTGTCCATCCGGTTCACCCACAATTCAAATCCCGCCAAATTAAAATCCGCCCGCCCCGCCATCGCTGCCAAAGCATTTGCCAATCGATCCTGCTCACCGAACGAAAAAATCACTCGCGCCGTCTCCACTCGCTTTCCCGCCGCCTCCAGCACCTTCGCCTGATCCGCTTCCGTAAACAAAGGATGCCGCGCCAGCGCTGCAATCAAATCCGCCGTGTGTGCCGTCGCGTGAATCCAGCCTTTCTTCTCATCAAATCCGCGCAAATCTTTCTCGTCCCTCAAATATTCCAGCGCCGCCTCCAGCAATTTTCGATAACGCTCTTCCCCCAGAAATTGCGACTTCAACTCCCTCTCCGCAATCGCCGCCAGACACAACGCCGAAAACGATCGCCCAAAAACCGAATCCGTCCCACTCTCTCCAATTCCCGCATTCAAGTTTCCCCGCCACTCCGCCTCCAGTGCCAGCAACTCGTCCGCACTGAACGCATTCTTCTCCAGAATCCATTCCGCCAAAATCGAATACGCCAAATCGTCCCGCAACTCCGCATCGCTCGACTTCAAATACCCACTGAGCTCCTTCGCCAACCCAAACGCCTTCTCCCCCTCCGGAACCTCATACTTCTTCGCCGCTATCGCCCTCCAATATTCCTTTCCATGCGCCGCCTGCGCATTCGCCGCGGTTGCAAATATGCCGAGGCTCGCGGTCATTAGGAAGATTTGGGCTAACTTGCTCCAGCACACTCTCTTCATCACGCTCACCTCCGCTATTCTTTCCAGTCTTCGCCGTTAGACGCGGCGGATGTTGATAACTCTTTGTGGTCTTCCGTGGCAATCCGTTTTGGGCCTTCGCGATTGGGACGAGGAAGGTCGCCGAAGTCGATGTCAATTTTGACGGGTTGCTTGTCGGAATCAGGGTCAAGTTCGGAGTGAACGGTAGAAATGGTGCGAAAAAGATTGGCGGTGTAGGCGAGGGCGGCGGCGGCGAGAAGTTTGTAAAGTTCGGGAAGAGAGTTTTGGACTCCACACCGGTTGTGAACTCGTCGCAGTCGGAAGTGAGTCGCTGGAGGAAGTTGGCGCTCGGTCGAAAGGAGAAATGAGGGGCGGCGTGCTTGGAACAGAGGCCGACGCCTGCGTCGTCGGCCAAGATTCCTCGATTCGATATGAGATCGGGTGACACTCCGGCATTTTTGTGTGAAGAGTGCGCAAGCCATTGAGAGGAAAGAGGAGAGCAAGGGGAAGAAGCGCAGAACTGCGGAGAGGGTTTGGGAGGGTACGGCGCGCGAGATTCACGAAACATCACCGTATAGACTATATATCGCTATATATGAAGCAGTAATACATTAAACGAGAGTTGGAAGCGCGTTCGAACGGGACTCGCGTAAAGTAATGAAAACAAAGGGGTAGAGTCCACGGGCCTTCAAAGCAAAGTCATGGAACATTCGCGAGCCTATGGGCGTATCTTTACTCAACAACGCGCGCCGTACCCGGGCGCGCAGAAGAGGTGTGCCTATGCATCGTCTTTCCGCAAAATCCTTGTTCTCACCCTTGGCATCTTTGGCCCTGGTTCTCGCTCCGGTCTCGACCGGCGCCGCCGACAAAACCGAAATCTCCGAACGCGGCATCCCCCATTTTGAAGCGCAGCTTCCCTCTGGCGCCCGCATTGCGCTTCATATTCGTTCCGGCGGCATCCGCATTGTCGGCAGCGACGAAGGAAAGCTCACCGTCGATATCTCCGGCAGGAACAAAAACAAAATCGACGATCTTCGTTATCGCTTCACCAGTTCGTCTGGCAGCGCCGAACTTCATGTCTCCGGTGGTCCGCGCAATGACCTCGACATCGAAGTCCGCATCCCGCGGAATTCCGAACTCTACGCGCGCATTCCCGCGGGCGACGTCACCATCGAAAACATCACGGGTAGCAAGGACGTCGAACTCCACGCCGGCGATCTCACCATCTCCGTTGGCAATCCCGCCGACTATTCCCACGTCGAAGCATCTGTCGTCGCCGGCGATATTTCCGCCAGCCCCTTCGGCGAAGATCACGGCGGTCTCTTCCGCTCATTCCACAAATCCGGCCCCGGCAAATACACGCTCTATGCCCACGTCACCGCCGGAGACCTCACGTTGAAATAAACGCTTTTGTGGCACAGCCATTCCTAGCTGTGCTTGCAGCATCGGCAAATATTCATCATGGCCGCGAAGAAGACAGTAAAGAAGGCGACGAAAAAGGACGCCGCGAACAGCGCCACGGGCGAAATCCGCAAAGTCATCCTCGGCCTCGGCATCAGTCTCGACGGCTACATCGCCCGCCCCGACGGCTCCGTCGATTTTCTCTTCATGCCCAAAGACTATTCGATGGGCCCCTTCTTCAAAACCATCGACACTGCCGTCCTCGGCCGCAAAACCCACGACGATGGATTGAAAATGGGAGGCTCTTTCGGCGGCGGCATCAAGTACTTCGTCTTTTCGAAAACGCTTCCGCCCGGCATGCGCAATGGCGTCCTGGTCACGAACGATTCGCCCGGCGCCGTCATTGCCGAAATTCGCAAGAGCCCCGGCAAACATATCTGGCTCATGGGCGGAGGCGAATTGATTCGTGATTTTCTGAAAGAAGACCTGGTCGACGAACTTTACCTCGGCGTCGTCCCGGTTCTTATCGGCGAAGGCATTCCGCTTTTTCCCAGCGGTTTTCCCCAGCGCGAATTCGATCTCATCGACAATAAATCTTATTCGCGAGGTCTCATTGCGCTTCGCTACACGCGCGCAACAAGAAAGGCGCCAGCGGCAAAGACGAAGCGCCGCAAGTGAGATAAACTTTTTTCATGACCTCTTCCGCTCTGCCGCCCTACGTCACGATTGACGTGAACTGGATGGGCCGCCCAAAATCCATCGCCGCCGCCCTCGTCCAGTCGGACGGCGTCAACGCGCTCATCGATCCCGGGCCTTCCTCCACCCTCGACACACTTCGCGCCGAAATGAATCGCCATGGCGTAAGAGTCGAGGACCTTCACGCGATTTTGCTCACGCACATCCATCTGGATCACGCCGGCGCGGTCGGCGCCCTCGTCAAGGAAAATCCACAACTTGCCGTCTTCGTTCATGAATTTGGCGCTATACACATGGCCGATCCTTCCAAATTACTCGCCAGTGCGGGCCGCCTCTACGGCGCGGAAATGGACCGCCTCTATGGATCCGTGCTGCCGGTGCCGGAAGAGAATTTACGTCCGCTCGAAGGCGGAGAAACCGTCACCATCGGCAAACGCGATTTTGAAATTCTCTACACACCGGGCCATGCTTCGCATCATTTGACTTTTTGGGACGCGCAGGACGGAACCGCTTTTATCGGCGACGTCGGCGGAATCAGCGTCGAAGGCGACGAATTCATTTTGCCCGCCACGCCACCGCCCGATATCGACATTGAAATCTGGAATCATTCGCTCGACGCCATCGCCGCGCTGCGCCCCGCAAAATTGTTTCTGACGCACTTCGGCTACGCGAACGATCCGAATGCGCACATCGCGCGTTATCGCGAACGCCTCGCAAGCTGGAGCGCCATGGTGAAAAATCTTCTGGCTGAGGGAAAAACCGAAGAAGCCGCCGCGCAGGAATTCGTGGACGCCGTCGCCGGAGAAACCAAACACGCCGTTTCCAACTCCGAGGCCGACCACTACATCTTCAACGGCGGCCTTTACCTCTCCTGGCTCGGCCTTCTCCGTTACACAAAAAAACGGAACGCAATAGCACACCCCTCTACTTGAGCGCTTGCAGCGCTGGCTCCAGCCAGGAAAAAAGCACATTGTTAATCGAAGGAAACTGTGAGGCCAGCAAGCTCAAAACCGGAATCGCTCCGGCTGATACAAACTTGATCCAAAAATCCCAGCCAAGTTCTCCCGCACTTGTTTCCGTCAATCGGCTCAAAATCGCGTCGCGATGCATCTGCGAGTAAACGTATCCCACGGCCAGCCCGAGCACTACCAGCGCCACGACAGAGATCGCCTGCAATGCCGGATGCGGCTCGAAGGGGTAAACGGTAATGGAGAGCAAAAGCAGCACATACATTCCGACCGCGCTATAAACCAGCGTTCTCATTCGCAGCAGCGCGCTGACGAGGAAATTGACGTAGACCAGGGAAACGTATTCTTCGGCGAGCAGCGCAGGAAGCGACAGCACGGCTTTTTCTTTTCGCGGATCTTTGGATGCAATGAGACCCGCGGCATTTTTCCAGGAGTCGGCGAGAAATTCCTTGATCAGAATTCCGGCCACTTCGGCGATCGCACGCTGGAGATCTTCGACGCTGAGCAGAATGGAATCAAGTGCTTGCTGTTTTTTCTTGTCGTGCTTCAGAAAAAGGAGCGAACGCCAGTTCCATTTTTTCTTCCTCGCGCCGCCATTATTTTGAGCGGCGCCGTTCAGCGGCGGAGCGGTGCCCATCAGGTTGCGATAGGTTTCGGAAATCTTGTCTCGCTTTTCCAAAGCCTTGCGGATCGCGCGGTGAATTGGGTCGTCTTTTGCCAGGCACTCGCCGGCGACTCCCGAATGCAGCGCCGCATGCAGGCGGTCGAGATTTTCCAGCGCGCGAGATAGCACGCGATAGGATTCGCGCAGAGTGCTGCCGCCCGGATTCCAGATCGGCTTCCACGAAAATCCTTTCAACCGCGAGAACGCCTCGCGAATCGCTTTGCGATCGAGGCCGGAAAGGATTTGCTGAGTTTCGAGCCAAGTGCGAACAAGCTTGAGAAGGGTAGCGAGGAAAATCCAAGTCAAGAGGGCGAGAATCGTTGTGAAGCCCCAGTCGAACGCGCGCCCTTCAATCGTTTGCAGCGGATGTCCATAGTCGAGCAGCGTAAAGAGAATCGCGGCCAAGGCAATCAGCGGAGCGATTTGCCAAGCGGAAGAAGTGAGCGGATAAGCGGTTTGCCGCAGGCGTTCCGCCTCGGTATCGGAGATGCGGAATGCATCGTCGGGCAAATCCGTTAGCCGGGGCAAACGTGGGCGGCGAAGGTCGACCAGCGACACGCCGCGGAGACTCATCCAGAACCACCAATAAAATGCGGCGGCTAGCAACAAAACCGGAAGTACGGGCGAAACACCAGAGCCATAATGCAAAATTCGCGTGGACCAATACACGCGATGGTAACGAAGAAAATCGATGGGAGCGACAACGAGAAGAATCTGAACAATCGTTTGAAGGAAAACGAGCCAGGAAAAAATTGCGCCCACGTTTGGCGCGTGGCGCCATTTCTTTAAATCCCACGCAGTGGCCAACGTGAAAAGCGGAAGCGGCATCCAGAGCAGGAGCGCCCAAAACGTGCCGCCCGTCCACGTCCCCAGCAGGATACGCGTGCACATGACAAGCACAAACGCAGCCGTGAGACACAGCGCTCCCAAAGCGAGAATAATCGCGCCGCGAGTACCGCCTTCATCTTGGACGCGGTGCGGAGGAGTGGCGCGCGCGAATTGCGCCATGGATTCGGAGTCCGAAAAAATCGTGCCCTTGGCACTGAACCAGGTGTGCACAACCATGATCAGCAGGCAGATGTAATACGCGATGCGCCACGCACCGGGCGTGTGCATCGGTTCCGGTTCGGGCGGCCAGGCTTGTCCGGAAATATTTTTGAGCGTACTTTGCGAGGAATCCTTCGGAGAAAAAGTCGTGACAGGAAGTTCGGAGTCCGCGTCGGTCAGTTTTTCTGATGTGATGCCAACGATTGGCCAGAAGCCATCGCGGCCAAGCAGCGAAAGCCACAGCAGCGGTTTCAGTGAAGGTTGAAAGTGGCTTTGGGAAGTGCGAAGTATCGGACTGCCGTAATCAGAATAAGGCGCGGCGGGAACGGAGGAACTATCTGAACAATACTCCGGCCATTGATGAGAGGAAAGCGTTGCCGCCGAAAGCAAACCTGCCATCGCATTAAAAGTGCCTTCCGTAAGGCTGCTGACAAAAATCCTGTCTTCGTGAGAAGTGGGAGAAAAGGCGGCGGGCTTGTCCAAGCGATCGCTCAGGCCGGGAAGGAGCGGATAGGAATTCAGGCCGATGACGCCGTGAAGAAGGGTATCTTCTTCGCGCGCGCTGAGGAGATCCGGAGTGGTGACGACGATCCTGCCCTGACCGTACGATTCACGCAAATAGCGTGCGAGAAAAAGTTCATCGAGCGGATCGGTGGCGAGGAGGACGACGAACTTGGAATGATGTTTCTGCAAGGAGCTGACGATACCGAGCATCACCGCTTCCTGAGACAGAGTGGATTGGGAAGGAGCGAAGGCAGCGACAGTGTCGTCGTTGGCTCCGGTTTCGGCGAGATCGAGCGGGAGGTTGGAAACCCCCGTGCTCGTCGGAGTGTTGGATTTGGATTGTTCGGAAGCAGCGCTCTGCCGCTGATACGCCGCACGAAACTGAGAGATTTCGCGGGGAAAGTGAAGACGAAGCACATCGCGATAATCGTTCCGGGTCAATTGCTTTTCACAGGTGAACGAACAGGAGTCAGGGACCGGCGGCGGAGCGGGCTTGCAATTCACGCTGGCAGCAGAGGTCTCGCGGGTGGAATCTTCGCAGGCTTTGGGAGCGGACACAGTGCCATAGGCCGTTTCGTCCTCGGAGAGAACGGCGATTTCGTCCGGCTTGTAACCACGGCTGTAGGCGAATTCGATAAATTGCGCGAGCACATAATCGTCATTTTCAGCGAAGGAAGCGAACTGCCCGTGCCCCGGAAGACTGACAGCAAATGTTTGAGCGGAAGAGCCGGTCACCGAGCCGCTGTAGATGAAAGTGAATTCAGCGGGATTTTGAGCCAGTTCGAAGCGGAGCGAGGAAAGCGAGCCGGAAAAACTAGGGCCAAGAATCAAGAGCGGAGTAGGAGAAGTGGTCGATGTAGCGGCGGAGCGAATGCTGGCGACGATGCCGCGCGCCAGTTCGAATTGCGATTTGCGCAGACCGCTGGTCGGCGCTTCGCCGACCACCCAAACGAAGAGCGGCGCTTCCTCGCCGGACAGAGCCGGTGGAACAGCGGACACATTCAATTGTGAAGATCCCTTACTCGTTGACGAGCCGCCAGCACTGCCAGTAACAGCGACCTTGCGAAAAATCAGCAGACCGGGATTGGCTTCGCGTTCCGATCGAGCAGCTACGTCCCGCGCGCGGACATCGGGGTCGGGAGAATCGGGGTGAACTCCATGCTCCCACGGGAGAATTGCGCGATCGAATTCGTAGCCCTGTTTTTGGGCCGCAATTTGAAGAGCTTCGATGCTGCGGTCGAAAAAGAGCGCGAGCTGCGTGTGAACCGGGTCGGGAAGGATGGCGATGACATGCGTCGAATGGGCACGGGCACGAAGCGGAACGCCCCAAGCCTTTGAAAGTGCATCCGCGGTAGATTCCTTCTCTCCATCGAGCGTACCGAATGATTCGCGAATAGTACGCTCGATGTCCGCTGGAAAGCCGGTCCGCGCAGTGACTTGAGAAACGGCGGATTTGGCTTTGGGCTGAGGGCGCTTAAGTGAGGAGCCGGCGGAAGCTTGTTGCCGACCGAGCGAAGGGGTGGGAGCAGAAACTCCAATGCGGAGCACACTCCCAACAAAGAGCAGCGCGGCGAGAAGCAAACCGCCTCGTTTCATACCGCCGTTACCCTAACCTGGACGAGAATCGGTCGAGAAGAGAGCGATTCTCGCGGGGAAGATGGCTGCGGGAAAAACGGTTCAACGAACTAGTCAATGGTCGTGGCAAGCTCAAGAAAAGCTCCGTCTCCCCCCATTGTCATGACACAGATTTGAGCGATCGCTGGAAGTGGAGGGCGTGGTGAGTAGTGCGGGAGCGAACAGAACCGTTACATGGACGGGGAATGAGAGGAGCGACATTCGCCGCAAGAGGGCTAGCGCCGAACTTCGTGAAAGCTACTCAGGGGCAGCAGAAGGTTCGCCCGACGGCGGTTGAACTTCTTGCTCGGTCGAAATTTGCGCCGACGCTTCCAGCCGGACGGAGAGGGAGTCTACAAGGAGGTCGATGAGCTTCTTGGCGGCGGAGGAGTCGGGGTCTTTGTCGGGGTTGTACTGGGTAATGGTTAGACCGATGAGGTAGGTGCTGCGGGCTGCTTCGGCAAGCGCAGCGCGGACATCGGCGAGAGGCATGCCGCCTTCGGCGGGGACGTTGACGGCGGGAAACTCGGCGTTCGAAATAAGATCGGTGTCGAGATGGACGACGTATTCTCGCGAATCGGCGTGAAGATGGGTAAGGACGTCCTTCGCGGCGGCGGGGGCGGATTTGCGCTGGATGTCGGCGGCCAGAATGTGGCGCATCGGTGATTTCGCGAGAAATTCCTGCTCGGGCGGGTCGAGACGCTCGATGCCAAAGAGGTAAATGTCAGGCTCGCGGACGAGCGGAGGTTCGCCCCAGAAGCGGACGAGTTCGGGCGCGCCTTTGCCAATGATGCCTGCGACGACCATGCCGTCAATACGACCGGAAGGAGTCGAAGCCGGCGTATTCAAATCGGCGTCGCGATCCATCCAAAGAAGATGGAGATGTTTGTAGTAACGGCGGGCGGCGGTGAGAAGGCCGATAGTTTGGGCGCAATCGCCGCCGAGGACGAGGACGAGAGCGCCGCTCTTTACGGCGACTTCGGCGCGCGCCTTGAGATCGGTGAGGCCGGCGACAATTTCATTGACGTTGCGTGCGCGGCGATGTTCGTCATCTTCAGCGAACATGCGTGGAGCGCAATCGCCGTGGTCGACGACTTCGAAACCAGCGGATTGCAGCCGCTCGACGAGACCAGCAGCGCGCAAAGCGGCGGGAGCTTTTTCACTGCCCGGCAAGAATGCGGCTGCGCTGGAGGGCGCGCCAATCAAGGCAATCTTCTTCTGCTGACGGGCTATTTTGACCGCCAAGAGTCTCTCCTGAAGTTTGCGTTACCAGGCCCGGGACCGCGGCCGGATGATCCCCTGTTGCCGACAACAGTTACAGAAACTCTTTCGCACATCACCAACGGCCCGCTTCAGAAAGCGGCCCCTACAAAACCCGGTCAGCGGCGCGGAGCAGGCGCGATGGTGGCTAGCTCCGGAGGCAGCGTGAAGCGGACATCTTCACGAATCAGGTCGAGATCCCGCTGGTCCGTGAAACCGTGTTCGGCGAGGCGCTGGCTGACCTGCTCGACCAAAACTTCGGGAGCAGAGGCACCGGCAGTGAGGCCGACGCTTCTTACTCCTTCAAGCCACTTGGGATCGATATCCATGGCGGAGTCAATCAGAGTGGCTTTGACGCCGTGACGCTCGGCAACTTCGACGAGGCGATTCGAATTGGAAGAGTTCTGCGAGCCAACAACGAGAATGAGGTCGACGTCCTTGGCAACTTGTTCGACGGCGTCCTGGCGATTTTGCGTGGCGTAGCAGATGTCGTCGCTTTTTGGGCCGACGATTTTCGGGAATTTCTGGCGCAGGCGCGCGACGATTTCCTGGGTGTCGTAGAGGCTCAAAGTGGTCTGGGTGAGGAACGCGAGCTTATCGGGATTGTGCACTTCGAGTTTGTTTACGGCCTCGACCGAGTCGACGACGATAGTGCGGTCCGGCGCTTCGCCGGAGGTGCCGATAATTTCCTGGTGGTCCTTGTGGCCGATGAGGATGATGGTGCGGTCTTCACGAGCGAATTTGAGGGCTTCGAAATGGACTTTGGTGACGAGGGGGCAGGTGGCATCAATGACTTTGAGACTGCGGGCTTTGGCTTCGTCACGAACGGTCGGAGGAACACCGTGGGCGCTGAAGACGAGAACGGCGCCATGGGGAACTTCTTCGATGGTTTCGACGAAAATGGCGCCACGGCGGCGGAGCTGTTCGACGACATAGGTATTGTGGACGATTTCGTGATGAACGTAGACGGGATTGCCGTAGGCTTCGAGGGCCAATTCGACGATGTCCACGGCGCGGACCACGCCGGCGCA